>Ga0078894_10000080_pt1 | contig 55364 bp, 28 predicted proteins | sample LauGreSu1BDMLBSD_2_FD_67506 | JGI IMG/M metagenome (GOLD analysis project Ga0078894, IMG submission 67506) | Freshwater lake microbial communities from Lake Michigan, USA - Su13.BD.MLB.SD (version 4) (version 4) | ecosystem: Environmental > Aquatic > Freshwater > Lake | place: Lake Michigan...
TCATCACTTTTAGATTTTGGTGAAGCGCTTTACGATTTGGAAATGGTAAAGGGAAATGAAGTTACTAGACTATTAGAAGGAAAAGTTAAGTTATCTAAAAACGTAACTAAGTAAGAAATGTCCGTAGAAATAAAAAAAGATATAACAACTGTACAAGTTGAAGTCCCAAAGACTAATGTAGCGGTAGAAAATGCGGTTACTAATATTAATGTACAAGTTTCTCAACCACAATTAACAATATCACAAGCTGGAGTTGGTGGTAGGGATGGAACATCTGGTACTTCTGGGTTTTCAATAGATAGTTCTTCGTTTACAACAACTGGTTCAAATCAATTTAATGGAAATCAAACTATAACAGGTTCGTTAAATATTAGTGGTAGTAACTCAACTGTAGTATTACCAAATCACTCAACTGCACCAACTTCACCAACGTCTGGAGCACTTTATTTTAACACTACTGATTTTCATTTTTACGGATGGAATGGTGGACAGTGGACACAATTAGATAATTAATACTCTTTAAATTACTAATCTTACTATTTCTAATATTTATAGGTAACGTTAAAATAAGTACTTATAATGGCATTAGAAACATTAATATATCCTGGCTCATCCTCATTTTTCCCAGGTCAGACCCCTTTTGGAATATATGATAATGATTACGAGTTCCAAGAAGAAGCACCTAAAGTTGCTCTTTGGTGTGCTAGAAGACTAGGATATCCTATTCAAAATATAGAACTTTTAGATGAAAACTTTTATGCTTGTTTGGAAGAAGCCGTATCAGAATATGGTGCACAAGTAAATCAATTTAACATTCGTAATAATTTGGATACTTTAAGAGGAAAATCTAAAAGTACAAATCTTTCAAGTAAATTAATTCAGGGTTCAAATTTACCTACTTTAATTGGTATTTCTGATGCGTATGGAACATTAGCAGGAGTTGGTGGAAATACTGATATTAAGAAAGGATATATTGAATTACAAGCTGGTAAACAAGAATATGATTTAGATACTTTATGGGCTTCTGTTTCTGAAAGTGGAAAACGTATTGAAGTAGTTAAAGTATTCCATGAACCAGTACCGGCAATCAATAGATTCTTTGACCCGTATTCGGTAAGTGGACAAGGTACATTAAACTTAATTGATGAATTTGGATTTGGTTCGTATTCACCGGCAGCACAATTTATATTAATGCCTGTATTTGAAGATATGTTAAGAATTCAGGCAATTGAGTTCAATGACCAATTCAGAAAATCGGCATTTACTTTCAATATTGTAAATGGAAAAATTCAAGTATTTCCACGACCAACATCTCAAAATATCAATCTTTATGGAAAATTATATTTTGATTATTTTGTAAAGGATGAGTTTGTAACAAATTCAACAACGGTAACACCAAGTGTAATATCGGATTATTCGGATATTCCTTATGATTTTATGGAGTATAGTGGAATTAATGATGTTGGTAAACAATGGATTAGAAAATATACACTTGCATTAGTAAAAGAAATGTTGGGTGCCGTAAGAGAAAAATATTCAACAATACCGATACCTGGTTCTGAAATTCAATTAGATGGTGCGGCATTGAGAGCAGAAGCAACAACTGAAAAAGAGGCCCTAATGACTCAATTAAGAGAAACATTGGAAGAATTGAGTAGAACAAAACAGTTTGAAAATAGAAATACAGAAGCTACTGCTCATCAAGAAATGTTACGAAAAGTACCTTTAGCAATCTATATAGGTTAATATTATGGCAAGATTTGCATTATCAAGAGATATAAAGTTCTTTGAAAGCATAGCCAGAGAACTCGTTGACGTTGTTGTTGAAACAGGTGTAGTTTTATATAAACTCATTATAGAAGATAGTAAAACAAATCTATATGGTGAATCATTAAATAAAACTTATTATCAAGGATTAGAGTGTACTGCATTAATTGAAAGAGAATCATCAACAACTGAATATGAAGGATTTGGTGCGGATAAAAATCAATTGGTTGAATTCCGTTTTAATAGATTTACTTTAGAAGATAAAGGATTTTATCCTGAAGTTGGTGATATTATTTTTCACAATAATGCTTATTTTGAAATTGATAATATAAGAGAAGACCAGTTGATTGGTGGACAAGTTGATAATAAATTTTCAATTATTTGTTCTACATTTATGACTAGAAGAAGTACTATACAAACTGAAATGAGAATCGTATAATGGAAAAAAGAGAAACAAATAGAGCAAAACATCGTCCAATTGATAAAGAATTTATCAAAGGTGTAAAAATAATAGATGTAGATACGGCTATTTCAGAGTATATGTCTAAAGTTATTATTCCTGATTTAGAAGAAAATGGTAATTTATTAAAAGTTCCATTGATATATGGAAATGCTGAAAGATGGGAAGGTGCTAGAAAGCAAGGATATTTGAGAGATGCTAGAGGTAGAATTCAAATACCTATGGTAATGTTTAAAAGAAACAGTGTACAAAGAGACGAAAATTTACCACACTTTAGAGAAGCGATTACAATGCCTTTTGCAAAAAAATATTCTGCAAAAAATAGATATGATAAGTTTTCAATATTAAATAATGCAAAGCCGGTTTACGAATATTATAATGTTGCAGTTCCGGCATATGTAACGGTTACTTACGATGTGATTATATGGACATCTTTTACGGAACATATGAATAAAATCATAGAGGCATATCAAAACGAAACTGATAAATATTGGGGTACTGAACAAGGTTTTAAATTTAGGTCAAAAATTGATTCTTTTGAAACAACACAAGAAGTTTCACAAGGAACTGAAAGAATTATAAGAACAAATTTTACAATTGATGTTAGTGCTTATTTATTGCCAGAACAAGTAAATAATAAACCAACGGTTACAAAAGCATTCTCACCAAAAAGAATTGTATTTGGATTGGAAACTGATTTAACAGGTGGTAATTTTACAAATGCAAATGCATATAATGAATATGCGAGTGTAATTAATTTTGTAGCCATAAGAGGTTCTCAGATGGCAACTTTTGTAAACTCAACAACTGCAAAATTAACTAATGTAAAAAAACCATTATTACCTTCGGAGTTAATTGGTGTATTTGATACTGATAACTGGTTTAAAGTTTATATCAATGGAGATTTTATCTCTCCATCTTTTTATACATATACATACAACGGTACTACTAAAGAAATATATTTTAACTTTTCTAATTTAAGTTTTACGTTGGATGCAAATGATGAAATAGCTATAACTGGTAAATTTCAAGAACTATGAACATAAATCATATTAAAAATATAATGAAAGAAGTGAATGAACCAAATGAATTTCAATTAGAAGCATTTGATTTATCACATCCTTATTATTGGATTTTTAGAGTAAAAAATGTAAGAATAAAAACATTATATAAAGATTTAGAAAGATTGAGAAAACCAACCGCTAGATTTGATGTTTTCATAAATGGTTTATTTATAAGAGAAAATGATTATGTGTTTGAAATGGAAGTTAATGATTTTTATGTAAAATTTATAAAATCTCAATTTCCAGAATTTGACAGATTTGGTAATCCATATCAATTAGATGAAACCGATGAAATAAAAATTAATGGTGATTTAGAAATATTTAAGTAATATGGGAAGAAATTTACCAAATATAGATAATGGGAGAGATTTAATAAAAAGGCAAAGACTTGCTTTTAAAGAATTTGTTTTAAATGTAAATAAAGATACTTTTATTTATAGTTTTAATCCTGATACTTTGGTTTTGGATGAAACTAATACGTTTTTTACACTTACTTTAATAAATAAAAAAATTATTATAGATAGACTTCAAGTAGATGATTTTAAAGATTACATTGATGTATATTTATTTGGAGTAAAACAGCCTCAAGATAGATATAGTGTTGAGGTTAGTGGAAATAATATTATTGTTACGTTTTTTGTAGATATCACACGAGTTCCTACTGATGTATTACCTACAAATTTTGAAATAAAAGGAAAAATATCTGAAATACTATAATGGCAAGACTGATACCTCGTAAGCAAATAGAAGAACAACAAGATATAAGTGGTTCACTTAATATTAGACAAGATGTTAATATCGGTAATAATGCCATTATTTCTGGTTCACTTTTTGTTTCTAAAAGTTTCTTTTTTGGAAATGATGAAAACGATAAAAGTGAAATAACAGGTTCAGTATTTCTGACTGGTTCTCTTACAATAGATGGAGACTTATTAGTAAGTGCACCGGATACAATTCTATCATTTACCGCATCGTTTTCATCTGAATCACTAGATACACAACGATACGCCGGAATTTTAGCAAAAGATTTTGGTGCAAACCAACCTACATTGTATGTATCTTCAACCGATGGAGATGATACAAATGATGGTAGAACTATTCAATATCCACTTCGTACAATTAAAAGAGCAGCTGCATTGGCATCTCCTGGATACGATGGTAGATATGGTTTTGATACAGGTTCAATATATAATGGATATGTAATTAAAGTACAGGCTGGAACGTATTTAGAGGATAACCCTGTTATTCTTCCTAAGAATACAACTATTTGGGGTGCAGGTTTGCGTATTACTAAGATTAACGCTAAAAATCCAGAACAAGACCTTTTTTGGGTAAACTCTGGATGTTATATTGCAGAGGTAACAATGGGTGGTTTAAGATTGTGGCCAAGTGAGAAAGAGCCGCAAAGAGGATTTGGTGTAGCTTTTCAACCAGGTGCATTTATTACAACTTCACCATACGTTCAGAACTGTTCACAAATTTCTAACCAAGAGAATTCATTCACCGAACTTTACGAAGAAATTCCTCCAGGCGGTGGTGGTCTTTATGTTAATGGTGATGTGATAGATCCTGATTCTCCGTTGGCTTCAATGGTATTGGATGCTTATACGCAGATTTCTCCAAATGGTGTGGGGTGTTTGGTAAATGGTAGAGGATTCATTCAGTTGGTATCTTTCTTTAATAACTTCTCATATTACGCAATTAGAGTAAACAATGGTGGACATGCTACACTAAACAACTCAAACATTTCGTTTGGGTTATATGGTATGTACGCATCTGGTTCTCGTTTTATTTCTGGTAGTGGTGGTAATATTGAGGCCAGAGATAAGGTAAGAGCTGGGTGGAGTGCAATTGTTGATGTATTGAATAGAGGTTTGGATGCATTACCTGATGTTACGGTTTTAAATACGGATGAAGGTATAAGAGTTAATACAGCAATTACACAATCTTTTTTAATTTCACCATCATATACTGCTTCGGCATCTAATATTGAAGAAATTGTTTCTGATTTTAATTTAATAAGTGCTATTGTAGATAGTGGAACTTCTAATTTTCCAACTCTATTGGCCAGAAGTTCTAATAAAGGATATGGATTTGATTCGCCGTATAATATATTAGGAACTGAACAAATTACAGCATCTTATTCGGCATCAAATGAAGATTTATCACAAATAAGTTCTTCGTTTGGAGTAACTCTTGGAATATTTGCAGATGGTACTGGTTCATATAGTTTCACTACAAATACTAATAGTGGAGTAAAAACTACAAATCAAACACCAATAACTGCAACAATACCGGCAACTGGTTTTATTAGTTCGAGTATATCTTCATCTTTTAGTACAATTATTTCTATACTTAAAAGCGGATTAACTGCAACACCTAGTTTAGTTACAAATTTAAGTGCAAGTATTATAGCAACTGATACACCATTTAGTTCAAGTGGAATATCTTCATCACTTTCAGTAATAAACAATGTAAGTGCAAGTTTAAGTATAGTTTATAATATAGTTGCAAATGGTACTGGAAGTAATACATTATCTATACCTGTAAATCATCAACAAAATTTCACCGTAGTAAATAGTGGCAGTTCTGCATATACATTTAATGGTTTGGGTAATAATCCAACATTAACTTTATTTAGAGGTGAAACTTATAAATTTTATATAAGTGCTTCTGAAGCAATTGGTGGTATAGATTATCCTTTCTGGATAAGAACACAGCAGGTAGAAGGAATTGATAAAATTTATGATTATAATAAAGGAGTAATAAATAATGGTGATAGTGTAGGTAACATTACATTTAAAGTTCCATATGATGCACCAAATACACTTTATTATGTTGCAAGAAATAATAAAAATTTGGGTGGAAAAATTAATATAGTAAACAATTCTGCAACACCTATAAATTTAATAGCATCAACACTAACCTATCCACCAACAGTATATTCGTCATCAATAGCAAGTGATAGTACCGATAAGATAAATGCATACGATTTAATTTTAAATAATAAAAAATTTATTCAAGATGAAACAATAGCATATCTTTCTTCTTCTTGGAGTGATTTTTCTTATGATGAAACAACTTGTCGCAGAGATATTGGCTACATTATTGATGGTGTAGCAAAAGACCTTTTATACGGTGGTAATGAAGAATCAATAAGAAGTGGATTATTTTATTATCAATACCCATCGGAAGCAACTACAACTCAATTATCACCAACACTTACTGCTATAAAATACTTTAGTAGATTAATTGAAAAAATATTAAAAAATCAAAACTTTGTTGAACCAAATATTGATAGAGAGTCAGCATGGGATTGTATTTTAAATAATAGACAATTCATTCAAAACGAAACTATTGCGTATCTAAGTTCTTCGTGGAGTACATTTGAATATAACGAAGAAAAGTGTAAAAGAGATGTTGGATATATTTTAGATGCGGTAGCTACCGATATTAAATACGAAGGCAATGAAAGAAGTATTGAAGCTGGTAGATTTTATTATTTATATCCATCTCAAGCAACCGGTTCACAATTAGTACAAACTATTGATGGTATCAAATATGCAGCTGGATTGGTTAAAAATTTAATTGTAAATAAAACATTTGTAACGGCATCTCAAACCACACAAGCGGCTTATTCATTAATAAGAAATAATAAATCGTTAGTACAAGATGAAACTATACAATTTATCAATGTTGCGTATCCTACTTTGGAATATAATCAAGCTAAATGCCGTAGGGATGTTGGATATATTTTAGATGGTGTGGCAACTGACCTATTATATGGTGGTAATGAAAGAAGTGTAGCTAGTGGTAGATTCTATTATGATTTTCCTTCAATTGCAACTTCTACGCAAAAAAGAGAAACTGCAGGTGGTATAAGATACGCAAAGATTATTACAGAATACATTGTTCAAAATATAATTTTAGATACACCTAGAATTATTGCAAATGATGAGAAAGGTATAAAGATTTCGGCTTTAACAAATATTACATCTTCTTATAGTGGAAGTTTAAATGAACAAGTTTCAATTAGTTCTTCTTTTAATATAGTTGAGGGTATTATTAAAAAAGGTGTTGACTCAATTAAAGCAATTGTGGCAAAAAATACCGATTCAAATTGGTCATTAAATAATCCTTTAAAAGTTTCTTTAAATAATCAAATAACGAATTCATATGTAACACCGGATGAGGTTAATCGTATTGGTGATAATTTTGATATTGTAACATCCATAATAAATAATGGAACAGGTTCATTACCTATATTAACATCGTCTGTATCAGGATTATATAAAGTATCTGATATAGAACAAATATCTGCAACATCTGCAACAAATGCCGAAACTGCAAGTATAAGTTCTTCATTTGCGAATATCATTAATATAATAAAAAATGGAACTGGTTCTTTACAACCATTCACATCTTCGGTTAATGATAATATCAAAGCAACCGCAACAAATTATTCTCAATTAATAGGTGGGAATTCTACATATAGTTCTAGTATTAGTGCATCAATGAAAGTAATTACTGATGTGTTGCAAAATGGATTATCATCTCTACCGGTTTTGGTTAATAATTCAACAACCGGTTCTTTGATTAAAGTTGGTAATGTATCGCAAGTAACAACATCATCATTAGATACAAATCTTTCTGCATCATTGTTTGTTTCTCGTTCAATATCAATTGTAGTTGATATTTTAAGAACTGGAAATCTTGATGTGGCTAAAACTCCATATGTAACTCAATCTTTGGTATCCGATAAACAATCTTTGGCAAGTTCTCATATTGTTGCAAATTTGGATTTTATTAAAGAAGAAACTATTGCGTATCTTTCTTCTTCTTGGAGTGGATTTGATTATAATGAAGAAAAATGCAGAAGAGATGTTGGATTAATTATAAGTGGTGCGGCACAAGACCTTTATTGGGGTAATATTTCAGCATCAATTGTTAATGGGCAATATTATTTTGAATATCCATCACAAGCGACAGGTTCACAATTACAACAAACTATTGATGGTATTATATACGCGAGTAATGTTGCACAAAAAGTAATTCAAGGTATAGAATATCAACAATTGACCGGTAGTTTAGCGAGTGCTTCTTTAGCATTAAAAAATAACAAAGGATTTATTATAGATGAAACCATAGCATACATGAGTTCATCTTGGGGTTCATTTAATTATAATGAAGCAACTTGCCGTAGAGATTTAAATTACATTATTGATTCGGTTAGAACTGATTTAGTATATGGGGGTAATCAAAGAACTAGATTATCTGCTGAATATTATTTCTTATATCCATCACAAGCAACTGGTTCTCAACTTACACAAACTTTAGATGCTGTAAATTATGCAAGTAGAATAGCACAAAAAGTTGTAGTTGGACAAAACTTTATTGCAGCCGATACCAATAAATTAAATGCAAGTAATTTACTTTCATTGAATAAAAATTTGATTGCAAATGAAGTAGTTGCATATGTTTCTTCATCTTGGAGTAATGTATTCTATAACGAAGAAAAATGTAAAAGAGATGTTGGATACCTGATTGATGCTGTTAGAACTGATTTAGTTTATGGTGGAAATGAAAGAAGTAGAGTAGCTGGTTTATTCTATTATTTATATCCATCATCTGCAACTGTAGCTGGAGTTCCATCGACAACCGCTCAATTGGATATGACGGTTACGGGTATGAAATATGCATCTGCACTTTCTCAAAGAATTGCATTAAATCAAACTTTACAATTACCATCTGCAGCGGTATTGGCAGCAGCGGAATTAGTAAGAGCGGACATACCATTTATACAACAAAATGTAATTGATTATACAAACGATACCTATCCAAAATTAAATTATAATCAGGCTAAATGTTTCAGAGATGTTAGATTTATTACCGATGCGGTAATTACTGATTTAGTATATGGTGGTAATGAAAGAACTATTGAAGCTGGAACATTCTATTATCTATACCCATCGCAGGCAACTGATGACCAATTGGATGAAACAATTGATGCAATTAATTTTGGTAGAGATTTAACTAAATTGGTTGCAATAGGTGGACTTGAAGTTGAAAGAAGTTTTGATGTAATTTCAAAAATTATAGCGAGTGGAAGTAATGGATACCCATCAACAATTATAAAAAATACTGAAAGTGCAATAAAAGCAACAAATATTAATCAAACTACATCATCTAATGTTGTAATAGAATCTGATAAATTATTAGTATCTTCTTCATTTTCTAATATTATTAATATAATAGCAAATGGCACTGGGTCTATACCAACAATAGTTTCATCTTCATTTAAAGGAATACTCTTTAGCACTAGTTCACAAACAACATCATCAATAACACCAAATAATACTGAAATTAATAAAGTTAATTCTTCATTTGATGTTGTGACAAATATAATAGCAAATGGTACTGGTTCAATTCCAACATTAATAACAAATGCAACAGGTTCAATAAAAAGAACAAACACTTTACAATTTACTACAACCGCATCTATTTCTCAAACAAATATAAACTTGTTCAAATCATCTATTGATATTGTTTTAGATATTGTAGAAAATGGTACAGGTTCAATTCCTTCTTTAGTAAAAAATACGGATGGATTGATAAAAGTTACAAATGCCGTACAAACAGTTGCAACTGGTTCTACATCTAGATCTGTAATAAACTCTATTACTTCTAGTTTTGATACTGTTATTAATGTAATAAGTAATGGAACTGGTTCAATACCTTCTTTGGTAACGAATACGGTAAATAATATAAAAAGGACATTAGAAACACAATATATAGGAACTGGTTCGGCAACAAACGCCGAATCACAAATTATATCTGCATCAATTGGTATAGTTTCAAATATCGTATCAAATGGAACAGGAAGTTTGCCAGTAGTTATTCAATATACATCTGCATCTACAAATACTAATGTAATAACTGCATATAATATTCTTAAAAACAATATTACATTTATACAAGAAGAAACAATTGCATATCTTTCTTCTTCTTGGAGTGGATTTGTTTATGATGAAGAAAAATGTAAGAGAGATGTTGGATTTATTTTAAGTGGTTCAGCAGAAGATTTATTGTGGAATTCAAACTCTGCATCAATTGTAAATGGTAAGTTCTATTATGAATATCCATCACAAGCTACCGTAGGAAATGATGGTGATACTGGTGGACAATTAAATCAAACATTAGAAGGAATTGAATATGCTAGCCGTTTGGCACAAAAAGTGGTTTTAAATACTTTATTTGTAACACAATCTACTGAAATAACTAATGCATATAATTTAATACGAAATAATAAATCATTTATTCAAAGTGAATCTATTTCATACATAAGTTCTTCTTGGAGTACACATACATATAACCAACTAAGTTGTAGTAGAGATATTTCTTATATTATAGATGCTGTTACAACCGATATATACTATGGTGGTAATGAAAGAGCATCTAAAGCTGGTTTATATTATTTCTTATATCCATCTGAAGCAACTGGTTCTCAATTAGATGAAACTGTAACCGGAATAAATTACGCTAAAAATCTTTCAAATAGAATATTAAAAGGCGGTTTATTACAATCAGTTACTAATAATAAACTTCAGGCTAAAGAGTTAATATTCAATAACAAACAATTTATAGCAAATGAAGTAATTGCATATGTTTCTGCTAGTTGGAATGGATTTGTTTACAACGAGGAAACTTGTAAAAGAGATGTTGGTTATATTTTAGATGCAGCCATAACTGATTTAGTATATGGTGGTAATGAAAGAAGTATTGAAGCTGGTAAATTTTATTATTTATATCCATCCGAAGCAACTACAACTCAATTAGGTCCAACTTTAAGTGGTATTAAGCACGCAAAAGGAATGAGTGAGAATGTAATGAAGAATTTAACTTATTATACTTCTTCCGTTTCTGCTCAAACTGCATATGATTTGTTAGTTCAAAATAAACAACTTATACAAAACGAAACAATAGGGTTTGTAAGTTCTTCTTGGAGTTTCTTCAACTACAACGAAGCAAGTTGTAGTAGAGATACTGGCTACATTGTAGATGCGGTAGCAACTGATATTCTTTATGGTGGAAACGAAAGAGTAAGAGAGGCAGGAGAATACTATTACTTATATCCTTCATTAGCAACTGTTGATGGAGATGGGGATGCAGCTGGACAATTAGGACAAACTTTGGATGGTATTAATTACGCTAAAGGTATTGCTAAAAAGATTGTATCAAATCAATTATTACAAACCGCAAGTATTTCAGAATTAACTGCTTGGACATTGTTAAGACAAAACAAACCATTAATTCAAGCGGAAACAATTGCATACTTAAGTTCTTCTTGGACAGGTGTAGATGGATTCTACTACAATGAGGCTAGTTGTTCAAGAGATGTGGCATATATCGTAGATAATGTGGCAACTGATATTTTGTATGGTGGTAATGAAAGAAGTTCTAAAGCAGGAGAATATTACTATCTGTACCCATCTAAAGCAATTGTTGGTGGAGTACCTTCTCAAACCGCACAATTGGAGCAAACGATAGATGGTGTACTATTTGCAGCAGGTAATGCACAAAATATAATATCAAATAGAGTATTAACACAGCCAACCGAATTTGTATCATCTTCGGTTGAATTAATGAGAAAAAATAGAACGTTTATTCAAAATGAAACAATACAATACATAGACGCTTTCTATCCTGATTTAGTTTACAATAGAGAGAAGTGTAGAAGGGATGTTGGGTATATTGTTGATAATGTAGCAACTGATTTGTGGTATGGTGGTAATGAAAGAGCAATAACAGCCGGTCAATACTACTATTTATATCCTTCATTGGCAACAAAAACAGAACAAGTAAGAGAAACTGTATCAGGTGTTCAATATGCTAAAAATGTAGCTAGAAAAGTAGTTCAAAATATATTATTATCATCACCGCTATTATTATCAAATACAAATAATAACATTAAAGTTGGTAATATAAATCAAATTACATCTTCTATTACTCCAAATGAAACTGAAGTAAACGGAATCAGTTCATCTTTTTCTATTGTTACTAAAATAATAGAAGGTGGATTGAGTGCGGCACCAACTAAAGTTTCTAATAGCTATAACACAATTAAAGTAACAAATGAAACTCAATACAAAACATTAATTTCTGCTAGTTCAACTGAAATTGGTATTGTAACTGCATCGTTTGGATTAATTAGAGATATAATTTATAAAGGTGATGCATCTTTACCTGATGCATTAGCTGAAAATTTCCAATATGGATTTGAAAATACAATTCCATCATTATTACATATATCATCAATTGAACAAACCGCGGGTGGTGGTGTTGGATATAATTCATATACCTCTAGTATTAGTTCTTCATTTGCAAATGTAATTAAAATAATTAACAATGGTACTGGTTCTATACCATCAATTGTAGAAAATACATCTGGTAGTATAAAGGCACAATCAATAGTATCTCAACTATTACCAGCAACCGATGGTGGAAAATATCAAAGAGATAGAATTGCAAATTTATATGATGTTGTTTTGGATATAATTGAAAATGAAACATATTCAACATTAATTCCAAATACATCAGCAAGTGTTAAAGTAACAAATACTCCACAATTTTTAAGTGGAAGTGGTGCAGACAGAATACAGGCTAAACTTGTATCTGCATCATTTGGTATTGTTACATCCATACTTACAAATGGAACTGCATCGTTTGGATATGTTGGACCAAATGCAACACCTAATTCAAATAATAAAGTTAATTTAGCATATAACTTGTTATTGAATAATAAACAAATGATTGTAGATGAAACTATAACATTTATGAGTTCATCTTGGAGTTCGTTTGAATATAATGAAGCAAGTTGCAGTAGAGATTTAGGATTTATTATTGATGGTGCAGCATATGACCTTCTTTATGGTGGAAATTCTGCATCGTTTGTAAATGGTAAATACTATTACGATTTCCCATCACAGGCAACTGGTTCTCAATTAGACCAAACTGTGACAGCGATTAAGTTTGCAAGTGGGTTAGCGGAAAAAGTTGTTAGAAATATAACACTACAACATATTTCAGCATCAGCAGAAACATCAGCATCTTATGTGACATTAAGAAATAATAAATCATTTATACAAGCCGAAGCTATAACTTACTTATCTTCTTCTTGGAGTGAGTTTGATTATAATGAAACAACTTGTAAAAGAGATATTGCATACATTATAGATGCAGTTTCAACTGACCTTCTTTATGGTGGAAATGAAAGAAGTTGGGTAGCAGGTGATTACTATTTTAGATATCCATCACAAGCAACTGATTCGCAACTACAACCAACATTAGATGGTATTGGATATGCTAAAGGATTATCAATGAGAGTAATCTCTGGTTCTGCTTTAACAAATGCAACATCAGATATATTGAATGTTTATAACTTGTTAAAAGATAATAAAGAATTTATACAAGAAGAAGTTGTTGCGTTTGTAAATGCAAAATATCCTAACTTATATTATAGTCAAACTAAATGTAGACGTGATATTGGATACATTGTAGATGCGGTAATTACTGATTTTAAATGGGGTGGTAATCAAAGAAGTTCTAAAGCAGGTGAGTTCTATTATCTATATCCTTCTTTGGCAACTGAATCCGAACAAGTAGTTGAAACAACAACTGCAGTTGATTATGCTAGAAGATTGTGTGAACAAATTATAATAGGAAACGTAATAGAAACACCGCAAGTTGTACTAAATACTGCAAATAATATTAAAGTAACAAATATTCCGCAGTACACTTCAGCATCATCTGCAACAGTTTATGAAGTTAATAGAGTAAGTTCTTCATTTGCAGTTGTAACTAATACTGTTGAAAATGGATTAGGAGTGTTACCTACGATTATATCAAATGTATCTGAAAGTATTAAAGTAACATTAACTTCACAAATTGGTGGAAATGCTGCTACACAAACTGAATCCGATTATATTAGTTCATCAATTTCAATTGTAACTGATATTATACAAAATGGCACAGGTTCATTCCCTATATTAACTTCATATGGCGCAGCATCTACTGACCCTAACGTAATAAATGCATATAACAATTTAATTCAAAATATTCCATTTATTCAATCAGAAACTATTGCTTATATTAGTTCTTCATGGAGTTTCTTTAATTATAATGAAGCAAGTTGTAGCAGAGATGTAGCTTATATTGTAAGTGGAGCAGCTGAAGATTTATTACATAATTCCACATCCGCATCATATATGAACGGATATTATTACTTCTTATTCCCATCAAACGCAACTGTAATTGGTGATGGTGATGGAATTGGACAATTAGGACAAACTTTGGATGGTATTAACTACGCAAGTAAATTAGCACAACAAATAGTGTTAGGTACAACATTTGTTTCACCTTCTACTGAAAGAAAAGTAGCATCTGAATTGTTGAAATTAAACAAATCATTTATAGCAGCTGAGACAGTGGCATACATTAGTTCATCTTGGGTGACTGGTTCTAATTCAGATGTGGCATTTACTTACAACGATTTAAGTTGTAGCAGAGATGTAAACTATATTTTAGATAATGTAGCAACTGATATTTTATATGGTGGTAACGAAAGAACTATTAAAGCAGCTTCTTATTATTTCTTATATCCTTCACAAGCGACCGGTTCGCAATTAGATGAAACGTTGGATGGTATTAGATATGCTGGACAATTAGCGGAGAAAGTTATTGTTAATACATTATTTGTAACTGCATCTGCACACGCTTCAGCATCTTATAACTTAATGAAAATAAATAAACCATTCATCCAATCAGAAACTATCGCGTATGTTAGTTCTTCTTGGGTTGGCTTTAATTATAGTGAAGCTAAATGCCGTAGAGATGTTGGTTTATTAATAGACGCGGTTTCAACTGATATATTATATGGTGGAAATGAAAGAAGTGCTAAAGCTGGTACTTACTATTTCAAATATCCATCATCTGCAACTGGTTCTCAATTAGAACCAACCGTAAACGCAATTGATTTTGCAGGTGGAGTAGCTAAAAATATAATTCAAAACTTAACATTCATAACCGCATCTCAATCAGTATCCGCATCAGTTGCATTACTAAGAGATAATAGAGGATTTATACAAGAAGAAACAATGCAGTATTTAACTGCTAGTTGGAGTACATTTGATTATGATAAAGTTAAGTGCAGAAGAGACGTTGGATACATTTTAGATGGTGTAGCAACTGACCTATTATATGGTGGAAATGAAAGAAGTGTAATGAGTGGTGAATTCTACTTTAAGTATCCATCTAAAGCAACTTTATTAGGTGATGGTGATGGTGAAGGGCAATTAAAACAAACTGTAGAAGGAATTAATTATGCAAGTAGAATTTCACAAAAAGTTTCACAAAATATAGTATTCCAAACAGCATCATTGGAAGTATCCGCATCATTTGATTTATTAAGAAAAAATAAATCGTTCATAGCAGCGGAAACAATTGAATATGTATCTTCATCTTGGAGTACTGTGGTTTACAACCAAGCTAGTTGTTCTCGTGATGTTGGATATATTATAGATGCAGCAGCAACTGACCTATTATATGGTGGAACTGAAAGAAGTATTACCGCGGGAACATACTACTATTTATTCCCATCAAGAGCAACTAATGCAGGTGTTCCATCTGAAGCTAATCAATTAGACCCAACTACTACTGGTGTAAAATATGCGGGTAGATTAGCTAAAAAAATAATTACTAATCCGGTATTTAATTCACCATCACAATCAGTTTTATATGGTAGAGAATTGTTGCAAAAAAATAAATCATTTATCCAAAAAGAAACTATAACATTCTTAAGTTCTTCTTGGAGTACTTTACAATACAACGAAATAAGTTGTTCTCGTGATATTGGATTTATTTTAGATGCAATTACAACTGATTTGGTTTATGGTGGTAATGAAAGAAGTATTGAAGCGGGTTCTTACTATTATAAGATTCCTTCAGTAGCAATTAAAGAATCATATACGGATAATGGTACGGTTGGACAGAAAAAACAAACTGTTGATGGAATTAATTACGCAAAAGGAGTATCTGAAAAAGTAGCTGGACAATTTGCATTAACTCCACCACCAACAAAACGTAAAGAAGCTTATCAAAGATTACTTGCGGCTAAAGAAGAATTAAAACAAAGAGCAATTGGATATACAAATGGAGCATTCCCATATTTAGTATATAATGAGGCAAGTTGTAGTAGAGACACCGGTTTGATTGTAGATGCGGTAGCAACTGACTTATTGTATGGTGGTAACGAAAGAAGTATTGCGGCGGCATCTTCTTACTACACAGGACAATATGGAAGTGCAGCGGCAGTAATTAACGCACAAAAATTGGAGACTCTTGAAACAAACAGATATTTAAGAACGAGAGCTGAGTTTATCGCAGCTGGAGCACCATTGGAATCATTTGGTTCTCTAATTGTGGCAACCGGTATTGACTACTCTTATAATGGTAGTGGTGTGACATTTAAAGCACTTCCACCGAATCAGGGTGGTAGTGGTGTGGCGAATCCGATTTATGAGATTACCGAATTGGCGGGTGGTAGAATTTACTTTACCTCTGGTAACCAAGATGGTGACTTTAGAATTGGTACTGGTTTGAGTATTAACCAAGCGACTGGTACTCTTGTGGGTAGAACATTTAGTAAATCTCTATTCTCATTAGTAACTCCGTTCTCATTGGCATTAGAAGCATAAAAAAGAAAATAAAAACAAATGGCACAAGTATTCGTACCGTTAAACCGATTTCAGTCAGTAATTACAAATTTGACAGGAGAACCAGATGAAGTATATGTAGTACCTGCAGGGGTATCTACAATTATGCTTTCAATGCAAATTACTAATACTGGCTTACAAACTCATCCGGTAACTATATTAATTAATTCAAATAATAATTTACCAGTACCTAATTTTAGTAATGTTTATAGTGGAAGTACATTTATAAGTGCATCTACTGATATTGCGTATTTAAGTGGAAGCTTTTCAAGCGCATCTGCTCTTTTAAATCTTAATAGAAATTTTATAAAATCAGAAGTTACTTCATACATACAGTTTTTAAATAATCAATCGGAAGAACCATTTGGATATTCTGCTTCTTTTTATGAAACTAATTTATTAAGAGATGTGGATGCTATTATTTATGATATTAAAAATAATACAACAATAAGAACGAATAAAGCTGCGAAAGCGTATTACGATAAAAATGGAGTAAGTTTAATTCCAACTGGACAAATAACAGCTTCGTTAAATACAGTTTCATATGCAAATACACTCGCTAAACAAATTATAAAAAATCAATCGGTAACAGGTTCAGTTTCCGTTTCTAGATTATATCAAACCGCGGTTACGCAATCAATTAATACCGATTATTCGGTATCTGATGAGTTATTAAGTGGTTCTACTTATTTAATTGATGCTTTGTATAATATAATAAAAACAAATATAGAAGATCCTGATTTAGAAGCACAACCAATTGTTGAATTGATAAAAAACGTTGAAATTCCAACTGGAGATTCGTTATCTCCTGTGGTAGCCGGAAAATTGGTAATGGAAGAAGGATATAGTTTATATTTTTCTGGCTCTACTGAATTGAAAGTAATACTTTCTATTCTTGAAAGTGCTAACGAATAATTTGAGGAATACTTCCTTATTTTATATTTATAACAAAGCTTGTAGAATCGGATGGCCAAAAGTAACTTATTAAGTAATAGGGTTAAACCCGTTAGTCCCAAAAATGTATCTGCAGATAGATATCAGTTTTTAGATATATCTCAGGCCGAACCAAATTTAGGTGTCCCTAATTTTAGTGCATCCTTATCAGGTTCACCTGCTATCGTAGTTTCAGATGACCAGGGTAATAGAGGGTTTGTAAGAAGTTTAGATTTAGATAGAGTAACCGGACAATTTACTGGTTCTTTCACCGGTAGTGCGGAATCCCTAAGCGGTAGTTTTACAGGTTCTTATACTGGTTCATTCTCTGGTTCATATTTTGGAGATGGTAAAGGATTATTTAATTTACCTGCTGCAACATTTATAGCGAGTGGGTCATCAACTGCATCTTTTATTGATAATGACTTAGATATAAATACAAATACTAAGATTCATGGCAATTTATATGTTGATGATGCAATATATGCAGAACAAATAATTGTAACATATGTTTCATCTTCTGTAATTTATTCATCTGGTTCAAATATTTTTGGTGACGAAGATTCCGATATACAACAATTCACCGGTTCGGTAAGAATACAAAGTGAATTGATTGGTAACAATATTACAGGTTCATCGTTCACTGGTTCATTTACTGGTTCTTTCTTTGGAGACGGTGCGAATTTATTTAATTTACCACAAGCTACAAAATTAGCAAGTGGTAGTGTTACTGCGTCTGTATCACCAAACGAAGGATTTAAAGTAATATCAATTGATAGTGGTTCATCATTTACTGGAAGTTTATTTGTAAGTGGAAACGTTACAATACCTTCTGGTTCTGGATATTTTAGTGGTAGCGGTGAAGGATTATTTAATATCCCTCTTTCTGCACTTAATATTGATTCTTTAGTAGCTACTAGAATTGCAAGTGGTAGTGTAACTGCATCTGTTTCTCCAACTGAAGGATTTAAAGTACAATCATTACAAAGTGGTTCTCAATTTACTGGCTCTGTTTTTGTAAGTGGTAGTTTAATTGCAATATATAGTGGTTCATTTAGTGGTAGTGGTGATAAATTATTTAACATTCCAAGATCTGCACTCACTCCTGATGCATTAGAATCTGACCGTATAGCAAGTGGTAGTGTAACTGCATCGGTATCTAATGCAGGATTTGTAGTAAATTCAGCCAATTCCGGTTCGTTCTTTACAGGTAGTGTAAGAATTAGTGGTAGTTTAACAGCAAATGGTGTTAGTGTAAGAAGTGGTTCATTTTTTAGTGGTAGTGGTAGAGACCTTTTTGATATTCCACGTTCTGCTTTAACTCCTGATGCGTTAGATTCTACAAGAATTGCAACAGGTTCAGTAACAGCATCTGTTTCACCTGAATTTGGATTTAGAGTACAATCCACGATAAGTGGTTCTCAATTTACTGGTTCTTTATTGGTAAGTGGAAATGTTGAATTATATACCGGTTCATTTAGTGGTAGTGGTAAAAATCTTAGAGAAATTCCTAAATCGGCAATTTCTGATTTAGATACATCGTTGATATTCTCTGGTTCTGCAACAGCATCAATTAATCCTGTTAAAGGATTTAATGTAAACATATTTTCCCAGTTTACCGGAAGTATGGTTGTATCAGCATCTAATTTTATAATACCAACTTCATCTTTAGATAAAACATTTTATGTAACTAATAATGGAGCATCTGCATATACGTTTAGTGGTGCAGCTAGTGGTTCAAATCCAACTATAACTTTAGTAAGAGGTGTTACATATACATTTGATGTAAATGCAACTGGACATCCTTTTTATATTAAAACGGTACAAACTACTGGACCTGCTTCTGCATATAATGTGGGTGTAACAAATAACGGTGATGATAGTGGTTTAATAATTTTTGCTGTACAAAATGATGCACCACCTACTTTATATTATAATTGCCAGTTCCATAGTGAAATGGCGGGTGTTATTAATGTTGTAGATAATATTATAAGACCAAGTGAAATTAAATTTATAGGTGATACAACTATAAGTGGTTCATTGGCATTGAAGGGAGATGATGTTATTGATAGTGGTTTCCAAGAAGGACAAACTGTTGGTGCATATATAGATGGAAATATACATTTAAAATCTGGTTCATATTTTAGTGGTAGTGGTAAATACATTTTTGATATATCTTTATCAAATTTAACCGGAGATGCATTTAGAATTGCAAGTGGTAGTGTTACTGCATCCGTTTCACCAACTCAAGGGTTTAAAGTAGAAGCATTAAATGTAGGAAGTCAGTTTACAGGAAGTGTAAATATTTCTGGTTCACTTACTGCATCTTTAGGTGTAAATGGATACAAATTTGTTGGTACTGAATTTAGTGGTTCATCATTTAGTGGTTCATTTGAAGGAGATGGTAGTAGATTAAGAAATGTACCATCGGTAGAATCTGCAAAAATAGTATCTGGTTCAGTAACGGCATCAGTTTCTCCTGTATATGGATTTAAAGTTGAATCTGCGGAGTTTGGTAGTGAATTTACCGGTAGTATAAAACTAAGTAGTGGTTCATCATTTAGTGGTAGTGGTAGAAATCTTTTTGATATTCCTGAATCTGCACTTTCATTTGCACCTTATAGAATTGCAAGTGGCAGTGTAACTGCATCAGTCGCTCCAAATAGAGGATTTAGAGTAGAATCTTGGGAGTATGGTTCAGAATTTACTGGCTCATTGATAGTGAGTGGTACTTTGGGTATAAGAGTTGCATCTGGTTCATCATTTAGTGGTAGTGGTAGAAATCTTTTTGATATACCTCGTTCTGCGATTTCTGATTTAGATACATCGTTAATATTCTCTGGCTCTGCAACCGCATCTATTTCACCAAATAAAGGATTGCTTGTAAATACAGGTGTAACCATTGGTGGTTATCTATTTACAACTGGTTCGGCAACTTTCTATGGTACATCTAGATTTACTTCAGGTGTATCTGCATCTGTATTTAGTGGTAGTGGTGCAGGATTGACTGATATTCCATTCTCTGCATTATCTCAAGAATTATTTAGAATTGCGAGCGGTTCGGTAACAGCTTCGGCATTACCAGATAGAGGATTTATTGTAGAAACTGGAAATTTAGGAGCTAGAATTAGTGGTTCATTATTTGTAAGTGGTGGATATGGTGGTGTTATACAAGCGGCTACCGGTTCTTGGTTTAGTGGTAGTGGTAGAGGTTTATTTGATATCCCAAGAAATGCATTAACTGAAGATGCATTACTTACAACTGAAATCAAATCAGGTTCGGTAACTGCTTCGGTTGATCCTGATAGAGGATTTATTGTAAAATCGGTAGCAAGCGGTTCAGAATTTACTGGTTCTATTGATGTAAGTGGTAGTGTTAGTGTAATTAGTGGTTCTTACTTTATTGGTGATGGTAGATACCTTTCAAATATTACATTAGCTAATATAGCAATTGATTCAACAAAAATATTTAGTGGTTCTGCAACCGCATCAATTTCACCTGATGATGGATTTAATGTAAACGTACAATCCACTTTGAGTGGTAGTTTGTATGTATATGCAACTGATAGAGAAACACCATCGTATTTAATTGATACCGTATTTAATGTTTCAAATGATGGAAGTAGTGCATATACGTTTAGTGGTGCAGCGAATGGTTCAAATCCAATTATAACATTGGTTAGAGGTGTTGAATACACTTTTAATGTTAATGCTGGTGGACATCCTTTTTATATTAAATTCCAAAATTCAACCGGTACATCAAATATAGTTAGTGGAAGTATTACAAATAATGGTGTTGATGTTGGGACATTAACATTTACTCCATATTCTGGTTCACCTGATACATTATTTTATAATTGTCAATACCATTCTTCAATGGCTGGACAAATTAATGTAGTAGATGCATTAATGTTACCTGCTGAAATTAAATTAGTAGGACCAACCGAAATTACGGGTAGTTTAAATACAACAGGTCCTATATCAGCATCAATGTTTAGTGGTAGCGGTAGAGGATTATTTGATATTCCTCGTTCTGCATTATCGGAAGAAGTATTCAGAATTGCAAGTGGTAGTGTAACAGCTTCGGTTACTCCAGAAAGAGGATTTTTAGTTGAATCATTAGAAAGTGGTTCTACCTTTAGCGGTAGTATCTTTATGGCTAGTGGTTCGTTTATCAGTTCATCTGGTAGATTGTTTTTTGATATACCTCGTTCTGCTCTTACTGAAGATGCGTTAATATCTGCGGAAATTAAATCTGGTTCGGTAACCGCTTCGGTAAGTCCAGTTGATGGATTTAAAGTATTGACACCATTTACATCTTCAATTGATGAATCTGGTTCATTTAGTACTCAAATAGCATCTCAATTCACCGGTTCAGTATCAATAAGTGGTAGCTTATACTTAAATGACCCGAGTGGGGGCTTATTTATAGATTCCGCATCATTTATTTACGCAGAAGGTAGATTCTTAAGAAATATTCCTCGTTCATCTTTAACAGATGATGCATTAATATCAACTGAAATTAAATCCGGTTCGGTAACTGCTTCTGTTTCTCCGGTTGATGGGTTCAGAGTAATAACTCCATTCACTGGTTCAGAAGTTGGTTCTCAATTCACTGGCTCAATTGAAGTTAGTGGAAGTATTAGAGCAACCGAATTCATTTATGGTGATGGTAGATATATTACAAATGTACAAGCGGCTGCAGCTCCATTGATAGCGAGTGGTAGTGCAACCGCATCAGTAGCAAGTGGTGAATCGTTTGTAGTAATAACTGCAAAAACTGGTTCTGCAGTAGGTTCTCAATTTACTGGATCAGTATCGGTTAGTGGTTCATTAACTGTGACAGATTTCTTCTATGGTGATGGTAGATATATCACAAATGTACAAGCGGCAGCCGCGCCATTCATTGGTAGTGGTTCTGCAACTGCATCTGTACAAAGTGGTGATACATTTATTGTAACAACTGGTGCAACCGGCTCCGCATATGGTTCCAGATTTACTGGCTCTATTGATGTAAGTGGTAGTATAAAAGCATTTAGTTTTATAGGAGATGGTTCTCAACTTACAAACGTACAAGCGGCAGCAGCTCCATTAATTGCAAGTGGTTCTGCAACTGCATCGGTGCAAAGTGGAGATACGTTTAGAGTTATAACTTCTAAAACTGGCTCCGGCTTAACATATGATTATGGTTCGGAATTTACTGGTTCTTTAATTGTAAGTGGTGCAATTTCGGCATCAATATTCATAGGTGATGGTGGTGGTTTATTTAATATCCCACCTGAAGCGATTGAAAATCTTGAATTAGATAAAATTAATTCTGGTTCTGCAAGAGCAATAATTGACCCAACAACATTGGATGTAAACGTACCAATTACTGCGGCACTTTATCGTGGAGATGGTAGTGGATTATTTAATATCCCATTAGAAGCGTTAGAAGATTTACAATTGGATAGAATTCAATCGGGCTCTAAAGAAGCTGTAATCTCTCCAAACAAAGGATTGGAAATAAATACATCAGTAAGAATATTTTCAGGCTCTTTATTTGTAAGTGGTGGTATATTTGTAACCGGCTCTGATGTTGTACTTCAATCTGGTAGTACGTTTGTGGGTGATGGTAGTGGATTAAGAAATATCAATATTGCTAATTTATCATTTGAAACATTTATATTAAAGAGTGGTTCATTTACTGCATCAATTTCACCTGATAAAGGATTTGTAGTTAATACATCTTCTTCAATTTGGGGAACTCTTTATGTTGGTGATAGTATTAAAGTACAAAATGATATTACATCTTCTCATAGAATACTTGCACCTTTATTTACCGGTTCATTCTTGGGCACATATAATTTCCAAGGAGTAGGACCTACCGCATCTGCAGAATATGATATTTTAAGATTTGATGAAACTAGAGGATACTTTATACCTCAACCTGAAACATCATTAACTGAAACGGTATCGTTCAATAATGTAAGTGATTTAACAATTGTACACAATTTAGGAATTCGTTATCCTGTTGTGCAAGTTTACGCAACTGGTTCGGAAGACCAAATTATACCTGGTACTGTTAAATCAATTGATGAAGATACAATCCAAATTAAATTCGCGGGATTAACTTCTGGACATGTTGTAATTGGTAGTGGTGGTTCTTTAATCAATGGTACGATACCGGGTGATAGAGTATTTGGTACGGTTTTATCGGCATCTTATGCAAGTAAAGCAGGATTAGCCGATGCTGTAACTGGATTTGATTCCGCATCATTATCGGCATTATCTGCATCTTTGGCAAACGCAAATGCATATGTGAGAAATGACCAAACTGCATCAATGGCGGTGTTTAGAGCAGTAAGTTCTTCTTACGCATTAACTGCATCTTATGTAGAAAATTTAAGTGGATTAACTTTAACAGATTATGTAAGAAATGATGTTACTTCTTCAATGACAGTTTTAAGTGCATCTTATGCAGTTTCAACTTCATATGCAGCTTATGCAGCAAATGCGGCAAATGTTGATACATCTAACTTTGTATTAGCATCACAAACATCATCTATGTTAGTGGGTACTGCTTCATTGGCATTTACTGCGAGTGTAGCATTATTTGCACTAAATGCAGCGAACACCGATACCGCATCATTCTTACAAATTAATAAAGACCAAACAATAAATGCTAGTTTATCTATTAGTGGTAGTTTAACTGTTACTGGTAGTATTACCGCTGTTAGTGATTTAAAAATAAATGCATTACAAAGTGGTTCATCTGAAGATGTAGTTGTTTGGAATAGTGTAACTAAGCGATTAGAAAAAAGAAATATAGCAGCCGCAGTTGGTTCATCTGGTACTGCGGGTACATCTGGTAAAGATGGCTCCGGTGGTACATCTGGAACAAGTGGCACGAGTGGCACATCTGGTAGTGGTGGCACATCTGGAACTTCTGGAACTTCTGGTACTAGTGGACAAGACGGAACATCTGGTTCTTCTGGAAGTTCTGGTACATCTGGTAGTGGAGGCACATCTGGAACTTCAGGTACATCGGGTACGAGTGGCACGAGTGGCACATCTGGAAGTTCTGGAAGTAGTGGTACATCTGGTTCATCTGGAAGCTCAGGTTCATCTGGAAGTTCAGGAACAACCGGTTCAAGCGGTACATCTGGTTCATCTGGAAGTTCCGGCTCATCTGGTAGTAGTGGAAGTTCTGGTACATCCGGGTCATCAGGAAGTTCAGGAAGTTCGGGAACATCTGGTTCATCTGGTTCATCTGGAAGCAGTGGAAGTAGTGGAAGTTCCGGCTCATCTGGAAGCAGTGGAAGCTCTGGTTCATCTGGTACTACCGGCTCATCTGGAAGTTCGGGAACATCTGGTTCATCTGGTTCATCTGGAAGTGGTGGTTCATCTGGAAGTAGTGGAAGTTCCGGTTCATCTGGAACAAGAGGTTCTGCAGGTTCATCAGGAAGTTCAGGTACATCTGGTTCCTCTGGTTCATCAGGAAGTAGTGGAAGTAGTGGAAGTTCTGGTTCATCTGGTACCGGTGGAACAGGTGGCTCATCGGGTAGTTCAGGAACTTCAGGAGAAAGTGGTTCTGCAGGTTCATCGGGTTCTTCTGGTTCATCTGGTACAAGCGGCAGCTCTGGAACATCTGGAACATCAGGTACGAGTGGACAAGCCGGCAGTAGTGGAACATCTGGTTCTTCTGGAACATCTGGTTCATCTGGAAGTAGTGGCACATCCGGCACAAGTGGCACGAGTGGCACATCCGGGTCATCTGGTACATCTGGCACATCTGGTTCATCCGGAAAAGATGGTACTTCTGGTACTTCAGGTTCTTCTGGAAGTAGTGGCACAAGCGGCAGCTCTGGAACATCTGGAACAAGTGGCACGAGCGGCACATCTGGAACATCTGGTTCTTCTGGTTCATCTGGAAGTAGTGGAAGTTCTGGAACAACTGGTTCATCGGGAACATCAGGAAGCTCTGGTTCATCTGGTACATCTGGTACTGATGGCACATCTGGTTCATCTGGAAGTAGTGGCACATCGGGAACATCTGGTACAACCGGTTCATCGGGAAGTTCTGGTTCATCTGGAACATCTGGTAAAGATGGAACATCCGGGTCATCTGGAAGTAGTGGAAGTAGTGGCTCATCTGGTACAACGGGAACATCTGGTACAACCGGTTCATCTGGAAGTAGTGGAAGCAGTGGCACATCTGGTTCCGATGGCACATCCGGAAGTAGTGGAAGTTCTGGTTCATCTGGTACAACTGGTTCATCTGGTACAACCGGTTCATCTGGAAGTAGTGGAAGTTCGGGAGAAGATGGAACATCTGGTACAAGTGGGTCTGATGGCACATCTGGAACAGGAGGCTCATCGGGTTCTTCTGGTACAACTGGCTCATCTGGTACAACTGGTTCATCAGGAAGTTCTGGAACTAGTGGAAAAGATGGCACATCAGGAACTTCAGGAAGTAGTGGTAAAGATGGCACATCCGGCTCATCTGGTACAACCGGGTCAGCAGGTACTTCTGGTACATCTGGAACAGGTTCATCTGGAACTTCAGGAAGTAGTGGTGAAGACGGTTCATCGGGTACATCAGGTACATCTGGTAGTAATGGCACATCCGGTAGCAGCGGAAGTAGCGGCAGCTCTGGTTCATCTGGAACATCTGGTAAAGATGGTACTTACTTTGGTTCATCGGGTTCATCTGGAAAAGATGGCACTTCGGGAACATCTGGCTCATCTGGAAGCACAGGTAGTGCAGGAACGGCCGGCACATCTGGAACATCTGGTAAAGATGGTACTTACTTTGGTTCATCAGGTACATCTGGTAAAGAAGGTACTTCGGGTACTTCTGGTTCATCTGGTTCGGCTGGTTCATCTGGAACTTCAGGAACATCTGGAAGTAGTGGTAAAGATGGTACATTCTTTGGTTCATCAGGTACATCAGGTGCATCTGGAACATCCGGTTCATCTGGAAGTAGTGGTACGAGTGGCAGCTCTGGTTCATCTGGAACATCTGGTAAAGATGGTACATTCTTTGGTTCATCGGGAACTTCAGGAAGTTCTGGAACATCGGGTACATCTGGTAGCGGTGGCTCATCTGGTACAACTGGTAGTGCGGGCACATCGGGTAGTGGTGGTTCATCCGGAACTTCAGGAACATCTGGTAAAGATGGTACATTCTTTGGTAGTTCTGGTAAGGATGGTACTAATGGTAGCGGTGGCACGGCAGGTTCATCTGGTTCATCTGGTAGTAGTGGAAGCTCTGGAACATCTGGTTCATCTGGCACATCGGGTAAAGATGGTACTTTATTTGGTTCATCGGGTAGTTCAGGAATTTCTGGAACTGCTGGTTCATCTGGTTCTTCTGGACAAAGTGGAAGCTCTGGTACATCTGGCACATCGGGTAAAGATGGTACTTTATTTGGCTCATCCGGTTCATCCGGTACAACAGGCTCTTCTGGTTCATCGGGAGTAAGTGGAAGTTCTGGAAGTAGTGGAAGCTCTGGTACATCTGGCACATCGGGTAAAGATGGTACTTTATTTGGAAGTTCTGGAAGTAGTGGAACGAGTGGTGGAATAGGACCTCAGGGTTCGGCAGGTACATCTGGTTCATCCGGTACATCTGCACCTGGATTTAGTTCGGGTACATCCGGTGCATCGGGTACATCGGGTTCTTCCGGTACATCTTTTTATGGTGTAACTTCTGGTTCTTCTGGTACATCCGGTGTTAGTGGTTCATCTGGTACATCTGCACCTGGAATAACTTCTGGTACTTCTGGTTTCTCTGGTACTTCTGGTACATCTGCACCTGGATTTAGTTCCGGTACATCTGGTACAAATGGAGCACCTGGTAGTAGTGGTAGTTCTGGATTTGCATCAATTAGTGGTACAACTGATAATGGTGTGATAACTTTAGAAGGTACATCTCCAAATGTAAGAGCTGAAAGTAATTTAACATTTGATGGAACATTATTAAGTATAACTGGTAATCTAACCAATAGTGGATATATTACATCAACAACATTCAGAGAAACCTATTCTGATTTGGGAACTGGTGGAAGTGCAACTTTAGACCTTGCAACAGCTAATAACTTCAGAAGACAATTTAATGGAGCGGCAACATTAACATTTAGTAATCCACCTGCATCAAACGCATTTGGATTCACATTGAGTGTTGTAAATGCAGGAGCATATTCAATAACATGGCCAAATAGTGTAGATTGGCCTGGTGGAAGTGCACCAATCCTTACATCAGCTGGAGTAGATGTTCTAACATTCTTTACATTTAATGGTGGTACAACATATTACGGATTTATTGTAGGAAAAAATATAAGTTAATAATTAAAGTTATGAGTATAGCAAGAAAATTGATACCTTCGGATTCTTCGCAAGTATATCCGTTTGTTTTTAAAATTACAACAACAACCGCTAATACGGTATTTACCGTTCCTTTGGTTGATTATGCTGGATTAACACCTAGTTTAAATATTTCTTGGGGTGATGGTAATACATCTCCATTGATAACTTCTTCTACCGATGTTAATAGGGTGCATAATTATGTATCACCTGGTACATATACAATTACTATAAGTGGGTTTATGCCAGGATTCAAAGTAAATAATAATACATCAATTAGAAGTTTAATTACCGAATTAGTTCAATGGGGAATTGTTGGTTTGAGAACAATAGATTTTTATGGATGCATAAATTTAACAGCAATACCAGGTAGTGCATCATTGAGTGGAGTTGGTGGTTATACTGGATTAGCGGAAGTTACCGTATTTACATCAACATTCAGAGGTACGGGAATAACATCTATTCCAGCTGACCTTTTTGATTATTCTCCAAATGCAACAACAATTACGGATACGTTTACAAATACTACAATTACATCTATACCATCAGGATTATTTGATAATGTAGTTAATGTAACAAACTTTTCTTCTTGTTTTAGTGGATGTACCTCTTTATCAACTGTACCTGCAACATTATTTGATTTAAATGTAAATGTTGTAAACTTTTCTAGTACTTTTAGAAATTGTTTATCCATAACAAGTCCATTGCAATTTACATATAATACTGCTGTTACAAGTTTTAATAATTTGTATAACATGTCAACATCTGCAAATGCTATGACAGGTACTGCACCTGAATTATGGAATAGAGTACCTGCACCGGCCGGAACTGATGCATTTAGAAACTGTTTAAATTTAACAAACTACGCTTCTATACCAACTATATGGAAATAATAAGATTATGTATTTAAGAATTATAAATAACGAAATAGATTATCCATACTCTTTGCAAAAATTGAGAGAAGATAATCCTAATATAAGTTTCCCATCTGAAATGACAGAAAATTTAATGGGGGAATGGAATATTCATGAAGTTAGACATACTCCAAAACCAAACGATTATACAAAAAATATTTACGAAGGAACACCAATATTAATAGAGGGTGTTTATTATCAAAATTGGGAAAATACAAACGCAACCGAATCAGAAATAAATTTGAGAATAGCTGGAAAGTGGGAAGAAGTTAGACAAACTAGAAATGAATTGCTATTAGAATGTGATTGGACACAATTATCCGATATTCCACAGTCCGTTAAAGATGAGTGGAGTTCTTATAGACAAGAATTAAGGGATATTACATCACAGAGTAATCCATACAATATTATTTGGCCTAACAAACCCTAAAAGGATAAAAGTTATATTTATACCTATAACTAAAGGAATTGATATAAATGGTAATTCATAATCCTATATTTTCTGGTTCTATTTCACAAGATAGAAACTTTGCATACGCAGATTTAAGCGGCTCGTTTACGGGTTCTCTGACAGGGTCTTTTAAAGGTACAATTGATGTTCAACAGGCATCTTTTGATATTTTAAATGTAAATGAAAGATTAAAAGTTACTGGTTCTATGCAAATGACCGGTTCTATTAATTTAAGGAATGGTGGATATTTAGTAGAAGGAGTAAATGTTTTAGATACCGCTTTAGCATATGCTATAGCATTGGGATAAAATAAAAATAAATGGCAAACGTATTTAAAAATAGTATCACAGGTTCAATCGGCACAACGAATACAATAGTATATTCTACACCAGCGGCAACTACAACAACAATTATAGGTGTTAATGTTGCAAATGTAGCTACACAAAATATTTCGGTTAGTGTAAGATTGACAGATACTTCGGCAACTAAAACCGTATATTTAGTAAAAGATGCACTTATTACTCCTGGTTCATCGGTGGTATTAGTGGGTGGTGAGCAAAAAATTGTTATGGAAGCAACCGATACATTAGCAGTAGTATCATCAGCAGCAACATCTGCAGATGTAATAGTTTCGGCATTAGAATTGACATAAAAAAGTAAGTTTGTAGATGAGTAGTTTCATAGGAAAAAATTCAAATGGCCTAAATCAGGAAAGTTCAAGTTTATTAACACTCTATGTGAGTGGGTCTCCTGTAATTTATACATCACCTAATTCGGTTAGGGTTGTAAACGGCGCACCATTTTCCGCATCTATAATACAAACATCAACAATAACTCCATCCGGTTCATCTTTATTAATAAATGCGGAAGTAAACATTACTGGATCTGTATCTGCATCGTTGTTTAGAGGTGATGGTAGTGGATTATTCAATATTCAAGCCGATTCTATCGGAGATATTAATAGAATCAAATCTGGTTCTGCAATTGCACAAATTTCACCAAATCAAGGATTAGTAGTAAACGTACCAACATCTATTAGTGGTGGATTATCGGTAAATGGAAATGCAAAGGTTACTGGTTCTATAACTGTAACTTCAAATTTATTTGTAGGTGGAATTATTCAAGCTGAAGAAATTCGTACAACATATATTTCTTCTTCTGTAATTTATTCATCTGGTTCAAATAAATTTGGTGATAGCGTATCTGATAGACAAGAACTAACAGGTAGTGTTGGTATTAGTGGAAGTATAACCGTAACCGGAGATACTATACCAACTGATAATACAACAAATGAAGTATTAGTAGTAAATTTAAGCACTGGTAGAGTAGGTAGAAGGTTTGCAGCGGCAACATCTGGTACGTCTGGTTCCTCTGGTTCATCTGGAAGTAGTGGAAGTAGTGGTACAACCGGTTCGGCGGGGTCATCTGGAAGTTCAGGTTCATCGGGTTCATCTGGAAGTAGCGGAAGCAGTGGAAGTTCAGGTTCATCTGGTTCATCAGGAAGCAGTGGAAGCTCTGGTTCATCAGGAAGTAGTGGAAGCTCCGGAAGTAGTGGCTCATCTGGAAGTAGTGGAAGTAGTGGTTCATCAGGAAGTTCAGGTTCATCAGGAAGTAGTGGAAGCTCTGGAAGTAGTGGCTCATCAGGTACAACTGGTTCGGCAGGTTCTTCTGGAAGTAGTGGAAGTTCCGGTACATCTGGAAAAGATGGCACATCTGGAACTTCTGGTACATCTGGTTCATCAGGAACTAGCGGAAGTTCTGGTTCATCTGGCTCAAGTGGAGCAAGTGGAAAGGATGGTTCTTCAGGTTCTTCAGGAACATCAGGAAGTGGTACATCTGGTTCTTCAGGCTCATCTGGAAGTAGTGGAAGTAGTGGTTCATCTGGAAGCTCTGGTTCTTCTGGTATATCTGGTGCTGGTGGTAGTGCCGGTTCATCTGGTTCTTCTGGTTCATCTGGAAGTTCTGGTGTATCCGGTTCATCTGGTTCATCGGGAAGTAGTGGTTCATCTGGAAGCTCTGGTTCTTCTGGTATATCTGGTGCCGGTGGTCAAAGTGGTTCAGCAGGAACGAGTGGAAGTTCAGGTTCATCTGGAAGTTCAGGTTCTTCTGGTTCTTCTGGTTCATCTGGAAGCAGTGGAAGTTCAGGTACAACGGGAAAAGATGGTACATCAGGTTCATCTGGTACATCTGGAGCAACTGGTTCACCTGGTACAAGTGGCACATCTGGAAGTTCAGGTTCATCGGGAAGTAGTGGTACTTCTGGAGTAACGGGAAAAGATGGTTCATCTGGAAGTTCTGGTTCATCCGGTTCTTCAGGAAGTAGTGGAAGCTCTGGTACATCCGGTGCTAGTGGAAAAGATGGTACATCGGGTTCATCAGGAAGTTCAGGTTCTTCAGGCTCATCTGGAAGCAGTGGAAGTTCCGGCTCATCTGGAGCTAGTGGTTCATCGGGAAGTAGCGGAAGTTCTGGTTCATCTGGAAGTTCCGGCTCATCTGGAAGTAGCGGAAGTTCTGGTTCATCTGGAGTTAGTGGCTCATCTGGCTCATCTGGAAGTAGTGGAAGCTCTGGAAGTAGTGGCACATCTGGTACATCAGGTACGAGTGGCACATCGGGAACTTCTGGAAAAAGTGGTTCTTCTGGTTCATCTGGTTCATCTGGAAGTAGTGGAAGTAGTGGAAGCTCTGGTTCATCCGGCTCATCTGGTTCATCTGGAAGTAGTGGAAGTTCTGGAAGTAGTGGTAGTGCCGGTTCATCTGGTTCATCTGGATTACTTTCTTTGACAGGTACTACTGTAAATGGTGTGATAACATTAGCAGCAAGTGGAGCTCCAAATGCAAATGTAAATGCAAATTTAACTTTTAATGGTACAACTTTAGCGGTAACTGGTAATGCTACCATTAGTGGTGACCTTACTGTAAGTGGTACTACAACATATATTAATACAACAACTCTTAATGTAGGTGATAACATCATTACGTTAAATGCGGATATTGGAGCATCAACTGCTCCAACTGAAAATGCTGGTATTGAAGTTAAGAGAGGTAATGCTTCAACCGTTTCATTCTATTGGAACGAATCTACTGATAGATGGTATGCGGATAATACTTTTGAAGTAAATGGTAATGTAATTCTTTCAGGTACAATAGATACTGGTCAGGGAGCAACTGAAGTTTATTTAATGAATCAAAACATCAGAACAACTGATGCTGTAACATTTGCAACCGTAAATACTGGCCAGGGTGCTAACGAATTATACGCAATGGACCAAAACGTTAGAACATCTGATAACGTTCAATTTGCAAACGTAACTGCAACCGGATTTGTTAGAGCTACAAATGGATTTATTGCAAGTGATAACGTAAGAATTTTTGCACCACAAGGAGCATCTTATGTTACATCGGCATCGACTGTTACTGGTGCATGGAAAATAAAATTACCTGTTTCAAAAAATAACTCATCTACAATGATGAGAATGACGGTTAAGATTTATCAATATAATACCGGTAAATCACACACATTCTATATCGGTGGATACAATTATAGTTTAGGTAACTGGTACAACATTTTTGCAACAAATATAACTGATACTGGTGATAACTACACTGTTAGATTTGGATACGATGGTTCATCCGATTGTATATGGATTGGTGAGACTGGTTCTTCTTGGTCATATCCGCAAGTTTTTGTAACCGATTTACAAATTGGATATAATGGATATGATACAAACTGGGGAACGGGTTGGTCAATTAGTCCAGTAACTTCATTTGATACTGTTGAACAAAGTAGAACTGCAGCTCTTACCTTAAACTCTACATTACATCCATACGCAGCAAATATGGACCAATATGTTAGAACGTATGATACTGTAACATTTAACAATATCAACGTTACTAATAATATAGAATCGGTAGGTGGAGATATTAAATTCACTGGTTCTGATTCGTATATTTGGATGCCAAATAACAACTCTTACTCAACCGGATTTTATGACCCAGTATCTGGATTAGTTCCTATACAAATTAATGGACCTTCCGATGGTATATACATTGGAAATAATATGTGGGTTAGCTATAATACTGCAAATAATAATAACTACAATGAAAATATTAGATTATTTGCAGCAGGAAATGGCGTATCCGTAATTGCATTTAGAGCAAGTGGTACGGGTGGTTCACCGTCTAATTCAATATTGGGATATTCTGATAGATTGGAAATTAGACAAGGTGATTCTTGGCAGTTAAGAAGTTATGCAGGATATGTTGAGGCATCTGGTGATTATAGAGCTCCAATATTCAGAGATAGCGCTGACCCAAGTAATAGATATGTAGACCCTAACTCTACTTCTCAAATGAATTTTATTAGATTGTATGATTCCGAATCAATGCAATTATATGGTATTAGAGGTAGATTTACAAATGAATATATACATCTTTATAATAAAGTTGGTGTAGGGCATCCAGGTGGATGGGGAGCCGGAGAAGGAAATACTCCTGTTTATGGCTTATCTACTTATGGTGCAATGAATATCGGATATGGTTATACTGCCGATAGTAGTTTAACCGGTACACTAAATATTAATGGTAGTAGTATTAATGGTACAAATGATGCAACTGTTTATATAACTGCAACTAATAATAATGACTGGTTATTAAGATTAAATGCTTCCAATGGTTCTAAAACGGAATATGGTATGTACGTTGGTATTCCAGCCGGTGCATCTTATGCTTATGCTGTTTTAAGAGATAATAATACTTGGGTATATAGAGTAAGTGGGCAAGGATACGTTTATACAAATTATATAGAAGATATTACAAACTCAGCATATAGAATTGATTTTGAAAGTACATCCAGATTAAATGCATTACAGGTAAATAAAACATATCAAAATGAACAATATATTGATGTACCTGGAACATTCAATGCATCATCTAGAAGATGGGTAAGATTTAGTATTAGTAGATTTAATGCAGGTGGTTCTCCAGTTAGAATATCAATATCTCGTTCTATTTCCGATAATGGTTCAAACCCTTATGGTGGTTGTACTGCAGAATTTGTAATTAATTCAAGAGAATGGCATAGTGGACAAGAAAATATGTGGTATTTCTATACCGAGCATGGCTCTTATAACGCTAACCAAAATCCTTATGCATATTTCATTTATCAAGCCGGTCCAAGAGACTTAGCGGGTGGTGGATATTGGTTCTATATGTTATTATTAGATGGTGTTCGTTATAGAATGTCTGTATCTGCAGATATGAACTTTAATAATGATGGAATAGGTGGTATAGAATATAGTGTTAGTGATCCTGGTGGTGTTCCAAGAATTCCATTAGGTTCTGGTGTAATTGGTAACAACTCAACTTATAATCAAATTACCGCAACAAACGGTATGTTTGGTATAATGTATGATTACGATGATAGAGGATTTTATGTAGACCCTAATAGTACAACAAACATTAGATACTTAAAAGTTAATACTACCGGAACATCATCTGGTACAAGAGCATTAACTATTAAGCAAGATGGTCAAGGAGAAATTAACTTTGGCCAATATCCTGCATCTTGGACATCGGCATTACAAATTCAAAATAATAATAATACTGATTATCTATGGATGTCTCCATTAGATGATGGATATGCTGGTAGAATTGTAATGGTGGGTGATAACTTAGATATCTATCCACAAAACTCATATTCAGCAACATTCGTACCTGGTGAAATTAGAAGTGCAATGTTGAGACACCCGTCATCAACGAGTTATTATGTTCAACCGGCAGATACATCGTTTATGGCCAGAGTTGTGTTACAACAAAATCCTGTTGGTACTGGATATGCAAATAACTCAAACGTTCCATCTTACTACTTTGGACAAGCGAGTGGTAATGATGATGGTTGGAAAATATATAGTGAATCTCCTGGTGGTTCAAATACCGGAGCACTTATTTTACAATCCGAAGATGATTATGATGGTAATGAATCTATTAGATTAAGATTTAAGAGAACTTATCCTGGTTATCAAACAAGTGATATATTGGTTGCGTATTATAACTACGCACAATTTAATGGTGAATTAAGAGCACCTATATTTATTGATTCCGATAACCCTGCATATTTTGCAGACCCAGCTGGACGTTCTCGTCTAGCATCAATGGATTATGGTAATGCATCGTATTACTTAGCAGGTGGTAGTTGGGGTTATCGTCATAATACTCCTTATGGATATATTGAATTTGGACCTGCAAACTCATCACATGCTCACATTTATACTGACCGTTCTAACTTCTACTACAACGTAGATGATTCTTATTTGAATGGTAGAAGAATATTGATGGAAAACCGTTGGTTGAGTAATCTTTATTTTGGTACCGGTGGTGATATATACACAATACGATTAAGAAGTTCTTATGATGGTGGGTATTATATAGAGCCAAGAGGATATAGCTATATTGGTAGAGATAATGGTCCAGTATTAGAAATGGTTAAGTATGGCTCTGCACCTGGTAACAACACTACACTATTAGTAAGAAACCAATATGGTAATCACTCTTGGGGTATTGTTGCGGAATTCCGTGTTGAGGCAAGTGGTGGTGGTGATAGACCTTCAATTCTATTCTCATCTGGATATAATAGCTGGACTTGGTCTGTTGGTTATGGTTATGCGGATGATAACTTCCGTATTAATGATAGACATGGTTGGAGAAATGGTAGTTGGGGTAATACTAGATTATTGATTGATACTGGTAGTACAACTTATATCTATGGTTCTTTCCAAGCGGATATAATGTATGATAGAAATAATACTGGTTATTATTTTGGTAGTGGTGAAGGTGATACTAGAACAAACTGGATAGGCTCTAATAATCATTACATTTATCCTGGATATATGTTGTATTCTGACCACGGTGGATGGCAAGGTGAATATAATAAGATACAATGGCATAGTTCTCACATGTATTTCCAAAACCAATCATCTGGATACTTCATATTCAGAACTGATAGTGGTGCGGAAAGAGCATATATTAATAGAAGTGGTGACCTTTATTTAGGTTATTTAGGTTGGTTAAGTAGTCATTTGAATCAATCGGTAAGAACTGATGGAAATCCTACATTTGGAAACATATACTCAAATGGATGGTTCAGAAATAATAACTCCGGACAAGGTTTATACCAACAATCAACCGCAATGCACTGGTACTCTAATAACGGATATTGGAAATCAGCTGGTGGTGGATATGCATATGGTGGTATAGTCTTTTACAATAACTACGAATCTGATTTAAGAGGATACGCTGGATATTGGGATGGTAGTGGATTTGGTATGTTGAATAGTTCTGGTAACTGGCAGATTCGTATTGAATATGGTAACGCTCATATGGAGTTGTATCGTATTACATATGGTAATGATGCGAGATTTAACATTTACTATGATAGAGATACATCATTTTACTTTGATGGCAATGGTAACTCTCAATGGCAAGGTCTGACTGATTATGGTAGAATGAGAACCGGCTTGACGGGTAAAGGTGGTTCTAACTATCGTAGAAATGATTATACCGGTGATAGTAACCACTGGACCGGTGTAATGGGTTGGGGTACTCAAGACCTGAATACTGTTCAAGGATGGGGAGCTGGATTTACCGATACTTGGTCAAATCCTGGAAACCAGCCTCCTGGAACATCACACTGGTTAGGTATGCAAACATATCATTATGTTTACAGTGGCTATGGTTATGGATGGCAAATAGAAGGTGGACCAGTTGATAGACTTTGGTTTAGAAACTCTTGGCCGTATAATTCAGGTTGGAAAGCACAGGTTGACTCTAATAATAGAGGTGAATATTGTATTCCTACTTATGACTACAACCACTATTCAAGAGTTTACTTTACTTACAATAGAGGATACTACGCAACACAAACCGATTCGGCAATGTGTCAACCATACTCTACTGGTAATAATGGTGCGTTCATGTCATTCCATAAAGGTGGATATTACGCATTAAACTTAGGTTTGGATGGTGATAACGTTGTAAGATGGGGTGGTTGGTCTTCTAGATGGCAGAGATACTATTTGAATGATGATACATTGGGTACTCCTTATGTATTACGTTCAAACTTTGATAACTATGGTGGTGGCGGTGTATGGGTATCTGATGATGGTGACCTTTGTGATTTGAACGATGGTTACTTAGCATTAAGAGCTTCATATGGTTTAAGAATCCATAGTGGTAACAGAGGTGGAGGTCCAAACATCAACTTAAGATATGATGGTGTGATTATCGCATCAAACAACATTATCGCATATGGTTCTCCATCAGATAGAAGATTGAAAGATAATGTTAAGTACTATGAAAATGCATTGGATAAAGTACTTAGACTTAGAGGTGTTGAATTTGATTGGAAAGAAGGTACTGATGAGTATGAAACAACCGGATTAAGACACGATATTGGTTTCATAGCACAAGAAGTTGAAGATGTTGAACCATTATTAGTAAGACCTGATGATGGTGGATATTTAGCATTGCGAGATAGAGCAATACCGGCATTATTAGTAAACGCTATTCAGGAACAACAAAAAATGATTGAAGAATTGAAAGCGGAAGTAAAAATGTTAAAAGAAAAATTAGGGTTTGAGTAAACAACTATATATTTATATATATTAAAAAGAGAATAACTATGGCAATTAAAATAGCAGCAGAAATTGGAACATCACAGGGTATAACCGATGAAGCGTATGTTAGAATTTATCGTTACGTTGTAGATAGAAACAAAGGTGCATTAGAACTTTATGTGAATGTATTTAAAAATGAAGAAACCGCAAGATTATTAGAAACTAATATTTCTAATCGTATGGGTGCACCAATTCAAGATAGATTCCTTGCAAAAGTTGATGCAATTCCACATTGGCATTCATTACCTATGATAAGAACCGAAGAAGAAATTATTGATGGTAGAGTTTATGAAAAGAAAGTTTCTGATTTTAGTGTATTGGAAGGTGCAGATATATTTGCAAAAGCATATCCTTTGTTAAAAGAAAAGATTGCAGCAGATTTAATTGAAAGAAATGTAATAGCATCTCCATCGGTTTTAGTTGATTGTTAAAATAAAATAATAAAAATGCTTACAAAAGTAACTGATAAAAACTTATTTGGAAAAACTGTAAATGTAGTTTTTACAAACCTTCTTAATTATGATTTACAAAATGATGATTGTACATTAAGATATGAATTAAGATTTAGAGACCCTAATAGAGAGTCCGTAGCAATTCCTGATAATTTGGTTGCAGCCGGAGAATGGAAAGTTCCGGCAAATGTTTTAACTGCATGGAGTGGTAGTAATCATTATTTAGCAGAAAAAATGTGTGAAGAATTTGGGTTTAATGTGGTTGAAGAATTACAATCATAATAAAAAAGTTAATCTTAATATTTATAATTAATTAAAAAAACAAATTATGGCATATACATACGATTGGAAATTAACAGGCCTAAAAAAACAAAGTAGAAATGGTATAGAAGGAGCTGTTGTTCAAACATATTGGAAAGTTATTGCAACTGATGAAGATGGTGATACTGGCGAATTCGTTGGTGGAACACCATTTCCTATAACATCTGTTGATCCAGAAAATTTTACTCCTTACGATGAATTAACCGAAGCAGATGTGCTTGAATGGATTAAAAATTATGTAAGTGGTTCAAATGTATCAACGAATTATTGGGGACATATATCCAATGTAATAGAAAAACAATTAGAGGAAAAGAAATCACCAATAGTTTCAATAGGAGAATTTGAATTCCCTTGGTCAACCGGCTCATTAGCAAGTGGTTCAACTATCCCTTACTAATAACAATTTATAGAAGATTAGAACCCAAATCATAGTTTTAAATGAAATTGTGTTTTGGGTTTTTTCTTTATATTTATATCTGTATTTTTGTAAACAAATACCACTATTAAAAATCAAATCGGAGAAATAAAATGGCAGAAAGAATAGTATCACCTGGTGTATTCACAAGAGAAAATGACCTTTCCTTTATTGCACAAGGAATTGGTGAAATCGGTGGAGCGTTTATTGGACCTTTCAAAGAAGGACCAGCGTTCTTACCTACACTTGTAAGAAGTGCAACGGAGTTTCAAACATTATTTGGAGTTCCTGACGGAACATATTACACAGAAACGGCAGTAGCTAAATACCTTGAAAACGCAAATTCGGCAACAATTGTAAGAGTTGCAGGTATTGGTGGTTATTATCAAACCGCACCTTTAGCTATTATGGCATCCGGTTCTATTGGAAAGAAAATTGTAGCTACACTACATTCAACTAAAGTTGGAGATGAAAAAGTAGGTTTTTCAAGTGCAGTTTTAACAAGTGATGGTAGAGCAGCATATTCTGGATCTTTTGCAATAACTGCACCTTCATTGAGTGGTTCTTTTAGTGCATCCGTATTACCTTCATCTCAAAATGATATTAGAGATGTATTTGGTGAATCTCCATTTGGAAACAAAACTGCATATTCTTATACATATTTTGAAAATATAGCAGCAGAATATGATACCGATGGTGGTGGTGATGAGGGAGTAAAAATTTACGCAATTCAATTACCTACACAAGATTTTACAGTTGATGCAAAAGTAGCATCTACTCCTTGGGTACTTTCACAAAAAGATAATAACAATTTAAGATACGAACTTTTCCGTTTCCATACAATTGGACATGGTAATGTTTATAATAAAAAATTCAAAATTGGTATTTCAAATGTAAAAGCGGCTGGTGAAAACGCATCAACTGATTACGCAACTTTTAATGTAACATTAAGAAAATTTGATGATACCGATAAAAATTCATCAATCATTGAATCTTGGGGTGATGTAAATTTAGACCCAGCATCTCCAAGATATATTGCTAGAGTAATCGGTGATAGAGAATATACAATTGGTAATGATGGTAAAATTACTGAAAATGGATATTATTCAAATAAATCATTGAATATAAGAGTAGAAGTATCTACTCCGGGTTCATTCCCAATATCTGCAGCACCATTTGGACATTCGGCTTACGAAAATCCAATTGTAACAACCAATGTATCAGAAGCAACTTGGGTACCAGCTGTAGTTTTCCAAAGTGGTTCAATTTCTAATACAACTACTAGTGCAAGATATTATTCAGGATTTGATTTTGAATCAACAACTAAATACATAGATAACTATCAATACTTAAAACCAATTCCTGAAGGAGCATTAACTGGTTCAAATGTAATATTTGCATTTGATTCTCAATTGAGCTATCAAATGACAGGTTCTGTTGCGGCTGATATGGTTAAAAGACAATTTATTTTAGGATTCCAGGGTGGATTTGATGGTTTAAACCCAACTGTACCTGTTGCATTAGCAGGAGATGCTGATTGGGGAGCTGCAAACAATCAAGGATTAAAATGTAATGGTTTAACACAATCTGGATCTGTGGGTTATCAAAAAGCAATTAACGCACTTTCTAATCCAGATGAGTACGATATTAATTTAGTATCAACTCCTGGATTAAACTATGAAAATCATCCAGATTTAGTTCAAAAGGTAATTGATATGTGTGAAGATAGACAAGATTGTTTTTACATCGCTGACTTTACTGATTATCAATCTTCAATCACAACAGCAACTGAAAAGGCTAATTCAGTAGATTCAAACTATGTAGGTACTTATTATCCTTGGTTAATTAATAGAGTTGGTAATAAATCAATTATCACTCCACCATCGGTTATAATGCCAGCTGTTTACGCATCTAACGATAGATTTGCAGCAGAATGGTTCGCACCAGCGGGTTTGAATAGAGGTGGATTAACTGCATTTGGAGCTGAAAGTTTAAGAAATATACTTACACACGCTGAAAGAGATATACTTTATGAAAACAAAGTAAATCCTATTGCAAAATTCCCAAATCAAGGTATTGTAGCGTTTGGACAAAAAACATTGCAAGATAAGGCATCGGCATTGGATAGAATCAATGTAAGAAGATTATTAATTAACATTAAGAAATTCGTAGCATCTACATCTCGTTATTTAGTGTTTGAACAAAATACTACTGATACTAGAGCTAGATTTATCAATACCGTAACACCTTATTTGGAATCAATTCAACAAAGACAAGGATTATACGCTTTCAATGTTGTAATGGACGATTCAAATAATACACCGGATGTGATTGACAGAAACATATTAGCAGGAGCAATCTTCCTTCAACCAGCTAGAACTGCGGAATTCATCGTAATTGATTTCAACATTCTACCAACTGGAGCAAGTTTTGGAGCATAATATGAAAACAAACTAAATAGATATTTATTAATATAAATTAAAAGGAAAGAAACATGGCAGACGAATTAATATTACCGTATCAACAGATGACGTTTACGAACTTCGAACCAAAAATGCAAAACCGTTATTATATGGAGATTGCAGAAGTTGGTATCCCAGCGTATATGGTAAAAACAGCAAATAGACCTGAAATTCAATTTGAAACAATCAAAATTGAACATATTAACACATATAGAAAGTTAAAAGGTAAAGGTGAATGGCAAGATTTAACAATTACGTTGTATGACCCAATCGTTCCTTCAGCGGCACAATTGGTAATGGAGTGGGTACGTTTATCTCATGAATCTATTACTGGTAGAGATGGATATGGTGAATTTTACAAAAAGAATATTAATTTCTATTTGTTAGGTCCAGTAGGTGATAAGATTGAAAAATGGACTCTTTATGGAGCATTCATTTCAAGAGCATCATTTGGTGAATTAGATTTTTCTTCAACAAATGAGCCAGTATCAATTGAATTAACACTTACTTACGATTACGCTGTACTTGAATACTAATATTCAAACAAATATAAAAAAAGGGATACCCAAAAAGTATCCCTTTTTTATTTTCAATTTTTTTAATTTAATGTATTTATATATATAAACTAAATAAACAAAGTTATGAGTGAAAAACAATTTGATTTTCCAACGGAAGTATTAGACCTTCCATCAAGAGGAAAACTATATCCAAAAGAAAATCCTCTATCTTCGGGCCGTATAACAATAAAATATATGACGGCAAAAGAAGAAGATATTCTTTCATCTGCAAATCTTATTAGAAAAGGGATTGTATTAGATAAACTTTTTGAATCAATTATTGTTGATAATATTAATATTGATGATATTTTATTGGGAGATAAGAACGCAATTGTATTGGCTACAAGAGTATTGGGATATGGTGCAGAGTACAAAGCATCATTCTTTTCCGCAAAACTTGGTAAGAATATAGAATTTGATGTAGACTTATCAAAACTAAAAACAAAAGATGTAGATTTTTCATTATTTGAACATAAAAATGAATTTGAATTTACTCTACCTTCAAATGGTAAAAAGATTACATTTAAACTTCTTACACATGGTGATGAGAAGTTGATTGATAAAGATATACAGGCTTTAGAAAAATTAAATAAAGATGGTTCTTTTGAAATCACTACTAGATTAAGATATATGATTAAGAGTGTAGATGGTAATACTGAATTAGGTAAGATTAATAAATTTATCAATAACGAATTTTTAGCTAGAGATAGCAGAGCATTTAGAGAATATGTTAAAAAAATCTCTCCAGATATGAATATGACTTATGAGTATGTTCATGATGATGGAGAAACGGAGGTAGCGCCCATTGTGATGGGCGTGAACTTTTTTTGGCCTTCCGAAGAATCATAGTTATAATTTACACACTCAAATCTTTGAGATGGTTGAATATAGTAATGGTTTTACAATGATGGAACTATATAAAATGCCAACATATTTGAGAATGTTTTATTATAATAAATTGATAGAAACTAAAAAAAGAGAAGCTGAAGAGAATAAAAAAGCACAAAGGTCTTCAAATGCTAGTAAAGTTAGGATTAAACGATAATCCTAACTTTTTCTTTTTATAGATATTTATAGTTTGAATAAGTGTAAATAATATAAAATGGCAAAGAAATACAAAATATCAGAAAGTAACATAATGGAATTTTGGGGATTGTTTACGAGTAAGAAAGCACCACAAAAACTCCAACAAGTAATAGATAATGATCCTGTATTAAGTAAATTACAGGATGAAATTGATGATATTAATGCTCAGGCAGAAGATTATTTAGAAAAAGTTAAAAAAAGAAATCCAGACATTTATCAATATTTGCAAAAAGCTGGAATCATAAAATAAAGTTGTAAGATAAATGGCAGACGTTAGAAATTTATCATCTGAAGAATTAGAAGCTCAAAAAAATCTCTTAAAAGAGCAAGACCTGATTCAACAAAGAATTGAGGAACGAAATAAGAGAATGGCTGTTGCTGGGCAAGAGGAAATCAAGCGTCTTAAAAAAAGAAATGAACAGGACGAAGGAAATTTAAAAACTTTAGAAGATAAATTAGAAGCGTTTGATGATATTGAAGATAAGGCAAAAGATTATGTAAAGTTTTGGGAGCAAGCAGGAGAAAGACAGGAAGAATATCTAGATATGGTAGAAGGGTTTCAAACCTCTTTTACAAAATTAGGTAACGATGTAAAAAAAGTTCTTACATCCTCAACCAAAAATAGTAGTGCATTTGCGGGTATTACAGCCAAAATACTTGAATTAAAAAAAGCAGAAGTAAATGCATCAGATGATGAAAGAAAAAATTTACAGGCAAGAAGAACTGTTTTAGAACAAATAAGACAATCACAAATAGATTCTGCAGAATCATTAGTAAGTGAATCACAAGATTTATTTGGAATGAGTGAAGCTGCGAGAAGGAGAATGGAATTTGAAACTTCAATCGTAGGATTAAGTGAAGAAGATAGAAAAATTGCAGAACAAGTATTTGCGGTAAATGAGAAATTAACTAAACAACAAGAAAGAATTGTTGAGTTAAAACAGCAAATGAGTGGAATAGTTGCGAGTTTGCCAGAAGGAATTCAAAGTATTGTAACGGGTATAGGCGATTTGGCAAAAGGAATAATCAATGGATTGGGTCCAATTGTTATTTTAGGCGGATTATTAGCAGCGGCTATTCATGAATTTTCACAAATGCAATCTGCAGCTAAGAAATTCAGAGAAGAAACTGGCCTAACAAAAAATCAAACCGAAGAACTAAATCATCAAGTGCATAGTATATACAAAAACTATGCTAAATTAGGTGTTACTGCGGATGACTATTATGAAACGGTGAAAGCTCTTAAAACGGAGTTTGGTGATACTGTTAAATTTTCAGAAGCAGTTGCGGCATCAATGATTGTTTTAAATAAAAACTTTGCCGTTGCAGAAAAAGATGCAGCAGCTGTTAATATGGCTTTCCAAAGTATAGGTGGATTGAGTGCGGAAACATCTCAAAACCTAGCGCAACAGGTAGCATATTTATCAGACCAAGTTGGAGTAGCACCTGCTAAAGTTTTTGAAGATATTTCAGAAGCTTCCGAAGATACATACAAATACTTTAGAGGTGATGTAACTCTATTAGCTAGACAGGCAATTCAAGCAAGAAGATTAGGTACAAACTTAAAAAGTGTATTAAAAACAACCGAAGGACTTTTAAATTTTGAAGAAGGTATAGAAAAAGAATTGTTAGCATCTTCAATGTTAGCTGGACAGTTCAATTTAAGTAAAGCAAGAGCATTGGCATTTGATGGGAAAGCAGCAGACGCACAAGCTGAAATACTTAGACAAGTTCAAAGATATAGGAAGTTTGCTGATATGGACCCAATAACAAAGCAGGCAGTTGCAGATGCAACTAATATGACAGTTGAAGAATTGGGTAAACAACTATTGATGCAAGAGAAACTTACACATATGTCTGATTCTCAAAAGAAATTGGTAGAAACTGCAATGGATAAAGGGTTAGATATAACCAATATGAATGAACAACAACTTGCAGCAAAAGTAAAAGAGTTAGAAACACAAGAACAAATTGCAGATAAAATAACACAGTTAGAAAATTCATTCAAAGGAATAGTTGCGGCACTTTCATCTGGGTTTGTTCCATTAATAGAAGCGGTCACACCACTTGTTACTACACTTGCTAATATGTTTGGTGCGGTATTTGGGGCTTTAAATAAAATTCCAGGTTTATTCCCTGCAATTATTGGTGGATTAACTGCAATGTATCTTTTGAGTAAAAAGACAGCAATTATGAAAACAAAAGAGGCTATTGCGAGTATTTTTGCAGGTAATGCAAAATGGGGAGCTATTGGAGTTATTGCAGCCGGTGTTGCAATTGGTGGTTTGATGGGATACCTTGGTAGAGCGGAAAAAGTAGGAGATATGGCTATGCAAGCTCAAAGTTCTGGCGGTTCAACTACAATTGCAACTTCTGAAGGTGGTATTTTTGAAACTAGTAGAAATGACCAAATCGCAGTAGGTCCGGATATTTTAGGACAATTAGATGCTGCTAACAAAAGTAGTGTAGGTCCTATTGCGGCAGTAGGCGGTGGTACATCTATGAATGGTGCTATAAAAGTTTTGGTTAATGAAATGAAACAATTAAGACAGGATATGAATTCTGGTAAAATAAGAACAACCGCATATTTGGATGGTAATAGAGTTTCATCTGGTATTGCAACATCCGTAGACGAATCGTCTAGAAATGTGTTTAGTTATGGACAAAGAGGATAAAATAAAATAATACATGGCAACAACTTTAGAAGAATTATTTAAGACCAAAGTAATATCAGAAGGTCCAAATGCCGGAAAAACGGCGGAAGTTGCATACGCCATTAGAAATAGTAAAGATTTACCTATTGGTTCTTCTAACTTCTTGCTTAAAAAAATTAATCAAACTCAAAAAAATGGATTGATTGGAGATATTATCAATGGGTTTGATTTTATTGAAAAAATTAATGAAAGAAGAAAGAAATATAGTAATGCTTATAGTGAATCATTTGTAGAGCAAGACCAGGTTGGATTAAAACAGTTTTCAGTATTAACAAGACCTACTATATATGGTGGGGATATTTTTAGAATTGTAAATGGAAGAACTCGTACGGTATCTTTTCAAAAAAGACATACAAACCAAAATATATCAGGAGGTCTTGGTGATAAAATTGGTGATGCTGTTGCGAATGTTGCGGGTGATTATTTAAACAATATTTTTGCCGGTAAAAAAGGAAAAGATGCATTACCGCCAAAACCTGATTTAGTTGCATTGGGAACTGAATTGGCAATAAGTGCAACTGATAGTATTAAAGGTGCGTTGTTTCCAATGCCAATGATACCTTCAAAAGTTGCGGAAGAACTTAATAGTAGAGGATTAAAAGAAAAATCATCAATTGGAAATAAAAAACCAAAAGATACATTACTATTTGCACACGAATATAATAGAAATAAAGCGTTATTACAATTAGCTAGTTCAGGTAAAGTTCCAAACGCTATTCAAAATATATTAAAATCAAATACAAACGCATTATCTCAATCAAAAGATTTTTTAATTGGAACTGCTACATCAATTGTTAAAAGTTTTATTTCAAAAGGAGTTTCTAAACTTATAACAAAAGGAGTAAACGCTTTACTTAGTAAAAAAATTAATAAAAATAAAAGTGCACAAACGGGATTTTCACAACAAGAAGGAAGACCGTTTACACCTTGGTCAAGTACAACACCTTATTCTAAAGCAGCTGAACTTGATGAACTTAAACCATTGGATAAACAGATTGGATTAAAGGCAATGGGAATCCGAAGAAGAGCGGAATATTTAAAAGCTTCTGGAGCAAAATTACCACCAAAGACATTGCCTAAAAAAGTAGGTACGAATTATATTCCAAATGAAGGAACTGGAGGTATTGATGAAGTAGATATCATTGAGGATGTGGATAATCCAGATTATGGTAAAGAATTGATGGAATTAATCAACAAAGAAGATGTTAATCCGGCACTTAAACTAACTAATGAAAATACTCTTTTTTCAAGAAGAGGAATGAGTACAAAAGGTGATGTTTTAAACTTATCATCAAATATTACATATGCTGGGGAAACTGCTGTAACTGCTGATAATCCAGATAAAACATTTGATGATTTTGATACGATTCCATTAAAATTTTATTCAATTGCATTAGATAGAACAGTTCAATTCAGATGTACGGTATCCGAATTGTCAGAAACTTTTTCACCGGAGTGGGAGCCTAATAAATTTTTAGGAAATCCATTCCCATTCTACACATATAGTGGTATTGAAAGAAGTTTGACATTTAGTTTTAAAATATTTTCTTTGAACTTAGTCGAACATCAGAACGCATGGCAAAGATTGAACGCTTTAGCGGGATTAACGATGCCACAAGATTTTAAAGGTCAAGTTGGTGCGGTTGCTCCCCCAATAATTAAATTTACATTAGGAGACATGTATAAGGGTAGAGAGGCGGTTATTGATAGTTTAACTTTTACGGTTGACGTTGATACCCCTTGGGAAATTGGACTTAATAAAAAATTATTAAACTCTAAACCAATACAATTTCCAGGTTTGGCGGGAAATATAAGTGTTGTTGATCCAGATATAAGTGGTGAAGGTTTTAAATTACCTATGATAATTAATGCAGAAGTTTCACTTAAATTCTTAGAAAGTAGAGGAACGATGGGCAAACTTTATAGTTATGGATATATTACCGAAGGAGTTGACTGGGGTTCACCAATGGCTATGACTCCAAATGGTGCTGTTTCGGTAAAACCAGATACATTTTAATAATTTAGGCAAATGTCAAACGTAAACGATTATAGTGGTGGTGTTCCTAATAAATCTGGTGTTGGAGATAAAACTCCAAAAAAATCCAATAATATTAAACGTGAAGATTTAGGAAAAGGAAAAACTGGTCACAAGCTATCCGAAAATTCGGAAAATGAAACTTTTCAAATTAATCATGTTGTTTATGCGGATGATACTGAATCTGCTGGTAAAGTTTATATAGAAACAAAAACCGGTCATGATAAAGGCCTTTATGATAAGGGAGGGGTAGCTGAGTTGCAAGAAGAAATGAATATTAGAATACTTAAAGAAATTTCATATAGTATTGCAACAAAAAACCCGTATGCTATGGGTGCAATTTTAGCTGGTAGAGGTATATTAACATTTGCTGATGCAAGAAATCAAGATAAAAGTATAGGTGCTTCATTGGCATATACGGTGATAGGAAACTATGGAAAGCCTACTACAATCACTTATTCTCCTTTTAACAAAATTATGCATAAAGTAGAACATAGTGGTAAAGTTGGAAAAATGTTTGTTGAAAGTGCGGAATGGGTACATAAGCTCCAGGGTAAATTTGATATTAAAGTACCAATAGGTGACAACCCGGCCAATGTAATAAAAATCAATCCTTATATAATAAATGCATTTTCTAGAGCAGAAAAAGAAGGAACATTAGCCACATTCTATTATGCACCAAAAAAATTGTTGTTTGGAGATGATTCGCATAATAACTCACATGATGCACAAATAAATAAACATGTAGGTGATTTAGGACATGGTGCTACAAATCATGCAAATTCATCACCTGGAACACATGGTGATAATAATGTTGTACTTCCTACAACCGGACTAACACTAACAACATCAGTAGAATCAGGAAATATTATAGATTCAACACGTCCTCCTGTACATATTGAAGTTCCTGTATATGCAAATCCACATTCTGAAAAAGTAGAACAAGGTAATTTTTGGGAAAATAAACTTTTAAAGGCGAGTGAAGTTGGTGGTGGTGAAAAAGTAGAAAGTAAATCCAAATTTAACTTCTGGAACAGCCCAATATCAACCACAGTAGCGTGGTTAATAGAACCAATTGATGATATAATTAGAGATATTAATGTGGTTAATCGTGCAGAAGATAAGCTTGCTGCGGGTATAGATGAAAATGATGATAAGAGACAAAGAGTAGCAGCTGTACTTAATGATATTGAACAACAAGGTGGTAGTTGGACTATTACAAATGGAAATTTAACAATCACGCCACCACCTAAAAAAACAGAAAATAACAACAGTTTACTTAATCCAGGTACGATAACAATATCACAAGATAATCTTAGAACTACAGTAAAAGCAAATTCTTTGATGCAGATGAATGTTGCAAATACTAAAAAAATCAAAAAAACGCTAGATGGTGCAGCTGCCCAGAAAAAAGTAGAAGATAACCTAAACGTTTTAAAGCAAAATAAACAAGCTAGTATGACACTGGCTGCCCAAGAGCAAGCTATTAATAATGCTAGGGCACGAGAAGGTGCAATATATGGACAAAAAGGTGAACAGGGATTGGGTATTGGTATTAGAAAGACACAATTTGGACAAGTTAATATATATGTTCAACAAATGCAACAATTACGTGGAACTCCAGCTTTTGGTACTCCAACGATTGGGCCTGCAAGAGGATATTAAAATATTAATATATGAGATATATAAATGATAGAATAAAATATAATACTGGTGGAAAAGAAGTATATGTTTCCAAACTAATGGCAAATATACCAGAAGATGTAAATGATATCTATATACGAACAACGATAGGAGATAGATTAGATATTATAGCATCTACTTTTTACAATGATTCTTCTTTATGGTGGATTATTGCGGAAGCAAATAATATTCACGATGCACCGATTGGATTAAAGCCTGGAATCGTTTTAAGAATACCTGTGAACTATCGTAATATATTACAAGCGAATATTTAAAATATATGGCATATCCTTTATTTACAACAATAGAAAAACCAATTTATGATTCTATAACAACTATTAGTGATGGATTGTTAAATGGGTTACAAAAATCAACAGCAGCATCAAACTTAACTGCTTGGGTAAGAATTATTTCCGGAGTGGGGAATGGATTAGTGCTATTTTCAAATCCAGATATGCCAGTCACTGCTAATCCGGGTACACCAATATTTGATAGTAATAATAAAATAATAGGATATAACTATATTGCATCTTTATATGGTAATGGTACAACTGCTGCACAAGTAGGAATTGATTGGAGTGGTAGACCTGTATTTGGAAAAGCAAATGAAACACTTGGTGAATTGGTTTTAAGACCACATCCGATAATAACTGGGTTGAGTGTAAAAGAAGGTAAAGACCAAATTTCAAGAGTATGTGAACTTACGATAAAATGTTTTTCACTTTCTCAAGCTGAAAGATTGCAAGAATATTTGATGGAACCTGGATATACTCTATGTGTGGAATGGGGATTAAATACTGAAAAAGGATTAAGTCAATTAATTAATACTTCTAAAGGCGAAGGTATGGTGCAGGATATAACTGCAAAAAATTTAGACTATAATAATCTCCATAGAGTTAGAGTGGCCGCTGATGGTGATTATGATTCTTTTTTAGGCTTTATAGTGGGTGGCTCATTTACATCGGCTGATAATGACTCTTATACATTGACTATAAAACTGAGAGGTATGCCGGGTCTTCCAACGTTTTTACAACTTCAATATCCAATATTAGAATTAAGAACTACATATGATGCGAGTGGTAAAAAAACCGGTACACAAGTAAGAGATACACCAGCGACACAGACATATAGTGCAGCCGATGTATCAATAACAACAGGAGATGTAAATGAGACGTTGGGATTGAGGAGAGCTAAATGGCTTTATAATAATTTACCATCAAGCAAACAAATACCAGAAGTTAAAACAAATATTATTGAAGAAGCTGGTAATAGAAAAAATAATTTAGGTTGGTTTAATTTTATAAATTTTGATTATGTAGTTAAATCTACAATAAAAAGTCATTTTGAAAGTACATCGGCTGAAATAAACATTGCGGGCTTTAAAGTACCAAAAGAAAAATTTATATCAAATAACCAATATATCAACCTTGGATACGCAATAAAAATATTAAATGCAAATAATGGATTGATATCTTATAAATACAATGGTAAAAATGTTAAATGTAGAATAAATCCAAGAAGTTTTATTGGTGCATTTCCAAAAATGTTTTCAACAAGACCATCAAAGCTTTTAATACCAGGTAAAATGCCTGATTTTTATAAATTATATTGTACAACCGAAACTGTAAGTTATAGAGACCTTATTAATTCTGAAATAGATAATTCAATTAATGCGGATATGTGGGTAGTTGATAGTGCAACCGGTAAAGAAACTGTAAAACAGGGTTGGATGTCTTTCGTACAATATGAAGAAATACCACCAGCTAGTGTTAAAAAATCAAGTTACAATGGTTTCTTTGAAGTATCTGGATATTATGGAAAATTGGAACACTTGTATGTAAACTATGAAGTATTTAAAAATGCAATAATAAATTCAAATAACAAATCTATTAGAGACGTTTTATTAGAAATATTAAACGAAATGGCCAGTGCTGTAAATTCATTTTGGAATTTTCAAATTATAGAACAACAAATTGGAGATTCGGTAGAATTGCAAATAATAGATGAAAACTGGACTGGATATAGAGATTCTAGTAAACCTGTTAGAACATTCGCACATAGTGGAGCGGCATCGGTATTTTTAGAAGCAAATTTAGATATTGATATTCCATCTGAAATGACTAACCAAATTATTTTAAAAAGAGAATCTATAACTTACAATACAAAAACAAAAAAACCGGAATCCGGAAAAATGTATTCAGTTAATCCTGATTCTAAAAACATTGATGTTGGTGGCCTATTTTCAAATAAAAAAGATAAATTTTTATCAGCAATTGATGTAGATAGTATAAATAGTGAAAATAGTAAGGAAAAACTTGCAAAAACAAAACCAGACCCAAATAAAGTGGCTTTTGAAGTTGACCCTCAAACAAAAACTGAAGCAGAAACTTACTATGATACAATTGAACAAACTTTAGTAAAAAGTGATACTGGTATTATTCCAAATGTAAGTGACCCACTAGGAAGTTATACGCAGTTTATTGGATGGCGTAATGCAAAAGGTGAATTGGTTATGGAAGTAGATTTGAGTCAAAGCGCAGGACGTTCTTTAGGAGAATGGTTGGGAATTCTTGACCCGAGAGAAACTGTATATTACGAAGCTACTCCAGAAGGCGCTAGATTAAAATATCTTGCTGATAAAATAAAAACACTTAAAGATATTGAATTAGATACGCAGGCAACCACATTAACCACAAATTTGGATAAGATTAATATCGTACCAAATCCAGATGTTAATATAATTGTTCCTGCTGTGTTGGGAAATTTAAATAATAATTTTACCGAATTTAATAAGAATTTTAAAATTTATTGTTGTGATGACCCACAACTATTTGATATTATAAAAAATGAAGCATTTGAATCATATCCTGGAGCAATGAAAACTTCACACTTATTACCAATAAAATATTCTTTTAAAATTTTTGGAAAAAGTGGAATTAGAAGAGGTGATACTTTTGTTATAAAAGGTATTCCGGAAAAGTATGAAAAAAATGGATTCTTTCAAGTAGTGCAGGTTGAACATGATATTCAAGATAGTAAGTGGGTTACCGAAGTTGTTGGACAATATAGACAACAAGTATCTAAATAATAAAATTTTATATTATGGTAGGAAATGTATTACAATATGCAGCGGCTAGTCTAAATAATGCAAATAAAATAAAGCCTATTAAAATTCAAACTTATTTACCAACACCGGGTGATGTAGAATATAGTATTGGATATATTGAAAGATATTTCGTACAAAAAATAAATGATAATGATTCTCCAATATACGAAATAAGTGAATCGTATAGACCAATAATTCAGGGTAATGGACTTTATAAAACTACATCAATTAGATGGAGAATTAAAGGTGTTCCACAAGAAATTATGAATTCAAATAAAAAATCAATAGAGTTTGTAAAAGAAGAAATGCCTAAACTCGGTCTATACCTTCCTAATCTTCTTCAGTTTGCGAAAGTAAATTAATTTGGTAATATAAATATTTTTTCGTATATTTGTATTTATTGATATGGGGATGCTTTGGAATTGATTGCGATGAGAAGCATAGTATCACACGTAGACAGAAGTGCTAGATGTCTTTAAATCTGTACAAAACAATAACTGACGTAGAATTATCTACTTGGACCTTTGATGATGTAATGTCATTCATTGGTGCTGATTACGCTGTAGCAGCCTAATCCCTTCCGCATCACTCGTGGAATTTAAAAAGAAGTGAACATTAAGTTTACCGAAACTCTAAATCGGTTGGTGGAAGCGCTGAACTAACCATTCGGCCCCAATTATTTTGGAAGGTGAATAAGATTAAACCTTATCCTAAACGTGTGAAAAGCTGGTATTATGATTACTTCGTAAGACACCGGTTCGAGTCCGGTCATCTCCACCACTTTTTAGAATCCCCATTTTACATTTGGTAATTTGGGGATTTTTTCGTATATTTGTATAAATTTGTTTTATATGGGAAGGTGGCCTGAACCGGCAAAAGAAAAGCCTGTAAAATTTGAAGTAACCTATAAAGATGATGATGGGTGTGAATCTGTGTGGAAATATGATTTAAAGAAGTTTCCAAATGGACCGATAGAGGTTATAAATAAGTTTCCGCCACATTATGAAAAGGCGTTAAAAAAACAACAAAAGGAAGCTAAGTTGGCAAAAAAGCAATCAACATTAGAAAAAGCAAAAGCTGCAAAGAAGGATGATAAGAATAGTGGAAAATATTGGTGAGTTGAATGAATTGAAGGAAAGATTGGAAAACGAAATATCCATTTGGTATCCACTTTGGGTAGATAATGACAAACACCCATTAAACACCGATATCTCCTTTATATTTGTACGAACTGTGGAAGATAGGTATATTCTACCACATAAACATACTGATGCGCTGTCACTCTCTAAATCACTAATAGAGGGTGTTTTGAATACCAATGGAGAAAAGTGGGTATTCCAAAAGAAAAAGCTACTACAATCTCTAAATGTTAGGGAAGGATTGAATGATGTTGATACGGCGCATTTTCTTAAAACCGGAGAAACGATAGACTACTCTCAACCACTACAACAATTAGTAGCTCCTTTACTACACAAAGGTTACAAAGAAGACATCATTCAATCTATTCCCATTCTTAAACTTGCGGAAGTGATAGAACCGGAATTAAAAAAACATAGGAGAGAAAAAACTAAAACCTATAATTGGTACAACGATACATTCCTACCTACCCTTTCAGATATTGAACGATTTGGGATTCGGGTCGTAGCGGAAAAATTCATTGATAGATGGCCCCAAGCCCAGAAACACTTAAAAGGAGATATGGTATATACCGAATACAATCCATTTACGATAACAGGCCGTCCATCTAATCGTCATGGTGGTGTAAACTATGCTGCATTGAATAAATCGGATGGTAGTAGAGATTGTTTTGTTTCGGATGGTATATTCCTACAAATGGACTACAATGCGTATCACCCTCGTCTTATTGGTAAGTTGGTTAAATTCCAAATGCCGGATGGTAACGTACACCAATGGTTAGCTGACCAATATGGATGTAGTGTTGAGGAATCCAAAGGGGTTACGTTCCAATTATTATATGGTGGTATTGATGATGATTTCCGCCAAATTCCATACTTCAACGCCGTAGCTGATTATATTGATAACCTATGGATTGAAACACAAAAGCTGGGGTACTTACAAACACCCCATCGTATTATTCCTTTGGAGTGGATTGAACAACCAAACCCACAAAAAGTATTTAACTATCTACTACAAGCGGT
>Ga0078894_10000081_pt1 | contig 54877 bp, 40 predicted proteins | sample LauGreSu1BDMLBSD_2_FD_67506 | JGI IMG/M metagenome (GOLD analysis project Ga0078894, IMG submission 67506) | Freshwater lake microbial communities from Lake Michigan, USA - Su13.BD.MLB.SD (version 4) (version 4) | ecosystem: Environmental > Aquatic > Freshwater > Lake | place: Lake Michigan...
GTGATCACTCTTTCGGGATCGTATTTTTCGATCTGCAATACCTTATCTGGATCGAATTTTTGCGTTAGCTCCTGATCGGTAATCTCATAGTTTCCGTCGTTATACAAGACTAAGAGTTGATCTTCGGGCTGGAAGGAACCAAGGAGCATTCCCTTTTCTTCTATATGAAGACGACCAAACTGATCATCGAACCAAAGTCTTTTGGCTGAAATAGTAGACTTGCCCGCCGCCTTTAATTTTACAGAGCGAATGGGATATTTAGTTACCTGATTACCCATACTACTTCGCCCTTTTACGGCTAAGGTCTCAAAATGAAATTCGAACTCTTTGATGCGCGCTGAACAACCCGCCGTCAAAAGAATAGTAACTAACTCGGCCTCACCATTTGCGTTGACACTGAGATAATGAACCTTACTCTTTTCATCTCCCTTGGTCAGATCGTATTCCTTATCTCTTGTCACCCCGGTAACCGTAAACCGCTTGGCATAACTGATCCCTCCCTTGCCGTCTGCATAGATCAGATTATAGGTGGTACGTTCATCATTTTTTTGAAACAGGGCCACATGGATAATATCTTTTCCAATAAAACTCTTTTCTGCCACTTTTACCACTTTAAGGGTCCCTCGGCGCGTAATGGCGATAATATCGTCCAGATCGGAACATTCGAATAATAATTCATCCTTTTTTAGTCCGGTACCGATAAATCCATCCTCGCGATTAACATACAATTTGGTGTTGGCTATGGCTACGTGCTTGGCTTCTATGACCTCAAACTCTTTGATCTCGGTACGTCGCTCTCTCCCCTTCCCAAATTTCTTCAATAAACCCTCGTAGTAGGCCACCGCGTAATCGACCAAATTATCCAAATCGTGACGAACCTGCTTCATCGCTGCCTCCAATTCACTGATCTGCGCATTGAGTTCGTCGATATCGAGCTTATAAATTCTTCTGACCGGTTTTTCGGTCAGCTTAATGATATCCTCACGACTGATATCCCTTTTTAGTTTTTTCTTGAAAGGACCAAAGGCCTCATCAATAGCCAAGAGAACCTTATCCCAATTAGCATGCTTTTTTTCCAGCTCCTTATAGATCTTTTCTTCGAAAAAGATCTTTTCTAACGAGGTGTAATGCCATTTTTCCTGTAATTCCGAAAGACGAATACGAAGCTCTTGCTCCAACAGCGCCTTCGTATGATCAACTGAGCCCTTTAAAAGTTCTTGAACGCCCAAAAATTGAGGCTTTTGCTCAGCAATCACGCAAGCATTGGGAGAGATGGAGATCTCACAATCTGTAAACTTGTACAAGGCGTCGATGGTCATATCAGGTGAGATCCCTGCAGCCAGATCGACCAGTATCTCCACATCGGCAGCCGTATTATCTGTAACTTTCTTGATTTTGATCTTTCCCTGATCATTAGCCTTTACGATCGACTCCATCAATTGCATGGTCGTGACGCCAAAGGGAACGCTGCGGATCACCAAGGTCTTTTTATCCGCTTCCTCAATATGAGCCCGCAACTTGACCTTCCCTCCTCGCTTACCCTGATTATAGTCAGTCACATCGATTAGACCACCGGTTTGAAAATCGGGATACAGGTCAAAGCGACGACCACGTAGGTATTTGATAGCTGCTTCCAATAATTCACAAAAATTATGCGGCAAGATCTTGGTGGAAAGCCCTACTGCGATACCGTCTGCACCTTGCGCCAACAGTAAAGGAAACTTCATTGGCAAGGTAACCGGTTCTTGCTTGCGTCCGTCATAGCTTAATTGCCATTGCGTCGTTTTAGGATTAAAGGCCACTTCCAAAGCGAATTTGCTGGGACGAGCCTCTATATAACGAGCCGCCGCAGCATCATCTCCGGTCCTTACATCACCCCAGTTTCCTTGCGTATCGATCAACAAGTCCTTTTGTCCGAGATTGACCAAGGCATCACCGATACTGGCATCCCCATGGGGATGGTATTGCATGGCCTGTCCAATGATATTGGCCACTTTATTATAACGCCCATCGTCCATTTCTTTCATGGCATGAAGAATACGACGTTGAACGGGCTTTAGCCCATCTTCAATGGCCGGTACCGCCCGTTCCAGAATAACATAGGAGGCGTAGTCGAGGAACCAATGCTTATATTGGCCTTGAACACCGGTATCGCCTGACTGCGTAAAGGAAGCTTTCGTTTTCAATGGTACTACAAGTTTAATTCATTAATCTACTGTGTCCGATTGGGCTTTGGAAGCAAAAGCACCGGGCTGACGAAATTCCAGTTCTTTCCACTGCGCAGGGTTATCTCCTTTTCCCTCCAACACACCCGCAGCGACAAGCGAACGTAAGCGCCCCATCAAGAAGACATCACCTGTTCTATTTTTCATTCTGGACAGCAACTGCTGTAATAGGCGATTCGCCTTTTGCCAGTCTCCGCTCACAAAGCGACGTATCTCTTGATCGTAGCAATTGATCTCTTTATTGACCAATTTCTTTCCTCCTTCGAGCCATCGGACCATGCCATTCTCTTCGGTCAATTTTTTCCACTCATCCGGATCAATCTCAAATTCACTCAGCGTAATGGGTCTGGCCAATTTTTTTGCCTTTAAAAATTCAGCCGGCCTGATCTCGCTTAAAAAGGTAGGATAAAATAGTTGCCCCTTCTCATTTAAAAAAGGAAGGTTATTCATATACAAGATCATCACTCTACCTTGATAGGATCGTAGTTGGGGCAATAACCAATAATAACCAGCGACATCATGTTGATTTTGTCCCATCCAGATCCAGCATTCTTGGTCCGGTTCTTGCTCTAGGTAATGTGTAATGGACTGTATCGTCATTTGATCGTCGATCTGCCCGGCACTCTCCGTGCCGTAGGGCGAATCGACAAGCAATGTGATCCACCATTCCTTTCTGATTTGCCTACCCTCGGCGGTGTCCAGTCCGGCGATCGGCCCCACGGCATAATCGTCCCGAATCAGCTCAATGGGACCGTCCAGCGAAGGGTCCAATGCAATGACTTGCTTTAACAGTTCAACGTCGGGCTCATTAAAAACAATATGAAGCATACTGAAAATTATTTAGCGGTAGATAAAGTAATTACATAATAAACGCAAGTGGTCAGGTAATTGCGTAAATACGGAATCCGCCCAAGCCATGACCACTGCTTTTGGGGCTTCCAACCAAATTTCCACTGGTAGATCGGGTTGATCAGGTAAAATTGTCGGTTAGCAATCTTATAGTCTTGTTGTCGACAAATACGTTCGAATCGCTCAATGGTGATGCGGGTAGCACGAATCTCCATTAACTCTTTGACGGGCTCTTTATTTATCGCTAGCAAGCCTTTGTACAAAAAAGGAGGAAGCAAGTGTATATAGGGCAATTTGCCCAGCCAGGAGCGGGCTATTTGCTGGTGCCCTCCAAAAGGCATATGCCAAGGAGGAAATCCAAAGAAAATGACCCCGCCGGGAGTTAGCCAATTCTTCATATAGCGCATTAAGCGCGGTTGATCGTGAATATGCTCTATAACATCCTTGAGAACAATAATGTCAAAAGGTCCCTTCAGCTCTTTTTGGAGATCGGTCTCATAAATATCTTTATCGACATAGTGGAGCTGTCCTCGCCCGATGGGCTCCCACAGAAATCCACAGGCCCACTCGACGCGCTTGGGGTCAAGCTCTACTCCTACCCCCTGACACCCTCTCTCTATAAATGCTTGCAAAACCCCACCCTCTCCTGCACCGATCTCTAACACACGCATTCCTGCTTTGACAGGAAAGACAGCCTCAATAAAAGGGAGCACGTATCCCTTGGCATTGAGGTATTGCATTTCGAAGTAGCGCTTACGATCGGCGTGAAAGTCAAACATTACTTTTCTAGTTCTGCGTCCAGGGGCTTATCGGATTCGATGCGAAGATTATCAATAATAAATTCTTGACGGTCGGGGGTGTTCTTTCCCATGTAATACTCCAGGAGTTGTTGCACATGATCACCTTGCTCCAACCGCATCAATTGCTTACGCATATCAGCACCAATGAACTGGGCGAACTCATCGGGACTGATCTCCCCTAAGCCCTTAAAACGAGTCACCTCGGGCTTTTGTCCTAATTTCTTTACGGCGGCAAGTTTCTCTTGCTCGGTGTAACAATAGATGGTCTCTTGTTTGTTACGAACCCTGAACAGCGGAGTCTCCAATACATAGACCTTCTCGTGCTTGACCAAGTCGGGAAAGAATTGTAAAAAGAAGGTCATCAACAATAACCGAATATGCATCCCGTCCACATCGGCATCAGTGGCAATAACGACATTATTGTAACGCAATCCCTCCAATCCCTCTTCGATATTGAGGGCATGTTGAAGCAAATTGAATTCCTCGTTTTCGTAAACCACTTTTTTGGTCAATCCAAAACAGTTCAATGGCTTACCTCGTAAACTAAAAACAGCCTGTGTCTCGACCTTGCGTGCCTTGGTAATGGAACCGCTCGCACTATCCCCTTCGGTTATAAAGATGGTGGTATCCTTTTGTCTGGCAAGAAAATCATCCTTTCCGCGCGCCGGCACATCATCGTTTAGATGATACCTGCAGTCACGAAGCTTTCGATTATGCAGATTTGCTTTCTTGGCGCGCTCATTAGCCAGCTTCTTAATTCCGGCTAATTCCTTTCGCTCACGCTCACTTTGCTCAATTCGCTTTTTTAGGGCATCCGCTACAGCAGGATGCTTGTGTAAATAATTATCGAGTTCTTTGGACAGAAAATCACCTACGAACTGACGCATGCTAGGCCCCTCGACATCCACATTGAGGGAACCTAGTTTTGTCTTGGTCTGCGACTCAAATACCGGCTCCACCACCCGAACGGAAATGGCCGCAACGATACCGGTACGAATATCGGAAGCATCGTAATCTTTTTTAAAGAAATCTCTTATGGTCTTTACATAGGCCTCTCGAAAGGCCTGCTGATGCGTACCACCCTGTGTGGTATGTTGTCCATTGACAAAACTGTAAATATCCTCCCCATAGTCGTTGGTATGAGAGAGAGCCACTTCGATATCATTGCCGCTCAGATGAATAATGGGATATCGTATCTCGTCCTCGTTGGTCTTTCGCTGCAACAGATCGAGCAAACCATTCTTGCTGATGTACGTCTTGCCATTAAAATTGATCTTAAGCCCTGCATTCAAAAAACAATAGTTCCATAATTGATTATCGAGGAACTCCGGTAAAAAACGAAAATTCTTGAAGATCGAATCGTCGGGAGTAAAGGAAACCAGTGTGCCGTTAGGTTCCGTGGTTCTTGCTTCTTTTTGCTCCTTGACCAATTCGCCTCGGGAGAACTCGGCTGTTTTTTCTTTTCCATCGCGTATGGCCGTCACCTTAAAATAATGACTGAGGGCGTTGACCGCCTTAGTACCTACGCCATTTAAGCCAACCGACTTTTGGAAAGCCTTGCTATCATATTTAGCCCCGGTGTTGATCTTACTGACCACATCTACGACTTTTCCCAGGGGGATACCCCGCCCAAAATCTCTCACCGTAACGGTCTTTCCCTCAATTTGCAGTTCGACGGATTTTCCAAAGCCCATAGTGAACTCATCGATACAGTTATCCATCACTTCTTTGACCAAAACATAGATGCCATCGTCTGGAGAGGAACCGTCTCCCAGTTTTCCAATGTACATGCCGGGGCGAAGACGGATATGCTGTTTCCAGTCGAGCGACTGAATACTATCTTCTGTATATTCAAATAAGGGACTTTCTTTTTCTTTTGCCATAGTTATAAAGAGCAGGCAAATATACCAATTGGGGGCTTACTGTTGCAACAACTCTTTTACACTTACTCTTCGCTTCTGCTCGCTGTCAAAAAAACGATAGGTTATCGTATAGTCCTTCCCGACCAAAAACACGGATGGGACAGGTAATTGCGGAGGACTCGGGGCATTGAGTTTGACCAGATCGATGCCCCCACTACGATAACGAGCTAATTGCGACGCCGAAAACTCTTCCAGTACGTCATAGCGCTTTGCGATCAGATGCGCAGAATCCCATAAAAGAGAAAACCCAGCCCTTGTTTTTTGCAAGGTAATGGCACGACTGGAATCAGACTCAGGGCTGATGGCGATCACGGTAATTTGACGATCGGTAAAAAAAGATAACGAATCTTGCAATCGAGATAAAAGTCGGATACAAGAGGGACTCCAGGAGCCCTTATAGAAAACAAGCAAAACTGGTTCTCGCTTGGCAAGCTGCCTTAGATTGACTTCGCGGCCAAATTGATCAGTTCCGGTAAAATCAGGGGCCTTTGCTCCCAAAAAGAGCCCCTCTGGCTGGCCTTGAGAATAAGCCAGGGTGGCACACAAAGAAAATAGCGCTGCCAGAAAATTACTTCTCATACCCTAAGTCGCCCTCTCAATTTTGTTGCAGGCTTCGAAAATCGACTGTTACCAATTTGCTCACCCCAGGCTCTTGCATAGTGACCCCATAGATCACATCCACCGTACTCATGGTCATCTTATTGTGCGTAACAATAATAAATTGAGAATTTTCGCTGAATTGTCGGATCATATTAGTGAACTTACCCACATTGGCGTCGTCAAGTGGTGCATCCACCTCATCGAGAATACAGAAGGGAGCTGGCTTGATCAAATAGATCGCGAACAGCAGCGCTGTAGCGGTAAGCGTTCTCTCCCCCCCACTCAACTGGGTTAAGGAGCTGGGGCGTTTACCTTTCGGTTTAGCCACGACATCTATACCACTCTCGGCCACATTATTGGGATCTTCCAGAACCAGGTCGCATTGGTCATCTTCGGTGAAAAGAGTCTTGAATACTTTTTGAAAATGCATTCTGACCTGCTCAAAAGTGTCTAAAAATTTTTGATTGGCAGTGGCCTCTACCTCTTCAATGGTCTTTAAAAGACTATCCTTAGCCGTGACCAGATCGGTCTTTTGCTCTACGATAAAATCGTAACGCTTTTTCATTTCAGTAAAGGCCTCAATGGCGGTGGGATTGACCTCCCCCAGGTTCTCGAGCCTTTTCTTCATTCGCTCAGCAGTAGCTTGCAACTCTTCGAGGGCCGTTTCAGAGAGGCGGGCCTCTCCTAAGATCTGCTCGAGATCAACACGAAATTCTACACTCAAACGCTCCTTCATACCCGCCAGCTGTAATTTTAGGTCGTTGAGCTTGTCCTTGATAGCCGCTAATAAAAACTCTACCTGCTCCTTTTCTTTACTTTGATGACGTATGGCACTTTCTTTTTCGCTTAACTCATTTCGGAGCACATAATAGGCTTGGTCCGCAGTATTAAGCAACGCTTCGTCCTCTTGTTTCTTTCGCAACAATTCCAATAGCTGCTGCTCAATTGATGTAAGCTGCTCCCTTGATTGCGTAGAAGAGTCGGTAGTTTCAGTTTGTTGTAACTTACTTTGTTCGATCTGCGACTGAAGATCAATCAGCTGATTATTTTTGAACGAACTCTCTTGTACCAGCCCGCTGATCTTACTTTGCTGACGGGTAATAGAAAGATTGAATTCGTTGAATTGCCGGGTTGCCTCATTGTACGATAGTTCACTGGAACGAAATTCATTCTCAGCTCCCTGCAGCGAGATCTGCAGACCGGAGAAGGCGGCATTAAGCTGCTCAAACTCGCTACGGACATCGGCCACAGAAGCGGTGATCTGCTCTACCTGACCTTGCAGTTCGGTGACCTTAGCACCACTGCTCTGCTGGGTATTGGTGAGGTTCTCTACCTTATTTTGAATAGCGAACAATTCATTCGAAAGTTGCTGAATCTCCTTTTCAGCCTGCCGCAAGGCCACTTCTCGAAGGTCTTCGTTAAAGGCGATCACTTCGTTGTGACGGGTTTGAATGGTGGACCGCAGCGCATCGACTATCGCTTGCTGTTGGTCAATCGCAAGCTGTAGCTTTTCCAGATTTTTTGCCCGTCCTATCTTGTTTCCCTCGAAGAGACCCACACTACCACCGGTAAGGGAAAATTTGCCTTTAACGTAACGACCCTGTTTTTCGATGACTACAAACCCATTGCTATTACTAAGGGCTTCCTCGCTATCAGCAATAAAAACATTACCCAGTAATTGCTCTGCTAATTTGCGGTAGGGCTCCTCTACTTCCACTACACTCAAAGCACTGATAGCACCAGTGAGTTGATGGGAGCTAGCACCCTGTCCATGCGCATTGACCTGGTCAAGCAAAAAGAAATTTGCTTTCCCCTTTTGATGTTTGTCCAACAAATGAACCGCGTCAAGTCCCTCTTGCAAATCCGCAACCACGTAGTAGCTGAGATAAGGCTCGAGCACATTTTCCAACGCTTTGCGGTATTCTTCCTTTACGTAAAGCACATCGGAGAGAATGGGCACTTGCGTTCGCCATTCTTTGTTGTTATGCAAGAACTTGACCGAATCGGGATACCCCTCCATAGAGTCGATCATGCTCTTTAGCAAAGCGAATTCATTCTTTTTAGCATCGAGCTTTCTACTTTCTTCGGCCAGCTCGTTTCTGAGTTCATCGAGTATGGCTTGCGTTTGCAGGATCTGCTCTTTTGTTTGATCTTGATGTTGCTGCAATTGCTCCAGGTCTACCTTTCGCTCGGCAAGAGTACTCTCTTTTTGTGAACGCTCTGTGGCTAATTGCTCCAGCAAGGCCGCTCGCTGTGTGCGCTCGGTCTCGAGCTGCTGAAGAGTACGTTGCAAATTTTGAACAGATGTATCGGCCACGGCTACTCTCTTTTCGGCATCGAATTGTTGCCGCTGGGTCTGCTGATACTGCTGACGAAGCGTATCCAAGGCCGCCCGCTTCTGTTCCATTTGCAACCGGGTCTGCTCCATATTCGATTGTAGCTGACCAAGCTCTTGCTCTAGTGACTTCAGTGCTTTTTCTTCTTCCGCTATTTGCCCCGTTGTAAAGGCAATGCTTTCTACAATTCCTTGCAGTTGTCCTTCTGCCTTGGTCAGAAAGACATTGAGCGACTCTTGCTTTTCAGAAAGATATTCCAATCGCTGCGTAGCCAGATTCTTATCATTCTCTTTTACGCGGACCGATTGTTGCAACTCATTAAAGGCCTGCTGCATGCGCTGCAAGGCTTTTTCCTTTTCTACAAAAACCAGCTTCTCTGTTTCAAGAGCTGCCTCTTGCACCGCGATGGCCGCCTCAATCTCTACTTTACGATTGCTCTCTTTTTCTTGTTGTTCCGTCAGATCGCTATAGGAGAGATTGAATCCCTCCAAAGAGGCCTTGGCCAATTCGATACTGACCTCTCTGTATTCTTTTTTTATCTCTTGATACTTCTCTGCTTTTTTTGCCTGACTCTCTAGCGATTTCAATTGGTTATTGATCTCAAAGAGCAAATCCTCGATACGGGCCAAATCTTGCTCGGTGGCCTCCAGCTTCGATTTAGCCTCTTTCTTTCTTGTTTTATAGATCGATATACCCGCGGCCTGCTCGAGCATCTTGCGTCGGCTATTGTCCTTGTCCTTGATCAGGTCATCGACCATATCCAAGGCAATAATGGCATAACTATCGGTGCTAATACCTGTATCAAGAAAAAGATTCTGAATGTCCTTTAAACGACACTGCACATCGTTGAGACGATACTCACTCTCGCCGTTCTTATAAAATTTTCTGGTGACCGTTACCACGTTAAAATCGGTAGGTAGCAAATTGCGCGTGTTCTCAAAAGTCAAACTTACTTCGGCCAAGCCGCTTGCACTACGCGTCTTGGAACCATTAAAGACCAGACTGTCTAGATTCTCACTTCTCAGCTGACTTATCTTTTGCTCTCCGATCACCCAACGTATACTATCTACAATGTTTGATTTTCCGCATCCGTTAGGACCTACGATGCCGGTAATATTATCGTCGAAATTGATGATGGTTTTATCAGCAAAACTCTTGAACCCCTTGATTTCTAAGCTCTTTAATCTCACAATGAATCGATTTTAAAAGGAAAAAGACCGCTGCGAATTTAACGGGAAAACAGCAGAATGCACCAGGTCTCTCTTTTCAGTTATTCACATAGAACTGCTAAAATTGTGGGAAGATTTACCAGACCCATTCCCGAAGCGAGAGGTACACCTGCTGCCCTATTTCAAAGTAGGCAACAGGGACGCTTACCTTGATCCTTTCTCCCCTGCAAACCACTTCCACCAACGAGAAAGGACCCAGAAAATAGACCGCCTCGACCGTGGCCAAAAATGAATTGGAATTATTTTCTTGATTGTCAAGCATAAATTGTTCCGGCCTGGCAAAGACAATTTTCGAATTTGTAGGCCGAGCTGCTGTGCCAGCCATGGGTGTCAGCCACTCTACGGACAAGGACATATAGGGGCCTAATAATCCTGCACAATACGAATTAAGCGGATGCAAATACAATTGTGAAGGGCTACCTTGCTGTACGATCTGGCCATTTTGGATTAACAAGATCCTATCGGCCCAAGAGAGCAGATCGGCCGCATCGTGAGAAACGATCAAGCTGGAAACAGACAAGGATCGCTCAATGGTGGTCAACAATTTTTTGATATTCTCTTTTTGGGCAAAATCCAGATTAGAAAAGGGCTCATCCAATAAAAGAAGGCGAGGTCTTTTGACCAGGGCATTGGCCAAGGCCACCCGCTGACGCTCCCCGCCGGACAACTGGCTGGTCTTTCGCTTGAGTACATGATCAATGCCACATAAAGAAAAAAGGGATAATGCTTCGTCAGGTTCTAAAATATTACTTAAGGCTAAATACTCCTCTACGCGATAGTGATTGAGTAACTCAAAATGTTGACTGAGGTAAGCGATATGACGATGACCGGGTAATAGCTTTTCTTCAGGCCCCTCCACCCTCTTGTCTTCAAAAATAATGTTGCCCTCAGCGGGCTGTAAAAGTCCTGCGACCATTTTTAGTAAAGAGGACTTACCGGCACCTGTTTCTCCGGCAATACCCAACCGTTCGCTGCGTTGCATGGAAAAGCTGATACCCTCTGAAAAGGGCCTTTCGTGATTAGACGTAACTACCTGATTGACAGAGAGCCATTGCATCTTGTAAAAATACTGGTTAATTGTTTAACCTTTTAAGAAGATCCTTGTTAAACAAAATATATGAGGCATTTTACCCTCCAAGACGTTAAAAGCTGGGACAGATTCTACAGAGGCAACTTTATCAACTCAATAAGCGGCTTCAAATCCGTTAGTCTGATTGGAACGGTAGACTCCAACAACAATGCAAATCTTGCCATTTTCAGCAATATCGTTCATTTGGGGGCTGATCCGGCGTTGATCGGATTTATCAACCGACCCCGAGAGGCCTCCCCTCATACACTGGCCAACATAGAGGAGACCAAAACCTACACTATCAATCACGTACACTCAGAATTTTTGGACAAAGCACATCAGACCAGCGCCAAGTACAAAAAAGAAGAAAGTGAATTTGATAAAACGGGTCTGACTCCGCTTTGGACGCAAGACACCAAGGCCCCTTACGTAAAAGAGAGCCAGGTGCGCTATGCATTGGACTTACAAGAAATTATTCGCCTAAAACAAAATGATACTTATTTAGTGGTGGGAGCCATCAAGGATATCTATGTGCCTATAGTAGCCATTCAGCCTGATGGCTTTGTGGACCTTGAAAAAGTGGGGAGTCTCTCCTCTCTGGGAATAGACGGCTATTATAAACCCTCACTATTAAAAAGATATTCCTACGCCCGGCCAAATCAAGACCCCACTGAGTTGCCCAACTGATCATTTTAGTTTATCCAGCAGATCGAGTCCCTTTTCCTTCGCCACTCTCTTTGCAATATCATACCCGGCGTCAGCGTGTCGAATGACTCCCATACCCGGATCATTTCGTAAGACTCTCGAAAGACGCTTTGCCGCTTCATCGGTACCATCAGCCACTATGACCATACCGGAATGAATACTGTATCCCATGCCCACACCCCCTCCATGATGAAGACTGACCCAACTGGCACCACCGGCCGTATTGACCAATGCATTTAAAATAGGCCAGTCCGCTACCGCATCGCTACCATCGAGCATGGCCTCCGTTTCGCGATTGGGACTAGCCACGCTACCCGTGTCTAAATGGTCCCTTCCAATAACGATGGGAGCTTTTACCTTTCCGGTTTTGACCAGCTCATTGAATGCCAAGCCTGCCTTTTCTCTTTCGCCTTGTCCCAACCAACAAATACGCGCAGGAAGGCCTTGAAAAGCGATCTTTTCTCGAGCCATTTTCATCCAGCGAACCAATCCCTTGTTAGCAGGAAAAAGAGAAAGGATCAACTCGTCGGTTACCGCAATATCATCTGGGTCTCCACTTAGCGCCGCCCAGCGAAAGGGTCCTTTCCCCTCGCAAAAAAGCGGACGTATATAGGCCGGAACAAACCCCGGAAAGGCAAAACAATCTACTGAGTCATTGGGTAAAAATTGTTGCTGGTACTCCTTGGCACGCGCCCTGATATTATTTCCATAATCGAATGTAATAGCCCCTTTTTTCATTAATTGAACCATCAATGAAACATGATGATACATCGAATGGTAGGCCATTGCCGTGTAGGCATCGGGATCTTTTTCCCGTAGCATAATCGCCTCTTGCAAAGAAGTCTGATGAGGCCAATAACCGATCAATGGGTCGTGGGCACTGGTTTGATCGGTCAAGGTATCAGGTATAATATTTCGTTGCAACAATCTTTCTAACAGCTCAATGGCATTACAATGCACACCGATACTGCGCGCCATTCCCAATTTTTTATACTCCAAGGCCTTGTTGATAGCTTGGTCGATATCCGTACATTTTTCGTCCAGGTATTTTGTCTCTAATCGCTTATCGATACGCCACTCCTCTACCTCGGCCACCAGGGCCACCCCCTCGTTCATGGTAATAGCCAAGGGTTGTGCCCCTCCCATTCCGCCCAAACCGGCAGTTACATTGAGGGTCCCCTTTAACGTTCCCCCAAAATGTTTGTCTGCGGCCGAAGCATAGGTCTCGTAAGTACCTTGTACGATACCCTGCGAACCGATATAGATCCAACTACCAGCGGTCATTTGCCCATACATCATCAGCCCTTTTTTTTCGAGCTCATCAAAATGCTTCCAATTAGCCCAATGGGGAACCAGCTGCGAATTGCTCAATAGCACACGGGGCGCATCCGGATTCGTCTTTAAAATAGCAACGGGTTTGCCGCTTTGGATCAGCAGCGACTCATCATTTTCCAATATCAGTAAGGAACGAATAATATTTTCAAGCGCCTCTTGGTTGCGGGCAGCCTTGCCTCTTCCTCCATACACGATCAACTCTTCGGGCCTCTCTGCTACCGATGGATCCAAATTATTGAGCAACATCCTAAGGGCCGCTTCCTGCACCCATCCCTTACAAAGGAGGGTTGAGCCGGTAGGCGTCTTAAAAGGGATCATGTTTTTTTCCTGAACAGCTATCATGCGTTTATTTTTTACCAAAAAGCAAAAATACATATCTTGTTGAAGAAGTTTTCTATATGAGTATACACATTAGTGCCACCCCCGGAGACATTGCCCCCATCGTTTTAATGCCGGGAGATCCTCTGCGCGCAAAGTATATTGCCAGCCATTTTTTGACCGATACGAGATTGGTCAGCGAAACCCGTAACTGTCTTTTTTTTACCGGCTCTTTTCAAGGCAAATCCATTTCTGTGGGGGCCAGTGGAATGGGTTGTCCCTCCATTGGGATATATTCTTACGAGCTGTATACCGAATACCGGGTCGATACCATTATCAGAATCGGCACCTGTGGCGCCTACGACACCAATTTGAAACTGTTCGATCTGATCAATGTAAGACAGGCAGTTAGTGAATCTAGTTTTGCCCTTACCGCCTGGGGCATGGAAGGTTCGGTAATGGATCACCAGGGAAAAGCATTTGACATGATCAATGAGGTAGCCGCCCAAAAAAAGAGGGACCTGCATCGAGGAGCCATTCACTCTAGTGATGTATTTTATTCTAACCAAAAGGGATTTTCACCCTTAGCCATGCAACACAATTGCCTGGGGGTTGAGATGGAGTCCTTTGCCCTTTTTGCCAATGCAAAACACTTGCAAAAAAATGCCGCTTGCCTACTAACCGTCTCTGATCTGATTCAAGCGAAAGAGAAGTTAAGCCCAGAGCAAAGAGAAAAGGCTTTGTTACCCATGATCGAGTTGGCGCTAGATTCAGCTAGGGCGCTATAACTTTCTGAATTCCGAATCTTATAGTTCAAATTGCTCGTATCCCTTATTCAGTGCCAATCCTTGCTCCTTTGCAAATTGGCTGACCGAATTGACAAAATCAAATGAACGAAGAAGACCGGCTGCTTTTTCTACATCTACTGCAAAAATCCGATCCTCATTGGCGAAGGATACGTGGCCTCTCAAAAAAGAATGTGCGAACTCTAATAATGCAGAACTTTTCAAAGGCCTTCTGAACTCAATAGCCTGGGCGGCAGAAAGTAATTCGATGGCCAAAATATATTCAAGGTTATCAATGATCTGATTGACTTTTCGTCCGCTGATACTTCCCATCGACACATGGTCTTCTTGGCCAAGAGAAGTAGGGATGCTATCGGCACTGGCCGGAAAACAGAGCGTCTTATTCTCTGTCACTAGGGCAGCTGTAGTGTACTGCGGTATCATGTAGCCACTGTTCAAGCCAACATTTTGCATCAATAACACAGGAAGACCCCATTTTCCCTCCAACAGTAAATAACAACGCCGGTCACTAATATTACCCAGCTCGGCGGCAGCCACACAGGCATAATCCAAAGGTAGCGCCAGGGGCTGTCCATGAAAATTTCCTCCGCTAATGGCCTCTCCTCCCTCTAGTAAAATGGGATTATCGGTTACGGCATTCAACTCAATTTGGGTCAGCTCACTCAAATGGAGCCAGCTGTTTCGAGAAGCACCGTGTACCTGAGGCATGCAGCGAAGAGAATAGGGATCTTGCACGCGACCACAATCTACATGACTGGCCATGATAGCCGAATCATTGAGTAAGATCCGCAGCCGCTGCGCCACTAATTGGTTACCGGAAAAAGGACGAAGGGCATGTAAGCGAAGATCAAAGGGCGTCTTGGTACCAGTCAGCGCCTCTAAACTCATGGCACCGATAATATCGGCAGCCTCCAAGCAATTATGCAGACGCTGAACCGCCTTAATAGCAAATGATAAAATAAACTGTGTGCCATTGATTAGCGCCAATCCCTCTTTGGGTCCTAATGAGAGAGGCGACAACCCGCAAGAAGCTAGATATTCTGCAGCCGGCATGCGCAGATAACCCTTACTAGCGGTATCGGGCACCAGTACTTCTCCTAGACCAATTAATGGTAAAAAAAGATGAGCCAAGGGAGATAGATCACCCGAAGCCCCTACACTTCCTTTTTCGGGCACAATAGGAATGACATCGTTATCTATATGCCAGCCGATCCGTTGCAGGGTCGCCAACCTGATTCCACTATACCCTTTGGCCAAAGAATGCATTTTGGTAATGAGCATCAACTTGGCCACCTCCGGTGTCAGGGACTGGCCCACGCCCACACTATGACTTTGTAAGATCTTATGCTGAAGAAGAGATGTATCCTCAGCCGAAATAGCTGTTGAGGCCAATATACCAAACCCGGTATTAATGCCATACACGACCTGGCCCGAATTCACAATTTGATTGACCTCTTGCTCTGCCGCTGTAACTCGTTTTATCGCCTGCTCATCTATAACACCTTTGCAAGTCCCGTTAGCGATGGCAAGAGAAGTACTAACGGTAAGATGGTCTGAGCCATAATGGAAGAGAGCGGCCATGTATTGTGTTTGTTCCGCAAGTTAAAGAAATGTAACTTTGCGCAACTGTATCAAAACAGACCGGTCCGGTAGCTCAGTTGAATAGAGCAGCTGCCTTCTAAGCAGCAGGTCATTGGTTTGAATCCAATCCGGATCACTCTTTTTCCTCGCTCCACATCGTGGGGCTTTTTTGCCACTGCTCAAAGGCCCTCAAAAAGTTATTGAATTCCTGCCCGGTCCCTATTTTAAGCTTTTTCATGATATGCTGCTTATGTGCTGACAAGGTAGAAGGGGCCAGTTTCATCAATTGTGCTGCCTCTTTCATACTACTTGCACTCGAAATATGATGCAGCACACTCACTTCTCTTTTGGTGAGTTGATTTAACCGCGAATCAAAATCGGTAAAGACAAACCCTTCACAAAGGATGTTCATGATGATCGCTTGGGGCACATGCACTTTACCATCCAGTACTGCAGAAATGGCCATCTTCACATCTTCAGAGCTTTCTTTCTTGGAAAAACAACCGTCCAAGCCATTTCGGAATGCCTTAAGCACATCACTTCCTAACCTATCACATACGAACATTACTTTTAGATATGGCGAGCGGGTCTTGACCTTTTGCAAAATGTCCGAGGCGTCAGCTTGTTTTGAATCAGCATCGAGTAAGAGCAGATCAAAATCAGAATCTAGAATACGCTCAATAGCCCTATCCTCTGGACTTAAAAGATCAAAATGCGCCTCTGTTGTCAATTGCAAAATCACCCTTTTAATTCCTTCGGCCAGCAGATGTGTCTCAAAACAGAGCAGGACTTTCATCAAAAATTAGATTTGAAACGGTGTAAAGCGCTAAAAGAGCTTAACAAAAACTTGAAAATATCAGTTTGTCTTTGTAAAATCCAGTTAATTGATTTTTTATTTACAGCTATAAATTATTTAATATCATTTAATTGCATTTTAATTATGATTAAGAATTTATACTTAAATATTTATACTCAAAAATTAAGATATTATTGACAATGACTTAAAGCGCATAATACTCAACCATAAATACCAAAATACCAAGGGCCAAAACCCCCATACGTATCTTTATAAAAAGGTAAGATGCGGGTCAGTATTGAATCATCATGGAAAACGGTGCTCAAGGCGGAATTTGAAAAACCCTACTTTAAGCAACTGGTCTTACATCTTAAGACAGAAAAAGAGCAGGGAAAGACAATTTACCCACCGGGAAAATTCATTTTCAATGCATTCGACAGCACTCCTTTCGAAAAGGTAAAACTGGTTATTTTAGGGCAAGACCCCTACCATGGACCCGGTCAGGCTCATGGTCTTAGCTTCTCCGTACCATCGGGTATAGCGACCCCGCCCTCCCTTCAAAATATCTTTAAAGAATTACAGCAAGATATTGGCATGCCCCTGCCTGAAACAGGTGATCTATCGGCCTGGGCCCGACAAGGCGTTTTTTTGCTTAACGCCTCGCTGACGGTTCGTGCCGCAGAACCCATGAGCCATGCGCAAATCGGGTGGGCTCTTTTTACCGATGCTGTAATAAAGGTTCTTAGTGAGAAAAGGAGGCATCTGGTCTTTTTGCTCTGGGGAAAATTCGCCAAAGAGAAAAGCCACCTGATCGATTCTACCCAACATAAGATCCTCACCGCTGCGCACCCGTCTCCTCTTTCAGCCCATAACGGTTTTTTAGGTTGTCGGCATTTTTCTACCGCCAATCAATACTTGGTAAAAAATGGGATCGACCCCATTGACTGGAAACTATAAATCAATCCATGAAAAAGCGAATATCCGGTTGGCTTTGGGCCCTGTGGGCACTTACAAGTTTCATCACCACATTTTTGATAGTCTATATTCCGCTAATGCTGACCTGGCTAATACCCGATCCCGCAGGTCAGACCCAGTTCATATTAATCAGCAGAAAATGGATACGGGTATGGCTTTGGCTGGTAAGGTGCCCTTTACGAGTAGTCGGAAGTTCTCAATTTGCAAAAGGACAATCCTATATAGTTACCTGCAACCACAATTCCTTTATGGATGCCCCGCTTTCTTGTCCTTTTATTCCGGGAGCCAACAAAACGATCGCCAAGACATCATTTAACCGGATCCCCCTCTTTAATTTCTTCTATCAAAAAGGTGCCGTACTGGTAGATCGGTCCAGTGAAAAGAGCCGAAAAAAAAGCTATCATACTATGAAATCGGTCTTGCGCAAGGGTATGCATATGTGCATCTACCCGGAAGGTACCCGAAACCGAACGGATCAGCCGCTGAAAAGCTTCCATGATGGTGCTTTTAGGTTAGCTCTTGATACGGGGCATGCTATTATGCCTACCGTATTGCTGGGCACCAAAAAAGTAATGCCTGCAAAAAAGAGCTTTTATTTTAAGCCTGGACCGGTTGAAATTCACTTTTTAGCTCCCGTTTCACCCGAAGGGCATACCCTTTTGAGCTTGAAAGAAAAAGTCTTTTCGGTAATGGAAGCGTATTACGTAAAGAACTCCTTTTAGAAACCGGTAAAGAACCGTGTGCGATTAATACGCAAGTCTTGCAGCAAGGAAGCTTTTGGGGAAATAGTAAAATTAAAGGATCGGGTAAATCCAACAGGTATTACATTGATCGATAATTGCCAGCAATGCAGATCGCGATTGATGGACATGGTGAGATATTGTACATTGCCCCCGGTCATATCGATACTGGCCGAGCCAGACAATTTCCATTTGGGAGTAAGGTTAAAACTGCCCGCCAGATTTAACCCGCTGTTGTACTCTTTTTCGTAACCGCTAAAATCGGGACGAAGTCGACTAAAAAAAGAAAGGGAGTAACTTACGTTGAGTTGCCATTGAATATTGAAATCGACGAACTCGTTCGGATTTTGCTGCATGTATTCCAATAAGCGCTGCTGATCGCCTTGCAAAAGTGGATCGTTGAGACGTTCTTGCATCTGCTTTTTTCGAAGCTCCTCTTTCTTGGAGTCCTTGGGCTTGCTCTGAAAATTGGTCCCAATGGCCACACTTCCCGAACTAATACGACCCAGTTTGAATTTGCCCCCCTGCCAGGCATATTTATTGATCTCGAAACCGTTCTTATCTGTTTGGTATGGATTGAGACTGGTAGACGCATTAATATTGATCTTGTCAAAAAGAGTGGTCCGCAAATAAAAAGGGATCTCTCTGGACAAATTCATTGAGTCACGCAGTAGATCATAGGAGGCACTAAAGCCAAATCCGTCGATCAGCATCATCTTTTTAATCGCAGCCTTACCGGTATCTTTCTTGGAGCGGTACTTCATCTCAAGATTATTATCCAGTCCAAATTGAATGGACCCGGATCGCCGAGTCGAGGTATTATAAAGAAATTGACCTCCCATATCGTTGTAGTAAAGAACCCGACCTGTAGTATCTACCTGCGTACTTAGAATTCTACTCTTGTTAAAATCGGGCGTATAGCTAAGTGCGATTTGCGGTCGCATAATATGGCGAATGGCCATTACCCGAGATCGTTTAAACTGATACATCCCGTAGAGGGCCGTATTGAATCCCAATGAAACACTGGCGCGCTGATCGATAAATAGCCCTTTTTGCGTGAGCGTATCTACTTTTTTCTGGTTGGCATTCCAGCTGTAGCGGGTTACCCGCTGGATCCAACTCTGGTTATAACTAATACCGGGCGAAACGATCACGCGCCCCCCTAAAATGGGAGGTAAGGCCAACGCGATAGGAAGCGAGTGATTCGCCATCCACTGCGCAGTATCCCGTATGTACTGTAAAAAGGGCTTTACCCCATTACGACCATAGGTAAGTGTGTCATAAAAACTGATCGAATTCGAAAAGGTGACATTATACCCAATGGCTAACTTTTCGTACCAACGGGACGCGCCCGCAGCATTCTTTCTTTCGAATGGGTAGATGTTATTGAGTGTAAAGGCGCCATTAGGAAGACTAATATTGATGAGACCTATATTATTGTTTTGGTTATGATTGGCACTGAGAGAAAGGTTATAGGGCTTGTTCTTCCACGTTTTGGAAAAGGTGATAGAGGAGCCAAGCATATTCTGAAAGGGAAGTACGGCATTACCGGGAATGCTCCGGTTATACTTGGTCGATCCAGCATTGACATTGGCGCTGAAACTAACACCCGGACGAGCTCGTCCATCAACAGCGTGTGACCAAGAAATATTGAACACGCGGGTCTTATTAAAATCAGGATCGCCTTTAAAGTTTTGCTTGGACGAACGAAAGTCAAGACCAAATCCCCCATTGTACCGGTAACGGCGACGGTATGTGGTTCGCGCACTGGCGGCCCACTCTCCATACGAAAAAAGATCGGCCGTCAGCTGAGCATCCCAATAATCATTGATCACTCTATAATAACCTATCCCTTGGAGGCCAAGTCCTCTTAACTCATCGGTCATAAAATTGGGTCGCATCAACCCGGAGTGTCTGCCCTGGTTAAGTGGATAAAAACCAAAAGGAAGATAAATCGGAACGGGCACTCCTTCAAACTCTGGATGAGCCGGACCCGAGACAGCCAATTGCTGGTTGATCATCTTCATCTTGCCCGACACAAATGCAAAATGAGGTTCATCGAGCATACAAGTAGTAAACCGGGCCTCTTTTATAAAGGTGGTGCTGGGGCTTACCTTTTTAGCTTGCTCCCCGATGACCAGCATCTCTCCTTGCTTTGTGTATGTTTTCTTGGTAACCCCTACCTGTGTGCGAAAATTATACAAGATCGTATCGTTAGTCATTTCCGTTTCGCCCGTTTTAAAAACGGCCGCATCCAAAGTGGCCCCTGTACTATCTACCGAACGAACGGCTGTAACCACTTGAGTCTGCTGATCGAGCTCAACCTTTGGTGCCGATAGCGTCATATCGGTGTAAGCCGTATTGGTCTTACCGTAAAGGATTACCTTTTTTTTAGCCACTAAAACCACTGCAGAATCAGCTGCCTGATACTTGACGGGCGCCTCCAACGTATCACGTGATCGCTTAAAACGAAATGTATCTGTCTGAATCTGTGGCACACTATCTAGCGTTGTAGGTCTCACCATTGTTGTAAGGGTGTCGACCTTTTGAGGGCGCGATAGCGCTGACGAAGGCAATGACATCGTCTTCGCTTTAGCTGGGACTGTATCAATCCCTGTTAACAAATAGCTAAACTCATACAAGGAGGTGGCTCCCGCAGCGGTTATACACGCCTGGGTATAAATTAAACCCGTTAGTATAACTCCCAACAAGCAGCAATTTGGCTTAAATTTGTAGGCGAGGCTCATGCAGCGGGGCAAATGTAAATCTTTAAACTCGCTATATCGGCCGCCTGAACCCAACAATTTGTGAATATTGCCTTTTTATAACCCTATGACCAACAAAATATTAATTCTTTTTATTGCGGCAGCGGGCTTCATCAGCATCTCTTCCTTTGTACGCGAAACAACGAATCCCCGCGCTAAAAAAGTGATCAATACGGTGGTGATCGATCCCGGACATGGAGGACAAGATGCCGGAGCCAGAGGGCAGTTTTCTACCGAAAAAGAGATCTGCCTGGGGGTTTCATTAAAACTGGGTGACTTGATCAAAAAGGAATTTCCAGATCTCAATATCCTTTTTACACGCCAGACCGATACGTACCCCGCATTGCATGATCGTGCCAAATTCGCTAACGAGAACAAAGGCGATCTCTATCTTTGTATCCACGTTAATGCGGCCGGCGGGCGTCGTAAAGCCGAAGTGATCGGCTATAAAACGGTTACCTATTACACCGGAAAGGGGGCCAGTCGAAAGAAAAGAACCAAGAAGGTGCCCCAGTATCGTTACACCAACCTTCCCAGTGCCGCAAAGGGTACTGAAACCTATATCTGGGGAGCACACCGCAGCGAAGACAAGGAACTGGCCATTTTAGAAAATGCTCCCATGCTGCGCGAGGAGAACTTTGAAAAAAACTATGGAAATATCGATGTCAACTCGCCAGAGTTTATTGCGATTTCATTACTCAAGACAAAGCAGTACTTTAAAAGAAGTGCTACGCTGGCCGGTTTTATACAAGATGAATTCGTAAAAGTAGGCCGGGTTGACCGAGATGTCAGACAAAGAGGGATCGGAATATGGGTACTGCAAGCCACTGCCATGCCCAGCGTATTGGTAGAGACAGGCTTTATCTCCAATCCCGAAGAAGAACAATATCTCAATAGCCCCGAAGGACAAGAAGAATTATCAGCTTGCATCGTAAGAGCTTTAAAGAATTATATTGCCTGGCTCGAGCAACGTCAAAATGGTGCTGGTGCCGATACACCCCCTCAAGGCTACAGCAGTAACCTGAACTTTTTGCAGCAAGTTGAGAACGCAGAAAAAAATCGCCCCGAATGAAGATCAGCAACGAAACCAAAGTAGGTGCACTGACCATCCTGGCCCTGGCACTACTTTTTATAGGATTTAATTATTTGAAGGGTCGAGATGTTTTCAGTCGAACCAAAAAGATCTATGCCGTATTTACCGACCTGGGAAGCCTCGAAAAATCGAACGAGGTCAAGATCAACGGACTCCCAATTGGTAGTGTGTATGATAAAAAAGAAAAAGATAAAGATGTTAGCGCTATCGTGGTAACCATTCAACTTACCCGCGACGTAAATATTCCGAAGAACTCCGTAGCCTTTATCTCTTCGAGTTTGGTTGGATCCTCCTACATTGTCATAGAAAGAGGAAACAGTGCAGAAATGTTACAAGATGGGGACACCATTATGACCCGCCTCGAGACGGGCATCTTAGGGGATGTAAAGGCCCAACTTGACCCTACCATTAGTAGCGTTAGAAGCCTGTTGGACTCTCTTAAAAAAACCCTGGCCGGTGTAAACCAGCTTCTGGATGCTGAAAACAGAGATAATCTTAAACAAACCATTGCCAATCTGAGTACGGCCAGTGCCTCTCTGAATAGTCTATTGGACAGTGAAAATGGTTCCTTGGCACGCACCCTGTACAACGCCGAGAAGTTTACAGCCTCAATAAAAGAAACTGATCAGGATATAAAGCGTACCATTCAAAACACAAAGAAGTTCAGTGAACAACTGGCCTCAATTCCCCTAAAGACGACCGTGGACTCCCTCGATCAACTGATCAGCTCATTAAAGACCACCATGCAAGCTGTAAACAGTGGTCAGGGCACGCTGGGTGCTTTGGTCAATGACCGTAAACTTTACGACCAATTGCAACAGACCATCCTGAGCGCGGAGATCCTGATGGACGACTTGCGGGCTCACCCTAAAAGATATGTGCAGGTTTCGGTGTTTGGGAAAAAAGAAAAAAATCCTCCGCTTAGCGCACCTGCAAAAAAGATGACCCTTCCCGACTCGAGCCATGAGAAAAAATAAGGCATTGCGCACCGTTGTAGCCTTCTTGGGCCTGCTTATTTTTTCTTGTGGGGCACTAAAGGCTCAAACTTCTAGTGTCGTTACCCCAGCATCACCAACTCAGGACACCAATCGGGTTGAAATTGTGGGGGCCGAACGCCTAACCCTGCTCAAAACAGATGACAGCACCACCTTACAGATCTTGGCAGGTAGCGTAAAACTAAAACAAGGTAAAACTCTTTTTTTCTGTGATAGTTGTGTATTGAATAACAGCGGCAAACTATTTGAGGCCTGGAGCAATGTGCAGATAAAAGATAGCGATAGCATCAATGTATTTTCCAAACATCTTCGCTACCAGATCGATAAAAAATTGGCCTTTCTAGACGGCGGCGTCCGTCTGTCGGATGGAAAAGCACAATTAACGACGCCCGATCTGGAGTACGATCTAAATACTGATATCGGAATTTACAAGAACGGCGGCAAACTGGTCAATAAGAAAACTGTTCTAGCCAGCAAAGAGGGCTATTACTACGCCGCGCTCAAAGATGTTTATTTCAAGAATAACGTATTGCTGAAAGATCCCGGCTACGAGATCAAAACAGATTCTTTATTGTACAATACCGGCACGCAGACCAATCGCTTTATTGCCAAAACAATCATTAAAGACAGCACCGGAAGAACCATACAAACTACCGACGGCTTTTACGCTACGACCACCGGAAAAGCCGAGTTTGGGCAACGCCCGGTAATAAGAGATGGGGCTACCACCATTATTGGAGACAGAGTGGCTTTTGACGACAGCAGTGGCACCTCTCAGGCGGCAGGTAATGTTATTATAATCGACACGGCACAGGGCACTACTCTTTTGGCCGGCGAGGTGTTTAGAAATAATAAGAAAGAAAGATTTCTCGCTACCCAAAAGCCCCTGCTGATTATTGAGCAAGAGAAAGATTCCATTTATGTTACGGCCGATACGATCTACTCCGGAAAACTCAGCGATCTGGATACCGCATATAGAGCAGGTACAAAAAAAGATTCTCTCGTTACTACCAAAGACTCCACCAACCGTTATCTGGAGGCTTTTCACCATGTACGGATTTTTTCGGACTCGCTGCAAGCCACCTGTGATAGCCTTTTTTATTCGTATACAGATTCCATTTATCGCCTTCATACCGACCCGATCATCTGGTCGAATGGCAGTCAGATTACCGGGGATACAATCTTATTGTTGACAAAAAATAAGAAACCCGATAGATTAAAGGTTTTTGAAAATAGCCTACTTGTCCAGCAACAAGAGCCGGGTCTTTATAACCAGATCGGTTCTATCCGAATGGATGGCTATTTCTCCAATGGAGAATTAGACTCTGTACGGGCTTTGGGTGAGGCCAAGACCATTTATTATATACAAGATGATGATAGTGCCTATACCGGGATCAATGAATCGAAGAGTGATATCATCGACATTTATATCCTTAAGAAAGAATTGGAACGAATTGTCTTGCGAAATGAAGTTAGCGGCACCATCTGGCCCATTGGTCAAAAAGACCCCGGACAAATGCGACTCCCCAAATTTCGCTGGTTAGAGAGTCGCCGACCCAAAACAAAAGCCGAGCTTTTTGAATAGTCTGATTATCAATACATAAAACAAATTTTTGGCGGTCCTCTTCGGGTTTTTGCGTGTAGTTGCGGTATTTCGCGTATTTTGTATCCGAGAAACTAACGAATGCTCAAGAAAGAAAGGCAGGCCTACATTCTGCAAAAAGTCAATCTTCATAACAAGGTTTTATCCTCCCTCTTGTGTTCGGAGATCAATGTCTCGGAAGACACGATCAGACGAGATCTGCAAGACTTGGCTGACGAAGGCAAGGTCATCAAGGTTCATGGTGGTGCCCTCTCCTCCTCTTTTTACGAGGTGTCCTTGCCGCCTGCTGCTGTTTACTCGCAACCCAAGAAAAAGATCATTGCAAAAAAAGCTATTTCACTTTTGGAAAATGGCATGTTCGTCCTCACTAGCGGAGGTACCACCATTGTAGAAATGGCCCGCATGCTTCCTCTTTCCCTGCGAGCCACCTTTATTTCGGGGAGTATTCCGGCTATTTTGGAGTACATGCATCATCCTCACATAGAGGTGATCTTGGTCGGAGATAAAATCTCCAAAAATTCAAAGATCACGGTGGGATCCGAGGCAATTGCGAAAATCAAACAGATCAAGCCCGATATCTGCTTTTTAGGCACCAATGCCATTGACCCCGAACAAGGCATTACCGACAACGACTGGGAGGTCGTACAGCTGAAAAAAGCCATGATCGAGGCTTCCCGAAAAGTGGTTTGCCTCAGTATTGCAGAAAAAGTGAATACCATTCAGCCCATTAAAGTTTGTGATACCAATAAAATCGATATCTTGATCACCGAATTACCCCCCGATTCGCCCATGCTGGAACCTTTTTCGGCGCTGGGCATCAGGGTGCTTTAATTTTTTATATTTGCATTAACAATAACCAAACAAACAGCTATGAGAACCCTTCTCCATGTCTTGCTGGCTTGCAGTTTTTTTCTCCTTGCTCTTCCCTCAGACCTGTACGCACAAGACAGAACCCTAAGCGGTACCGTAATTGCGGATGATAGCAAATCGGCCCTATCGGGTGTAACGATCCGTATCAAAGGCACCCGCCGAATCACCCAAACCGATGAAAACGGAAAATTCTCCATCAAAGTAAGCACTGGCGAGACCATTCAAATCTCCAGTGTGGGCTACGAAACCAGCGAGATAAAGGTTGGTAGTGCCAGTCAGCTTAGCATTACGCTGGCGATTGTAGATAAAACCCTAGGAGAGGTGGTCGTTACCGCCATGGACATCAAAAGAAATCCAAGAGAACTTGGTTACTCTGTACAAAAGGTATCGGGTAGCGAAGTACAGGAGACTCAGCGCGAAAACTTCCTTAACAGTTTGGCTGGTCGGGTAGCAGGTCTTACCCTCGATCAGACATCAGGTGTAGCCGGATCTTCTTCTTCTGTCGTATTACGCGGATTCAATTCACTTTCATTGAGTAACCAACCCCTTTACGTGGTGGATGGTGTTATCCTCGATAATCAGTCTATTAATGAAACCTCCAGTGGTGGACAAGGTATTGGACTGGCCTCTGACCGCCCTAACAGGTCTAGCGACTATCAAAATCGTATTGCGGATATCAACCCCAGTGATATTGAGACCATTACTGTATTGAAAGGACCTGAGGCCACGGCACTATATGGTAGCCAGGCCAGCTCAGGCGCCATTGTCATTACAACGCGCAAAGCGAAATCCAATAAACTGGCGGTGCAGTACGACAACAGCTTCCGCATTCAGGAAGTAACTCGCTGGCCCCAGATCATGGAAGATTATACTACCGGTATCAATGGAATTGGCGCTAACACCTTCCAATATTTTGGACCCGCTTATGCACCCACTACACAGCGCTTCAATAATCGCGATGCTTTCTTTGAAACCGGTACGGCACAGACCCATAACTTAGGCATGGACTTCGGTGTAGGAAAATCGATGTTCCGCTTGTCTGGTAGTTTCTTTGATCAGCAAGGGGTTGTACCCAACAACGATTTCCGCCGCTATAACCTGCGTTTGTCTAATACTACCAAGTTGTGGAAAGACAAGATCGAGATCACACCCTCTATTGCCTGGATCAAGACTGAAAATAACAAGGTGCTTCGTAGCGCCGGTAGCTACCTGCTCAGTTTGATGATCTGGCCCAGTGATATCGATATCAAAAACTTCGAAGACCCAACTACCGGAGATAAATTGGATCTTTTTGCCAATACAACCGCAAATGGCGAATATGACAACCCACTATTCAACGTTAAGAAGAATCGTGCCTATGACGAAACAGACCGTAAAACGTACAGTCTGGGGATCAATATCAATCCGTACAAATGGCTGACCATTAGCGGTCGCTTCGGATACGATACCTACGATATGAACGGTTACCTATTCTATCACCCGCAGTCCTATTTTCTTTCTGCCGGAACGGGTGGCACACTCGATAACTACTGGCGCCAGTACGTCGGCTACAACCATACTATTACAGCCACGGCCCGCAAACAATTAGGCAAAAACTTTAACCTGCGTGTAATGGCAGGGACCATGTATCAAGACTACGAGACCCGCATGTTCGCCGTTTATGGCACCAACATCATTGACAACGTTACTGCAAGCGGTAGCATGATCAAAAATGGTGCTGTGATAACTGATAAAGACTTGAACGCTCTCATGGGCAACTATATGGACAGTAGCGTTACACGTCCCAGCACCCGCCTTCGATTGCTACGTAATGCCAGAGGAGAGTACAACCTTAACCAATTGCGCCAACAGGCTTATTTTGGCGAAGCAGCCCTAAGCTTTAAGAATTATGCTTTCTTAAGCTACACCCACCGTTTTGAAGAAGCCTCTACCCTTCCGTTGAAGAACAGAAAATATAATTACCCCGGAGGTAGCTTGAGTGTGATCCTCAGTGATATCTTCCCCGAACTGAAGCGTAATAGTTTGATCAGTTACTGGAAAGTAAGAACCTCACTGGCCGGTACCGCCCGTCTGAATACCCCCTACTCAACTCAATCGGTATTCGTAAACAACTTTGCCAGCGGCGGTGGTTTCTCCTATGGCTTCTTTAACAACAACGAAGACCTGCGTCCCGAAAGACAAAGCACCTACGAGCTGGGTACCGAGTTCAGACTCTTTAAGAGCCGTTTGAATGTGGACCTTACCTATTATAATACGCTTAATAAGGGTCAGATCATCCAAAACTTCCGTCTGAGTTATGGAACAGGATTCGTACTGAATACACAAAATGCAGCCTCTACTCGTAATCAAGGGGTGGAAGTGGCCGTAGACTATGACCTGATCAAGGGCGGTGGCAAGAGCTTGAATTGGAATATGCGTTTCAACTTCAACAGAATGTGGAATGCCGTAATCGATATGCCCCGCAACGTTGCCGAGTATTATATCTCAGACACTTGGCTATATGGTAGTGCCCGTGGTGGTCTGGTCAGAGGGGGTCCCACTACTTCGATCACCGCTGTCGGTTATGCCCGCAATTCGGCAGGCCGTATCCTGATCAACCCCGCTAATGGACTTCCAGTACTGGATAACCTGTTTGCTGTTAGAGGAGACCGTAATCCCGATTTCACTTTGGGATGGAACAACACGTTCCGCTGGGGTAATTTCCGTCTTAATATGCTGTGGGATCTGAAAGTGGGTGGAGACATCTTTAACGGTACTAACATGTTCTTAACCCGCATCGGACGCAGCAAATTAACGGCCGATCGCTACCAACCACGTGTGATCAGTGGAGTACTTAACGATGGTTTGCAAAATACCAACCCCACTGAAAATACCATTGTTGTAGTTCCTGCTTATCAAAATGATTATTACACCTCATTTATGCCTGAGGAAGCCTTTATTGAGAGAGATGTAAATTGGTTCCGTCTGCGTGATATCACCCTGAACTACACTTTCCCCAAGAGTGCTATCAAAGGTTTCAAAGCCCTTAGTGTTTTTGTTACCGGAAACGATCTGATCCTGATGACCAATTACAGTGGAGCCGATCCGGCCGTAAATGGTAACACAGCCGGTAGTTTAGGAGTAGGCGCCTTTGGATTTGACTATGCTACGCTCCCCTCTCCTATGCAATTAAACTTCGGTATCAGAGCTTCCTTCTAACCCCAAAACAATCAGCATTATGAAAAATATAATCAAACATTCAGCATTTGCACTGGCCGCGGCGTCCCTACTGGGAATGGCCTCCTGCAGCAAGCAGATTGATGATGCGCATAAAAACCCAAACGCCGATGTACGGGTACCGGTAGAGACATTGCTCCCCGGTATCATTGGTAATTTTGTGGGTAGTTCTTCCGCACAAGGAAGTGCCTATGGTCTTGCCAATGATGGACTCTATATTGGACGATACGTTCAATATTGGGCAACTAATACCACCCTTAACCAGTACGACCGCATGGGCGGTGCCACCGGAGGTAGTGACCTACTGGGCTCTATCTGGGCCATGCATTATTATGGAATGGGACGAAACCTGACCAAAATGATGGAATGGGCAGAGGAAGAGAAAAAATGGGACTATGTCGGAGTCGGTAAAGCCATTCGGGCCTGGAGCTGGTTGACCACCACCAACACCTATGGAGAGGCCATCTTAAAACAGGCTTTCAATACCGACCTACTCGTCTTCAATTACGATACCCAAGAAGAGATGTACGCCGAGACCCGTCGTCTTTGCCACGAGGCGATCTTTTACCTTAATCGCACGGGCGATGGGGTCAGCCAAGCCAATTTGGCCAAGGGAGATGCTTTTTTCTATAATGGTGATGTAAACAAATGGAAGCGCTTTACTTATTCCGTATTGGCACGCTCCTTCAATCACCTTACCAATAAGGCCATCTACAATCCTGATTCAGTGCTGTTCTACTCTAATTTGGCCATCAACACCAATGAAGATAACGCCACAGCCAAGTTTCAAGCTTCTGGTCTTTCTGGAACCTTCAATTTTATGGGCCCCTTCCGTAGTAATGCCGGTGCGCTTCGTCAGACTCGCTTTATAGCGAACCTAATGAACGGGACCAATTCTCTATTTACCGGAGTAACCGATCCAAGAGCCGCTTACTTGATCCGGGAGAATTCAACCGGAGCCTATCGCGGTGTTCGTCCCAACTACGGTCCAGACGGATTAGTGACCGCTGATCAACCTCAGAATTTCTGGGGAGGAGCCTTTGGCTCTACAACCGCCCCTGGCGATGACCTTAATGCCCGTTACATTTTCCGCAATAACGCCCCTTTCCCGATCATCACGGCGGCTGAGATACAATTCATCAAAGCTGAAGCACATTATCGTAAGGGAAATATGGCCGCTGCCCGTCAAGCATACCTAGATGGTATCAACCTGAATTTTGATCAGTTGACGTCTACTTATCAGACCAATATCCCTACTAACCTGCAGATCACTGCGGCTCAAAAAGCGGCTTACTTAAGTAACCCTGTTGTCGCCCCTGCTACGATCACCCTCTCCCATATTATGTTGCAAAAGTATATTGCCATGTATGGTTGGGGACTGGTAGAAACCTGGAACGACTTGCGTCGCTATCATTATACCGACCTGGATCCCGTTACAGGACAACAGGTCTTTAGAGATTTTGCGCCTCCAACCGGTATCGACCTGTGGCCCGATAACCAGGGAGCCTGGGCATATCGTTGTCGTCCTCGTTTCAACTCAGAGTTCTTATACAATATTGCCGCACTCGATGCTGTGGGTGGCCGAGCGCTCAACTATCACACCAAAGAGCAATGGTTCTCTCAACGTTAATCAACCCTAACAAATTCAGCACTATGAACCAACTAACTAATAAAATGAAATTATCCTCCTTACTGCTGCTGGTGGTGATGGCCACGTCTTGCACCAAAACCTTTGACGAGAAAACCGTTCTGCAAAGCGACTTCTCGGGAAGCAGCGTCGTACAGGTTTTCTTGACCACCGTAGGTGCCTCCAGAAATTACGTGCATGTAGACGGGAAACTCGTGACGGGCTCTTTGCTCAATACTACCTTTAGCTCCACCTCTGGCTATACGGCCAGTTTATTTCCTGCAGCCGGCGTAGGACATAATGTTCCCTCGGGACTTCGTTCTTTTCTGTTGCGCGATACGCTGAGTACCACCACGCAGCCCCAACTGAACTTTGCGCAGAATTTGCAGGCGGGCGCCTATTACACCACGTTTGCCTACGATACCATCACTGCTGTTAAGCAAAAAACAGTACAGAATAACATCGTGGTACCGGCCGACAATAGCTGTCGGATCCGTTTTGCCAATTTCGCCTACAATGGAAATGCGATTACCCCGGCCGTAGACATTATTTCACTTGGAAAAAACGAGATCGTAGCTACCAACGTACGCTATACGGATGTTACAGAATTTATTGTTCATCCCTCTCAATTGGCGGGTGAAGGTTTCCAGGTACGTGAATCCGGCACCAGCAATATTTTGGCTACTACCACATCTACTTCGTTGGTTCCCAAAAGAAGCTATACGATCGTTTACCGAGGATCGCACCGAGCTACCAGTGGATCGAGTACTCGTGCCGTTAGTGTATTTGTAAATTATTGATCTAATTCCTTTCGAATCTAAAACCGCCTTGTTTGAGGCGGTTTTTTTATGCCCATACCCTTTCGGATCATTAGCCTGGGCCATAAATACAACACACTATCTGAAATTAATCTACTAACGGCCTTCTAACCTGCAGTCGCATAAGAGGATAAGAAAACAGAAAGCGGGGCCTCAGGCAAAGAACAGGTAAGCCAGCCAGATCGAGGTGATGATTCCCACCAGATCGGCCAGCAACATCGATCCAATGGCATAGCGCGTGTTACGAATATTTACAGCGCCAAAATAAACCGCCACCACATAAAAAGTAGTATCGGAAGACCCTTGCAACACCGAGGCCAGTCTGCCTGCAAATGAATCTACTCCATAGGTCTTCATGGTATCAAGCATCATGCCGCGGGCACCACTTCCGCTCAATGGCTTGATCAGCGCCGTAGGGAGCCCATCCACAAATCGCGTATCGGCCCCCAGGTAGCCAAATAATTGCTTCACACCTCCTATCAGCACATCGAAACTACCGCTGGTACGTAGCAAACTAATAGCGATCAACATGCCCACGATATAGGGAATAATGCGAACCGCGGTCTCGAACCCGCCGCGGGCGCCCTCGACAAAGGCATCAAAGACATCTATCTTTTTATACAGTCCGCCAAGCACGATCAAGACAAAAAGCACCAATATGATCCCATTGCTTAGCTTCCCGGAAAAAGCCTGCGCTTCTTGTGCATTCAACTTTACCACAAATAGAACCAGCCCCGCTATCAGCAAAGAGATTCCCCCAATCCAACCCAAAATTACCGGCTGCAGCAAATTGATCCGTTGCCTGAATGAAACAATCAATAAGGCAGCCATGGTGGCAGCGAAGGTGGCGATCATACAAGGAATAAAAATATCGGTGGGATCGGCAGCACCCATGCCAGAGCGATACGCGATGATCGTAACCGGAATCAAGGTAAGTCCAGACGCATGCAAGGCCAGGAACATTACCTGCGCATTAGAGGCGATGGTCTTGCTTGGGTTGAGTTCTTGCAAACTCTCCATGGCCTTGAGCCCAAAGGGAGTAGCTGCATTATCCAAATTGAGCAGGTTAGCCGAAAAATTCATCATGATATGTCCAGTAGCAGGATGCCCTTTGGGAATATCGGGAAAGATCCGAGAGAAAAAAGGCCAAATGATGCGCGAAAGTAAACGAACACCTCCTGCCTTTTCGGCGATCGATAAAAATCCCATGAACAGCGTTAAGATGCCGATCAGCGGAAAGATGATATCCAACACGGCGTTCTTTGCGGTTTCAATGATACCATCTACTTTTCTGACTAGTTTCGACTGGATACCTACATAGGTCTCGACCTGAAGGGAAGGATAATTTGACTGCAGGGTTTGTAGCGAATCCCCACTACGAAGATCATGCAAAAGGTAGGTGGCTTGTTCTGGTCGATCGGTGGCAAAAAAACCATAGTCCTTTAGTAATTCAGGATAGGTGGCCGATAGCCCCATCGCTTCTGAATTACCCAGCCCGTAATAGAAAACCGAATCGTAGCGATCGGATGATTTACCAGTAACCATTCGGTTAAATATTTTCTCGTCGCCAGTGGCCATGCGATAGGCACCCACCATAAAAGCAACGATCACAAAGGCAGACCAGATCTTGGTAAGGGTCATTAGACTGGGTTTTATGGGGCTCAAGATACTGAAATCACCAGGTAAGGACCGCCGCCTGCCTTTGAATTCTTACCTTTGCGCGCCCGACACAATGCGGGTAAATAAAACGATCATCCCTTATGGCTCTTCAGGCTGGTATTGTCGGACTACCCAATGTAGGCAAGTCGACCCTCTTTAATGCAGTTAGCATCAGTGCCAAAGCACAAGCTAGTAATTACCGTTTTTGCACCATTGATCCCAATGTGGGACTGGTAGATGTGCCAGATAACCGGCTGAACAAGCTGGCCGAATTGGTACTACCCGAAAAGGTGATCCCCACCCAGATCGAGATCGTCGATATCGCCGGACTGGTCAGAGGAGCCAGTAAAGGAGAGGGTTTAGGTAACAAATTCTTGGGAAACATTCGTGAGGTGGATGCGATTATCCATGTGATCCGGTGCTTTGAGGACGAGAATATCCTTCGAGAAGAAGGAAGCATCAATCCCGTGGGTGATAAGGAGATCATTGATACGGAGCTGCAGCTAAAGGACCTGGAATCGATCGAAAAGAAAATTCAACGAACCGAAAAACAAGCCCGTATCGATCCCAAGCTCAAAGTGGAATTGGATGTATTGCTACAGTGCAAGGCTCATCTCGAAAAAGGGCGTAGCATACGCGAGCTATCGCTCAGCAAAGAAGATAAAATGGCGATCGCCGACTTATTCTTACTGACCGATAAACCGGTTCTCTATGTGGCTAATGTAGATGAGGCCTCTATGCACAGTGGCAATGCGTACTCAGCGGCCTTGGCAAAAGCCATTCAAGCGGAGAACGCCGAGATGATCATTATGAACAATTCCATAGAAGCGCAGATTGCCGAATTGGAGCAACCCGAAGACAAGGCCCTCTTTATGGAAGAATACGGCATGAAACAACCCGCCTTGGACCGTTTGATCCATTCTGCCTATAAACTACTGAATCTATTCACTTACTTTACAGCGGGTGTACAAGAAGTGCGGGCCTGGACCATTCACCAGGGTTGGAAAGCCCCACAAGCCGCCGGGGTGATCCATACTGATTTTGAAAAGGGCTTTATCAAAGCCGAGGTGATCGGATACGATGATTTTGTACATTACCGATCAGAAGCAGCCTGCCGCGAAGCAGGAAAATTACGGATAGAAGGAAAAGAGTACATCGTCAAAGATGGCGATGTGATGCATTTTCGCTTTAATGTATAAGGGCTGAAGACTCCTTTATTTGTCCTCAGTCAAACCGGCCATCATATACTCTCGGTTGAGCCTTGCAATATTCTCGATCGAGATCCCCTTGGGACAGACCGCCTCACAGGCTCCCGTATTGGTACAGGCGCCGAATCCTTCTTTATCCATTTGTGCCACCATATTGACGGCCCTGGACTTTCTTTCAGGAGAACCCTGCGGCAATAAGGCCAGGTGAGAGACTTTCGCCCCTACAAACAGCATAGCGGAAGAATTTTTACAAGCCGCCACGCAGGCTCCACAACCAATACAAGCCGCTGCCGCAAAGGCATCGTCGGCCTTATCCTTTTCGATAGGGGTCGCATTAGCATCGACCGCATTGCCCGTATTAACGGAAATATATCCTCCCGCCTGAATAATACGATCGAAAGCACTTCGATCGACCATAAGGTCCTTCACCACCGGAAAGGCATTAGCTCGCCAGGGCTCTACCACAATGGTATCGCCATCTTGGTAGGCACGCATGTGTAATTGACAAGTAGTATTGTGCTGCCAAGGTCCATGAGGCCGTCCGTTAATGTACATGGAGCACATTCCACAGATTCCCTCACGACAATCATGATCGAAGGCAATGGGTTCCTTACCCTCTTTGATCAATTGCTCATTCAACACATCGATCATCTCCAAAAAGGACATCTCCGAAGAGATGTTTTTTACGGGATAGGTTTCAAAATGACCTTTATCAGTGGCATTTTTTTGACGCCAGACTTTCAATGTCAAATTCATGTTGTAGTGCTGCATATAAAGACTATTAACGAGACTAATTATTTATAACTCCGTTGACTAGGTTTGGCCACTTCGAAACTGAGTGGCTCTTTGTTTAACTGCCATTGACTATCCGATTGATATCCCCAGGCGGCTACATAAGCATACTGCTGATCATCGCGCAAGGCCTCCCCTTCTTCGGTCTGACTCTCTTCCCTAAAATGTCCACCACAACTTTCTTTTCGGTCAAGTGCATCGAGGCACATCAATTCGCCCAGCTCGATAAAATCGGCTACACGTCCGGCTTTGTCCAGTTCGGGATTCATTTCATTGACCTGGCCAGGAATGCGAACATCGGACCAAAACTCTTTTTTAAGTTGACGAATATCCTCGATCGCCTTTTTGAGCCCTTGTTCACTGCGCGCCATGCCGCACTGATCCCACATGATCCTGCCCAGTCTCTTATGAAAACTTTCTACGGTTTGGTTACCCTTTATAGATAAAAGCGTATTGATCCTGTCGGCTGCCTTTTGTTCCGCCTCAGCAAAAGCAGGATGCTCGGTAGGGATCGGTTTGGTCGCAATTTCGTCGGCCAGGTAATTACCAATAGTGTATGGAATAACAAAATACCCGTCGGCCAATCCCTGCATGAGGGCGGAAGCTCCCAGTCGGTTGGCACCGTGATCGCTGAAATTGGCCTCTCCAAGCGCATATAAACCCTTTACAGAGGTCATCAGTTCATAATCCACCCAAAGCCCGCCCATCGTGTAATGCACGGCCGGATAGATTCGCATAGGAACCTCGTATGGGTTCTCGCCAGTGATCTTTTCGTACATGTCAAAAAGATTCCCATATTCTTCTTTAACTACTTCTTTACCCAACCTTATCAAGGTAGCGGTATCGGGATTTTGAATTCCGAGTTTGTTGGCTTCGGCCTTTCCGTACTTATTGATCAAATTAAATTTGAAATCAAGATATACGGCTTGGCCCGTAGTCCCTACCCCGTAGCCGGCATCACAGCGCTCTTTGGCAGCACGGGAAGCCACATCACGAGGCACCAAGTTTCCGAAAGCCGGATAGCGTCTTTCTAGAAAATAATCTCGTTCTTCTTCGGGAATATCGTTGGCTGCACGCTTATCCCCCAACTTGGCAGGAACCCAAATGCGGCCGTCATTTCTCAATGACTCGGACATCAGTGTCAGCTTGGACTGGTGATCGCCACTAACCGGAATACAAGTCGGATGAATCTGCGTAAAACAGGGGTTAGCGAAATAAGCCCCTTTCTTGTGCGCTTTCCAGGCTGCGGTAACATTGCTACCCATGGCATTGGTCGAGAGATAGAACACATTTCCGTACCCACCGGTGCAAAGCAGTACAGCATGCCCAAAATGTCTCTCCAGTTCTCCTGTAATGAGATTGCGGCAAATTATACCGCGAGCTTTACCATCTATGACCACTACATCGAGCATCTCATGACGGGTATACATTTTTACCTTTCCGAGTGCAACCTGCCTTTCGAGGGCTTGGTAGGCACCGATCAGCAATTGCTGTCCAGTTTGACCGGCCGCATAAAAAGTTCTCTTTACCTGGGTACCACCAAAAGAACGGTTATTCAATAATCCACCGTATTCGCGAGCAAAAGGGACCCCTTGGGCCACACATTGGTCGATAATATTGACACTAACCTCGGCCAAACGATGTACATTGGCTTCGCGTGCCCTGTAATCACCCCCTTTGATCGTATCATAAAATAAACGAAAAACAGAGTCACCATCATTTTGATAGTTCTTGGCCGCATTAATGCCTCCCTGGGCGGCTATAGAATGCGCTCGTCGGGGGGAATCCTGAAAACAAAAAGCTTTAACCTGATAGCCCAATTCTCCAAGTGACGCTGCAGCCGAGGCCCCCGCCAAACCGGTGCCCACGACAATCACTTCGAGTTTGCGCTTATTGGCTGGATTGACCAACTTACAATGACCTTTATAATCGGTCCATTTCTGATCGAGTGGTCCAGCAGGAATTTTTGAGTCGAGCATAATTAGATCGGTTTCTTCGTGTAGATTATTTAATCCAGCCCATGTACATAGAGATCGGCATAAGGGCAAAAACAAGGGGAACGATAATAGAAAAAAGCGCCCCGGCCCCCTCTACCAAGATCAGGTAACGTTTATTTGTTAATCCCAGGGTGCGAAAAGCACTTTGAAATCCATGAAGCAAGTGCCAAGCTAGCGCAAAGCAACCCAGTACGTACAGTATCACCACTAACAGATTACCTTGAAATATCTGGAGCATCTCTCCGTAGAGGTTATGAAACTCCTTTCCTTCAATCATAACCGGATCGAGGCCGGTAATACGACTGGGCACCCAAAAATGCGCAATGTGCATGACCAAAAAAAGAAATAGCAAAGTTCCTAACAACCCCATGCTGCGGCTATACCATTTGCTGCCTTTGTTACCCATGGAAATCGCATAGCCCTTCTTACGAGCGGCCCGATTGGACAATTCAAGAGACCAACCCTGTACAATATGCAATAAGATGCCGGCAAAGAGACCGATCTCCAAAATGCGGGGGACAGCATTGGACCCCATGAAATGGGCCGCCTTATTGAACATGACACCACCATCCATGGCAAAAATGCAAGCATTGAGGCCAACATGCACGATCAGAAAAAGGACCAAGAAAATTCCCGTGAGCCCCATTATCCACTTTTTACCTACGGACGAAGTAAATAACTCAGACCATTTCATCAGATAAAGATTTTAAATTTAAGCTATTGAAAAGGGCGGTAGCTGCGTTCAATCGTGGTGCAAAATTAACACCGGAGCCTCAAATAATGAGAAAAGATTTTTTAAAAAAGAATACTAATCACGAGCTTATCGGAGCAATCGGGCTCCCAGTAAGGATTCGACCTTGTTAAGCAAATGAAAGGGCCTGTACGAGCGCCATTCCGGTATATTAAAAAGTTCCATAAAGTGATGATTCCCGGCCTGTTTAAACTCAATTTCAGACTGCTGGGGCATATTTAAACAAACAGCCCAACCATTTATTTCCTGCAATTCTGCCGAAAGCTCCTCATAGTAGTCCGTGCCGTCACTATGAAAATTGAGCACATTCTCAGCGATCAATATGAACTTACGGATCGACTCGTTTTGAAAATGCTCCAGCACTGCTCGCTTAAAGATCATAATATCATTTTCTACGGCATCGTTCCATTCTCCCAACAACTCAATAACGGCATACCCTTCTTCATAATCCGAAAGCAATACCTTACAATAAAGAGTACGACTACCAAAATCATCCCATTGTGGATGGATATAATAATTGTAGATCGTCTGTGAGAAAGCAAACTCGGAGTACTCCTTTCCAAAAAAGGGTGAACGGCTATCGTGCTCACTTACATAAATATGTTGCCAATTGTAATAGGGCTCCAGCGTATGCATATCCTTATTCCTTGGTCTGCAAAAATTGAAGTGCCTTTTTTACACTTCCCTTACTGACCAGTAATGTCTTTGCCTGATCGTAATTAGCAATACCCGATTTTTCCATAAGCATTTTGGTACCGCGGTCTACCAACTTATCGTTGGTGAGCTGCATATTGACCATTTTGTTATCCTCTACCCTACCCAGCTGTATCATAACAGCTGTCGATATCATATTGAGCACTAATTTTTGCGCCGTACCACTTTTCATTCTGGTACTGCCGGTCACGAACTCGGGCCCCACCACCACTTCAATCGGAAAATCGGCTGCCAAACTTACCGGCGAATGAGGGTTACAAGATATACTTCCAGTTACAATGCCTTGCGAACGACAGGCATCCAATGCTCCGATTACATAAGGGGTGGATCCACTGGCAGCGATCCCGACTACTACATCCCGATCAGAGACCTTATGTTCTAGAAGATCTTTCCAGCCTTGCTCCCGACTGTCTTCTGCAAATTCGACCGCGGTGGTAATGGCTTTCTCTCCCCCGGCTATCAACCCAATGACCAATCCGTAGGGTACCCCAAAAGTGGGCGGGCACTCACTGGCATCCACGATCCCGAGACGACCACTGGTTCCGGCGCCGATGTAAAAAAGACGACCCCCCATAAGCATTTTATCGCTGATCGCCTCGACCAATCGCTCGATCTGTGGAATCGCCTTCTTAACAGCCAGGGCCACGGTTTGGTCTTCGTTGTTTACATGCTGTAGCAACTCCAATATGGGCATTTTTTCCAAATGTCGGTATGGACTGGTTTGCTCGGTGATACGCTCGAAGCTCATGGTAAGGTTTATGCGTGATATTGAATCAGCCCCTGCATCGGATGCTGCAGGATCTGTCCAAGTTCAAATTCGTAGGAGTCACAAAGTTGCTTTATTATATCCCTAAAACCAAATGCTACCCCGCCGGTAAAATGCACAGGATATTTCCAGATCTCCTTGTATTTACATAAATGCTGAAAGAAAAAATCATTGAGGCCATCTTCTATAATATTTTCGATCATATAGTGTCCGCGATTCTCGGCCAGAAACTGGGTATATCCTGCCAAGTAACGGCTTGGAAACGGCTTTTTGTATACACTTTCCAATATCTCGGCCGAGGTAGTCGTAAAGGTGGCATCGAAGCGGGCTCGCAGATCCTCATCAAAAGTATCGTAGAGGTAGTACTGAATAACTTTCTTTCCCAAGTAGGCCCCACTTCCCTCATCACCGAGCACATACCCAAGACCCGGACTGTTGCGTACTATTTTTTTTCCATCATAGTAACAAGAATTCGATCCGGTCCCCAGAATACAAGCAACCCCCTTTTGGCTACCGCAAAGGGCTCGGGCCGCGCCCATCAGGTCGTGCGTAACCTGCGTGGCGGCATCGGGAAAGACCTGCTGTAAGGCATTTTTGACTGACCGTGCATTCGTAACATTCGCGCACCCCGTGCCGTAATAATAAATCTCTGAGACCTCCAGCTTACTGACAGCGGGCCAAAGCTCTTTTTTTAGTACACTGGCTATTTGTTCAGTCGACAAGAAATAGGGGCTTATGCCTTGTGTGAGGATCGATCTGTGCTTGCCCTTTTGTAGAATACACCACTCTGTTTTGGTAGCACCACTATCAGCGATCAAGGTTACAACTGCCATATAGAAATCTTCGTGCGGAGATAGAAGGGGTTCCCCTCAAATCCAGTAATTTGCGTCAAATTACAGAATAAGCGCAATAATGAGCAATAAAAAATGGAACTGGGCACAACCACTTCTTTTTTCTGTTATCCTGATAGCGGGCATGTGGCTGGGCAATCGGTTAACGCTTTCATCTGGTGTTGGCCTCTTCGAAAAAAATAGGGGCAGTGCCTTACAGGAAACTCTTGACCTGATCAGACTTCAGTATGTCGATACGCTCCCTATCGACAGCATAGAACAGCTCTCCATAGAACAATTGATGGGCCATTTGGACCCCCACTCCGTTTACCTGCCTCCTGCTGAACTGCAAACTGCTAACGAAGAATTGGCCGGCAATTTTGAGGGGATCGGAGTAGAATTTTCCATCAAAAAAGATACCCCCGTTATTACATATGTGATTCCCGATGGACCCAGCAGCAAGGCTGGCTTGGAGCCCGGAGACCGCATCATTATGGCCGACGACTCCTCACTAGTGCAAAAAGAAATACAGATCGACCAGATCAAACGCCTTATACGGGGACCCAATCGATCGACCGTAACCTTACAGCTGCTGCGCGATAATAAATTGATGAAGAAAACCCTTACCCGAGGAGAGATTCCCCTATCGGCCTTGGATGCAGCTTATATGATGGATGATACCACCGGATATATCAAGCTGAATCGTTTTTCAGAGAGTAGCTACGAAGAAATGATGAAATCGCTCGAGGACCTTTTACAAAAGGGAATGCTGGCGTTGGTTCTTGACTTGCGAGGTAACGGAGGTGGATTTATGAACGAGGCGATCGATATGGCCGATGAATTTCTGGATGGCGATAAACTGATCGTGTATACCCAAGGAGCCCATCAAGCCAAAAAAGAGTATCGATGTCGACGGCCCGGCTTGTTTGAAAAAGGAAAACTAATCGTGCTGGTCGATGAAAGCTCTGCCAGCGCCAGTGAAGTGCTTGCAGGCGCTCTACAAGATTGGTGCCGGGCAACCCTTATAGGCAGACCCACCTTTGGAAAAGGATTGGTACAAGAACAATTCGAACTTAGTAACCAAGCAGCCATCCGATTGACCGTGGCGAGATATTATAGCCCCCTGGGAAGAAGCATCCAACGCTCGTACGAGAATGGAAATGAGGCCTATCACGAGGCGGCAGCGAACCGATTATTGCACCCCGACCTCAGAGAAACCGATTCAGTGACCCGACGTACTTCTCAGCGAAAATTTTTAAATAGTTGCGGAGATACTCTCTATAGTGGAGCTGGTATTACACCAAGGATGTTGGTAGAAACGGGCCTCTCCGATGAGACGCCCCTACTGCTGGGCAGCAGCAATGCCATGTCAGAATTTACCCTACAATACTATGTGAAGAATCGAAAGCAAATGCAGTCGTATGCTTCACCATCCTCATTTCAGCAAAATAAAGAATGGCAAGAGCAGTTCTTTGCCGAGTGGAAAAGATTTGCACCCGATGCCGCCATGCCTCCCTTCATCAAAGCCCATCTGCTGGGGCTGATTGCCCGCTACCGTTGGGGTACTAGCGGCTATTATCAGTTAGCCAACACACAAGATCCCTTTATTCAAAAAGCCAAAGAACAATTACGATAAACCAAGTACTCGCATGGATATCAAAAACAATATTTTAGAGACGATCGGTAATACCCCGCTGATCCGACTCAATAAGATCACCAAAGAGGTTATTTGTCCTGTGTTGGCCAAGGTAGATTATTTTAATCCGGGCAATTCCATCAAAGACCGAATGGCATTGAAGATGGTAGAGGTAGCCGAACAAGACGGACGGCTCAAACCCGGAGGCACCATTATCGAGGGTACCAGTGGAAATACAGGCATGGGGCTGGCCTTGGCAGCCGTGGTCAAAGGATACAAATGCATATTTGTTACCACCGACAAGCAGTCTAAAGAAAAAGCCGATATCTTAAAAGCCGTGGGAGCCGAAGTGATCGTATGCCCTACTAACGTATTGCCCGAAGATCCCCGGAGTTACTACAGCGTGGCAGCGAGACTGGCAAAAGAAATACCCAACTCTTGCCACATGAATCAATACGACAATCTGGCTAATCGGCAAGCGCATTACGAGAGCACAGGACCAGAGATCTGGCGTCAAACCGATGGCAAGATCACCCATTTGGTCTGCACTGCCGGCACAGGAGGAACAATCACAGGAACTGCTATGTATCTGAAAGAAAAAAACCCTCACATCAAAATATGGGCCATTGATGTGTACGGTTCATTACTGACCAAGTACTTCAGAACCGGAGAGATCGATATGAACGAGGTAAAGCCCTATATCAGCGAGGGATTCGGAGAAGATTTTGTTCCTAAGAACTATGATATGCGCTATATCGACCATTTTGAACAGGTCACTGACCGCGATGGCGCGGTGATGACCAGAAAACTGGCAAAAGAAGAGGGATTATTCTGCGGCTACAGCGCAGGCAGTTGCTTACAGGGATTGCTTCAATTAAAGTCTCAACTAACCAAGAACGACTTGGTAGTTTGCATCTTGCATGACCATGGCAGTCGTTATGTTGGAAAGGTCTACAATGACCAATGGATGATGGAAAGAGGGTTTTTGGAAGTCAAGACCATAAAAGACATTGTAAGCTCTCGGGGAGCAAAGAAACTGATCAGCGTAGAACCCACGCATACGGTGGCCAATTGTGTGGAGCTAATGAAGAAATATGATATTGAGCAGATCCCGATCCTGGAAAATGGAGAACCGATCGGGGCGATCAGTCAGCAAGGCCTATTCAAAAAGATATTCGATGATCCCGCACTCAAGAACGCTACCGTTACGCAGGTGATGGAACCCCCTTTTCCCGTGGCTTCCTTTGACACCGCAGCGGAGAAGTTAAGGCTGTACATTACCAAAGAAAATGGAGCTGTAATGGCCAAAGACGAAGCTGGCCACTATCATATTGTTACCAAGTACGATGTGATTGCCGCCTTGGGCAACTAATTGCTGGTCTTGTTGCTTTTTTTTACCTTGCGTTTTACTGCAACACTAAATACCATACTATGAAAAAATATTCAGCAGGAGTCTTATTTGGAGAGGAGCTGGCCTCACTATATCGAGATGCGAAAGACAATCAATTTGCCTTACCGGCTGTCAATACGATCGGCACGAACAGCATCAACGCCACACTCGAAACTGCGGCTAAGGTCAACTCTCCTGTTATCATACAATTCTCTAATGGCGGTGCCCAATTCATTGCCGGAAAAGGCATGCCTAACGATCAATTGCAAGGCAATATACAGGGAGGCATCTCTGGCGCCCTCCATATCCATAATGTGGCCAAGTACTATGGAGTACCCGTAGTGCTTCACACTGATCATGCCTCAAAAAAATGGTTACCCTGGATAAGTGGCCTGCTGGATGCCGGAGAATCTTTTTTTAAGGAAAAAGGGAAACCCTTGTTCAGCTCACATATGCTTGACCTGAGTGAGGAACCCATCGAAGAAAATATTTCTACCTCGGTGCAGTTTTACAAAAGGATGAAACCCCTTGGTATGAGTATTGAAATTGAGTTGGGGGTTACTGGCGGAGAGGAAGATGGTGTTGATAATTCCGATGTAGAAAACTCGAAACTGTATACCCAGCCCGAGGATGTCGCCTACGCTTATAAGACACTGAGTGAAGTAGGCAACTTATTTACAGTTGCCGCTGCATTTGGGAATGTCCATGGCGTATACAAACCCGGCAATGTAGAATTAAGACCCGAGATCTTGCAAAATAGCCAGCTCCATATCGAAAAGCAACTCAATACCGGTCCCAAGCCTGTATACTTCGTATTTCATGGGGGTAGCGGTTCTCCACAACATCAGATCCGCGAAGCGATCGGTTACGGTGCCATCAAAATGAATATCGATACCGATTTGCAGTGGGCCTTTTGGGAGGGCGTACTGACCAACTATAAAAAGAATGAAGCCTATTTGCAAGGACAACTAGGTAATCCAGAAGGCGAAGAAAAGCCCAACAAGAAGTACTACGACCCCAGGGTCTGGCTTCGAAAAGGAGAAGAGGCCTTTTGTAAACGACTCGAAACAGCGTTCGAAGACCTGAATTGTATCAACCGTAATCAGTAACGAATAGCCACCGATCGCTTGATACTGAGTATGTCCTTTATCACTTTTACACCTTGGTCAAGATAAATATCCTTTTTTAGCGAACCGATCCAACTATTGAATCGCTCTTGCTTGGCCGTGTCAGCAGCATACTTGTTCTCCTCACCACTGAGTGGAGTAACCAACAGTGGTGTACGAAGCTGCTGCAATTTCTCCAGTTGCTTTACTTTTTGCTTTACCAGTTCTTGTTCTTGCTGATAGGTGCTAAGCAATAACGAATATTGTTTGTCATTTTGCTCGGCCAACCACTTGGCTGTTTGTCCGATCAGAATAAAAGTAGAGTCCTGTGCCAGGCGCTGAGCGCTCATTCTTTTTACTTCTTCGAGATCAAAACCGGGTGTCCAGGTTATAAAACTGGTCTTGTTGATCTGATCCCAAGGTAAGGCCTCTGGGGTATCCTTCTCCCGAAGCTTCATATACTCGTAGTTATCAGGAATTACAATATCGGCCTTTACCCCCCGCAACTGCGTGGAGGCCCCGGTTACCCGGTAGAATTTCTGAAGGGTCAATTTGACTGATCCTAACTCGTCACTGGTAGAGGAGAATCCATAAACGGGGTCCAGACCGATATTTCGTTGTACCGTTCCCTTTCCATAGGTGGAGCTGCTTCCGACCACCAGTGCTCTGCCATAGTCCTGCATGGCAGCGGCAAAGATCTCAGAGGCAGAAGCGCTAAATTCGTTGACCATTACCACGAGCGGTCCATCGTACTGTACAGAGCGGTCCTTGTCGCTTAACACACTGGCCTGCCGGTCGCGATCCTTAACCTGAACAATGGGGCCCTCAGGTATAAATAATCCTGCCATCTGAACGACATCATAGAGAGAGCCACCCCCGTTGTTTCGCAGGTCCAAGATCACACCCGACACATTCTCCTTCTTCAATTTTTCTAATTCCTTGGCCACATCAATGTAGCAACGTCTTCCTTTGGGATCATCGAAATTGGCATAGAAATCGGGCAAATAGATATAACCGATCTTGGCCTCTCCTTCTTTTAGAACAGCACTACGTGCATACCCTTCGTCTTGCACGATCTTTTCTCTGATCATCGTCACTTCCTTGATATCGCCGGCAGGCTTACGAATGATAAGTCTAACCTCGGTATTCTTTTTTCCTCTGATCAGTTTTACAGCATCAGTGGTCATAAACCCGGTCAGATCCACTGGCTCTTCTTTTCCCTGCCCCACTTTGAGGATAATATCACCGGGCTGGATCTGCCCTGACTTGTAGGAGGGACTGCCCGTTACCACACTGGTGATCTTTATATTTCCATCATCATACTGCAGCGTGGCCCCGATCCCAAAGAACTCACCACTCATCTCCTCATCGAAGTAACGCTTATCGACAGGAGGCATGAACTCGGTGTGAGGGTCCATGGAATTGGTGATCGTGTTGACCAGCAAATTAAATTTATCGTCTTGATTGAACTTGAGGCGAAGCCGGTCGAAATTCCGCTCCATGAGCTTGCCCACTTTTTCGCGTGCTTCGCGCTCGAGGGTAGAATCCGCTTTTTGCACAAAGCCTTCTTTACCCTTGTTCTTTTCACGTAATTCTATTGCATCGGCATAGCGTTCCAAGGTCATGTATTTCAACTTTTGTCTCCAACGTTGCAAACGTGCTTGTGCACCGACGGGAAAGGTTATTTTATCGGCATCCAGCTCAACTTGTTCGGGAACAGAAAAGTCAAATGGACTAGATAGGATGCTCTTATAGATCGAGTTAGCCTCCTCCATACGCTGGTTAAAAACATCACCTGCTTTTTTGACGAACACGACGGGAGCACCCTTCAATTCATCGTCAATGGATCTTTCGTATGTTTTTAATTTTTCAATATCCTCCGAGAGCAAGATATTTTTCTCCGGATCCAATTCCTCGAGGTAACGGCGAAATACCTTTTGAGAAAAGGCATCATCAAGGGGCTGTGGACTGAAATGCCCCTCTTCCAGCATTCGACCCACTAAGACCATGATCTTCTCGTAGCGACCGGGAGGATCGGTCGGACCCGAGGTATCCATCGCGGAAACGGTAAGATATCCAATGCCAGCCAAGAGCAAGATCAAAAAAGGTATTCGCTTCATATTCAACCAGTATTTTAGGAAAAAACGCATAGGATCCAAAAATAGCATAAAATGGCGGTGGATTTTTTTACAACTACGAAACTTACGTACCTTTGCATTTCTTTAACCGAAGTACGCTCAAAGGGGCTTTGGTGAGTCTACGGTGGCTATAGCTCAGTTGGTTAGAGCATCAGATTGTGGTTCTGAGGGTCGCCGGTTCGAGCCCGGTTAGCCACCCTAAAGACCCCGTCAGACAGGCGGGGTCTTGCCTTATTCATCGGTTTCTATCACCTGTTATTTATGACATACGGTCAAATACTATTGGTCTTGATCTCGGGATTTATCGGTTGGGTCACCAATTGGATCGCGATCAAAATGCTATTTCATCCCCGCGAACCCATCAAATTATTCGGATTGACCATTCAGGGCATCTTTCCTAAAAACCAGTCGCAGTTTGCCCAGAAACTGGGAAAATTGGTCAGTGGGGAGTTCCTCTCCTTCTCTGACATCGAACAAAAGATCAGTGAGCCAGGCAATATTCAAAAAATGATGCCCCTCATAGAGCAGCATGTCGATACCTTTCTCAACAAGAGGCTTAGTGAACAACTTCCCATGATCAGCATGTTTTTAGGCGATAAAACGATTGCAAAACTGAAAGCCACTTTTATGCAGGAGATCGAAGCGATCCTGCCCGCTGTCATGCGTTCCTATGCGGGGGAACTACGCACCGACTTGGACCTCGAGGGGATCATTACCGAGAAAGTAAGCCGCTTTTCTTCTGACAGACTAGAGGAGTTGCTATATCAAATTATGGCCAAGGAATTCCGCTTCGTAGAATGGGTGGGCGCCTTTATCGGCTTACTAATAGGACTTATACAAGTAGCCCTTGGCAGCTGGCTGAATTGAACAATTTCCATTTATACTTGTTATAGACCGATTATATAAAACCTTTTGATAGGCAATAGTTTAAACAAAGTTTTTCGTCTAATAAAAAAACAGTTGATGAAACATTACTTTCTCCTTTCGCTCTCCCTGCTTTTCTCTTTTTTTGCTTTCTCCCAGCCCCCCATGGGCATGGGCAGAGCAAGTGGAGCAGGCGGCAGTCGTCCTCAGGTCAACGGTAATTTTTATGGCAAGGTCGTGGAGTCGAATACCGGAAAACCTATTGAATACGCTTCTGTGCAACTCTTACAAAATAAATTCGATTCGGCTACCAAGAAAAGAAAAGACCAAGTGATCGGAGGCATGATCACTCGCTCTAATGGTGACTTCCGCCTCGAAAACATACCTGCGTTTGGACAATACAAATTGCGCGTCAATGTAGTGGGCTATACCCCTTACGAACAACCGATTTCGTTCGACATAAAAATGCCACAAGGAGGAAACGCCGATTTTACGGCCATGCTCTCTGCACTCGATAAAGATTTGGGCAACATTAAGATCAGCATTGCAGAAAAGACCCTCGAAAATGTTACCGTTAGCTCAGGCACCTCCGGTCTTCGCTTAGGAATTGATCGAAAGGTATTCGGTGTTGATAAAAATATCGTTTCGGCCGGGGGGACCGCAATTGATGTTATGCGCAATGTGCCCTCGATCAATGTAGACATAGACGGGAATGTAACCATGCGCAACAACACACCCCAGCTATTTGTCGATGGCAGACCGACCGTATTGACCCTGGAGCAAATTCCAGCCGATGCGATCGAGTCGGTCGAGATCATCACCAACCCTTCCGCCAAATTCGATGCCTCGGGAGGCACAGCGGGCATCTTGAACATCATCCTAAAAAAGAACAAGCGCGTAGGCTACAGTGGTAACCTTCGTAGCAATATCGACTCCCGCGCCCGTATCGGCATGGGTGGTGATATCAATTTGCGTCAAAATAAACTCAATTTCTTTGCCAGTGTCAATTTTAACCAACGCAAGTCGATCAGTAACGGCCTAACCGATAGAACAACGCTGATCTCCAACCCTAATACCCTACTTCATCAAGAAGACCAAAGCATTAGCATAGGTTACTTCATGTTCTTTAGGGCCGGGCTTGATTATTTTATCAATAACCGAAATACGTTCTCGGTATCGGTCAATAAAGGAGGAGGCGAATTTAAGCCCACCAGCATTGGGGATATTTCGATCGACACGTTGTACAACACACCCAAAAGATCGAATAGCGAAAGAAACTCCCTATCCAATAGCGAATTTGCCTTTACTGGTATCACCACGAGCTTTAAACATCTTTTTCCCCGCGCAGGGGAAGAATGGTCTGTTGATCTTACCTATAATGTGAGCAATAGCACCAATTTCAATCAAATCAATACCTATTACTACGACAACCCGTTATCATCGCTTTCCAGAACCGCCTCTCAACAACAGGATGGAACTGGAAATAATGATAATCTTGTGATCCAAACAGATTATGTCCGTCCGCTGAGCGAAAAGTCAAAATGGGAAGCGGGCCTCCGTGCGCAATTAAGAAACGTAGACAATAAAAATGATTTTTACTTGATCAATGGGTCGTCTTTATTTTACATTCCTGCCCTATCTGTAAATTACAATAGCCATGATAATGTACTGGCCGCTTACAGCACCTACTCGAACCAAATTAAAAATTTCGGATACCAACTGGGTATACGAGTCGAAAGCAGTCGTTATGATGGTGTACTACCCGATCTGAACCAGGAATTCAGTATCGACTTTCCAGTTAGTTTATTCCCCAGTGTCTTTCTAACACAAAAGTTGAAGAAAAATCAGGACCTGCAGTTAAACTACACAAGAAAGATCAATCGTCCCAATTTCTTTCAACTGTATCCCTTCACCGACTATTCCGATTCCTTGAACCTGAGCCGCGGGAATCCCAACCTGGTTCCAGAGTTTACCAGTTCGGTAGAACTTTCCTATCAAAAGACATTCACCAATAAAGATAACTTTATCGCCTCGGCCTACTTTAAGCAGACCGATAATCTGATCACTCGCTATCAAGATAAAGAGGTGAGCGCGACGAGCGGAAAAGATGTCCTGATCAACACTTTTATCAATGCCAATAGCAGCTATGTAACTGGATTGGAACTGGTTTCAAAAAATAAAATGCGCCCCTGGTGGGATCTCACCACTAATTTCAATCTCTTTACGTCGGTGATCAAGCTGAGCGATCCGAACTTGACCGATCTGGATCCGTTTGCCTCGTTTTTTATTAAGCTGAACAATAGCTTTAAACTGCAAAAAAGCCTCACCTTTCAGCTGTCGGGCGAGTACCAGTCTCGCTCTGTCTTGCCTCCTGGAGGAAGTGGTGGTGGAGGTGGTCGCTGGGGCGGTGGTATGGGCATGTTCGGTGGCGGTATGTTCGGCCAGACCAGTGCCGCACAGGGCTACCAGAAGGCCAATTACTTTGTAGACGCTGCCTTGCGATTTGAATTTGGTAAAACAAAACAAGCCAATCTATCTTGGAATATCAATGATATTTTTAGAACCAGAAGACAGCAGATATTCTCCTCTTCGGCACTGTTCGTGCAAGATGTATTTAGACGTCGAGATCCCCAATTGATGCGTTTGAATTTTGGCTGGCGTTTTGGAAAGTTCGACCCCAACCTCTTCAAACGTAAAAGCAATAAACTGATGGGCGAAGGGATGGAAAATATCAACATGTGATCGGGACAAAAAGAGTTCATATCGTATGCCCTGCAGTTCCTTGGCCCCTGATCAGTGGAGCGAACATAGACCTCTTCAGCCGCATCCGCACTCTTTCTGGAGAAGGCATCCGTATTGTGCTGCACTACTTTGCTGAGTCAAAAGAGCGTCATCCCACCGAATTGAATCCCTATTGTGAATCCATCTTCATTTATCCGTTACAGAAATGGGGATCTAGCAAACTGCCCGAGAGTATCGCGCTACGCGCCGACCCCACCCTATTGAGGAGACTACAAGCAGATGAGGATCCGATCATATTCGAAGGGCTATCTTGTTGCGGACATCTGCGAGCCTTAGCGACACCAGGCAGAAAAATAGTAGTGCGGATCCAACAACTGCAGCACCAATTTTTACAAGAGACCGCGTTGTATACTCGCAACCCGCTGGTACGACTTACCCGTTCTTGGCAACGAAAAAAACTACTGCTATTTAAACAGCAATTACCAAAACAGGTAGCCTATGCCTGTGCCCATCCCAGACAGGTTCATTATTATCAAGAAACACTACGTATCTCATCGGCCTTTTTGCTTCCGCCGTTCTCTCCTTATCAATCGATCCGTTCAAAAGAAGGGCTGGGAAGTTTTTGTCTCTTTCAAGGAAACTTAGCGGAGAAAGAAAGCCAAAGAATGGTCATTTGGCTACTGACCAAGGTCTTTTCACGAATTCCAATTCCCTTTGTCATTGCAGGCAACGACCCTCCTGCTCGAATTGAAAAACTCGTACACCTTTACCAGCACACTTGTCTGGTAGCTAATCCAGGGGATACGGAACTTGACGATCTGATACAAAAGGCCCAAACTAATATTTTACCTTCCCTGGTAAGCGCTGGAACAGGCATTCGACTCCTCCATGCACTAGCGGTAGGTAGACATTGCATTTGCAACCAAAAAGCCGTTGAGCAGACCCCACTACGGGATGCCTGCTATACCAGTGAATCGGCCGAGGGTATGGCTTCCCTGATCACCGAACTACAGTATAAACCGTTTGGAGAAGAGGAGATCCTCCTTCGAAAGCGCCTATGGAAGGAGCATTTTGACAATAAAAAAAATATAGCGACCCTTATTGCACGTCTATGGTAGCATTATCGACCACCTTTCCTAACTCGGTTCGGATCAATCGCGCCGGAAATTTTTGTACCACAATATAATCATGGGTAGCCATCACAACGGTGGTATTGTAATCGCGACAGATCTGAAACAATAATCGCATGATCTCATCGGATGTCTCCGGATCCAGATTTCCGGTGGGCTCATCGGCCAAGATCAACTTAGGTGAATTCAATAAGGCCCTGGCAATATCTACGCGTTGCTGTTCTCCCCCACTCAACTCAAAAGGCATCTTAAACCCTTTTGATTTGAGTCCAACCTTATCCAATACATCCGCTATCTTTTCAGTGATTTGACGCTCATCGGTCCAGCCCGTAGCTTGAAGCACGAATTTGAGATTCTCATTCACATTGCGATCGGTAAGCAGTTGAAAATCCTGAAAGACCACCCCTAAATTGCGTCGCAGGTAAGGTACTTTTTTCCAATCCAGTCCCTTTAGCGAGAATCCGGCCACATTCGCTTCGCCCGCTACCAACGGCAATTCACCATATAAGGTCTTTAGCAAACTGGACTTACCCGTACCCGTCTTTCCGACCAGATAAACGAATTCTCCCTTGTTGACCGTTAACTGAACATCGGCCAATACTAAGCTATCTCCTTGGTAAATATTGACATTCCGTAAATCAATGATGGCGTCAGACATAACTCGATTTTATGCAAAATACAATCATTTAATGGCACTTGATCAAAAATGAAGGTGCTGCCCTTGCGCAATGATCTCAAGCGACTTGGTCGTGGACGATTCCACGCGACCGATCACTTGCGCCGCTACACCATAGGAACGAGCCAACTCCATTAAGGGTGCTGCCTGTTCCGCCGTGGTATAGATCTCCATCCTGGTCCCCATGTTAAAGACCTGATACATCTCTTTAGCATCGGCCCCGCTTGCTTGCTGAATTATCTCAAAGACCGGTGGTGGAGTAAATAAATTATCCTTGACCAGCTTCATGGGGCCGGGCAGGTATTTTAGACATTTGGTTTGACCGCCACCGCTGCAGTGTACCAAGCCATGAATAGCGCTAAAATGTTCATTCAGCATTTTAACCAGCACCGGGGCAAACGTGCGGGTAGGACTTAGTAAAAGCTGTCCAACTGAAACGGATTCTTCTCCGATCCTGATAGTATCGCTTAGCTGATGGGGCCCAATATAGACAACCGACTCCTCTAACCCAGTATCATATGATTCAGGGTATCGCGCTCCGTAGGTCTTTTGTAAACTATCATGACGAGCACTGGTGAGCCCATTACTGGCCAATCCACTGTTATAGCTATCCTCGTAATGGGTTTGTCCAAACCCTGCCAACCCGATAATGACATCTCCCGGGGCAATACGCTGGTTGGTGATCAATTTTGACTTTGGCCAACGAGCGGTCATGGTACCATTGACCGTAATGGTCCTTACCAAGTCTCCTACATCAGCGGTCTCTCCACCTAAATAGTGGATATTGATACCGTATGATTGCATAAGCTCAAAAAAAGAACGAGTTCCCTCGATGATCGTCTCCAATACCTCTCCGGGAATCAGACGTTTATTGCGATCGATGGTTGAAGAGAAAAGCAAGGGGGTGCTGACACCTACACATAGCAGATCGTCCAGATTCATCACAATGGCATCTTGGGCAATTCCCTTCCAGACCGAAAGATCACCGGTTTCTCTCCAATACAAATAGGCCAGGATACTCTTGGTACCGGCTCCATCGGCATGCATGATATTGACCCAGTTATCGTCCCCACAGAGATAATCAGGATAGATCTTGCAAAACGAAGCCGGGTAAAGTCCGGGATCGAGCGAACGGGTAGCTTTATGCACCTCTTCTTTTTGAGCCGAGACCCCTCGTTTTGAATACAATGACATATGACTAGGTAGCTAAAAATATAGCCACTCAAAAATACTGATTAAAGACCGTTCGGTCAACTCAAGACTGGTAACTATCTTTGCGCCGCATGAAGGTCCATTTTGATATCGATCAGCTCCCTGTTTTTACCCGTGCCGTTGTGACCATCGGCACCTTTGACGGGGTACATCATGGACATCGCCAAGTCCTCTCCAAGCTAATTGATAAAGCCAAAGAGGTGCAAGGAGAATCGGTGATCATCACCTTTCATCCACATCCGCGAAAAATTGTCTCTTCTGCCATTTTAGGGATCCGGCTGATCAACACCTTGCACGAAAGACTACAACTGTTGAGCGGCTTGCCCGTGGATCATGTAGTAGTCGTCCCGTTTACCGATGCCTTTGCCAACCTGACCGCCGATCAATACATTAGTGATTTCCTGGTAAAGAAATTCAATCCTCATACCATTATCACTGGCTACGATCATCAATTTGGAAGAGACCGTCTGGGCAATTTTGATCTATTACAGCAGAAGGCTTCTACGTTCGGCTACCAACTCGAAGAAATTCCCAAGCATGTATTAGAGACAATTTCCATTAGCTCTACCCGCGTCAGAGAAGCCGTTTTGCACAGTGAAATAGAAAAAGCGAACCGCTTATTGGGTTATGCCTTCTTTTTTACCGGGCGGGTTGTTCATGGAAACAAGATCGGCAGAACGATCGGCTACCCCACTGCTAATTTAAAAATGGAAGACCCCGAGAAGATCGTACCCGGAAATGGCATTTATGCCGTATATGCTCAGCCACAAAACCATAGCCAACGATACAAAGGGATGATGAGCATAGGATTCAGACCGACCGTAGACGGTAAAAACAGAGTCGTAGAAGTAAATCTATTCGACTTTGATGAAGATATCTATGATCAGGAGCTAACGGTATACGTTCATCATTACCTGCGGGCCGAAAAAAAATTCGAGAATCTACAAGCCCTAGTAGAGCAATTACATCTGGACAAGGCCAGCAGCCATCGCTTACTCTGATCAATACTCAATAACGTATTGTAACTTCTCGGGCTCATCAAAGAAATCGTCAATATCGACGCTTAACGTCACCTTACGCTTGTCCTCTGATAGCTTCAGGCCCTTACCCTCGACCTTAGAGGCAGGACGAGGTAAATTGATCACATAGGTAGACCGCATCGAAAGTCCCATTCCGGAGAGTTCTTGCATGCCTTTTAGAAACTCATCTTGGCTCGCCAGGGCATACCGTTCTTTATTGAGTGTTCTTCGAATACTACCGGAGGTGATCGCCAGATCATAATACTGCTCAAAACTACTAGGCTGAGGCATTTGTCTTCCCCCTGTAGGTAATTTATCTCCCAATTGGCGCCGGGCAGCATCTCCCAGTAGTTTTCCAGAGAGGGGCTGAAGAGAAGCGGCTTGCTCGATCTTGTCAAAAGGAATGCGAATTCCGGTTTTCATCAGGTCATCACTAAAGTTCATGTTGACAGAAAGACTGGCCTTAGAAACCAACAAGCGCTCCATTTCGTTTAATCCCTCCAAACTATCCGCCGCACTAGCCAATGAAATGACAGTATCCATTTTCTGCTTGTCCAATTCAGATAGGTCTTGCCCCGCACCCATTTGGCGCGCCAACCCCAGCAATTGACCCATATCGGAACTGGCCGAAAACACACCTCCTCCATCTTCACGAAGGGTGATCTCTTGTGTATTTTCAAGACACCCCACTAACATAATGGAGACAACAGCAGTGACAAAAAATAAAATTCGCATAATTGACTTTTTATGATGATTTTAAAGTAGGATCTTCATGACAAGTTCCCTTAGCAACGAGGCATCCTCTACTCCGATCGTGCCGATACCGATCGATCGTAAATTATATTGATGAAGCAAGAGTAGAACCTTTTCGGTGGCCTTTAGGTCAAAATTACGGGTAGCCGACCTGTAATCCTTAATAAAAAAAGGATTAACGCCCAAAGTTGCTGCTATAGTTTTATCATCACCTCCTCCCA
>Ga0078894_10000082_pt1 | contig 54655 bp, 38 predicted proteins | sample LauGreSu1BDMLBSD_2_FD_67506 | JGI IMG/M metagenome (GOLD analysis project Ga0078894, IMG submission 67506) | Freshwater lake microbial communities from Lake Michigan, USA - Su13.BD.MLB.SD (version 4) (version 4) | ecosystem: Environmental > Aquatic > Freshwater > Lake | place: Lake Michigan...
CCGACCAAGCCGGGAAACAAGATGACGGAACCTATCCAGAACAAGACACATTTTGCTAGCAAGAAATTCCTCATAAGAAAAAAGGTCGCCCAAGGCGACCCTCTAATATAACAATATATTATTATTTTATTATACCGGCTGCATCCAGCCATGTGAATCATTGATACGGCCTTCACGGATGGCGGTCAATTGTTCTTTGATCGAGGGGGCCAGTGTCCAGGAATCCACATCGAATTGCATGACAAAATCTTTATAACAAAGTTCTTTGATCAGCGAAATAGTAGCCGCGGTTCCGGTCCCAAAGACCTCTTTTAGCGTTCCGTTCTTATAGGCCGCCATTACCTCTTCCATTGAAAGAGGTCGCTCCTCGATGGTTAACCCCCTCTCTTGCAACAAAGTCATAACGGACTGTCTGGTTACACCCGCTAAAATAGTTCCCTCATTGAGATCGGGCGTAATGGCTGTGTTTCCAATAATAAAAAACACATTCATGGTACCACATTCTTGTACATACTTATGCTCTATGGGATCGGTCCACAATACCTGATCATATCCTCTTTTTCTGGCCTGCGCAGTAGCATACATGGCCCCACCGTAATTGCCCGCCGCTTTAGCATAACCTACACCCCCACTCACGGCACGAACATATTTTTCCTCTACCCAGATCTTCATGGGAGCGCTATAATAAGGACCGGTGGGACTCAGTATGATCAGAAACTTGTAGTTGTCAGAAGGACGCACCCCGATCAACTCATCACTTGAGAACATAAAGGGTCTGATGTAAAGTGAATGATCGGTATAGGGAGGTATCCACTGCTGATCGAGTCTGACCAGCTGGGCCATTCCCTCCATGAATAATTCTTCGGGCACAGCGGGCATCTGCATACGCTCGGCAGAGACGTTGAAGCGAACAAAATTGTCGTGGGGTCTGAATATGTATGGATTTCCTTTGGGGTCTTTATAGGCTTTGATGCCTTCAAAGATGGCCTGACCATAATGCAAGGCCGCCAAGGCAGGGCTAAGTGACAAAGGTTGATAGGGCCTTATAACAGCGTGCTGCCACTTTCCGTCTATGTAATCGGCCTCGAGCATGTGATCGGAAAAATATTTTCCGAATGCGATACCGTTCAGGTCCATCCCCGCCAATTTGCTCGCAGAAGACTTGATTACCTTGATATCCATTGCAGCTGTCATATTTCGCTATTTTTACAGCGGCGAAGAAACGAAAAAAAACTAACAGTTATTAGTACTAAAATTACACCCCCCTCAGACCTGAATAAAATAGTCCTGGATAACCGGCTATTGGTTGACCTCTACGGTCAAAGCCTGATCGAAACACAGGGAAAATACGCTTGGATGGGAGGCCGTGCCAAACCGATCCTCATTGTAGTAAGTGAAGAAAGCACCCCTTTTATATCCCCTGAAGACCTGCCCTTTTTGACCCGTATACTGGGCGCTTGCAAACTGACCATCGATGAGGTGGCCTTGTTTAACCTGGCCACTCACCCCGCTGCCGACCCTGAAGATTGGCTGGCATTTTTTTCGCCCCGCATCATTCTTTCCTTTGGCGTTTCGCCAGCACAACTGGGACTACCAGTCGATTTTCCCCGCTACCAATTGCAAGCAATAAAGGGATGTACCTATATGCATGCAGCCTCCTTTGCACTACTAGCCGCTGAGCTGGAAGAACGGAAGCAGTGTTGGACTTCTTTAAAAAGACTTTTTAATCTTTGAGTCAACTCATACCAGGGCAATGAAACTGATCTTTGCGACCAATAACGGACATAAAATCCAAGAGGTACGTTCCTTGCTACATGATGCCTTTACGCTGATCACCTTGAAAGAAGCCGGCATAGAGCAGGATATCCCTGAACCACACGATACGCTGCAGGCCAACGCACTGGAGAAAGCAACGGTCGTTTTTAACCTATGCGGTGAAAATTGTTTTAGTGAAGACACCGGACTCGAAGTGGACGCCTTGGGCGGCGCACCCGGCGTCTATTCGGCCCGCTATGCCGGGCTCAACGCGACAGCCGACCAAAATTTAGGAAAACTACTGGCTGCCTTGACGCAGGAGCAGAACCGAGCGGCACAGTTTCGTACCGTAATCGCGCTGATCGAAAATGGACAACCTGTTTTTTTTGAAGGCATCTGCAAGGGGCATATCGCTAAAGCTGTTTCAGGCCATGGAGGCTTTGGATACGATCCGATCTTTATTCCCGATGGAGCCGATCGTTGCTTTGCTGAAATGGAACTGGCTGAGAAAAACAAATATAGTCACCGAAGAAAAGCCTTTGAACAACTGAAAACCTATTTGCTATCCCGTTAATGCTTACTATGTCATCCCTTAAATCCTTACTACCCGATCGATTTACTTTTCAATGCGAGATCCCTTTGCGCATTACCGACCTTAATTATGGTGGGCATGTAGGGAACGATCGAATCATGGCGCTGCTGCAAGAAGCAAGGGTACAGTTCTTGGCAACAAAAGGGTACAGCGAAATGCAAGTGGAAGGCCATGGTATGCTACTGACCAAAGCGCAGTTCGAATTACGCCGTGAGCTGCACTATGGACAAAAAATATACGCCGCCGTAGCGGCCGGCAACTTTACCAGTAAGGGCTTTGATCTCTTTTATAAGATAGAGACGATCATCGATGGTAAACAAAGTCTGGCCGCCCTGGCCATTACGACCATGGTCTGCTACGACTATCAAACCAAAAAAGTGGCGACGCTATCGGAGAAAGCAAAACAACAATTAGCAAGCTAAAGAGTGTCCTTCTTACTTAGTTAAGGCCTACTGATTCCAGATCTTCCAACTCTCCTCTGCTTGTAGCTGCAGCATCTCCTCGCCATTTTTTATACGAGCCCCGGCTTGTACTCCCTTTTGTAAAAAAGCGGTTAGCGATGGATTATACACCAGATCATATAGTAAATGTCCTGCCCCAACGGCTTGATAAGGTAATGCCGGGATTCCATTGACCTCGGGGTAGGTGCCCAGTGGCGTGGTATTGATGAGGATTTGATGCGATTGAATGTCGGCCGCAGTGAGTTGATCATAGGTGATCGATGCAGAGGCTGACAGCGTGCGGCCCACTTGCGAAAACGGAATGCCCAATTTGCGAAGTACATAGGTAACAGCTCGAGAAGCCCCGCCGGTGCCCAGTACCAAGGCCGCCCGATATCGTGGTTCCAGCAAGGGAGTCAGAGATCGTTCAAAACCGATCACATCGGTATTGTACCCCAGGCAAGACCCATCGACTATTTTTATGCAATTGCAAGCACCGAGTTCGTTGGGAATAACGGCCTCACTCAAATAGTCCATAACAGATTGCTTGTACGGGATGGTAACATTCAATCCCAGTAGATCGGGCCGCTGTGCTAATAAGCCAGGCAATAAGTCGATGCTATCGAGGGGAAACAATTCGTAGGAACAATCGTGCATTCCCTCGCGAGCGAACTTATCACTAAAATATTTTTTGGAGAAGGAGTGCGTCAGCGTTTTTCCTATCAAACCAAAACTGCGCATTCGATCAACCCTTGGAGGAAAGATAAAAATGAAAGGTATCGCCGCGCAATCCCACACGCATGGCTTCGAGCGGGATTACCTCGGTAGGAGCAATATTGCCCAAATTGGCATTACATCCCAGCAGCTCGATAAAATAAAGTTGCTGTGCTTTTTGGGGGGCCTCCCATATAATCTTTTCGCCGGGAATCTGTGTCAGGATCTCTTGAACCAAGCCCTCACGCACCTCTCCGCTGCCCCGATAGATGCCCACATTACCTGCCTCCCGGGCCTCGGCGATCACATAAGTCGATCCGGCTTGAAGCTCTGCTTTCATCAACTCGATCCACTTATAGGGCGGGATGATATGCGCAGCATCCTTACTACCGACCTCACTGAGAACGGTACCGTATTGCGTGAGTTTCTCTATGTAACCACATTTCTCGGCATGCGGAATGGTGATAGAGCCATCGCTAACCTCCATGTAGGAGATGCCAAACTCTTTGCAAACGCTGATATAATCTTCAAATTGGTTACGGATCAGAAACGCCTCAAAGAGGGTACCCCCGAAATAAACAGGAATGTCATATGAACGATACAACTCGAGTTTCTCGCGGAGGTTGGGCGAAACGTAAGACGTACCAAAGCCCAGCTTTACGATGTCGACGTGAGGATAGGAGACGCTCATAAAGTGTTTGGCCTCGTCCGTGCTGAGCCCCTTGTCCATGACCATGGTCAAGCCGGCCACACGAGGTTTGGCCATTCGGTCGGGCATTTGCGAAAGATGATAATTCATACCGGCAAATGTACTATCAAATGCAAAACGAAACGCACCCCCTATTTCTTTCGCTTGTAGCGGGCCAAGAGGTCCACTACTTGTGTATTTTGCAAAATAGAAGGCCGAAGCTCAACAAAACTCTTCAATAGTTTTGGGTCCCGAATCAGGGCTTCCTCCAATTGCAATAACCCCTCTTTGGACTGCCCATTGCCAAAAAGGATAGCGGCCTTATAGAATAAAAACAAGGGCTTATTCTTGGTGGCTTGCAAGGCCAGGGTTGTTTGCAAGAGGGCCTCCTCCCACTGCTCGGTCTGAACCAAAAAACGAATGAGCGCGTCCCATCCGGCCAGATTTCGCGGCTTGGCCCGAACGGCTTGCATAAAATGCTGGACGGCTTCCTTCGTACGACCCAGGTGTACGCAGCACTCCCCCGCCAATAACTGATAATCGAATTGGCTTCGGTGCATGCGAATGGCCGTATCCACTTGTTTGTAGGCAGACTCCCAACGTTGCTCGTTGAAATAAGTACAGGCGATTTTATAGAGGATACGACTATCTTCTTGTCTGAGATGAGAGGCCTTGCGATAATTAAAACGGGCCTGGGCGGGTTGCTTTAATTTTTCGTAACAATAGCCGATGGCCTCATAGATCACATCTTCGGGTTTGGCCAGCTCGTGAACACGCTCCAACACTTCAATGGCCTCTCTGTATTTACGAAGACGGATATACGCATCTCCCATGTTACGGTAGGCATAATCGAATTTCTCTTCGACCGCCACAGCATATTTGTAGGCATCTATTGATTTTTCGTACAACTTGAGCCCTTGATAAGCCGCCCCCAGGTTGAACCAGGCCAATTCGCTATAAGGATGATCATCGAGTATTTGCTGATGCAATTTGATCCCCTCCTCGTTGCGGCCGGTAAAATCGGTCCAGAAACAAATCTTATACAAGGCCTCCTCGTTGATGGGATCTACTTCCAAAACCCCCTTGAGGCAATCGAAGACCTTATCAAAATCTTCATAATCATCGTACACATCAGCCAACTCAAAAAGCAGTTCCACCCTTTCCTCTCCCTCAAAATGCTGCAAGGCCTCTTGCAGCAGCGCCACGGCCTTGTCTTGCTGGTCCAGTGCCAGGTATGCGTCGGTTCTGAGAATGTAGATATTGATATCGCGGCTATCCAATAAGTGCGCCTGATCGAGTACCCGCAACCCCTCCCTATAGCGACGACTCACCAACAAAATGTCGGCCTTACGAACCTGTAAAGCAGACGAATAGGGATAACGCTCAACGGCCATATTGGCCGCCTCGAGGGCCTTATCGAGCTGTTCTTTTTGCTGAAAATGGTCGATTATCTTTTCAAAGGCCTCCTCCTCAATAAAGGGGGGGCTGCCGCCGGCGCGTAACTGCTCGAACCGGCTGAGCAATTCAGCCATTTCCTCTCTATCCTCGCGGGGGGTGTGCTCTGCCATGGCTTTAGCGTTGTTTAATTCAATTTACTACAAAAATACCGCAAAGAGAATCAGGGTTTTATCCCCAAATGTGTATTATTTGCCCGCCCCGGCCTAAACCTGCGCAAAGGGCCAAAAAAAAATAAAAAATCAACTTTGCTACCATATTCTTGTTTATTATTTTTGTACCAGATGCTTAACTCTTTTTTCACATATCGCCCAGGTCTTCTTGCAAAGACAATGTTGTTAGGCCTATTCCTCTTTGCAGGAGTAGTATCCTTTGCGTCGCTGGGTCTGGGGAAGAAAAAGAAAGCTTCTGCTGCCAGTAAACTCATGAGTGCAAAGACGCTGGGTTTCAATGGTACCCTTTCGCTCAAATCCGGCTATGACTTTCGCGGCAAAACAGTACTGGCAACCGAGCAACCAAAGTTGATCCAGCTCAACACGGACGTAACGATGCAAGCTGGCAAAAATTCCTTCACACTACCATTCAAAAAGAATGTGTTGGTGAACAAGGTCAAAATCGAACTTGGCAATCGCGCTATGGGCAATCACTAATTGCTACGTTGCCCAAAATTAATTTCCTCTTTACTTATTATCTAGCAAACGATACCCCGTCTCCGGGATGTCAAACAACATTTGTTGCACGGGATTAAAAAGGAGCTGGTCGATTTGATAAAGCACCTTATTGTCTCCGACCAGTGTTTCAAAAGAAAGAATTAGTCCGGGTACTAGATTGGCCAGGGGTAAGAATGTTTTATTCAGCGGAATTAACTCCCGGGTGTACCAGATAGTAAATGAAGACGAGTCCTTTAGCGTTGCGATCACTTTACTACATAAATAACCTGCTATACGCAGCGTATCTGCTTGAAAGTCGAGTGTGGCCTCGCGGTATTTGCTATTGGACTTCTCCCACTGAGCCCTTGTTAATCGCGTCATATAGCGTTGGTTTCCGTACTCCTTTAACAAGATGACTTGCTCTGTCTTGGCCAAATAAATAGTGGACTGCTTGCCTACCGGGGTAACCAGGTCGGTCCGACTGTTGATTCCTTTAAGATAACAGATTGTAGTAGCTGTCTGGGTCGAGACCGTGGTGTCAGTGGTCGTTGCATCCAAGTATACCGTATAGGCAAGGGTAGCTTCTGTAAGTCTTCGTTGGGCCTGCGCGAACGTGCTGAGACCCGCACCTAACAATAATGCAAATAACAGTGATTTGAACATCCGCCAGCGAATTACGATTAGTAATTTACTGCAATTATTTACGCTCCTTTAATTTTTTTTGTTGCTCTTGCAACTCCTCCAATTTCGCTTGCCACTTGGACTTGGTCTTCGGCTTCTTTCGGTTCTCTTGAATCTTCGCCAATATCTTATCATGATCGATAATATAGTTCTGTATCACGTATTGCATGGCCAGGGTAATGAGATTCGAAACAGTGTAGTACCAGGTAAGGGCCGAAGGAAGGTTGTTAAAAAAGAAGAGCATAAAGAATGGAAAGATGTAGGGCATGTACTTCATCAGCGGATTGCTTTGATCCGGACTCATGCTCATACTGTACACAGAGATCAGCAAGCTGGTTAAGGTAGCCAGCAGGTTAAATAAACTCAGGTGGTCTCCAAACAACGGAATATGAAACCCGAATTGAATGGGGGCATCATAGGCTGACAGGTCGCCCGACCATAAAAAGGCCGCTCCCCGTAAACTGATCTCCGAGTTGAAGAAACTAAATAAGGCAAAGAAGATGGGGATCTGCAATAAAGCAGGGATACAACCTCCCAGCGGATTGACACCGGCCTCACGGAACAATTTCATTTGCTCCATACTGATCGTTTGCTGATCGTCACCAAATTTTTCTTTCAGCTTGGCGATCTCAGGACGAAGTGCTTTCATTTTAGCCCCACTCAGGTAACTAGAATAGGTAAGTGGGGACGTAACCAATCTGATGAATAGCGTAAGCAAGGCAATAGCAAGTCCAAGACTGGCACCGCTTAGCTGACGCATGAAATCAAAAATGGGAACAATGATATACTTGTTGATGGGCCGAACAAACGCGTATACGCCCTGACCCAGGTTGACTACACGATCGAACCCATAGGGCGTATTCTTAAGTATTTGATAATCGGAGGGCCCGTAATATAAATTCAGATCGGCGCGTGTTTCACCGGTAGCTGCTAATTGCAATTTAAATGAGGACGCACTTCGAATGACGACACCCAGCGAATCGTTTGGCAAGGTCCAAGAAACTCTTCCTTCTTTGAAGCCGGTCTTAGCGGCTAGCGCCGCAAAGAAAAAACGCTGGCGAAATCCCAACCAAGAAACTGATGTAGGAAATTGTAGCTCACTTCTGTTCCCGATCGTAAAGTAGTCGAACTCACCATCCTCCTCAAACCCCACTTGTGTATTTTGCTTCTCATAGGCAACATCACTCTCTTGTTTGAACGCCTCATATTGCCACTGTAACGAAAGTAATCCTTGAGTAAGCAATTGCTCGGCCCCTTTTACCTCGATCGAAAAATCGATCAGGTAACTATCGGGATGGATGGTATACACATGCGTAAGATTGACCGGCTGGGTGCTATCGGTACTCCCGATGGACATGCGCAGGGTCTGGCTCCCATCGGGTGCGGTGGTAACGGCAGCCGGCGTAAAAAACAAATCGGCCGTTTGCGCTGTACTGTTGCTTCCTGTTTTGATCTCGTAGCTGAGCTGATTGTATAGCCCTTTGGCCATAACAACATTGGCCGTGTCTTTATGCTGGTCAAATCCGCTAAGCTTTACTTCAGCCACTTGCCCGCCCTTTGTGGTAAAAGAAACCGTCATCAGCGCGTTTGAAAGCGTAATGACCTCGGGTTCACCGGAAACGGCTGTCGAAAAATAGCCGGCCGTTGCCAATCTGTTTAATCTATCGGCCCGAAGGGTGTCGGCCCGAAGAACCGTTGGATCAACTTTAGGTCGGTTGGCATTGGCAATGGAATCGGCGATAAATCGCTCGCGGGCCTTTGTCTTATTATCAGCCAGTTGATTTTGATTGATTGAATAAAAAAGGGCAAAGAATAATACAGCAAGAATCAGATATCCGATTACCGTGTTGCGATCAAAATTCATGACCTATTGGTTTGGCTTAAAATGAGCGGACAAAGATAAGGGAACGGCAATTGAGCCCCCTTGGTTAGCGAAGACTGGCAGCACGAGCAGCAGAGGGGATTAATCGGTTCTCTGCATGCTGTAACGAGGCCTTTATGAATTCCACGAACAAGGGCTGGGGATTCTCCACCGTACTTTTCAGTTCTGGATGATACTGCACCCCTATAAAAAATGGATGTTCGGTCAATTCTATGATCTCCACTAGTCCGGTGGCAGGGTTCTTGCCGCTGGCCAACATACCGGCCTTTTCAAAATCGGCCAGATACTTATTATTGAATTCCCAACGATGGCGATGCCTCTCTGTGATTTGCTCCTGACCATATATGCGATGGGCGAGACTTCCTTTTACAATGTGACAGGGATAAGCGCCCAGCCGCATGGTCCCCCCTTTAGCCGTTACCTTTTTTTGCTCATCCATCAAATCGATAACAGGATGCGGAGTTTGTGGGTCCATTTCGGTAGAATTGGCCAACTCCTTTCCCAACACATTGCGGGCAAACTCAATAACTGCCATTTGCATACCCAAACAAATACCAAAGAAGGGAAGTTTGTTTTCGCGGGCATAACGCACGGCCGTGATCTTACCCTCTACACCCCGATGTCCAAATCCCGGAGCCACCAACAAGCCATCGAGGCCCGCTAGCTTCTCGGCTACATTATCGGATGTAATGTATTCGCTATGCACGTTATGTACCTGCACCTGACATTCGTTCATGGCGCCGGCATGAATAAATGATTCCAAGATGGATTTGTACGCATCTTGCAATTCAATGTACTTTCCGACCAGCCCGATAGCTACTTTTCCTTTGGGGTATTTCAGCTTATCAAGAAATTGTTTCCACTTTGAAAGCTCAGGCTCACGGGTAGCGGTCAGATTCAATTTCTTGAGTACGATGGTATCAAGTCCTTCGCGCATCATAAGCACCGGCACTTCATAAATAGTGCTTGCATCGGCCGCCTCTATGACCGCCTCGGGCTTAACATTACAGAACAAAGCGATCTTTCTCTTTAGCTCGGGACTCAGCGACCGCTCGGTGCGACAAACGATAATATCGGGATGGACTCCCTCTTCGCTAAGCATCCTGACGCTATGCTGGGTAGGCTTGGTCTTTAGTTCCTTGGCGGCTTTCAGATAAGGGATCAAGGTGAGATGAACCACCACCGTGTCTTCCTCGGGTAACTCCCATTGTAATTGACGGACCGATTCTACAAAAGGAAGACTTTCGATATCGCCAACGGTACCGCCCAGCTCCGTAATGACCACATCGAACTCGCCAGTCTGCCCTAAGAGCTTCATGCGTCGCTTGATCTCGTCGGTAATATGTGGAACGACTTGTACGGTCTTTCCTAAGAAAGCGCCCTCGCGTTCTTTGTTGATAACGGTCTGGTAGATCCTACCCGTGGTGACATTGTTTGCCTGTGAAGTATAGATATTCAAAAAACGTTCGTAATGCCCCAGGTCCAGATCCGTCTCGGCCCCATCCTCTGTTACATAACATTCTCCATGCTCATAGGGATTCAAGGTACCAGGATCTACGTTGATATAAGGATCGAATTTTTGAATGGTAACCCGAAGCCCTCTGGCTTGCAACAATTTGGCCAGCGAAGCGGCGATAATCCCTTTACCTAATGAAGAAGTAACTCCTCCGGTTACAAAAATGTACTTAGCCATGCAGCATCAATTTTATTCAATCGGTTAAACCAATCAATTGACCTGAACGCACTCTTACGAGCAATAAAGAATAAGCAAGAAAAAGGGGCGGAGGTCGTGTAAAGGTAATAAAAATTCCCCTGTGTTCGTGTGTATGTTATACCCCTTTTGACAAATAGCTTTCAATGGCGCTGTCGTAGCGATGCTGCCAGTCCGCTACCGCTCCCCAGTTCGCTCCATCGACCAATACGAAGTTTCCTGTCACTTGCCCCAGCAGGGTAATCGGTACTGGCCCTTGGGCCACATGCTGAAGAAAAGCATTGCGGTTTTGAGCAGGCACGCTCACCACCACTCGGCTTTGACCTTCTCCAAACCAGCAGGCATCGGCACGGAGTGGCTTACCATCGTTTGCTCTTTCGGGACCTTTTACAGAAAAGCCCAGCCCCTTTACAAAGCTCTTTTCGAGCAATGTGGTTATAAGCCCCCCTTCACTTACATCGTGCGCACTGGAGATCAAACGGGCATCGATCAACGAAGTGATCAATCGCTGTACTGCATATTCTTCGTCCAACTCAAAATAAGGAGCAGGAGAATGGGTAACCCCACAGAGCCGATGCAAATATTCCGAGCAACCCAGATCGTTGGTAACGGTACCCAGCAAATAAATTTCATCGCCTTCTTCTTTAAAGCCCAGCGTCATCTTGCTATCGATATTCTCTAGCAGGCCCACCATTCCGATCGTAGGGGTGGGAAATACCGGACCGTCTGGATTCTGGTTATAAAAACTAACATTTCCTCCCGTTACCGGTGTATCGAATTTTCGACAAGCGGCCCCCATTCCCTGAATGGCTTCGGTGAACTGGTAATAGACCTCGTTGTCATAAGGATTACCAAAATTGAGACAGTTGGTAACGCCTAGGGGGAGCCCGCCGGAACAAACGATATTACGTGCCGCCTCACTTACTGCGATCATGGCCCCTTTGCGCGGATCGGCATACACATAGCGACTATTACAATCGGTGGTAATGGCCAATCCCTTACGGGTTCCTTTTACTAACACCACGGCCGCATCAGAAGGAGCATTGGTATTGGTATTACCGGTTCCCACCATGCTATCGTATTGACGATAGACCCAGCGTTTCGACGCTATGGTCGGAAGGGCGATCAACTTAGCAGCCGTTTCTCTACTATCGACTGGAAGCGCAACAGAAGCGGGATCAAATTGCTCTATCGCATCGAAGTAAGAAGGCCGCTTATAATCCCTTTCGTATTGAGGAGCTCCGCCGCCTAATACCAACTCATGGGCAGGTATCGATGCCTCGAGTTGTCCATGCATGTAAAAATCCAGGATCCCATTTTCGGTTACTTCCCCAATTACGGAGCAAGGCAGGTCCCATTTCTCAAAGACCTTTATCACTTTATCTTCTTCTCCCTTTTTTGCTACCAGCAACATTCTTTCCTGGCTTTCGCTCAAAAGCAATTCCCAGGTTTTCATATTGGGCTGACGAGTAGGTACCTTATCAAGATCGATGCGCATTCCCACTTCTCCTTTGGCACTCATTTCAGCCGTGGAGCAAATAATACCGGCCGCACCCATGTCTTGCATTCCCACTACAGCGCCGGTTGCAATTACCTCCAAGCAGGCCTCAAGAAGTTTTTTCTCCTGAAAGGGATCTCCCACTTGTACTGCCGGTAATTCCTGCGCACTTTCGGCCGTAATATCAGCCGAAGCAAAAGAAGCACCCCCTATTCCATCCTTACCGGTCGCACTACCCACGAAAAGCACAGGGTTACCTACGCCGGCGGCAGTAGCAGATACCGTTTGACCCGCTTTGACAATACCGACACTCATGGCATTGACCAGCGGATTTGTCTGATAACAACTATCAAAATAAATCTCACCCCCTACTGTTGGCACGCCAAAACAATTTCCATAATGGCCAATTCCATGCACTACCCCGGCTAATAAATGCTTGGTCTTCTCATCATCGAGTTGACCAAAACGAAGTGAGTTAAGCGCTGCGATCGGACGAGCGCCCATGGTGAAAATATCACGATGTATTCCTCCTACCCCAGTAGCCGCCCCCTGAAAAGGCTCAATGGCTGAAGGGTGATTATGCGATTCAATTTTAAAGACCACCCCAAGACCATCGCCGATGTCCATGAGTCCGGCATTTTCCTCGCCGGCCTTTACCAGCATTCTGCCGCCTTCTCTTGGCAAGGTCTTTAACCACTTGATGGAGTTTTTATAACTGCAATGCTCACTCCACATGCCCGAAAAGGCGCAGAGCTCATTGAAGTTTGGGGTACGCCCCAATTTTTGACAGATCAAATCGAATTCGGCGGGGGTAAGACGAAGTTGCTCAGCGGTAGAGACAGTAACATTCATGGGTTAGTAAAAATTGCTGAGCAAAGCTAACGGATAGAATGCGGGATCAAGGCAAAAGTTGTTCCATTTCACTACACATATTAATTTTTAATAATATTATATATTTTTATTTAAATTCCCCAAAAAAGAAAGTTTTCAGCCTTAAAATCACATTTTTTCCACCTCAGATAACTAAAAATTTGGTTTTATGGATAAATTATGTTGCTTTGCCCAAAATTTACAGCCATGTCCTTACGATTTGACGCCATTCGCCAGCTGACCGAAAAAAACAATGTTCAAGTTGGTGCACCTAATAAAACGACCAGCTTTTTTGCTGCTAATGTCTTTACCATGAAGACGGCCCGTGAGTTTTTAAGTGATGAGGCCTTTAAAAGCCTGAAAGCTTCCGTTAAGGCAGGTCATAAGATCGATCGAGACATGGCCAACCAGATCGCCAATGGCATGCGTGCTTGGGCCGAGACAAAAGGGGTTACACACTACACGCATTGGTTTCAACCCCTAACCGGAACAACAGCAGAAAAGCACGATTCTTTCTTTACGCTTAAAAGTGATGGAACGGCCATCGAAGAATTTGATGGAGCCGCGCTAATTCAACAAGAACCCGATGCCTCGTCCTTTCCGAGCGGGGGACTGCGTGCCACTTTTGAAGCGAGGGGCTATACTGCTTGGGATCCTTCCTCTCCGCCTTTTGTAATCGAGATCGGAAACGGAAAAACCCTTTGCATACCGACCATCTTTGTTTCGTATACCGGAGAGTCACTTGACTACAAGGCCCCCTTGCTAAAAGCCACCGAAGCCCTCAGTAAGGCCGCTACCGAGGTGTGCAACTATTTTGATAAGAATGTCAATAAAGTGACTGTGACCCTAGGATGGGAGCAGGAATATTTTGTTATGGATGAGGCACTGTTCAATGCTCGTCCTGATCTACTAATGACCGGACGCACGGTTTTTGGACATTCCTCCGCTAAGAATCAACAGTTAGAAGACCACTACTTTGGTTCTATTCCGGAAAGAGTATATGCGTACATGCGAGATTTTGAGAACGAATCGTACAAATTAGGGATCCCGCTGCGTACCCGCCATAATGAAGTAGCGCCAGCTCAGTTCGAATGTGCTCCCATTTTCGAAGAGGTAAGCGTAGCCGTAGATCATAATTCATTACTAATGGACGTAATGGAGAGAGTGGCCCGTCGTCATCATCTTCGCGTGCTGCTGCATGAGAAACCCTTTGCTGGCATCAATGGAAGCGGAAAGCACAATAACTGGAGCATGGCCACCGATACTGGTGTCAATTTGTTGGCCCCCGGAAAAACGCCCAAGACCAATTTGATGTTCCTGACCTTCTTTGTCAACACCATCAAGGCCGTACATGATTATGCTGATGTGCTGCGTGCCTCGATCGCTTCGGCTCCCAATGACCATCGACTGGGTGCGAACGAAGCCCCTCCTGCCATTATCTCTGTATTTACGGGACAATACCTCAGTAAAGTACTCAATGACGTTAAAGAGAGAGTATCGGCCGGCATGGACGAAACCGATGAGAGTCTTCTTAAGATCGATATCCACAAGAGCATCCCAGAGTTGTTGATGGACAATACCGATCGCAATCGCACCTCTCCCTTTGCCTTTACCGGTAACAAATTCGAGTTTAGAGCCGTAGGATCTTCTGCCAATTGCGCAAATCCCATGACCGTGCTCAATACCATCATGGCTCAAACCCTGCGCGATTTCAAAAAAGAGGTGGACGGCCTGATCGAAAAAGGCGAGAAAAAAGAGATCGCCATCATGCAAGTGATCCGGGAATACATTATCAAGAGCGAAAAGGTATTGTTCGAAGGGGACGGCTACAGCGAGGCCTGGGAAAAAGAGGCGGCCAAGCGCGGACTTCCCAATGTAAAGACAACACCGCTGGCCCTCGATGCGATGGTAACCGAAAAAGCAAAGCAACTCTTTCATGACAACGGCATCTACTCTCATCAAGAGTTAGAGGCCCGTCACGAGATCGAGCTTGAAAAGTATATCAAGAAAGTACAGATCGAAAGTCGCATGATGGGTGAACTGGCTACCAGCCATGTGCTGCCCGCCGCTATCCGTTATCAAAATCTGCTGGCCTCCAATATACGGGGATTAAAAGAGGCGGGTATCAAAGAAACGGGATTTGCCAACCAACTACAGATCCTTAGTGAGATCTCCAATCATATCAATCAAACAAGCGACCTAGTTGAGAAAATGATAGAGGCGCGGAAAGTCTGCAATAAAGTATCGGACACCCGTCAAAAAGCCATCGCCTACCAAGAAAAAGTAAAGGATGCGTTCTTTGATGCGATCCGCTATCATGTCGATAAATTAGAACTGCTGGTCGATGACAAGGAATGGTACTTGCCCAAATATAGGGAGATGCTGTTCTTACGCTGATCGATACGGAGCCTACACGGAACAAAAATACAACTTAGCAGCCCCTGCGTGATCAGGGACAATTGGCCTTGATCACTCTTAATACGTTCTTGCCGAGTATCTTTTTGATATCCTTCTTATGATAACCGCGCCGGATCAACTCCTCGGTAAGGCGGGGATAGGTGCTGACATCCTCTAACCCACGAGGCACAAAACCGATCCCGTCAAAATCGGCACCAATACCGACATGATCGACCCCGATCAATTTTACGATATGGTCGATGTGATCGGCTACTTCCGCCAGACCTGGCCGAGCGTTATCGAGGGCAGTGGCCATACTCTTTTGCCAGTCTTGTTTGGCGCTATTGGTATCGGAGAGCTTGTATAAAGCAAAAACGGAGTCTTTACCAGGCCCATTCCAATAGCGTTGTTGAGCCACAAAATCCTTACTGATAAACGCAGGATAAAAATTGACGCAAACAACACCGCCATTTTTTTTCAACGCCATCAGCTGCTCATCTTTCACATTTCTGAACACCGGACAGAAACTCCACACCGAGCTATGCGTTAGCAGCACCGGCTTTTGCGTAATGGACAATGCATCATAGAAGGTTTGCTCTCCTACATGCGATAAGTCTACGATCACTCCCAATTGGTTGAGTCGTTGCACCACCTGTTTGCCAAACGCATTGAGTCCTTTTTGAGAGAGAACCATACCGGCCCCGCTTTCGTCGCGCGCGCTGCTGGCCCACTCGGTGCTATTATTCCAGGTAAGCGTTAAATAGCGCATTCCCCGCGCCGCCAGACTATCCAGCTTTTGGATGTCCGATTCGATCATATGGCCGCCCTCGACCCCGATCATCGCAACCACGCGCTTACGATGCGCTCTTTTGATAGCCTCCCGATACGAAGTAGCAAAACCAAATTTATCGGGATGGCGTAAGATCAGTCGGTTGAGGGAATCGATCTCGTTGAGTGCATCTTGATAGAAGCCCAGGGGAGTGCGAGCCGTCTCGCCCGTAAATACAGAGAAAAACTGAAGATCTACTCCCCCCTTTTTAAAACGATAATAGTCGCTGTGCCCCGTAGAAAGATGTTCGCCCAGGTCTCTTCCTTCCAGCGTCTGCGCACTCAGGCAATCATTATGTGTATCTACCAGTAAGGAGCGATGATGCAACCCCTTGCCCTTTTGAGCAAGGACCGGGCTAATGATCAAGACCAGCAACGCCAGCAAAATTGATAAAGAGCGAGTGGCGGGCATGCAGTCAGATTAAATTATCCGAGGGTTTTTTTAGCGTCTTCCAGAAACTTTGCCAACCCAATATCGGTAAGCGGATGTTTCAATAAACCCAATATAGAATCGAGCGGACAGGTACATACATCAGCACCGGCCTCGGCACATTTTACAATATGGAGAGGCGTCCGAATAGAAGCGGCCAAGATCTCGGTCTTAAAGCCTTGCACCGAATAGATATGCGCAATTTGTGAGATCAATTCAATACCATCCCAGTTGCTATCGTCGAGCCGGCCAATAAAAGGAGACAAATAGGTAGCGCCGGCCTTAGCGGCTAATATGGCTTGTCCCGCAGAAAAGACCAGGGTGCAATTGGTACGGATTCCCTTCTCGCTGAAATAGCGAATGGCCTTGATACCCTCTTTGATCATGGGCACCTTGACTACGATGTTGGGATGAATGGCCGCTAATTTTTTTCCTTCCTCCACCATACCGTTAAAATCGGTGCTGATTACTTCGGCACTGATATCGCCATTCACCAGTTCACAAATGGTGCGGTAATGGTCCATAATGGCCTTTTCACCCTTGATCCCCTCCTTGGCCATTAAGGAAGGATTGGTCGTAACCCCATCGAGAATTCCTAATTCGTTGGCTTCTTTGATCTGGGCCAAATTGGCCGTATCGATAAAAAATTTCATGGAGGGTGTTTTGGCTGAAAGAAAAAAATGGCAGGCTGATTACATCGCACCGCTCAACCACCTACTCTTGCTGCCTTCCGGCCCTGGGAGGGTTCAGCAGGAGCTGGTCGTGTAAGACCTGCCGGGGCAAAGATAACAATAAAAGACTAACGCTGAAATCCGGATCGCACCCTTGTATAGCCAATCAACTCATCGGCACGGGCCCCAAAAGGACGAAAATAGACCAGTACCGTGTATTCATTTTCGGTGGTCCAAAAGTTGCCCTCTGTATTCTCAAAAGAGGGCGCGTTGAGCCCATTGAGCGCATTGGTTTCGGCGGCCGAGGATCGCGTCAGATATCCGTAATTATAAAAACCCTGCTTCAAATAAACGGACTTAGTGTAGCATCCTTGACTCAGATCAAATTCCATTTTGTAAGGCTCGCTCAATTCGTACCCGCTCCATTCGCCTGTTACAAATACATCCTTGCCATTATACTTACGTCCTCCGGCTGGACGAAGGGAAAAATGAACCCAGCCATATTCACCCTGTGTGTGCGGCAGCGGATTATCGATATTTTCAATCAGGTATTTTCCATTCAAGTCTCGATAATACAAGTAGACCTGTCCGCTTCGCTCTGCATCTTGCTGAATGTACAGGTCGGTGCGCACACTGGTATCACTATCTATGATACGGGCAACCCTGTCTCCCCGTAAGCGCAGACTGCGCATATCGAACCACCTCCACTCCTGCCCGGCAGGAAAGAGGGCTTGCTCTTCGTCGCTATACTCGTAATAATTGCCGCGAAATAAGCTGGGACGCTGTAGAAGCCGGGCGCTGCGCCACTGATCATTTTGTAATACGACCACCTTGATCTCTTGCGGCGTGAAGGTGTTTAGGGGCATTTGCTGCAGATTAATGCCGATTGAGAGCCGTTGATGTGTCAAAAAGAATTGACCGCTGAAAGGCTGCAGCACTTGTGCATTAACAGCCACCTTCCTATTGATCACTACCACCCTTCTTGTAAAGACAAGTTGTGATGTGTCATCATTCAAAAAAACCTTCAAGAGATAATTTCCACCGCGCGTAGGACCACTATTCCTTTCGGGCAACAAGGTCTGGTAATGTATATAGCGCGTCTGCACTCCCGACGAGAGACGATAGTTTTGAATGCGTTGCGTAATGAACCCTTTCCAATAGTCGAAAGGAGGAATTGGTGACGGAGTCCAATCGGCATTACAAAGCTGTAGGCTGTAATAATAAGGCCTGATGGTCGCTTCAAGATCGTCAAAATGTAATTCGAGCTGTTCGGCCTGTCCCAGATACAATACCGGCGGGGCGGTCTGGTCTCCAGACCGGAATAATTTTACAGAGTGGATCGTAGATCGATACACCCGCTCCTCTGACTGCGCATGCATCAAAAACGTGTAACATAAGATATATCCCAAAAAAAGAATTCGCATTGACCAACGATATTTTAAAACAATATTAGCAAAGTAGCTAAAAAAGAGTCAGCAACTCTTAACGATGACGCTTATTTTTGAGGTGATAAGCATACGCGTGAATCTACCTTCTTTTTTAGCTGACCGGATAGAAGCCAGCCGAACCAACCGCTTTGCAGGGCTGGTGATTCGGATCTCACTTGGCGCCACCATTATCAGCGTAGCGGTCATGATCATTACGCTGGCGCTGGCCGAAGGATTTCAACAAGGGATCAGCGAAAAAGTGTTCAGTTTTTGGGGTCATATACGAATTCAAGAAAAACAACCTGGCAAGGCCATCATTGCCGAAGAAATTTCCATTCGACACAACGAGGCCCTTCTGCACCAACTACAACAACAACCGGGTGTCGAGGGCGTATATCCCTTTGCCACTCGGTATGCCCTGTTAAAGACGAGTGAAAATATGGAGGGGGTTATGTTGAAGGGACTCGAACGAAACGAACAGTTCCTTAGACTGGCTCCCTTTTTGCAAGAAGGAAGAATGCCCAACTTGCCTGACAGTGGATTTGGCAGAGAATTATTGATCTCGCGATACACAGCCAAGCGATTGCAATTAGCACCGAACGACAGCCTGTTGATCTATTTTATCAAAGAGGATGCCCCTCCCCTTGCGCGCAAAATGTCCATTGCGGGAATTTATAAGACCGGTATCGAGGAGTATGATCATCTATTCGCCATTGGCGACATTGACCTGATAAGGCAACTCAACCAATGGGATAAAGACCAAGTGGGAGGATATGAAGTATTTCTGCAGGACCCCCGAACCATGGAGCCCACTTCCCTTTCACTCTATGCCCTTCCGCTTTTTCCTGCCACTTGGGATGCCATTGCAGTCAACGAGGTTTCTCCCCAGCTATTCGACTGGCTGCAGATGCAAGACCTTACTCGCAATGTGCTGATCGGGTGTATGACCGCCGTGGCCTTAATCAACCTTATCTGTTGTTTGCTAGTGCTGGTACTGGAACGAACCCGCATGATCGGCCTGCTCAAAGCCATGGGGGCCACCGATTGGTTGGTACAACGTATCTTTTTACGCTATGGATTACTGATCACGGTCAGAGGCGTTATTATCGGCACCATCTTAGCACTGGCGTTACTATGGATACAAGAAAAAACCGGGTTTATCACACTCGATGAATCAGCCTATTTTATGGATAAGGCCAACGTAAAGATCATTCCCTGGCACGTACTTGTCATTGCCGCGGGGACAGTTTTAGTTTCGATGCTGATCTTGCTGATCCCAACCTGGCTGGTCAAAAGGATCAGCCCGGTTCAGGCCATACGTTTTACCTGAGATAAGAAAGGATAATACCGGTCGCCACGGCGGCATTGAGTGACTCCACCGACCCCTTACCGGGTATGGATACAACGTGGGTAGCTCGTTGTAGCAACGAAGCAGGAATTCCGGCCGACTCATTTCCAATTAACAAAACAGCCTCTGGCAAGGGATGCATGCTGCGTACATCGGCGCCCTGCATCGTAGCGGCCAAAACAGGAATGGACCCCGACAGATCGATCCATTGCTCCAATGCCGTATAATACAGTTTTACCCTAAATACACTACCCATCGAGGCCTGGACCACTTTAGGATTAAAACAATCGACGGTATCCGGACTACAGACCAATTGCCTAACCCCAAACCAATCGGCCGTTCTAATGATCGTACCGAGATTCCCGGGATCTTGTAATCCGCAGCAAGCAATGGTAAACTGACCAAGGGCTGTCGGTACCATCTGTTGCGGTTGCCTCAATACGGCCACTACCTGATGGGGTGTTTGCAATTGAGAAATGCGAGCCAGATCCTTTTCATCTATGCCCACTACAGTAATACCCTCCAAACTTTTCTGATGCATATCTATCCATTCGGGCAATGCGTAGAGCGATACGATCAAGTCTCGATGAAACTGCAATAACTCCGCAACCAACTTAGGACCCTCGGCCAGGTAGTGCCCCGTCTGGTCTCTGTATTTTTTAAGGGCCAAACTTTGAATATCTTTGATCACTGACTTAACTAGCATACTAATTTTTATTCATGCACACAGGCAAGCCCAACGGCCTTAGCGTAGTGGCGGCAATGTTATTGTTGTGGATCCTCTTGGGAGTAAGCGCCTGCGGTGTTATCCCGAAGAACTATCCCAAGGGGAAACCCTTTGTATTCAAAACTACTATAAAAGTAAATGGGAATTACCAAGAGGAGGAACGACAGGCATTACAAGACCGTCTCTATGGACAACTTGACGATAGTCTCACCGTACGTTCCGTATCCAAATTATTTGTAAAGGAGATCCGTAACCCTTCCGTCTATGACACCGCAGCCGTGCAGCGATCGATCTTTTTTATGCAAAACTTATTGGGGTCGCAAGGGTATCTTCATGGCGTCATACAATACGACACCACATTAGCGCTGGCCGGGAAAGACCAACTACGAACAACTGTCAATTTTTGGGTAAGCCCCGGACCGCAAGTTCGCCTCGACTCAGTACGATATGCGATTCAGCAAGAAGCGCTGCAAACATTGACGCTCCTTTCGATTGCAGACAGCAAGATCAAAAAGGGAGAGCCCTTTGCTAAAACCTCCGTATCGGCCGAGCTGGATCGGTTGGTAGACCTCTACCGCAATAACGGCTATCTGCGATTTACACGCGAAGAGCTAATTGGAGTATGGGACACCCTGGATGCCCGCTTACTGGATCCCACGACCGATCCCATTGAGCAGCTTCGCATACTCGCCGAGATCGAAGCAAAGCAAACCACTCCCACGGCCAATCTCGAAATAAGATTGCGTCCTGGATACGACACTAATAAACTCACTAAGTACTATGTAGGTGCCGTACAGGTCTATCCAGATTTTAGCAGCGACACAGCAGGGCTTACTGCCGTGCGAACACAACGAAGCGGGTTAGAGCTGATCCACTACCAACCGCTGTTTCATCCAGGAATCTTTAGAGAGAAGATCTTCTTTTCCCGAGGCGACCTGTACGCACAACGCAATTACTTTAAGACCTTGAATCAGCTGAATGCTATGGGTGCCTGGCGACTCATCAATATTGAGCCACGTCCCCGACCGGGTACTGATACCGCCGATCTATTGATCAAATTAACGCCCGCCCGTAAATTCAGCAGTAGCGCCACGCTAGAAGGAAGCAGCAATCAAAGCCTGATCTCCGGTAATTTATTTGGCATAGCCCTGAATCTGGGACTGCAGAACCGAAATTGGGCAAAAAAGGCCATTCAATCCACTACCAGCTTTCGACTGGGAGTTGAAACAGGACAAGACAAAGTAACGGCCGTCAACTTTATTCAAACCAGACAGTTGGCCATCACCCATAATCTTTATTTTCCGCGTGCCATACCGCGCGTGGCCTGGCTGCCTGCCGAATGGAGAGAAAACTTTAAATCAGTACTGGGCTTTACTGTTGCCAATACGGAGAGAAGAGAACTCTTTAATCTCTCATCTTATAGTGCTGCTTGGGGGTACGACTTTAGACATAAAAATGCACTATTTACGGTTCGTTTACCCAATATTGAGTACAATGCCATTGCCCGCCGCCCTAAGCTAGATCAACTAATTGCCAATAACGGTTTGCTCAAAAATATTTTTGCAGATGGACTGATCTCGTCCGTAACGGCCGGGGTATTGCTTACGCAACAACAACGGAATCGCATCACCAATATCCGCTTCAATATCGAAGAGTCGGGTCTCTTGACAGGAATGATCCGACAACCCCTGCTCGACAGTCAACTATTTCGATTTGTAAAGATAGACTTGGACCTTTCGACCAAAATACAGATTCGACGATCGGCCCTGGCCATGCGCTTTTTTGCTGGCGCCGGTTATGAATTTGATAATACCGTCAATCCGAATAAACGATATAATCTGCCACTGTACCGACAATATTTTGCAGGAGGGCCCAATAGCATGCGGGCTTGGGCCTTACGTAAACTGGGACCAGGCTCCTCTATACAATCGTATGGAAATACCGGACTACCGGAACGATATGGCGATCTGCAACTCGAGGCTAATCTCGAATACCGATTTCCTCTTTTCTCCGTGGCCGGTTGTAAGGTAAACGGAGCACTGTTCAGCGACATAGGAAATATCTGGTACGTAAAGCAGGCGCCCGGCCGGCAACGCGAAGAGGTCTTTTCGCTGCAACGCCTCGGAAAAGATATAGCCATTGGAGTAGGCACCGGACTGCGAATTGACTTTACCTATTTTGTGATACGACTCGATTATTCTGCCAAAGCGAAGGACCCAAGTCCGGCCCCGGTGAATGCAGCCTTTCAAAATAAATGGTTCGGTTATCCTAAATGGAAAGATATGGACCAATTTCAGCTAGGCATCAATTATCCCTTCATTCTGTAAGTGAATGGCCTACTAAGATAAAGGTCAGGTCAGCGACTGCTCAAATTGTGCCGGCGTTTGCGCTTGCTCCACCGAATAGGATCCAATTCGCGTTCTTCTCAACGAACTTAAATACGCTCCACAACCCAAGGCCTGTCCTACGTCATTAGCCAGACTTCTTATGTATGTTCCTGTAGAGCAGACCACCCTGAAATGCAATACCCCTTCTTCAAATCGAACCAGCTCAAAAGTAGAGATCGTAATGCGACGCGGCTCTAATACCACGGTCTGCCCCTTACGAGCCATTTCATAAACCCGCTTTCCATTCAGCTTGATGGCTGAGTGCGCAGGAGGCACTTGCAAAATCGAACCCGAAAATTGTTGGATGGCCTTATTGATCTGCTCCAAGGTCACCGACCCAATATCTTGATGGTCGACCGGTTCGGTCTCCAGATCGTAACTGGGGGTAACGGCTCCCAAGGTAATGGTTCCGGTATATTCTTTTTCTTGCGCCATGAACTCATTGATGCGCTTGGTAAATTTTCCGGTGCATACGATCAACAATCCCGTAGCCAACGGATCGAGGGTGCCGGCATGACCAATTTTTTTGATGCGGATAAGGTGTCTGAGCTTTCGCACCACATCAAAGGAGGTCCAGCCCAAGGGCTTATCAATCAGTAAAACCTGGCCACTGGCAAAAGGAGATTCCGGATTCATGCTCATTAGTAGGCCCTGGCAAAAAGTACACGTTGTACGGATGGCTTTCCTGTCAGGATACAAAGACCCGCTTCTTGTTTATTGTCTAACGGAATACAGCGGATCGTGGCCTTGGTCTTTTCTTTGATGGCCTCTTCGGTATCGGAGCTGCCATCCCAATGTGCCGCAATAAATCCACCCTTGGTATCGAGCAGCGACACAAATTCTTCCCAGCTGTTGGCCGGAGTTATGTGGCTGTCGCGATAAGACAATGCTTTATTGAAAAGACTTTGCTGAATTTCCTCTAGCAACTGTTGAATTCGCTGCGATAACCCTTCTAAAGGTAAGGTCGATTTTTCGCGCGTATCTCTACGAGCGAGCTCTACGACCTTATTCTCCAGGTCGCGTGCCCCAATGGCCAAACGAAGGGGAACACCCTTCATCTCATATTCGGCAAACTTCCAGCCCGGACGCGCATTATCATTATCATCGTATTTGACACGTATACCCAGTGCTTTCAACGAAAGCATCAGCTCTTGCACGCAAGCATCTATGGCGGCTTTTTGCTCATCTCCCTTATAGATCGGAACTATTACCAGCTGAATAGGTGCGATACGAGGGGGGAGTACCAGCCCGTCATCATCGCTATGCGCCATGACCAGGGCCCCGATCAGTCGGGTACTGACCCCCCAACTGGTAGCCCATACATGATCGAGTTTATTTTCGCGATCGCTGAATTTCACGTCAAAGGCCTTTGCGAAATTTTGTCCCAGAAAATGAGAAGTACCAGCCTGCAAGGCTTTCCCATCTTGCATCAATGCCTCGATACAATAGGTGTCTTCCGCACCTGCAAATCGCTCTTGTGGCGTCTTGACTCCTTTTATTACAGGCACTGCCATGTAATTCTCAACAAAGTCGGCATACACATGAAGCATCTTGACTGTTTCTTCCACGGCCTCTTGTCGGGTAGCATGCGCCGTATGTCCTTCTTGCCAAAGGAATTCGGCGGTCCGTAAAAAAAGGCGGGTGCGCATTTCCCAACGAACCACATTGGCCCATTGGTTGACCAAGATGGGAAGATCGCGGTATGACTGTATCCAATTCTTGTAGGTGCTCCAAATAATGGCCTCACTGGTAGGGCGAACCACTAATTCTTCTTCGAGCTTGGCAGCCGGATCGACCATGAGTTTTCCGGGACGATCAGGATCGGCCTTGAGACGATAGTGTGTAACAATAGCGCATTCTTTGGCGAACCCTTCTGCGTTTTTCTCTTCGGCCTCAAATAGACTTTTAGGAACGAACAAGGGGAAATAGGCATTGACATGGCCGGTATCCTTGAACATTTTGTCCAGTACATCGCGCATGTTCTCCCAAAGGGCAAAACCATAAGGCTTGATGACCATGCATCCCCTGACCGCTGAATAATCGGCCAGCTCACCCTTCAGCACCAGGTCGTTATACCATTGCGAGTAATCGGTGGCTCTTGAAGTGATCTCTTTATTCATAAATTAATTGAACAAGGTCGGGTTTACCTTTTTTTTAACAGCCCGGCCAGCAATATCCCCGCAAGATGCCGAACTTTGATGAAGAATACAAAATTAACCAGTTCGGCTATGAAAACAACCTATCTGCTACCTATTCTATCCGCATTGCTACTAAATAGTTGCAGCACGGCTTACAAAACAGGACAGACACCGGATGATGTGTATTTTTCTCCCCCCAGACCGGAGGCCGAATATGTGCGGGTGCAGCGAGACGAAACGCGTCGCGTTCGCTACTACCAAGAAGATGAGGAAGATCGTTTTTTACGAATGAGAGTCCGAAATCGCAACCGCTGGGATGACCTTGACGACTGGTACACCTTTGAACGTTGGTCTCTCGGATATAATCAGTTCTTTGCTCCTACCCTTAACCCCTTCATGTCGTGGAACTATTTTTACAACCCCTACTTTATGCCTGTTGCCTGGACCCAAACACCCGTCAAAAATATTTTTACGGGTCCACGGATCTATAATCTCGGAAGCTATCAGCAAGGGCCGGTCAATATTAAAATGATACAACAAAATACCGGAAGCGGCAGCAACTATGTGCCATTCGGAACGCAACGAAACTCGAGTGCCACCACTCGTGGGAACGCCTTGCGGGAGGCCTTTGGGACTAGCAATTCCGGTGGAGGCCATTCAGGGGGATCGGCCGTTTCGCCTCCAAGCAATAATGCATCGAGTGCACCCGCCAGTAGTGCTCCGGTTAGAAGATTCTAGTCTTATTACCAAAGACACAGTTGATCCCATGCAAAACGCAACGTCCTTACCCATCTTGCTCTTCACTTTATTGCTCTCACTTAGCGTGCAAGCACAAGAACCCGACGATGCCTTGCGCTATGCATGGACAACGCCCAATGGAACGGCCCGCCAACAAGCCATCGGTGGTGCTATGGCTTCTCTGGGGGGAGATCTCTCTGCGTTATTTGTCAATCCGGCCGGCCTAGGATTTTATAAGACCGGAGACTTGGTATTTTCCCCCTCCTTTCAGTACAACCAAAATAAGAGTCGTTATTTGGGCCGAAGAGAGACCGATCAGCGAAGTTCCATAGGGTTTGGTACCATAGGTATCGTAACGGGTACACAGTTTTACGAACAGGGACTCGGAAAAAGAGACCAACAAAAAAGAACGGGCGCTTTCGCCATTGCCCTAAACCAGGTTGCCAATTTTAATACTAATCTTCTCTACCGTGGACTCAATACACGCCATTCTTATTCGCAACGCTTTCTAGAAGAAGTGGGCGGTATCGGAGACGCCAACCAAGTTGCACAGAACTTTCCATTTGGGAGTAGTCTGGCCTTTAATACCTATTGGATCGATACCGTTGGTGGAGGCAGCTCCGGGAACTATCGATATCAGACCCGCGCCACGGCATCGACCGGGTTGTTACAAGAGAGCCGTGTGCAAAGCCGGGGGGCGGTCAATGAGTTGGCCATTGGATACGGCGGATCGGTCAATGAAAAAATCTATTTTGGATTTACCTTAGGCATCCCTTTTGTTTTCTTTGATAGGACCACCACGTTTACCGAAGCGGATGCGACGCAAACGCTGAACAATTTCGATTATGCCAGTTTTGAACAGCGGCTGGAGACCAATGGAAATGGCCTTAATCTCAAAGCTGGGTTGATCTACCGGCCCGCACCCTTTTGGCGACTGGGATTAGCGGTGCATTCTCCCAGTTGGATGCGGTTAACCGACCACTACGCCGCCTCCATTACCACTGACACCGAAAACTACAAAGGGATACAGACGCAATCCTCCACTTTATTTACGAACGGAGAAGATGCTCAGTTCTCTTACTTTCACCTAACGCCTTACCGCATCATGTTAAGCGGCTCTTATGTGATCAATGAGATCGAAGATGTAACACTTCAGAAAGGATTTCTAACTGCAGACCTAGAGTATGTCAATTACAAGGTATCCTCCTTTCGAGTCGACCCCTCGATCAACAATAGTGAATCGACTAGCCAATACTTAAAAGAACTGAATAACACTATCGATAATTCGTTTCGCAGTGCTCTTAATCTGCGCATGGGGGGCGAACTAAAATTTACCAAGCTAATGACTCGATTGGGTCTGGCCTGGCTTGGCAATCCTTATCAGCGAACCTATGCACCTAGCGGAAATCGCCTGCAAGTGAGCGGGGGATTAGGGTACCGACACAAAGGGCAATTCATAGACCTGACATATGTACATACCCTGACCAGAGACGCTCACTTCTCATATCGGCTAACACAACAAGCCGTAGAGGGCGCCGCTGTGATCGGACGAGGTAGTCGAATATTGCTCACCCTCGGACATAAATTTTAGATAGCTCATTTAAAAATGGCAGTTGCCTTTTGTAAGGGAGCATCGCGTTGCTCTCGCTTAATATAGCCCCGATACATTCCTTCGGTGCAAAAAGGCAAGCTTATATTTCCTTGTTTATCCACGGCAATCAGGCCTCCGTCTCCTCCCAAAGCGGGTAGTTGACGCATGACCATCTCCTCGGCTGCCTGCTGCAAAGATTGACCGCCAAATTCCATTCTGTCGCTGATCGATTTAGCCATTACCAATCGTAAAAAGTATTCTCCCCAACCGGTACAACTGATTGCGACAGTGTTGTCATTGGCATAGGTGCCACTGCCAATAATGGGGGCATCTCCTACTCGTCCCCACTTTTTATTGGTCATGCCTCCGGTACTGGTCGCTGCCGCTACATGCCCATATTGGTCTAATGCCACAGCACCCACGGTTCCATAGCGATCTTTACGCTTCTCTTCATGCAGTACACGAGCGTATTGATTGGTAGTCGCCATTTTTTCGAGGGAGTCTCTTTTTTTTGCACGCTGCAGCGATTCCCAACGGGCAGGTGTATAAAAATAAGAGGGATCGACGATCTCCAAGCCCTGTTGGGCAGCAAAGGACTCTGCTCCTTTTCCAGTTAGCAGCACGTGCTCGGAACGCTCCATAACAGCACGGGCTGCCGAAATGGGGTTGCGAATCGTTTTAACACCCGCCACGGAACCGGCCGCCAGCGTACGCCCATCCATAATAGCGGCATCCAATTCGTTCACCCCCTCGGATGTAAAGACCGCTCCTTTGCCCGCATTGAACAACGGATCGTCTTCGAGAATTCGAACGGTAGCCTCTACGGCATCTAGTGCCGTGCCTCCTTTTTCCAATATGGCAGCACCGGTCGTTAATGCTTTTTCAAGGGATGTCTGGTAACGCTTTTCAAGCTCCGGAGTTAGTTGGCTTTTATTGATGGTACCGGCCCCTCCATGAATGACCAGCACAAATTTTCCATTGGCGGACGCGGGCAAAGAAGAGGCCTGTTGCCCAAAAATGGGCAAATACCATCCCACCAAAACAAAAAAAAGGATATTTTTCATGAGAGCGGTTTTGAGCAATTTAACCAATCTTACTGGGGCTGTTTCACTAATTTTACAAACAATTCGTTCATGTGCGCACAGCAGTGAAAATAGTAAAATGGGTGGTCTTTTCCTTCTTGCTGCTGGTGATCCTGATTTTTATACTCTTAAAGACACCTGCTGTTCAAAGCTGGTTAGGAAAACAAGTTGCCCTTACCCTTTCTAAAGAGCTTGGCACTCGTATTGAAGTAAAGAGCGTTTCTTTTTCGCTGCTCGACCGATTCGCCCTTAATGGACTCCTGGTCATGGATCGTCAACAGGATACGATCATTTACACGCAAGAATTAAAACTAAGTCTTTCTGATTGGTTTTTTACGAAAGACAGTATTGAGCTCACCCAAGTAGAACTGAGCAATGCCCTGATAAGAGTGCAGCGAACCGATAGCACATGGCGGCATCAGTTTTTGCTGGACTATTTCACTAAAAGCCGCCCCAGCGATACGGGATCGAAAAAAAATGGGGTGCCTCTTCACTTACATCATCTCTCCGTGGCCTCTTCGCGCTTTGAACAAATAGATAAGTGGAAAGGATTTTCACTGCAAGCCAAAGTTGAACAGGCAGACTTGCTGGCAGATCAGCTCTCTACTGCGGAAAAAGACATAAAAATTAGTTTACTCTCCATCAAAAAACCAACGGTTTCCCTATATCGATACAAAGGGAAAGATCCATCGCTTAAACCAGATGCCTCCATCAGCTCGACGTCGACGTCTCCTGACTCACTCTCCTTTGCTAATACCCTTAGCCTGCAATTGGGCAATGTAGAAATAACAGAAGGATCCTTTAGCCTCAAACAAGAGGGCCGCACCTTGAATCCCGGAGTTTTTGATGCTGTCCAGCCCGAAATCAGAGGCCTGAACCTTTCCTTACAAAATGCAAGCTGGAAAGAAGATACCCTGCGCAGCCAGCTGACCCTTTCTGCACAGGAAAGAAGTGGTTTTGCGATTCGAGCCTTACGGTCGGGGGTAGAATGGACCTCCAACAGTATTTCGCTCGACAGCTTTTTGCTGCAAACCAATAACAGTACAATAGAGCAAAATGCCCGCATACGATTTAGATCGCTGAATGACCTTCTTTCTCTTTCCAAAGAGATCCAATTTCAATCGCAGATCACACGATCGAATATCAGCAGCAAAGACATTGCTTTCTTTTTTCCCAAAGCGGCATCCTATAATAAAATGATCCAATTACAGGCCCAGGTTAGTGGTGATCTTGCCGACCTAAGGATACGAGAATTGGTCTTGAAAGCTGGAAACAATAGTTTTCTGCAAGGAGATCTTTCGATCCAACACCTGAATGACCCAGCCAGAAGAAGGATTCATTTGGAGGCTAAACGATTGAATAGCTCTTACGAAGACCTTGTATTTTTTATTCCTGCGCTGGCCCAACAAACAGATCCCGATCTTAGCAAGCTTCGCTATATCCGCTTTCAGGGGTCTCTCCTTGCGCTACAAGATGACTTTTCCGCCAAGGGTAACTGGCAAACAGGGCTAGGTGATTTGCAGACGGCCCTTCGCATAAAACTATCCCCTCGTCGCAGTCCGGCCTATCAAGGTTCACTAAAACTAAGCGGCTTCGATGCCGGAGCACTTTGGGGACTACCCTCACTTGGGAAGATCGATTTTGAAGGATCTTTACAAGGACAAGGAGGTAGTTTACGAGATGCAGAAGCCGTATACAGCGGTACCATTCAATCGTTACGCTTTAATGAATATACTTATCACAACATTGGGGTGGAAGGCTCTTTGAAAGAACAATTATTTCTATTTAAAACCAGCATACAAGACGAGCATCTTGTTACGGGTCCACTGCAAGCCAGCTGGAAGATCGACCAAGGGGAAAATAAGATCACCTTTACAGGCAGTGTCCAAAAAGCATCGCTCAAAGACCTTCAATTGTCAAAAAAAGATATCGAGCTATCCGGAAATATGGCTGCGCGTGTTCAGTATGCATCGACCAACGAATTACATGGGTTTTTGGCTATACGCGATGCGGCCATCTCCTTGCAAGAGGAGCTTTTACCACTCGATTCTCTTTACATAGAGGTAAATAATACTTCGAAAAAAAAGAACCTATCGATCGCTTCCAACGAATTCAACGCCTATCTGGATGGTCAGTTTCAGTTGAATGAACTCCCCTCGATCGCAAGGCATTTTTTGTCTAGATATTATCCCTCTCAATTTGAATCTCCAGGACCCCTGGCCCCCGATACGCGATTCGTGATGTCGCTACAAACCTCCCTGGCCGGTCCTTTTTTGAGTTCGATTGCACCTGAATGGTCAGGTCTTAACTATAGTTCGATAGAAGCCTCTTGGATACCTGTTCTTGATTCGTTCTCATTAAAAGCCACGATTCCGGAATTACGATATCGTCAATATAAAGCAGAGAAGATCGACATCAACAGCTCTACTACTGATAAAACCCTTTTGCTACAGGGAAATATTGCGCAATTCACCATTAATGATACCATCACCCTTACACCGGCCAACTTGCAGTTCATAGCCAGAAATGATTCTTCACAGATCCAGTTGCGTTCCGGAAGCGGCAACGGAGTAGAAAAGTTGAATTTAAATGCGCTCGTTACCACGTATAAGGACGGATTTGTTTTGCACTGGGAACCCTCGGACTTTACGGTCAATGGCAAATTGTGGACCCTGGGAGAAGAGAGCGAGTTGGTACTTCGCAAAAATAGCCCCGTAAGCGGCAGTCTCTTGCTGTCAGAAGGAGACCAGCTTTTGAAACTGCGTACGCTCCCTAAAGAGGATGGTGAAAAAGACAAGATCGGCCTATCGCTAACAAACATAAATCTAAATGACATTGGACCTTTTATAGTGCCCAATAACAGACTGGAGGGCGTCGTATCAGGAGATATATTGATAGAGGACCCCCTGGGCGAACTACGCATTAGCAGTGACCAGCTCTATACACGTTTACTTCGCCTGGACAATGATTCGATTGGTGAAGTACGCACCGATGTACGGTATGATCATCAGCGTGGAATGCTCACGGCGAGCGGATCTACCCTGAACGAAGAAGAAAAATTATCTTTTGATCTACAGCTTTACGGCCAAGATTCACTCTCATCAAAAAATAAAATCACCCTCAACACAAGACAATATCCCATTACCTTGTTAGAACGCTTTTTGGGAGGACTCTTTAGTGATATTACCGGGCATCTTACCGGCGACATCGTGATCGGCGGCGATCTGCATCGCCCTGCGGTGACCGGAAAGGGGTTGCTTAGCAATGCTGGCCTACGAGTAAACTACACGCAGTGTTACTACCGCATCGATAACAAGGAGATCGAAATCACCCCCAGCCGAATCGAGTTAAATGGCCTTGTTCTTAGAGACACAGCCACGAATAACCCTATTTATGTCAGTGGTGGCATTGACCATGCTTCCTTTAATGACTTGTTCTACGATCTGGATCTTTCGACACGCAAGCCCGGAAGTCGCGGAGAGCAAAACAATCGACCCGTACAATTGCTTAATACAAGCCGAACAGATAATGACCTTTTTTATGGACAGGTGAAAGGTACCGCTCTTTTACAGCTGCGTGGTCCGCAATCAGACATGGTAATGACATTGAATGCGGCTGCTTCAGATAAGGACAGCAGCTATGTAACCTTACCCCCGGGCACTGGAAAAGAAAGTGGGAGTGCCGAATTTCTTATCGAACGAAAGTTTGGTACAGAGATGGCGGCAGAGGACTACACAAAACAAGGAAACAACATATTGTTCGACCTGGAGTTAACAGCCAACCCGCTTTTACAAGTAAAAGTGGTACTTGATGAGTTGTCCGGAGATGAGATCAAGGGCAAGGGCAGTGGTACGCTAAAGATCCGTACGGGCACTACAGAGCCCCTCTCGCTTCGCGGCAGATTAGGAATCGAGGAGGGAAATTACCTGTTCACTTTTCAATCCTTCTTCAAAAAACCATTTGAGATCAAAAAGGGCGGAACCAATTATATCGAATGGAACGGAGACCCTTATGACGCCACCATAAAATTCGAGGCTGTTTACAAAAGTGAGCGGGTAAGTTTTGCTCCGCTGGCCAGCGCCCTAAATCTGACCGCCGATGTAAGCAATGCCCGAAGCGATGTATTCGTTGTGGCCCGGCTAACCAATAAATTATTCAAACCTTCCATTGAATTTTCGTTGGATTTTCCCCCGAACAGCATTGCAAACGTCAACCCCGAACTGACGCTCCTATTGCAACAACTACAATCGAACAGCAATGAACTGAATCGGCAGGTTACTTACCTGATCGTGTTCAATAGTTTTGCCCCCAGTGAGTTGGGGGGAACCTTGTCGGGGGCCGGTGTCAACGTAAGCACCATCTCCGGCATCTTGCTTTCGGTACTAAGCGATCAGATCAATAAGTTGTTCAGCAATTTGCTAAGAAGCGACAAGTATCGCATCAACCTGAACACATCATTATACAATCGGAACTTACTGGCTTCGAGTAGCACGGCGCTGAACCTAAGCAGCAACGTGAACTTTTCGATTGGTCGCTCCTTTTTCGACAATCGATTTATTATTTCCACGGGGCTGGGCATGGATGCCCCCTTAGGGCAAGGAGCGCAATCCAGCGTGCAGCAAAGTATTTTGTTGCTGCCAGACGTAACCATGGAGTGGCTGATCAACCCGAGTGGCACCATCAGGGCTTCTTTTTTCTATCGCACCAACGCCGATTTTTTGACCGCCAGCACCAGTGCCAGCGTAGTTCGCTCACGAAGGGCAGGGGCCAGTTTGTCATACAAAAGGGAGTATGACAGGCTTTCTGACCTTTTCGGCGGTAAAAAACGAAAAAAGACAAAAAAATTGGATGATTGATAGTCAATAACTTACACCAATTTTCGGGGCCGGAAACGCCAAATTTCAAACTCTAGATACCCCTATTGTCCGCTAACTTTACAAGTATTGCTCGGCGTGGGAGAAGCTGAAAAACCCATCTTGTTGTAATCCATTACGTTTCGGCCCGCATTTTGTCGACATTTCGCTATATTTATTTAGGGAATATTCCCTTTCTTTGCATCCGAAAACCAATATGAATATGCTTAAGAGAATACTCTTCCTGTTAGTGGTTGCCATGACTGCTGGCTCTTCGCTTTTTGCTCAGGTTACGACCGCGGTTCTGACCGGTGATGTAAAAAGCAACAACAAAGAAGCCTTAACCGGTGCAACCATCGTCGCTATCCACTTGCCCTCTGGAACCAAGTATACTACCATCTCCCGTACGGGCGGACAGTATACCATACAGAATATGCGTGTGGGCGGACCCTACACCATTGAGATCAGCTATGTCGGCCACCAGGCGGAGAAATTCGAAAACATCTTCTTACAACTGGGAGACCCCTACGTGTTGAGCGCTGAGCTGCTGAGCACAGCGGCCGCCTTACAAAATGTTGTTGTAGGTGGAAGAAAAAATTCGATCCTTAATGCTGGTCGTACCGGTGCTGTTACCAATGTTGGCACTCGCCAGATCAACCAGCTGCCTACCTTTAGCCGCAGCATTAACGAGATCACAAGGGCTACCCCACAGGCCAATGGCCCCTCTATTGGAGGAGGTAACTACCGCCAAAATAACTTTACTGTTGACGGATCTGACTTTAACAACAGCTTCGGTATCGGTTCTAACCTCCCTGCCGGTGGCGCTCCCATCTCACTGGACGCCCTGGATGAGATCTCTATCAATATCACCCCTTTTGATATTCGCCAATCCGGCTTTATCGGATCGGCCGTCAACGCTGTAACGCGTTCCGGAACCAATACCTTTACGGGTTCCGTGTACCGTTATTTCCGTAACCAAAATCAAAGAGGTGACCAAGTTGAGCAAGCTAAATTCATTCGCCCCGTTGAAGAATTCAACCAATATGGTTTCCGTATGGGCGGACCCATCATTAAGAACAAGCTTTTCTTCTTTATCAATTACGAAACAGAAAATCAGCCCAAGTCTATTCAAAACTTCTTTGCTGCAACAGCAGCTGCCCCTTACGGAAGTGCTCCCAATATCGTAAGACCTACGGCTGACTCACTCGATTTAATCAGCAAATTCCTGCTTGATAATTACGGATATGTTACTGGACCTTATCAGGGATATGTTCCGAACATTGAGCGTACCAAGTACCTTGCCCGTATCGACTGGAACATCAACGACAAAAATCGCCTCAATATTCGCTATAGTCAGGTAGAGGGTGGAGAACCCTTTACGCCCAGCACGTCTGTGAGCGGATCGAACGTTAATTACACCAGTAATCGTACTGCCAGCACTTCACAGTGGTTTAAGAACTCCAACTATTTCCAGGGTTCTAATCTTTATTCGCTGGCCGGTGAGTTAAACTCTAACTGGGGTAAAATGGCCAATACGCTGCGTGCGACTTACACTTTTCAAAACGACTCTCGCTCCACCGATAGCCAGATATTCCCCTTCGTAGACATTTTGAGTAACACAGGTGGTGTTACCGGACCTGCTCCTTATACCTCTTTTGGGTATGAGCCTTTCAGCTTCGGAAACCTGCGTCAGGTAAAAACTTACTCTGTTATCAATAACCTGACTTGGACTACCGGTAAACATAATTGGACTGTAGGTGGACAATATGAACTGAGCGAGACTATCAACGGTTTCCAGCGTTTTGGTACCAGTTTCTACGTCTTCAATACTTGGGCTGATTTTGCAAGCTCTATCAATCCAAATCCTGCCTTGCGTGCCAAGCCCAGAGATTTTGCAATTACCTACTCATTATCTAAGAACTTTGCTCCTGCCTTCTCCTCTTTCAAGTTTGCTCAATATTCTGCTTACGGGCAAGACGAGATCGCAGTTACCAAAGATTTCCGCCTGACCTTGGGTCTGCGTGTAGATCTCCCCACCTATCCCGATGTGCCACAGATCCAGACGCATCCTTTGGTGCTTAACATGAATTTTGAAGGAGGCGAAAAGATTAATACCGGCAACCTTCCTAAAAACCGCCTGATGTGGTCTCCTCGTCTTGGTTTTAACTGGGACATCTATGGAGATCGCTCCCTGCAGATTCGTGGTGGAACAGGGATCTTTACCGGTCGTGTTCCATTTGTTTGGATCGTTAGCCAATCAGGTGACAACGGTATGATCCAGGTTACCCAATTCTGGAATGGCCAGGCCAACACACCCGGACCTTTCAATCCTGATCCTGCTGCCTACAGACCTTCTACTGTTCCTACTGCCGGCACTATTGTACCCGGTAGCGTAACCGCCCTGGTGGAAGACTTTAGAAATCCCCAGACCTGGAAATCAACGCTTGCCTTTGATACTCGTTTAGGCAAAGGAATTATCGGAACCGTAGAAGCCATCTTTAATAAAGACATGTACACGGCTATCTTCCGTAATCCCAACATGATCTCCCCTGCGGCGTTGGCTGTTGCTGGCTATCCCGATAATCGTCCTATTTACGGTGCAACCAACCAGACCCGCTTTATCAATACCCTAAATAATGGTATTCCTCAAGCCAATGCCTCAGGTGCCTTTAACCCGGTAATTTTGGATAACGGAACCCGTGGTTATTATTTCTCGCTGACCGCTAAAGTTGAAAAGCAATACAGTAAAGGACTTTCTTGGTCTGTCGCCTATACAAAATCAATGGCTGGGAACCTTTATGATGGTGGTGGTGACCAACCCCTCTCTGCCTGGCAGGGAACGCCCAATGTATGGGGACCCAACTCACAGACACTTGGCTATGCCGACTATGTAATACCAGACCGTGTTGTTGCCATGATCTCTTACCGCAAGGAGTATTTCAAAAACCTGGCTACCACCATTTCTGCTTTCTATAATGGCGGTATCAATGGTCGCTTCTCTTATACCTATGACCTTGACTTCAACCGTGATGGTATCAACGGTAACGACCTGATGTACATTCCCACCGCAACCGAAGTGCAGCAAATGTTATTTGCTAGCAATACAGTAAATGGCGTAGTGTATGATCAAACTGCTCAGCGTGCCTTGTTCGAGCGTTACATTCAGCAAGACAAATACCTCCGTGCTCATCGTGGTCAGTATGCCGAGCGTAACGGAGCACAAGCGCCTTGGCTGAATCGTTTGGATGTTAAGATCATGCAAGACTTGTTTACTAACATCAAGGGCACCAAGAACTGCCTGCAGTTCAGCATCGATATCTTCAATGCCGGCAACCTGATCGATCCAGGATGGGGCAAGATCAAAACCATCAACAACAGCCGCCCATTGGCGATCACCAATTCGGCCAGCTTTGTTCCCGGTGGTACGGTCTTACCAATCTACCGCTTGGGTAGTGCCAATGGCGATATCCTCACCAAGACCTTCCGTGATAACGTAAGCGTAGCCTCTACCTACTCTATTCAGTTTGGTCTGCGCTACTTGTTCAACTAATAGTTTTTAAAGCCTTATTGGGAAGACCGCTCGCAAGGGCGGTCTTCTTTTTTTATAGAATGAATATCTTTAGGCCCAATTCTTTTATATGAAATTAAAATGGACCGCCCTGCCCCTCTGGCTGATTTTCTGTGCCGCCTGCACGAACAAGCCCGCAGCTGACCTCTTAGTTTTTAATGCAAAGATCTACACCATCGACAGCAGCTTCTCGGTACAAGAAGCCATGGTCATAGATAAGGGAAAAGTAATGGCGACCGGAACGGCGGCATCCCTTCGGGAAAAATATACATTTCGAGATAGTCTCAACGCAAATGGCAAATTCATCTACCCCGGTTTTAATGACGCCCATGCGCATTTCGTAGGTTATGCGGAGACCCTTCGCACAGCGTCCCTGGTAGGGAGCAAGAGTTGGGATCAGATCTTATCGTTAGTTAAAGAATTCGCGAGCACTCATCCCGAGGGATGGATCGTAGGACATGGCTGGGATCAAAACGACTGGGAAAACAAAACCTTTCCTGACAACAAAGTCCTCAATGCCCTATTTCCCGATCGGCCGGTACTGCTAACCCGTATTGACGGGCATGCTGCCATCGCCAATCAAAAGGCCTTAGAAAAGGCAAAAATCACGGCAGGGCAACCCCTGGTAGGGGGTAAGGTCGTAGTAAAAAATGGGGTGATAACCGGACTCCTGATCGATAACGCAGTGGACCTTGTCAGTAAGGCAATTCCTGCTATCACTGCAGAGGAATTTACCAGGGTCATCACCCAAGCACAACAAAACTGTTTGGCCGTTGGACTCACTTCGCTAACGGATTGCGGGCTGGATCATCCCGTGGTGGAGCAGCTGCAAAAGCTGCAGCAAGACAACTTGCTAAAGCTTCGACTGAACGTTATGTTAAGTGATAAACCAGACAATTACCGATTTGCAGAAACAAAAGGGATGATATTGGAAGATCGTTTGCAGGTAAGGAGTTTTAAGGTCTATGGTGATGGGGCCCTTGGCTCCAGAGGAGCTTGCTTGCTTCATCCCTATGACGATGATAAAGATAACGTTGGCTTTTTGCTCAGCAACCCTGCCCATTTTGACAGCGTCGCTAACTGGTGTGCGACCAAGGGGTGGCAAATGAATACCCACGCCATTGGAGATAGCGGAAACCGAACCATCCTACAGATCTATGGCCGCTATCTGCAACCTGCTAATGATAAACGCTGGAGAATCGAACATGCCCAAGTAGTCAATGAAAACGACCTCGCCCTCTTTGGAAAATATGGCGTAATTCCCTCTGTGCAACCCACCCATGCGACATCAGATATGTATTGGGCTGAAAAAAGATTGGGGGCAACAAGAATCAAGACTGCCTATGCGTATCAGCAATTACTTGCACAAAACCAGTGGATGCCGCTTGGTACCGATTTTCCGGTAGAGGATATCTCTCCCTTTAAGACATTTTATGCCGCGGTATTCAGACAAGATGCCAGTGGCTGGCCTGCAACGGGCTTTCAGATGGACAATGCTCTTACGCGCGAGCAGACCTTGCGTGGCATGACCCATTGGGCCGCCAAGGGCAGTTTCGAAGAAAATAAAAAAGGAAGCTTAGAACCAGGCAAATGGGCCGACTTTATCATCTTGGACCAAGATCTGATGAGTACCCCCGCGGAGGCCATTCTCAACACCCGGGTCGTGGCCACGTACATCAATGGAGAAAAGGTCTATGGCATAAAAAACTGATGCTTGCAACGTCATTATAAAGATCACTATCAAACACTAGGTCTGTCCCCCGGAGCAACGGCGGAGCAGATCAAAAAAGCCTGGAGAAAACTAGTTTTCGATCTACATCCCGATAAAACCGGGGATGATGCAGCGGCCTCCGTTCGATTCAGCGAAATACAACACGCCTATGAAGTCTTAAGTGACCCGATCAAGAAGATTCAGTTTTTGCAGGAGCGCTGGCTACGAAAAGCACAGGGTAAAGACCTCTCCTCCTCTTATGATGATCTTGCCGGGTGGGTAAAAGAATGTTTAGCGGTAGAGAAAAATACGAATACACAAGATCCTGATCGAATCGATCCACAGCAATTGCATTCACAAATAGAGCAACTCGCTCATAGTGAAAAGATCGATACCCTACGACAATACGACGATCCTGAGGCCCTACTGACCGGAGCCAGACTCCTGCTATTGGCAGCGATGATCCTGCCCTATCCTCTTTTCGAGCAGATCTCGGAACACTTTTGTAAGATCGAACCCGAAAACCTGACATGGCAAAACGAAATTCAAAAAGCCCTTCGTCAAAAAAGAAATAGCCGAAACTGGGAACGTTACCGGATCTTTTTATTGATCCTAATTACTATGCTGCTTTGCAAACTGATCACAAGTTGACAATAAGACCCGTAAAATAGCGAACTGCTCCACTACAACCTATAAACTCACTTCGTTAGTTATCTATTTTCTGCAGACAAGACCGATGAACCTATCTTTGCGCCATGCATTTTGTAAGTGTTGAGCGTTTGACCAAGAGCTATGGCATCCATCCACTATTTTCTTCCATTAGTTTTCATATTAGCCAGGGCGACAAGATCGCGCTGATCGCTCGCAATGGATCAGGTAAGTCTACCCTACTGCGCATTCTGGCGGGGCAGGAAACAGCCGATAGCGGGACGGTTTGGATCAATAAAGAAGTAGATGTGATCTTGTTTGAGCAGGACCCCCTGTTCGATCCCCAAAAAACCGTGGCCGAGACCATTTTCTTTCATGACCATCCCCTGATGAATGCGGTGCGAGCCTATGAGGCCGCGGCTGCCACGGAAAATGCCGAACAACTGAACCAGGCCATCATCAATATGGATGAATTAGGAGCCTGGGATATGGACGCCAAGATCAAACAGATACTGGATAAACTCAATATCAAGGAACTGAACCAACCCATTGGCACATTGAGCGGAGGCCAGCGTAAACGGATCGCTTTGGCCAAAACACTTATCGATATTGGCTTTGAGCATAAGCATTGCCTATTGATCATGGACGAGCCGACCAACCACCTTGATGTGGGCATGGTAGAATGGATGGAGCAGTTTCTAAACCGTGAAAACATTACCCTCATATTGGTAACGCACGATCGGTACTTTCTCGATACGGTATGTGACGAGATCTGGGAGCTCGATGGAAGTGAGCTTCATGTATACAAGGGCGACTACGAAAATTACCTCGAAAAAAAGACAGCACGAATAGAGAGTGATAAAGCCTCTGTCGACAAAGCGCGGAATCTTTTCAGACGAGAATTGGAGTGGATGCGCAAACAACCCAAAGCCAGGACCACAAAAAGTAAGAGTCGGCAAGACAATTTTTATACCATTGCTGAAAAAGCCTCGAAACAAACCCAAGAAGCCTCATTACAATTGTCCATGAAGATGAGTCGACTGGGCGGAAAGATCATTGAACTCAAGAAGATCAATAAGTGCTATGGAGACAACGTGATCCTAAAGGGATTCGACTACACCTTCAAAAAAGGGGAACGCGTGGGCATTATCGGCCCCAACGGAGTGGGTAAATCAACCTTTACCAATATCATACAAGGACTTGAAGCGGCCGACAGTGGCAAGATCAATGTAGGAGATACCATTGTCTTTGGTAATTACTCCCAACAGGGATTACAATGGAAAGAGGATCAACGGGTGATCGAATTCGTAAAGAATATTGCCGAAAACTTTCCGCTGGCCACCGGAGGATCGCTCAGTGCCGCGCAGTTCTTGCAGTTATTTCTGTTCGACCCTGACAAACAATACACATACATCAGCAAGCTCAGCGGAGGAGAAAAAAGAAGATTGCACTTACTCTCCATCTTATTTCGCAATCCCAACTTTTTGATCTTGGACGAGCCCACCAATGATCTGGACCTTCCCACACTTGCGGTACTAGAAAATTTTTTGCTTGAGTTCAGTGGCTGCCTGTTGATCGTTTCGCACGATCGCTACTTTATGGATCGTCTGGTCGACCACTTGTTGGTATTTGAGGGAGGAGGCCTGATTCGCGATTTTCCGGGAAATTACAGTCAGTACCGCAGAGAGTCTGCTAAAAAAGAGAGCCCTGAAAAAAAAGAGGCCCTAACGAGCGCCGACACCACCCTAAAAGTTAAAACAATCGCGCAACCCACCGCACCCGATCCTGGGAAAACTCCTCTTTCGTACAAAGAAAAAAGAGAGTTTGAGGCATTGGAAAAGGAATTACCCCTGCTGAACGAAGAGAAAAAAAAGATCAGTGAGGAGCTGGCCGGAGGGCAGTGCAGCTATGAAGAATTGACCGCCCTCTCGTTACGCATAGAATCACTGAGCGCCATGATCGATTCGAAAGAAATGCGTTGGCTAGAATTAAGCGAGCGAGCATAAGATCTAGTCCTCTTCTACAAAGTCAAGGTCCTTATGAAAGGTCTCGCGGGTCAATAGGGCGGCCGTCCAGGTGATAGCCATAATAATAACCCCACTGATAATTCCCGCATTGACATATCCAATACCGGGCAAGTGCTGCAGCCATTTGAACAATGGCAATATAAAAATGGCCAGCATCCCCCTAACCATATTGGGAATAGTAGTGGCAGCGGTGGCCCGAAGATTGGTGCCAAACTGCTCGGCTCCCATCGTAACGAAAATGGCCCAAAAGCCCGTTCCAAAACCCAGTCCGGCACAGATCAAGTATAACCCGGCAGCGGAACCTTGCCATAAGGTGGTAAAGAATAAGGCCATAAAAAGCATCGTAATCAGATAAAAAATATACAAGGCCTTGAGCCGGCTACGAAGCCATTGACTGACCATTCCGATCAAGATATCTCCCACGGAGATGCCGGCATACGCAAACATGATGGCCTTACCGGGGTCGATCTCATCCACTATTCCGAAAGCCTGGCCAAAATCGTTCGAGAAGGTAACCAGTATCCCGATCACATACCATGTAGGCAATCCGATGAGGATACCAAAAAGATATCGCTTAAAACGGTCTGCGCTAGTAAAGAAGAGCAAAAAATTCCCACGGGATACCCCTTGCTTTTTTACCTGGTGGAACATACTGGATTCCAGTACAGAGATGCGCAATAACAAAAGTGCAATACCCAATCCGCCTCCAATAAAGTAACAAGTACGCCAATCGAATTGCTGCTTCATAAAATAAGCCAAGACCGCCCCAGTTAATCCGATACCAGCCACAAAAGAAGTAGCCAATCCCCTTTTTTGCTTGGGAACCACTTCAGATACCAGGGTAATACCCGCCCCCAATTCGCCAGCTAATCCCAGTCCCGCTATAAATCGGATCCACTTATATTGCTCGACTGTTTCCACAAATCCGTTGGCAATATTGGCGGCCGAATACAAAATGATGGAGCCAAACAGCACACTTAATCGACCTCGCTTGTCACCGATCACGCCGGAGATTATTCCTCCAATCAACAGACCCCACATCTGCCACTGCAAAATGATCTCACCATCAAGTTTTACCTGCTCGGGACTAAGCCCCAGCGATTGTAAACTCGGCATGCGAATAATGCCAAATAAAAGGAGGTCGTAAATGTCTACGAAATAGCCCAAGGCGGCCACCACCACCGTTACATTAAAGAGGGTATGACGAGGTGCGTTATTCATTTGACTTGACCTTTCCGGTTATCATTTTAAATATAACAGGAGCGGTCGTAACGAACACAATGACCAAGACGATCACCTCTAAATGTTCCTTAAGATCGAACCCATAAGAGGCCAGTATCCATTTTTGCAAAAAATAACCGGCAAAGATCATGGAGCAGACCCAAGAAATACTGCCGATAATATTATAAAAATGAAACTTAGCTCTATCCATTTGTACAATGCCGGCCACAATGGGCGCAAAGGTCCTGATCAGGGGAAGAAAACGAGCACCAACGACGGCCAAGCCCCCATGCTTTTCGTAGAATTCGCGCGCTTGATGTAAATATTTCTTTTTAAAAAGTAATCGATCTCTCCATTGATACATAGCGGGTCCAACTTTACGACCGGTCCAGTACCCAAGGCTATTTCCTGCAATTCCCGCCAAGGCAATAAGTGCCGATAGCACCAGTAGATCGATCCATTCATTACGGATGGCCCCCAGCCCGATAGCATCCAGAAACTGATACGCCAATCCGGGCACTACCTCGCCCGTTTTTCGGCTGATCTCGTGGGCATAGATGCCCGCCACGAACAAGAGCGAATCACCCGGCAAAAAGAAACCCACAAAGAGACCCGTCTCAGCAAAGACCACAAAGAGCAATAACCATAATCCTCCATTCTCCACATAGTACTGAGGCTGTAAGAGATTTGTCCAATGAAAGGCATCAAGTAGAACTACAGACATGATAGATTGAATTAGGAAACGACTTCGCTGTCGAGTTCACCCTCCCATTTACTTACAACCGTAGTAGCCAACGCATTGCCCACTACATTGGTGGCCGAGCGAAACATATCGCAAAAATGATCGATAGGCAATATAAGAGCTACCCCTTCGGGAGGAATATTGAACATAGAGCAGGTCGCCAACACCACCACTAAGGAAGCGCGTGGCACGCCGGCAATTCCCTTGCTGGTGAGCATCAGTACCAACAACATGGTGACTTGCGTACCCAGATCGAGCGGAATACCATAGGCCTGGGCAATGGCCATACTGGCAAAGGTCATATACATCATACTGCCATCGAGGTTAAAGGAATACCCTAGTGGCAACACAAAAGAAACGATCTTGTTTTTGCAACCAAACCGTTCGAGTTCTTCGGTAAGTTTCGGGAAAACGGCTTCGCTGCTAGTTGTACTGAAGGCGATCAACAGCGGGTTTCCGATCCTTTTAAGCAAGGCGAACATTCTGGCGCCTATAATCAGGTAACCCACCCCCAGAAGTAAGATCCAAAGCACAGCTATACCAATCAAAAAATAGGTGAAATAGATCAGGTAGAATTCAAAGATGCCCAGACCGCGCGATGCGACTACCGCACAAAGGGCGCCAAAAACACCGAAAGGCGCAATATTCATGACATATCCCACCATCTTCAAAATAATATGCGAAACGGCATCGAGGGCCTTGATAACAGGTTTGGCTTGCTCCCCAAGAGCCGTAGTGGCCACGCCAAAGAAAATAGAGAACACTACCAACTGCAGCACTTCGTTGGTCGCCATGGCCTCGATTACACTGCGAGGAATAATATGCTCTACGAATTTCTCCAGTGAAAATTCCTGTTTCTTGGTCATCAGATCTTTTACCCCTTCGGTGTCGGCTTGCGAAAGGTTAATATACTGTCCTGGCTCAAAGAGATTGACCAGCACTAATCCGATACTTAACGAGATCAACGAGGCCGTGATAAACCAAAGCATGGACTTGCCCCCCACGCGCCCTACTGCCGATAAATTACCCAACTTGGCAATCCCTACCACCAAGGTCGAAAAGACTAATGGCGCAATGATCATTTGCACCATCCGAATAAAGATCTTACCCAACAATTTTATATTGGCAGAAAATTCCTTGATAAAAGCGGGATCTGCATTGGTGTGCACCGCATACCCTACTAAAACACCAGCCACCATCGATACTAAAATATAAGTGGTCAGTTTATTTGTCTTTTTCATGGCAAGCTGGTTATACGAACGATGCACCGAAAATCGGTAAAATCCGGCATTCAAAAAATTTTGAAAAGCGATTATCTTGCAAAACGTTTGCTCCAAAAATTGTAACTTACTTTTTTAATACCCTCTTTTTCTACAACTTTTAACCATGGCTGAGCATCATCCTTCTTTTAAACCTTCGTTGGGACTTTTGGACGGAACGATGATCGTGGCCGGATCGATGATCGGCTCGGGCATCTTTATCGTCAGTGCCGATATCTTACGAAATGTCGGAAGCGCCGGCTGGCTGATCGCCGTGTGGGTCCTGACCGGATTCATGACCATTACCGCGGCCGTTAGTTATGGCGAATTAAGTGGAATGTATCCCAAGGCCGGAGGACAATACGTGTACCTGAAGGAGGCCTATAACCCGCTGATGGGATTTTTATATGGATGGAGTTTTTTTGCGGTCATTCAGACCGCCACCATTGCTGCTGTGGGGGTTGCCTTTTCTAAATTCTTGGCGTATCTGGTTCCGGAATTAGGGAATAATCATTTGCTCTACGATCTCGGCTTTATGAAGATCTATGCCGGACAATTGGTAGCCATCTTCATTATTGTTTTATTAACCTATATCAACTCTCGAGGAGTACGGGAAGGAAAAATCATTCAAACTGTTTTTACCAGCACTAAACTACTTGCTCTGTTTGGACTGATCGTCTTTGGATTTTTATTGGTAAAGAATAGTTATTGGGCTGCCAACTGGTCCACTGGATTTAACGCCATGCAAAATGTAGGTGTCAAGAATGAGGCCGGCACCTTGATCTCCGACAAATGGTTGCCCCTATCCGGGGCAGCGCTCATGGGCGCTATAGCTGCCTCGATGGTGGGCTCTATCTTTAGCTCCGATGCCTGGAACAATGTAACCTTTATTGCCGGTGAAATGAAAAATCCGCAGCGCAATATCGGGCTAAGTCTTTTTTTTGGTACTCTCATTGTCACCATCATCTATGTCTCTGCCAATTTGATGTACTTGAACGTGCTACCCCTCGATCAATTGGCTTTTCCTACCGATGACCGGGTTGCGGTGGCAGCCGCCAATGTGATCTTTCCCTCCTTCGGCACTACACTGATCGCCTTGTTAATAATGGTATCGACCTTTGGTTGCAACAATGGACTTATTATGGCAGGGGCCCGCGTCTATCATACTATGGCCAAAGACGGACTCTTCTTTAAAAAAGCAGGGGAATTGAACCGGCAATCAGTACCGCAATTCGCCTTGTGGATTCAGTGCGGGGTGGCCGCTATTTGGAGTTTGAGCGGGAAATACGGACAATTGCTGGAAATGATCTCCTTTGTCGTGGTATTATTTTATATGCTGACGATTGCGGGTATTTTTATTTTACGATACAAAAGACCAGATTTGCCCAGGCCCTATAAAGCCTTCGGATATCCCTTTTTACCGGCTCTTTACATTTTGATGGGGGCTGCTTTTTGCGTCCTGCTGATCGTGTATAAACCAGAATTTACCTGGCCGGGCTTTATTATCGTACTCCTGGGCATTCCGCTCTATTATCTGGCCTTGGGCCGGGGAACTCCCGGCACAAAAAACTAAGGAGTTTTATTATCAATCAGTATCTTAGACATTCCTAAAAACCAACGCATGAGCTTATTTGTAAAAAAGCCCCTGGACCAAATCATGGCACAGGCGGCTGACAGTGAAAAAGGACTTAAGAGAACGCTGGGTGCCGGCAATCTAGTGGCCCTGGGCATCGGAGCCATTATTGGTGCCGGGCTGTTTGTTCGTACAGCCGCTGCCGCGGGTCAAGCCGCTGGACCTGCTGTGACAATCTCGTTTATCGTGGCTGCCATTGGCTGTGCATTTGCCGGATTGTGCTACGCGGAATTTGCCTCAATGATCCCCATTGCCGGTAGTGCCTACGCCTACTCCTATGTGACCATGGGAGAGCTGATCGCTTGGATCATCGGTTGGGCCTTGATCATGGAGTATGCGTTGGGTGCGGCCACCGTTGCCATTGCGTGGAGCGAATACCTGAATAACCTGCTCGGGGGCGGGATACCCTATGAATGGTGCCATTCACCCTTCGAAATTTCCCAAGACGGCGTACGAGGCATCATGAATGTCCCTGCCATTGTCATTCTATTGTTGTTGACCTTATTACTCATTAAAGGCACGCAAGAGTCGGCCTTTATCAATGCCATCATCGTCTTTGTAAAAGTTGCCATTGTATTACTATTTATTTTTATTGGATGGCAGTTTATCAAACCGGAGAACTACAGCCCCTACCTGATCCCGGCCGATGCGGCTCCGGTGCTGAATACGGATGGAACGGTCAAGAATTCATACGATAGCCTGTTTCGACATGGATGGGGAGGAATTTTAGGAGGTGCCGGTATCGTATTTTTCGCATTTATCGGATTTGATGCCGTTTCCACAGCGGCACAAGAAGCTAAGAATCCAAAGCGTGATATGCCCATTGGAATTTTGGGCTCATTAGCCGTCTGTACTATCCTGTATATCCTCTTTGGCCACGTCCTGACCGGTGTTGCCAACTGGAGAGACTTTGCCGATCCGGCCAAAGGAGGCGAAGCCTCAGTGGTCTATGCCATTTCGGAATTTATGCCCGGTTATGGTTGGCTCGCAACAGCGGTTACCATCGCCATTTTAGCAGGATTCTCGTCCGTAATCTTAGTTATGCTGATGGGACAAAGTCGCGTATTCTATACAATGAGCTCTGATGGACTTATCCCTAAAGTATTCTCCGATCTACATCCAAGATTCAAAACTCCCTACAAGGCTAACATGATACTTCTTGTATTCGTTGGGCTTTTTGCAGCTTTTGTACCGATCCACGTTGCAGGAGATCTCACCAGCTTTGGCACTTTGTTCGCCTTTGTATTGGTGAGTCTGGGCGTTTGGTTGCTCCGAAAAAAAGATCCAGGATTGAACAGACCATTCAAGACCCCGCTGGTTCCTGTAGTTCCCATTTTGGGAGCCTTGATCTGTTTAGCCATGATCATCAGTCTCGATGCACAAACATTGAAAGCCGCCCTGCTCTGGATGGTCATTGGTCTAGATATCTACTACTTGTATAGCCAAACCAGAAGTAAGCTATTCAATAGAGACAGCCTACGTAGTACATCCTTTGCGACACAAACCTTCCCGATCATCGCCATCACGATCGTTATGATCGGCGTAGCGGTATTTTCTGGCGATAAGCTTAGCATCTTTATCGCTGCATCACAGTTTTTGTTCTCCATTTTTATTCTTTTTAATCAGCAAAGCATTTCACAGCAAAATACGAGCAAGTAAGCCCCTTATTTGCAGCAACGTCCCGGCCAAAACCGGGACGTTTTCATTTTTAGGTTTGCCGTATTTTTGCAACCCTTAACCCCGAAACTATGGGCCGCATATTTGAAGTTAGAAAATCGACCATGTTTGCCCGCTGGGACCGCATGGCCAAGCAGTTTACCCGCATTGGAAAAGAGATCGTCATTGCCGTAAAAGCGGGTGGTACCGACCCTACGACCAATCCCGCCCTGCGGAGATGTATTCAAAATGCGAAGTCCGTCAACATGCCCAAGGACCGGGTAGAGGCGGCCATCAAAAGAGCGCTGGGTAAAGAGATGGCCAACTATGACGAGATCTTGTACGAAGGATACGGACCGCATGGCGTAGCGATCTTAGTAGAAACCGCCACCGACAATCATGTACGTACCGTAGCCAATGTAAAATCGCATTTTAATAAAGGGGGCGGAGCATTGGGAAATAGCGGCAGCGTTTCTTTTCAATTCAAAAAAATGGGAGTATTCAAATTGAAGCCTGAAGGGATCGATGCCGAGTCTCTAGAATTAGATCTTATCGATGCGGGACTCGAAGAATTGGGAGAAAGCACTACGGATAGCGGAGAGGAGATCTTGGTGGCGCGCTGTGGATTTACCGATTTTGGCAATATGCAAAAAGCCTTTGAAGACCGATCCATCACTCCTTTAAGTGCCGAGGTAGAATGGATACCGACCACTACGGTACCGGTCAGTGATGAACAAGCCGAGGAGATCAGTAAGCTGATTGAAAAATTAGAACAAGACGAAGACGTGCAGAAAGTATTTCACAATATGGGATAATCCCTTTGATGGTCTTATTATTCGGCCATCATCTCTTTGATCGTTTTTTCTATTTCTTCCGCATTGGGTTTACTAAAATAATCCCCGTCGCTGCCATAGGCCGGACGATGGGCTTTTGCAGTGAGGGTACGAGGTGCCACATCGAGATAACGATACCCGCCTTGCTCCTCTATGACCTTGTTGTACATATAGGCAGCAGCTCCTCCTGGTACATCCTCATCGATAAAAATAATGCGGTTTGTTTTTTTCAGCGAGTCCAAGATCGCAAAATGAAGATCGAAAGGAAGCAAGGTCTGCACATCTACCAGCTCACAGCTTATGCCTGCTAGTTCGAGGCGCTGCACGGCCTCGGCAATGACACGTAATGTGGACCCATAAGAAACGATAGTAATATCAGAGCCCGAATGAATCACTTCGGGTACCCCAAGTGCAACGGTGAGGGAGTCGAGGTTGTCAGGAAGTTTCTCTTTTAATCGGTATCCATTGAGACATTCAATGACCAGGGCGGGATCGTTGCTGCGTAACAAGGTATTGTACATGCCGGCCGCTTGGGTCATGTTGCGCGGTACACAAACATGCATTCCTCTTAATGAATGAATGATCATGCCCATTGGGGAACCACTGTGCCAAATACCCTCAAGACGATGCCCTCGGGTACGAACGATCAATGGACAACTCTGTTGTCCGGCCGTGCGGTAATGCAGCGTGGCCACATCATCGCTGAGTGGCTGCAACCCATAAAGCAAATAATCCAGATACTGTATTTCGGCGATGGGGCGAAGACCGCGAAGGGCCATTCCAATACCACTGCCCATAATGGTCAATTCGCGAATACCCGTATCGAATATCCTCTCCTTACCATGCTTCTCTTGGAGTCCGCTGAAGCCTTGGTTGACGTCTCCGATCTGACCAAGATCTTCTCCGAAGGCCACCAATGTGGGATCGGATGCGAATTTTTGATCAAAATATTTATTGATGATCTCAAATCCATTGAGCATGGGAGCGTCTCCCGCATAGGTGGGTGCCACGGTGGACACTTGCAAAGCACTCTTGGGGCCCGCATCATATAGATAAGTATTATAGAGACGCTGGTTCTCTTGCAACAGATCGCTGTAAAGATCCTTTACGGCAAAAGCCGCTGGGCTACTGCCGGTGCATTCGATAGTTTGATACAACGCCTTCATGACCTCTCTTCTCAATGGATCGCGGCTGGACTGTAGGGCAGTAACTATGGTCTGCAAGCTGCTGGCCTGCGCGGGGAGAGCCTGCGACAGATCAGTAATACAGGCAATGGCTTTTGAAACTTGCTCCTTAACGGGTTGGCAATATTGACTCCATGCTGTATCGCGGGCTTGTTTAGCACGTTCTTTGGCCTCAGTTTGTATCTCGTCTACTTCGGCAGCGGTCGCCAACCCATTTTCGAGCAACCATTCCTTCATTTTGGCAATGCCATCCCATTGCTTTTCCCATTCAAGTCTCTCTGACGACTTATATCGCTCATGACTTCCAGAAGTGGAATGTCCTTGGGGCTGCGTAAGTTCCTCCACGTGAAATAATATAGGAATATGTTGCTCGCGAGCCAACCGAATTCCTTCTTCGAAAACTTCACACATGCCGGCATAATCCCACCCTTTTACACGGTAGAGCTGAAGTCCAGTTTGCTGCTCTGTACGTTGCATTCCCTGCAAGGCTTCTGAAACGGAACCTTTGGCCGTTTGAAACTGCTTGGGCACTGAAATTCCATACCCATCGTCCCAAACAAATACAGCAAGGGGAACTTGTAAAACAGTAGCTGCGTTGATGGTCTCCCAAAAATGACCTTCGCTGGTGGAGGCATCCCCGATCGTTGCAAAACAAACCTCGTTACCCTTGTCAGATAGGTGCGATAAGTTGTGTAACTGGCTTACCTTTCTAAATACCCGCGAAGCGTGGGCCAGCCCCAACGCACGGGGCATTTGTCCGGCAGTAGGGGCAATATCACTAGAGCTATTCTTGGTTTTTGTCAGGTCTAGCCATTCTCCCGTTGCGTCAACCGTGGGGGTGGCAAAGAAACTATTCATTTGCCTTCCTGCACTAAAGGGCTCACGTCCCAGATCGGGGTCGGCGTATAACTGCGCAAAAAGGGCCTCAGGAGTACCCATACCGGCGGCCAAGACAAAAGTTTGATCGCGGTAATATCCACTTCTAAAATCGCCTGGCCTAAAAAACTTTGCCATGGCTACCTGGGCCACTTCTTTACCATCCCCAAAAATGCCAAACTTGGCCTTCCCCCCCAGCACCTCTTTACGCCCGAGAAGACTGATCTCACGGCTTAGGCAAGCGGTCCGAAAATCCCTGATAACCTCTTGCTTAAAAAGGTCGTACGACAATTGGTCAGAGGCCTGGTTTTCCATGACGCAAAAATAAGAAGAATGGATGGGGTTACGGAAATGTTAAAGAGCCCCCGCCCCCCTCGGGGCAAATTTGGTTATCCCCGGTAAGATTTTGTATATTTGTCTATAAATTCTTCGTTATGAAAAAGATAGTATTTGCTTCCCTGGTATTGCTTTTCTCGGTTTGCACTTTTGCTCAATCCAGAGTAGATGCTCTAGTGAAAATGAATACCGAAAAGTATGATTTTGGCAAGATCAAGCAGGGAGAACCTGTTACCTATGCCTTTGAGATCAAAAACATCGGTGACAAGCCGCTGGTAGTAGAAAATAGTTGGGCTAGCTGTGGTTGTACCACTCCCGAGAAGATCACTGAACCCATTCAGCCAGGTGCCTCGGCCAAATTGAAGGTACAATACAACGCTGCTGCTGTTGCTCCCTTTACCAAAGATGTAAACATCAAGTTTGCCGGTATTGACGAAGTAAAAACCGTCAAGATCACTGGAGAGGTACTTAGTATAGAAGCCTACGCAGAACTACAAAAGCAAGCCCCAAAGGCCCCTGTAAAAAAATCCTGATCATCCTTTTTCATAAATAGGCCTTAACAAAACTCAAACCCTCCCTTGTTGGAGGGTTTTTTAGTAGAGATTTTTTGACGCTTACACCAGGGTTTATTGGTGGGCATACTAGCTTGCTTACCTTTGTTACATGCCAACTATTGCCAAGCGCGGTATGGAAATGCCCGCCTCTCCTATCAGAAAACTCGTTCCCTTCGCAGAAGCGGCTAAAAAAAAGGGAATCACCGTGTATCACCTCAATATCGGACAGCCCGACATTGAAACTCCACCCGCCGTATTGGAGGCGGTTCGAAAAACCCCCATTCCTGTGTTGGAGTACAGCCACAGCGCGGGGAACGAATCGTACAGAAAAAAGCTGGTCCAATACTATGATCGCAATGGCATTCAGGTTTCCAAAGACCAGATCATTGTAACAGCCGGGGGCAGTGAAGCCATACAGTTTGGATTCTTTGCCTGCCTAAACCCTGGTGACGAAGTGATTGTACCCGAGCCCTTTTATGCCAATTACAATGGATTTGCCTGCGCTGCGGGGGTAACCATTGTGCCCGTGACTTCTTTTATAGAAAGTGGATTTGCCCTGCCTCCAATCGAGGAATTCGAAAAAAAGATCAGCGCCCGTACCAAGGCCATCCTGATCTGTAATCCTAATAATCCTACCGGATATCTGTACAGCCAACAAGAGATGATGGCCCTTCGCAACATTTGTCTGAAGCACGATCTGTATTTGTTCAGTGATGAAGCGTACCGAGAGTTTGCCTATGAGGGCGCTTGTATGAGTGCCCTGCAATTAGAGGGGATGGAGCAACAAGTGGTCGTAATGGATACCATCTCGAAACGCTACAGTGCCTGTGGTGCTCGAATTGGCGCCTTTGTGACCAAGAACAAAGAGGTGTACGATGCAGCCATGAAATTTGCTCAAGCAAGACTGAGTCCGCCCGGTTTGGCACAGATCCTGGCCGAAGCGGCGGTAGATCTTCCTGCTGACTATTTTGATATTCCCAAAGCCGAATACAAAAGCAGAAGAGATCTCCTGATCAAACGACTCAACCAAATACCCGGTGTATACTGCCCCAATCCCGGTGGTGCCTTTTATGCCATGGCTAAACTTCCTATCGATGATAGTGATCACTTTTGTCAGTGGCTACTGGAATCTTTCTCGTATAACAACCAAACGCTAATGCTGGCTCCAGCTACCGGATTTTATGGAACCCCAGGACTAGGAAAACAAGAAGTTCGTCTGGCCTACGTGCTCAATACGAAGTCTATCAATGCCGCTATGGATTGTTTGGAAAAAGCACTGGAGAAGTACTCAGAAAAGATATAGTTTATTGTAAACTCCTCCTCCTACTGAATAACCACCCGTTGAGGCCCATTTGTGGTTAACAAAAAGTAAACTCCGCTGGGCAGATGACTTACAGATACTTGATGTCGTCCAGACGTAAGTGCGGCTTGCCACACATTGGCACCCGAAGTATTAACCAGCCGAAGCGTTTGGGGCTCTGCAATAAAGAGGGTTAGAATTTCTGAAGCAGGGTTAGGAAATATCATTACATCAGGCCCGGGAGCATCCATTATAATGCTAACGATCTTACTGTAACTAACCTTTCCGTCTAGATCTCTTTGCAGAATTCTGTAGAAATTACTGATGCCCCCTTTTTGGGGATTCTTATGAAGTAGACTATACTCCTTTGCTACTTCGCTTCGTCCTGCAGCAGGCATCGTACCAATCGGCAACCAATCTATTGCATTGGTGCTGAATTGAACCTCAAAATCACGCGTATTTTGCTCAGTAGCCGTTACCCAACGAACAAGCACTCGCGCACTGAGCTTCTCTGCCGTGACAGACTGCCAATTAACAGGCAGCACCCCACCGATGTCGGTAATGGTAACAGCTCGCGTGGTAGTACAAGTAATCCCCCCAGATAACAAGGAATACATTATAGTAGTAGAACCAGCGGCAACCGCAGACAAAATTCCTGAAGTTGAGCCAATAGTAGCTACATTGGTATTGGAGCTGGTCCACGTTCCGATACCCCCTGCAGTGGCCCCGCTTACCGTAAAGGTGGGGGAAGTGGTCGAAGCATTCCAACTGTACCCCGTAGAGGGACTAATGGTGCCAGCGGAGTTAACCGTTATGACTATGTAATTAGAATTTGAGGTGATGCCACCACCATCTGGACAAGTGGCAAGACGTTGGAAATACGTGGTCTGCGTTAATGTCCCCGGAGAATAATTTTGAGATGCTGATGCGCCCGAAGCATTGACATAACCATCTGTCGCTGTTAAAGTCGAAGCTTGCCACTGGTATGTAACTTGGCCTGTGCAGCCTGTGGTGACAGATCCGGTCAGTGTAGCTGGTGTGCTGCCCGTGCAAATAGTTTGGTCGCTTGAGATAGTGCCAGACGAAAAATTAGAAACCCCGCTGGTCCCATTTTGTTCAGTTACAACATAGGAACACGGCGAAAGAACTGCATTTGTAGATAGATTTTGAAAGTAAAATGTATAGTTAGCCGCAGGAGGAATTGGTGAACTGTTGGACGTCCCATAAAAACAGAGATCTTTTGTCGTTCCATTATATCCGCCAAACCAAACAGCTGTATTGCCGTTTCTAAGCTGATTTCCCTCCTGGATTAATAACCCATTTCTGAGTACCCTCAATACACTATAATTGGCCGTAGTACTCCCGTTCGTAAAACTAAAGTCTCCGGTCTTAAAGGTGTACCCTGCTGGACAATTAGCCCCATCCCACGATGTGAGACACTGACTCGCATTACCATTTCCGTTGTTTCGCTTTTCGATGACGGGGCACTGAGAAAATGAATTCAGACTAAAAGAAAATAATACAACAAAAAATGTAAGAATCTTTAGTAAGCGA
>Ga0078894_10000083_pt1 | contig 54572 bp, 30 predicted proteins | sample LauGreSu1BDMLBSD_2_FD_67506 | JGI IMG/M metagenome (GOLD analysis project Ga0078894, IMG submission 67506) | Freshwater lake microbial communities from Lake Michigan, USA - Su13.BD.MLB.SD (version 4) (version 4) | ecosystem: Environmental > Aquatic > Freshwater > Lake | place: Lake Michigan...
AGAATTTTTTCTGATATGAGTCAATCTTTAGGAAAGATTCCCGTAAACGTTACAGAATTAGACATAGATATAGGTGCTTTTGCCTGCCATAAATTTGGAGGTATGAATGGGCTTGGTTTTATATATCTTAAAGATTCTAGCTGGTGGACTCCTTTTGGGACTGGCTCACGCTATTACACTGATCGAACGGGTACTCCAGACGCTTGTATGGTTGCGGCTTCTGCCTTCGCTTTAGAAAAAGCATTAACTTCATTTAAAGAACGTTTTCAACGCTGTCAAGAATTTCAATCTACTATCGAACCTGAATTAAAATCTTTAGGTTACTATGTAGTAGCAGAAGATACTTGTCGCTCGCCTAATACTACCTTTATACATAAAAAAGGCGCTATTAATGATTTATTAAAATTAAATAACAGTAATATTTATTGTGGATTAGGATCTGCTTGCGGATCTCATGCTACAGGCGTTAGCAAATCTTTAAAGAATTTCGTATATCCACTAGAATACAAAACATCTTCTCCTCATGATTTTATTAGAATGTCACAATGGGGAGAATATGGAAAAAAAGAAGCTAAAAAAGTTATTGATGTTTTAAGGAAAACTTGAAACATGTTAAAGGATTACCAAAGATAAAATGCGAAATATCCGAATGCAATGTTACAGATTCAGCCGCTCTACATTACCATCATATAATAGAGCAAAATGAATTACAAACAGATAATAGTATTTGGAATTTGTGCGTAATTTGTGCTGTTCATCATAATTTAGTTCATGCTGGAAAATTAAAAATTATAGGACCATATCCATCGACGCATAATAATGGAAGAATTCTAATTTATGAAATAGATGGAAAATCTAATGTTCCAGGAATAAATAAACCATATTACCAACCAAAGCCAAAAGGGCTTAGAATAAGGAAAAAATGAAAGACACTAGTAAACCAGTACCAGAAAGAGAAATGAGAGTTAGAGTCATGAAGATGGCAAAGCTTTTGGGGTGCTCTTCGGAAGTTGAAACAATTTTTAAAAAATACGATTCATTACTAAAAAATTGTGTAGACCCCACTGAAAGATACCAAATAGGCTTGGCAGGCGTAAGTGAATTACATACACTAATGGGTATGAGAGGCGCACTCATTGTTAATGGTCAGATTATCATACCTCAAGCAGAAAATTTTGATCCAAATAAATACCGAATTTCCGGCTGATCTAATTAAAAAGTGAAAATTATTTCACTTAAATGTAAAAAATTAAGCACATATATCTATAATTTCATATTTTATTAGGAATATGAATATGGAAAAACAATTTAATGGAAAAGTTATTTGGTTTAACCCTAAGAATGGCTATGGCTTCATTGAATGGTCAGATGACGGAGTAAAGCAAAAAGACATGTTTGTTCATTTTTCTGATATTGTTTGCGAGGGATTTAAAACCTTGTCAAAAGATCAGGAGGTTACTTTTAAATTAGGTAAGAATCACAGTGGCAATCCAAAAGCCATTGAAGTCACTATTGTTAAATGAAATTTTTAATTCACAATCGTTCTAAGACGGCAGTCTCAATTGGAGACTTGAGAATTACCATTCCACCTGGGGGAACAATCAATTTATTAAATAATAAATTGGGAATTACATTGGATCAGATTGAAAAATCTTATTCAACAGGTTCGATATTTAAAAAGAAAAATAAATTAGTAAAAGTAGAAGACGTTCCCCCTGGTAATTTTATTAACATAACAGTTTCTAAACTACCAGGAATGACCGATAATCCCATAGGGATATTTTCCAAAAATACTTCTGTATATAGTGAAGTGTTTGGAGAAGATGTAAACGTTTCTGATGATGAATTTATTAAACAAATGATTGAGGAAGAGCAGATGCTCTGGAATCCTCATGAAAAGAAAAAACAAAAATAGCAAAAACTAATATTTTCGCATATTAGTATGGCTACATTAAAACCCCGTTCGCAAATAATTCATCCTACTGAAGGGGTAAGTTTAAGGGCACAATTCTATGATCTTGCTGGAGATCCAGTTGATCTAGTATCTGTTCCTCAAGTATCTATTATTCAGCCCAGTGGTAACGTAGTAATTGGACCTACTTCAATGGGTGTTTACCGTGTAGACACTGGATTGTATGGATTTGATTATACAACACAATTACAAGTTAATCAGGGTGTTTGGGTAGATCTTTGGAGAGGACAGATACCTTCAGGTCAAACTGTAGTTAAAGAATTTAATTTTACTGTATTTTATACTCAAACCCCATTAACAAATAGTGATGGATATTGGGCATTGGGAGATGATGTACCATTTAATTACTCTCAAACTGCCATATTAAATATTAATAAATTGTTAAAAGGATTAAAAGCTAGATTAAAGTCCAGTGGTAAATCAGCTGGAGTAGACCAGTTTAACAATCCAATTTATGTTGATTGTGATATTTATAGCACAGATCAATTAGTGACATTCTTGGCTCAAGCATTAAGTATGTTTAATGAAATTCCTCATTTTACAGCATTTGAATTTCATCATACGGAAATTGTAACAATATTTTATAATGTATTAGTTCAGGGAGCGACACTATTAGCTTTGTCTAGCCAGGCTTTGATTGAAAGAGGAAGAGAATATAGCTTGAGCGATAACGGCGTTAGCTTGACCCCTCCAACAGTTAGCGAACTGCTTAATACGCAATGGAGTACAGAATTGAGCAATCATATGGAAAGGGTCAAGATGATAAAAGTTTCGATGAAACCGTCTCCGCAAGCGCTTGGCACATTGACAGGAAGCGTTGCCCGCGCTCCTCAATTCGCTCGTCTCCGTTGGCTCAGAGCCCGTCAAATCTACTGATACAAGGAAAGAAATGCGATATCAAGTCTATGCGCATATTAATAAGACTACAGGAAAAGTTTATATAGGAATAACTAGCAAAGACATGATGAAAAGATGGTACCGTCATGTAATAGAATCCGGCAAAAACAATCCTAAAAATTAATATTACTTTAATTGTATAATTAAAAAGTATAAAAAGACACTAAGTTAAAACAATTATTTCAGGCTCCATATGAGTGTAAAAGAAGACTTAAAATTACTTAATAAAATTAAACAAAAAATTAAATCTAGCGATACTGTTAAAGAGATTTTTAAAAAAGAAAAAAAATCTTTAGATTTAATTGACCACATGCCAATGTGCTTTGCGCCTTTAGAAGTTTCCGCTCGCACTCAACATGGCATCATTTATTTTAATAATAAATTAAGAAAGCAACCAGATCAAATTGATCATTACATGGTTCACGAAATTACTCACGTCCTTCAACAATGTTTTGCAGATGGTCCAACACAAGGTTCTACCAATAAAACATATTTAGATAACCCTTATGAACAAGAAGGTTTTCAAAATCAGACTAAATTTATTACCGAAGAGGATGGAGAAGAAGCAGCAGATCAATACATAGAAAGAGTCTTAGAGCATCATGACGTTCCGGAAAGCGAAAAAGAAGATAAAAAAGACGCTTTGCTTTCAACTTCTTCTATTGAGAACAGATTAGAAATTTACAAATTAGCTGCAAAATCAAAACAATTATCATTATTTCCTGAACCAAAACGAGTTATTGAACAAGAGCCAGCAAACTATCCAAAGTCCTATGTAGAAGGGGCTGGGCAAATAGTAAGAGAGTTGGAATTACTAGAGCAAAAAGATCCTGAAGCCTTAAAAAGACAAAGAATAAGTCAAGAAAAAGATATGGAGGAAAGAGCAAAGGCTTACAGCGGTCTTAAGCGACCAATCCCCATTGATCCTGAAAGTAGAGCCAGAATTGATAAATTAATGGAAGAACTAGAAAAGCTTAAAAATAAAAGAAGCTGATAGTAAAACATAAGATTAATTTGGCATAAATATGTATGGCATGTGAACCTCCTGTACCTACATATTTACCTGTAACCATTACTGGTCTGCAAAAAGTTTCTTGCAGTTCAGATGGTCAGTCTATTATTTTAAATTGGACTAGGGCTTATCCAAACCCATATAATTATCAATTAGGTTACAACATATATTACTCAACTGTTAAAGAAGACGTATTTAGCGAAGGTCCAAAATATTTAGTCATAGATAATAAAACATCTATAGAATTATTAGATTTTACTCCTGGAGATAGCTATTATTTTGCTGTTCGGGCAACTCAATTCGATCCTGCGGTAGTTTCTTTATCTGGATTGCCTGATTTAGGAGTGGCTAAAATATATCCCGAATCTTTATTACTGTCACCTATGACAGAAACTGATACTTCTATGTTTGTAGAAGATATTAATTTATTTCCAAATTATGGAATTGTCCAGGTAGGTGTAGAACTAATTAGTTACACTAATAGAGATATTCCAAGCAGTGCTCTTACAGGTTTAAACAGAGGAATTTTAAAAACTACAGCTCGTGCTCATGATGTAGATGGATACGATGGGTATGATCAATGGGATCCATTTGTTAAATTTTTTAAAGGATTTGAAGAGAAAAATACAAAATCTTTTATGGAAACAATAAATTATGCTTATCCTAACTATCCATATAGTCAGACTGATGGTTACAAATATAGCAAAGATATTGTTTATTCTAATTTAGATAATACTGAAATAAATGAATCTGATTTTCCAAAGTATGATTTAGTGGGATGGAGAAGAACCAATCCAAAAGATTATTTAACTGGAAAATGTGTAGGAACTTATTTTGGTGGAGAAATTTATTGTGCAGATGGTTACGATGGAGTTGGAAGACAGCTCAGAGGAATATCTGTAACTGATGAAAACAATCGCAGAGAAGAGTTGCTATTAGAGCAAACTGGAAGAGAAGCTGTTCTTTTAAGAAGATATCATACAGGAATTCGTTGTAAATGTTTTATAGCGGAAGTGGAGCAGCCTGATGATAGGTGCCCTTCATGTTTTGGAACAGGATTTACAGTAGGATATCATCAATTTTTTAATCCAAGAAGAAGCGATGGAAGAATTTTAGTTAGAATAGATCCTACAGATGAAGATATTGCACAACAAGATGCTGGTCTAGAAAATACATTAACACCTAATGGTTGGACATTAGTTTATCCAATTATTAAAGACAGAGATGTAATTATTCTTTATGATACTTATGAAAAAACTTTAGAAGATGCCAGATATGAAATATTATCTGTAAATAGAAATGTTTTATTTTATGGAATAAGTGGTGCTCAAAAATTTAGAGCACAAAGAATTCGCAAAACAGATTCTGTTTATAAAATTAAAGTATTTTCTGATAGCTCTATGATGCCATCTAAGTTAACAACTAGTATTAACATGGGAGGGCAATTCTTGCCTCATTCTCATGAAGTAGTTGTTAGTGAAAAAATATTAAATATTTCTCAAATTAATCAATTGACTAGTTTGGGAGGATCGAATCCTACTCAACAGCATACGCATCAGGTAGTTAATGGAATTATTCAGCCTGCGGCTGATGGTCACGTTCACACAATTTTCTTACCTTAAAAAATCGTCATTGATCTTACTTCGTAAGATCAAGATCAGATCTTAATAGATCTAGATCTTATAATATATATTATATATAGATCTTATATAACGCGCACACGCACGTATTACGCGCGTATAATATAGAAAAAATATTTTTTTAGTTTGTGGTAATGATTTAGAACGGACTAGAGTTGCTTGGTAGGTGCTAGCATGACGGATAAATATAATCCAGGTAAATAAAACTTAGCTTTATAATTGATTTACTGTGAAGTGAGCTGTCTAGGGTCAAGTTCAAATCTAAAAGACTAAATAAACTTATTCTAGCAATTAGGGCAATCTTTTGGCATAAAGGCATGACAAAATTCGTAGGATCAAGCAGAGTAAGAGAAGGTGGTCGTCCTGTAACTCACTATCAGGATTTTATTTCCCATGTAGGCGGGGCTGACTGGCGACATGAAGCTGATCAAATTGATATGAATCCGCCAGTTCCAACTTTAGTTGGAACAACTGTTCAAGCTGCTTTTGAAAATTTATACACTTTCGTTTTATCAACAGGTACCGGATATGTATCTATTGGCTATCAATTACCAAGTTCTGATGGTTATATTCAAGGAACTTACAGTGTAGGATCTACTGCCACCCCTACGTTTGAAGATGCTATGACTGCAGCTTTTGCAGATTCACGTTTACAAAATGGCGGTACAATCTTTATATTACCTGGATATTATAGAGTTTCTTCTACAATAGAGGTTCCTGCTGGGATTTCTTTGATGGGAGATCCTTCCGGAACTTATATAGTTGGTCAAACCTCTGGTGGTAGTCCAGTATTTAAATTTAATGCTTCTAATTCAATATTTAGTATTAATGGAGACTCTGGTAGCGGAGACCAAGAAGTACTAAGGGGAACAGGGGTTAAGCAATCTACGGTTGAAAAATTAATAATAACTGATAATTCCGATGGTTATGTTAATAGCGGAGACTCTACATTAAGCGGCACTTTAAATTCTTTGGTTTTTTTACAAAGGGGTGCTAATGTATTATTTACAAAAACTTCATTTATTGGCAGATTAAATGACGGAGCAGTTTTAAATAGATTAAAAACTTCTTCTGCAATTTATTGTTCATCAACTGGCGGTTCTAAAGGAACTGCTTTAAGAGTTGAGGGTTGTTATTTTGATGGAGTTAAGCAAGCTGTAAATTTCAAATCTAATCTTGGTAATCAAGATTATGTTTCAATTAAAAATTCAAAAATTAGATTCTATGGAGCAGAAGGTGCTTCATATGATAGCGTTACAGGCTATGATTCTGTTTTAAATACTTCTTTGGCAAATATTGAATTTGAAAATAATTATATTGCAGGAGCTGGGGGGTACGCAAAAACTTTAGTTTATGTAGATTCTACATCGGTAACATCTACGAATTGTACTTTAAAAATTGTAAATAACTCTGGATATTCGGTAAATAACTTGACCGAGCTATGTGATTATAATAATTCTAGTTCTATTCATTCAGTAATGTCTGGAAATACCTGGTCGCCTGGGAGATATGGGAATAATTCTTGGACAGTAGTGATTGGCGAGCAAGAGGGTGATATTATTGGAACCGGGGCATTAGATTTATTATTATCTACGTATGTTGCTGCAAATGCTTTAAATCCAACAACCGTTATATTGAATCCTGGAACTTATACGCTCAGTGTTGCTAGTGGCAGTTTTTATGGTATAAAATTAAAAGGAAATCCAATAGGCAAATATTATCCTATTGTTGTTTCTAATCTTTCTGCTGGAACAACAAATCATTTAGGAAATAGGTACGTTGTTTTTGGAAATCAAATAGAGAATATTTATTTTAAATATTCTTCAAATATAAATTCTATTCATGCAAGTTCTGCTAGAGGGCTAGCTACTGAAGATGCTGCTGAGAGCATAACGGTAAATAATTGTCAATTTATAAATACAAATTTATATATAGATGTATCTTCATCTGATACGGCAACTAATTTAACTGGTTCCCAAGAAGGTACTCCAACGAGTATACAAGTCACAGTTTCCAATTGTAGATTTTATCATACTACTGGTGGGAAAAATTGGGGCTTATATTTACCAAACATAAATAATGTTAAGTTAAATAAATGTTATTTTCATGGTTCTAGTTATGCTTTAATTTATGGTCCTTCAGTTTTATCAACTGGGACAAAATATTCTCATTTTGATATGGAAAGTTGTATATTTGATCTTTCCGCAGAAACAATAGATAGCGATCCAACATATGGATCTCCATATTATTTAGATATTCAAAGCGAAAATACCACTTTTAATATGAGCAAATGTTCGTTCATATCTTCTGATTTTGGAGATTCAGCAAATGCAGTATTTAGCGGCGTAGCAACGGCAAATAGATTTATTAATATTAGTGTAAAAAATGCAAATATTAATGAGTGCTATTTTAATACCCCTAATTATACATATACATCTCCGGGAAATTATCCAATGGCAGGATTATATTTGCAATGGGATGAGAATTTAAATGTATCAAATAGTACATTTAAATGTGGAGGTGTTCCATTAAAAGTTATTAGGAATTCTTCCGGAACCCAAAACTCTTGCAATATAACAAATAATTATTTTCAAAATTTTGCCTCCGGAGTAACTCAAACTTTATTAGATTTAGAATGTGATTTTGGATTAACTTATGCTCCTGTAATTAATTTAAAATCTAATTATTTTAATAATAAAACGACCGCTTCTAGTAGATATGTCCAACATACGGATGTAACTAGTACTGCATATGATACGGGTGCAGTTGTTCAAATCTATGCTAGGGGGGCATTAGTTAATGCTTCTGATAATTCTTTTTACGGAGCGATTCACGAGCCTACGAGCAATCCATTCACATTCTTGTCTGCAATGTATTTTAATACATGTAATTCAGATTCTGGAGCTACAACTCACTTAAACCATGTTAATTTATTAGGAAATAATATTAATGTAATTGGTGCAACGGCAGTGCCTTCTGGAGGAACGTTGACTGTAAGTTCTTCTGCTCATGTTCAATCTACTTATATGAATATAAAAGATAATTATTTAAATTATAACAATGTTGGTGGGGTGCCAACTGGTAATCTATCTAATCTTTTCTTACAAGCTTATAATATAAATTCAGCAGGAGATGCACTTGTATCGGGGAACACTTTTGACAGAATAAGTATGACCGGATCTTTAACCGACGTTACTGAATTTATTTATGTATACACTGGCGGGTACCGAGGCAAGATAATTAATAATAATTTCAATGATTCAACGGTAGACGGATCTAGTACTGCTTTAATTACTGATAATAGTACTGGCGCCAATCAATGGACATATACAAATAATAAAAATCAAATTCAAACGATTAGAGTTCTGGGCGGATATGGTCAATTAGGTATTAAGAGTACTGGATCTACTTATTATAGCGTGGCTGGTCTTGTTAATGGTGTCACTACATTTGATTCAGATTTAGTATTTAGAAATTCTCAATCAGGAATCAATGTTGTTTTAAATTACAGAGATAATAGTGACGATCTTACTGCGTTATGGACAATTCCTCTTAAGACGGTTGTTCCTGAGGGGGCTTCTATCATTGAAATCAATGTTGATGTTGATGTTAGTCCAAGCCCCAATACAACATCTATTGCAACTTTAGCTTTAATAAACAGTGGTTCTTCACTCACTGATTCAATTAATCCATTAACTACAAGTGGCGGAACTTTAACTGTAACGGCTGGGTATAATGATTTTGTTGTTCAAGGCTCAGATCCTTCTTATATTGAAGTTTCTTTGCGAATTGAAGATTCCTTTAGTAATATTGCTGGGTACATTAATTATATTGAAATTAAATACGTATTTTAATGCTAAAATGGCATAATTTCATATATTTAAAGTACTAATACGAGGTAACTTATGGATGAATTTATTTCTTCTTTAACTAGTTTATTTGGTCCGGCTTTTTTAGTTCTTTGTGTTGTAATTTATATTCTTGTTGAACTTCAGAGAAAAATATTAAAATTGTTTTTTTCTAAACGCTTGCCTGTAATGTTAAAAGATGGTACCTGGCAGAATAAACTTTGGAGAGAAATTTTATCTCCATCTGCGGCTCCTGGAACTGGTATGATATTTACATGGCTAGTAACTTCGTATCCTTATCCAGAGATATTTACCACATCAACTCCCAATAGGATTGCTTGGGGTATATTTAGTGGATTTTTCAGTGAATATGTTTATAGAATGGCAAAACAATTATTCAGTGGATACATTGAAGGAATAGCTGCTAAATATTCTAAAAAAAATAATAAGAATAATAAAGACAATGAATCTGTTTCTTTAAATCCTCCAAGTAGCTCTGAGCAGTAAATAATATCTAATATTTAGATATAGAAATACTAAATATTAAATAAGTTTAGGAAATAAATGAGCGTTTATCCATTTGATTTAGATGATGATACTACACTTCCCCGTGTAGATGATAATATTACAGAAACAGGTCAGGAAGCAATTAATGCTTTGCGTGATGCTGTTTTTAACGTTCAAGAAGCTTTAGGCGTAGAACCTCAGGGCTCAGTAACTACTGTAGCCAATAGATTAGATGCCGCATTAAATGCTGACGGCACAATCAAAGCAAGTGCGCTGGCTTCAATAGGTCTTGTCACTCTTCCAATTACTAATAATCAAGTTGGATCAAATGCAGGGATAGAAGAGAGCAAATTGTCTCTTGTTCATTCTACTACTGATTTATATACTTTAATTTCAGCAAATTCTGCTTTATTAAATTCTTTAAATTCATTTGTTAATGCCACTATTTATCCTGATTTAAATTTACACATTTCTGGGTCTACATACTTATCGGATGGGTCTTCTTCTGCTCGTCACGTTCTTAGTCATATTGATTTGAATGCGGTTCCATCCGATTTGAGAGATCCATTTTTTACATGGTCTGGATTAAAAGATAAAGATGGAAATTTAAGACCTGCTGCTAATGCCGCTCAAGGATTATTATCAATAAATGATGCATTGGTGGATCATGAAACTCTTGCATCTGCTCATTTAGCTAGTGCAATAGATGTTAATACTGATAATTTTATTGAAATTCCTTTGACAGCAACTACTGTTCAATCTGCTCTTGATTATCTTGACAGTGCAGAAGTATTAAACATGGGCAAGCACAGAGCCACTCAGCACGCCAATGCAATTTCTAAAATTGCAAGATCTGAATCTTTATTGATGGATGGATATGGAGATGCAGTCGTTCCTCCAACTTCATGTCATACATATTTAGCTTATCCTTTAGATTCTTTTCCTGTAGATGATTTATTTTCTGGCGATGATGTAATTAGATTTTATCCATCCAACTCAAATTATGAGTTTGACGCTGCATTTTCTCAAGTTAAGCAAGGCGATATAATTAGAATAAATTATTCTAATGGCTTAGAAGCAGTTCATATTGTTGAATCCACTAGATTTATTCCTGGATCTGAATGGTTTGTTAGAATTAACGGTGTTAATCTATGCACCTCTACAGACGGATATGCGGCAGCCAGAATTGATAGACCTTTATACGATGTAAATACTGCTGGCATATTTGCCACAGCCTCTGCTAATGCAAGGAATTCTTTAGGACCAACCGCAACTTCTACATTACCAAGTTTGGTTGTTGCAGATCCTAGAGGAGCAATGGCTCTTGGGTTAAATTTTGATCCTGGACAATTAAATTCTACACATTATAATTTATACTTACAGTTATATCCAACAGGAAATCCTGCAGATAAAGTAATTAATTTACCAGCAATTGATGTAACTGGAAATGCTGGAGCCACGCCTGGGGCATATACAATTAATTCTGTAATTTCTGCCACGAATGATAAATTAAGACAATTTGGGTATAATTATAGATTTATTGCTTTTGAATATAATGGCGAATTTGGAATAATGCTTGCGGATTCTATTAATAACGCATCATTTTCAATTATAAGTGGAACAAATTCTGGAGGAACATTATCCGGATTGCCATACACAAATAATGTTATTGGTGGTGGAACTTCTGTTCCTGATTCTTTTGATGCGCTGGGTCTAGGAGTTGTTGGAGCTAATTTGGCATCTCCAGCTTATATGGCTTCTTGGACAAGTTCTTTAGAAGCTATATTGCCAACAAAAGTTATTAGACCATTAAAGAAGAGATATGCTATTGTTAATGGTTTGAAAGTTGATAAATTTGAATCAATGTATCTAACCACTGATGGGTACTGGGACGGATATGTTTCTTCCAGAAATCAGTTTGGTACTACCGTAGAAACCACATATACAGTTTTAACAAATCTTTCTCCTTCTGGTATTAAGCCAGGAAAGACCATTGTTGTACAACCGGCTGTTGATTATACGGATTCTTTATATAACGATGTTGACTATGGTAGATTTATTATTAAATCCGTTAATTTTGTTGGAGCATGTGGCACATCTCCGTCTTTGACTCAAATTACTGTATTAAATTCTATTCATGCTTATGGTTCTGCTGTTACAAGTTCAGGAGATTCTCCTCTTCCTGTAAAATTATATTTTTCTTATGATTCAGTTGGATTTAATAGTCAAAATTTAATTGATCCTGCAATATATCCAACTGATTACAAGAGATTATATGAAGTTTATTTAACTGAAACTGGAAGAACTTTCTCACATGAACGTGCTAGAATGCCTATACAGGCAGGTTCGGGCGATTTGGTTAATACCTCTAATGTTCATATTATTGATGTTTCTCCAAAGTTAAGAGGCTATACTGATGGAGTATTAGGTCAATTTAATAAATTTGTTAGACTTTATATATTAAATTATGACTCTGTGACTGGAGAATATGATGGATATTTGGGTCAAAGGTCTTCATCAACTCCTAACATTTTTAAAACTGGTCAAATCGTTACTGGTAAAAAAAATGTCGTTACAAGATTCTATGATGAAACAAATATTGATTATATAGATTTCATATTTGTTGATACTGCTAGCCCTGGAACTTCAATCGGACCCGTTCCTGGATATGTAGACATAGAATTATTTGGCGGATTAAAAACTGATGATGAATTGTTTTTACTGGCTACTTGTGAAGTAAATTGGGACCCTGTTTCCGGAGAAAATATTATTCAATATGTTTCTGACGGAAGACAGTTTGGTTCTGTAGATGAAACTGATTTTACAGAATTAGCAAAAGAATATATTTCTGCTGCTGATAAATACCTCCATGATAGCGGTGTAATTAGAGGTCTAGCCTATGAATCATTTGCCTCAAATGGGGAGTTAAAATTTAAAGGCGGTCTTGCAATTGTTAATGGCAAAGTAGTGCCAGCCAATAACCAGTCAGTGACTATTCCGCAAATCCGCCCAAGCAGTACTCCTTTGGGCACTTCTGTTGATTGGGCAATTTGTTTAGATGAAAATGGAAATTTAATACCTTATCCATTAACTTCTAGTAAGCAAATATACTATGCAACGTCTAACGGTATTAATAACTATCAAATTGTTTCATTGACTTTTAATGAAATAATAAATGAAAGAAAAGACTTGTGCTTAATTGCAATTGCTACAGTAACCATTGCTTCAATTACAATTAATAACGTGTCTGATGCAAGAAAATTTATATCAGGTTTAGATTCTGCTGCTCCGTTAGTTTGGTCAAGCAATAATGAATATTTGGGAAATTTTTATTCATCAGAATCTTTAAAAATTTGGTTAAATAATTCTAGTTATAATAATAATTTAATAAAATTAAAAGGTGAATTTAATATTACTTCAAACTTAGATTTGACTGGTCTTTCTAGAACTACTACTTTTGATGGTTCCGAATCAAAAATCACTTTAAATTTATCAAATTCTTATCAGGGAATTAAAGTAGGGAGCAATGTTCATTTACAAAATTTGCATATAAGATATATTACTTCTGGATTTTCTATAACGTCCCCACCTTCAGCTCCTCCATATACGCTTTTAATAAATGGAGCTGGAGCAATATATTCTAATTCTTCAAATGTTTCTAATGTAAGAATTAAAAATTGTTATTTTGAATCTTATGGAGCAATTGCTCATCCACCTTTTATTAATTTTGAATTTAACAGGGAAGATGTTTTAGAAGATATTATTATAGAAAATAATACTTTTGATGCGGTTAATACTTCAAGCGATTTAGCTGAATATCAAGCAGCTATTGCATTTGTTCAAATTGAAACATCAAATACTAATCCTTCAATATTAAAAAATATTTTTATTAAAAATAATTATAGTAAAAAATATCATGGGATTTATGTAACTAGAAATAGTACGGCTTCTCCAGGATTTAAATTAAATTGCATAATTGAAGGTAATACTGTTGGAAATATCAGTTATTTATTTGGATCTGATGGATCTGATGGTTTAGATGTAAATTATGGGCTGGTTATTAAAAATAATTTTGTAAAATATATTACAACTTCTATCGGAAGCGTCCCAACAATTAATTCTTTTTATAATCAGGCTATTGGAAATGTTTTAATTGAAGGAAATGTTTGTAATTGGCTCAGATGTCAACATTATGAGAATTCTAATATTAAATCATCATTGGTTATTAAAAATAATAATTTTTACGCAGATGATCCTTCTTATTTGAGCAAATGGGTTGCAACGCCATCTCTTGTAAATGTCGCAATTCATGTATCCAATACAGTTTCTTCTTATTATTCTGATCATTCTCCTTTTATAATAGAAGGAAATACTATTTCAAGAGGATATAAGTCTGGCACTCCATATGGATATGCTAATTCTATAAAAGTTCAAGGTAGAGGAGAAATATTAAATAACAATTTAAGCGGTGTTGGATCTGATTGTATAATGTGGTGCCAAGCACCAACAAATCTTTCAGACACGGCTTATTATACAATTACGGGTAATAATTTTCAAAGAAATAGCGGCGTAATTATTGGCTATATTAGAATAGACTCCGAAAGTACTTCTGGAGAAATAAAAAATAATACATTTGATTCGTCTACCGTTGATAACTCTAATGAAAATATTATCCCTTATTTTACAGGGGGAACTTTAACAGGAGACAGTCAAGACTTGGGTAACTGGAGCATTTATTCTAATAAGAATCAAAGGGCTACGTATTATGTTCCAGTGTCTGCTGGTGGAATTAGCTGCGCAATGAGTACTACTTATACAGTAGGTGGCATATTTGCAAATACAACAGGAACTGTTTTTAATTCTAAAGTTGAATCACTTTTAAATTCTCAAATTTTGCAATTGAAGTATGAAGATACTGGTGACACTGCAGTTGTAAAATGGGATGTTCCATTAGTTACTGTATTGCCTTTGGGCTCTTCTATATATAAGGCAGAACTATATTGGGAATCTATAAGCGGGGGCATAAACCCTTCGACAGCAAGAACGATAAACCTATCATACCAAGGGTTGAATTCAGCTGTTACTGCAAGCTCGACCGACCCTTGGGACGGTAGCGTTCAAATGTTAGATTTAAATATTACTACAGCTAATGGTTTAATAAAACACAAAAATACATCTACAAATCAATCATATTCTATTCTGTCTGCGCGAATAACTGTAAACAGCAGCAGTTCTAATACGTCTAAATTTTATATAAAAGTTTATTTTCAATACTAATTTAAATAAAATACATCAATAATATTTTATATTTTATAGATGGGCGTAGGATTTTTAACCAAATCAGATTTATATCTTTTACATAATTATGTTCAGCATACTGGACATGCTTATGTAAAAGAATTTATCATTGATTCGTTAAGAGAATTTTTTAGTCAAGATTCTTATTATCGTTATGTCAGAGATGCTTGGGGATTTCCTCTTACTCCATCCCAAGAAAATTTAGCAGCAGATGCAGGAATTAATGATTCTACAACTACTCGCCTCTTTATTGGAGAATTTACCAGGCAACACGCTCAATTTTTCCCAGCCATTTTAGTTAGATCTGGAGGGTATCGCTCTGTTCCAATTTCCATGTCTAGAAATAAGTTTAATGTAAAATATGATTCTATCAAATACTTTGATGGATATGGAAACGAAACTATTGTTAATACTCCTATTGCTTTAACTCAAAATGGAGCATGGGAAGGTCAGATTACACTAGATGTAATGGCTCGCTCTCTTAGAGCTAGAAATGAAATAGCAGATCTATGCATGTTGTTTTTTGTTGATTATTATTTTGAAGAATTTCAAAAAGCTGGAATTGTAATAAAATCAGCTTCAGTATCAGCTGATTCAGAATCAGATGATAGAAATGATAAATTGTATAAAACTACAATCTCTTTAGATGTAAGAACTGAATGGGAAAGAAATATTCCTATTCAAAATACGGTTGATGCTATTAATATTTGTGCAGATATTGGAGACATAAATTCTTCTGTTCCTGTGTACGCTCCAAATATTGTAATAGAAACTACACTTGAACTGACAGAACAACTATTAAACATGTAAATAATAAGATATAAAAATAAATAAAGCAATATTTTAATATATGTTATAGAAAATTTTATTTAAAGGATTTTAGATGCCTAATTTTCCCGGTTCACAAAACGCTAGTCCTGGAGTTTATACAGACGTAGTTACCGTATCACGAGGAGCCAACGTTCCTGGTGGAGTGAGAACTGCTGTATTAATGGGTGAAGGTCTTAAAACAGAACGTCTTGTTGCTTCTGCTGTCGGCGGCGGTTCAGACGGTTTTAACCCCACGTATTCTGGTACAAATGGTGCTGATGGTCGCCACTTCTTACTTAGCGGTGCCCCATTAATTTCAAATCGTCTTACTCTTTATAAAAACGGAGTTCCTTTAACTGGACTTGAGCAAGCCTTTAGCTCAACAAGCGGCTCATTTAGCTCATTGTATGACTATCGTGTCAATATTACTAACGGCAGAATTGAATTACAATCTGCAATGCTCGTTGATCAGGGCGGCTCATTCTATACTTCATCTACTCTAAATCAGGGTAATGGATCTATTAACAATTTAACATTGGAAGATCCTAATGCTCCAACTGAAACTTGGACAATTCGTTGCACCTCAGTTCGTAGAGATGGATACGGAAACCCAATCGATGGTTATGCAAAATTTATTGCTCAAGGCTCCGTTTCAGGAATCTTAAGAGATGGATATGGCAATAACATTGTTTGGACTTCTGATAACTCTTTAGTCTCAAATGGCATCTTAAGCTTCTCTGTTAGCGAAGGCTTAACAGCTTTCAGTGAAGGCGACAAATTCACTGTTAAAGTCAGAGGCGGCGCACTCTCAAGAGGAGATACCTTAACATCAACTTATATCTCTCAACTTGATATTAACGATCCTCAATTCTTTACAGACCCAAATACTTTTGCTGCTAAGCACGGAAACCCAAGCCTAGATAATTATTTAGCAATTGGTGCTCAATTAGCTTTTGCAAACAATCCTCCAGGTATCTGGGCTTGTCAATGCGCTCCCTCAGTTCCAAGAAGAGTATCTTACTCATTAGAATCATCTGCTTCCGGTGGATCAACTCTTGATGACTTGAAGTTCTCTTTACCATTAGGCATTCTACCTGATGTAGACTCAAATATTAATTTCTTCGTTACAGATCCTGCTACAGAAACTGAATCTCAAATTCTTCCAAACAAAGTTGATTTCTATGATGCTGCATACACAGCATCTCCTTCTTCTTTCTGTTTCGGTGCTCCAGTATATTCTTACACTGTAATTCTTGAAGATGCAGTTACCAAAGAAGCAGATGATGGTGAAATTACTTTAGGCGGAGAACTTTCCAGCGCATTCGTAGCTTTTGATTCAAACGATGTTGGTAAAACAGTTAAAATTTTAAGCCCCGATGTCAATGCTGGAAGTTATGTTGTTGTTTCTGTTGCCGATGGCGTAGCAACTCTTTCAGGTTCTTTCTCAGCTAGTACAGGAATGGAATTCCAAGTCATCGATAACACTGCTCAAACAGCAGCAATTCTTTTAAGCGACGACCTTGCCCTTAGCGCAGGTCAAAGCTTAAGAGTTACGGTTGTTGATACTAAAGATGCTGACTTCTTTGACGCTGGATGGATAGCTGCACTAGATGCACTTGAAAGAATCGAAGTTAGCATGGTGGTTCCACTTCCAACGCAAACAATCTCTGCAATTATGCAAAATGCAAAGAGTCATTGCGAAACAATGTCAAACATCAAAAACAAGAAAGAAAGACTCTTGTTTACCGGTGCAATTAAAGGTTTAACACCAGATAATTTAACTGGAACAGAAGATGCTGCAGTTGAAGACATTGGAATTCTTGAAGGAATTCAGGGCGATGATGTTTCTGAAATTCTTGCTGGAAACATAGAAGACTTAACAAATTATAGCGTTTCTGATGCATTCGGAAACTCTTTCCGTGTAGTTTATTTCTACCCAGACGAAATTGTTGTTCAAGTTGGTGCAGATAATCAGTTATTGCCCGGATACTTTGTAGCTGCTGCCGCAGCAGGTTATTTAAGCGGAGTACCCGCAATTCAAATACCTCTAACTAGAAAAACTCTTGGAGGTTTCACAATCCTTAGAAATAAACTATTAAGACCAATTGTTCTAGAAGGCTTGTTAGCTGCTGGCGTATCAGTTGTTCAACCCGTTGCTGGTGGAGGAAAAGTAGTTTGGGGTCGAACAACTACGACTTCTGGTTTCCCAGAAGAAGAGGAAATTTCAATCATTTTCTGCAGAGATCGTGTAGCTCAATCTTTGCGTGCAGGACTTGAGGCATTTATCGGAGTAGCTGAAGATGCTTCATTACAAGGTTCTTTAATTGCAAGAGTATACTCTGTTCTTAAAGGATTACAGAGCCAGAAAGTTATTACTAACTTCAAGGATGTTAAAGTTACCCAAAATGAAACTGATGCACGTCAATGGGATGTTAGCTGCCGTGTAAGACCTGCTTACCCTGTAAACTGGATTTACGTTCGCATTGAAGTAGGTGATACATGATATTATCAATAAAATTTCATACAAATATTGGAGTAAATAATGGCTGATACTCGTTGGACTGGGACGCAAGTTAATGATGCATTTGGTAATAATGCTACCAAAACGCATCTTTCTACAAACATTATTATTAAAGTCGATGGCAATGCTATCGGAGCAGTAAAATCTTTATCAATTACAGAATCTAGAAACATTGCTAGAATCGCTGAAGTAGGCACTGATGGTTTTATTGACTCAGCTCCTCAGAGATCTACTGAAATTAGCGTGCGCTGCAGCCGTACAAGATTTGCTCGCAAAAGAATCGCAGAAGCTTTTGGTAGAGGGTTTATTCACGTTAGCTCTCAAAGAATTCCTTTCAACATTGAAATTCATGATATTTTCAGTGATACAAATATCAGCAATGCCATTATTACTACTATTGAAAATTGCTGGATAAGCAATATGAGCTACAATTATCAGTCAGACGATTTCGTTATATCTGAAGATATGGACGTTGTAGCAGAACGTATTTATAGCACTTTAAACGGTGGCTATGTAGTCAACCCGAGCCCAACGGTTTCTGTCAATCAATTCGAGGCTCAAGCAGATTCTGGTCAATATATCGGCGCTCTCAATGCTTCAGGTCTCTTAAACGCATTCTTAGACGATCCAAGACTTTGATATTTAAATTAAATATGAAAAATAACCTTGGAATATTTTTCCAGGGTTATTTGTTTTTTAAGTTATAGGTAATTTTAAGGAGAAAGATATGGCAGATATTAATAGTCCACTTGGAAGAAGACAGTTAGCAATGCAGGGTCAAGGTAGAAGAGCTGTTTATACAGTTCCAGATGCCACGGGAATGTCGGCAGAATCAACTCAATTTGATGATATGGATGCCCCTCCTGGTCCTTCAATGGTTTCAGAAGAAGAAATGGTGCATTTGCAGAGACAAAGACAACAGCAAATGATGCAACAAAATTTTCCATCAGGGGAAGTATCCAGGGAAAATTTACAAAAAATGAGACAAGAATCTAAGCAGGCAAAACAAGAGCTTGGCGGAAAGGCTAGGAATAGAATTGAATTGTTGCTTGGATTAAAACGTAAAACTAAAGAAGTTGAAATTGAAGGAGTCAAATTTACTTTAAAGACTCTTAAGCATTCTGAATATCAAGAAGTTTTTGCAAACCTTTCTAAGTTTGGCGAAGCAAATAATTTTGTTATTTCTTTAGAAATGCAAATTCAAAGTTTGGTACGTGCGGTTACACACATTGATAATGTGCCTATAGAAAACGTATTAAATGCAGAATCTATGGATGATTTAATTGCCTATTTTAGAGAGTTTGATAATGAATTAATTGAGCAATTATACACAGAATTTAAAAGCATTAAAGAAGCTAATGAAGTTAAGCCGGAAGAGGAGAAAGAGGTTAACGAAGATTTAAAAAAATAGTTCGCTATACAGACCATAAATTTTATTTTTTCTTATTTAAGCAGCTTGGCAAAGAGGCTTTGCCAGGCGGCTCCTTTTACGACAATGTAAATCCTTGGACTTATTTATGGCTGTATTATTCTTTTATTCAGGAAGAAGAGGATAAAGTTAAATTTGCTCGTTCTATGTCTATTTTTCAAGGCAGTTTTTCTAATTTTGAAATGGCTAAATCTTTGGTTAAAGCTGAAAATCCAACCGCAGAGATGGAAGATGAAGAATTTGAAGCACTTTCTGAGAATATTTTGACAGAAAATAAGAAAAAGGAAGAGGGCTTAAGAAAGCGTCAAAGAAAAATATTATCTAAAAAAAGAGAAAATGAGAGATTATAATGGCTGACGAGACAATTGATCCAAAAAATATAGCCGAATATCAAAAAGCGCTGGATGAACTTATCAAGAAAGCTTCTTCTTTATCTACTGACGAGCTTAATAAAAAAATGCAGGTGCTTCAAGAATCTGCTAAAAAATTTGGAGAAGTGGGAAAAAAAGCATTTGAAGCATTTCAAAAACAAATAGCAGAAACTGCAAAAGCAATTCAAAGCTTAGATCCTTCTGAAATTTTTAAAGGCTTAAGTAAATCTTTAGAAATATCACAAGAAGAAGTTGAAAAATTTGCAAAAGGAGTGGGTTCTGCTCTTATAACTTATAAGAAGTTACAAGTCCTTCCAAAAATTGATTTTGCCTCTGGTCTTGGATCTTCATCTGCTGGTTTAAATGACTTAAGTGTTGCGGCTGAAAATTTTACCACTACACTTAAAAATGTTCTTCCAGAGTCAGAAGCGCTTAACAAATCTCTTGATGCTATCAAAAGCTTTGCCGCTGCAGAGCAGAGAGTTAATAAAATGTCTCAAGCCTTATTGGCAGCAGCAGCCTCTTCTGGAAATTTATCAGAATACCTTGATCAGGTATCTGATGCTTCTGGTCGAATAGATTTTAGCAAAGTAGAATCTAAGCTAGTAACTTTAAATGAATTAAATTATAAAGTAGCTACATCTACTGGTATGAATGCCGCAAGTGTTAGAAACCTTGCCAATCTATTTCAATCTACAATGCCTCGTGCATTGGATGAGAGCAACGCTGTCAATGTTACTCATTTAGGTGTTGTTGGAAACACCAAATCAACTTATAACATGCTAGAAGCTTCTATGAGAGTTTCTATGGGGACAATGCAAGAAGCAAGTACTGTTCAAGAATATGTAAATAGTAGTTTTCATAAATTTAATCTTACTGGTCAAGAAGCTTTGGAAAATTTTGCAGCAATTGCTACAAATGCCGATAAGTTAAATCTTCCTTTTAATAATTTAAAAAGTTATATAGATAATACTTCTGGTAGTTTCATGTATTTTAAAGATAATACTCAGGCGCTTATTAACGTCATGGGTCGTTTAGCCCCTGCATTTAAAGCTGCCAAACTATCTCCAGAAGCCATTACTGATTTGACCAGGACAATGGTTAATAATATCAATGGAATGGCTTTGGCTCAAAGATCTTTCTTGTCTATGCAATCAGGTGGAGCTGGTGGTCTTAGAGGCGGTTATGAAATTGAATTATTAAAAGCTCAAGGCAAATTTGATGAAATTCAAAAAAAGACAGAACAAGCATTAAAGAAACAATTTGGTGGAAGAGTTGTTACTCTTGAAGAGGCTTCAAGAGATGAAGGGGCAGCAAGACAATTAGCTAAACAAGTGCAATTGGTAACTTCTGGTCCTACTAAAGTTGTTGAGTCAGAAGCTCAAGCATATAAATTATTTGAGGCTATGCGAACCGGAGTCACTGGGACTGCAGAAAAAGGTCAAGAGTCTTTGAGTAAGGTTATGGATAATAGCTATAAGGTCCAAGAGACTCAAACTTCAGTTTTAGTAGATATTAATAATGAAATAGAGCGTGTGGCTGTCAATACAGATATTATGGCAAAAAGGCTTAGCGGGGATGTATCTGGAGCTGTAAGAGCCATGTATGGTGCAGGAAAAACAAAACTAGCAGAAAAATTTCCTGGCGGGTTTGATTCAAGAGAATTAAGTAGATCAGCAAGCAGTAAAGAGGCTGCTAGAATGACTGTATATACTGATCGAAGCTCTACAGCTGCGCAGCAACTTACTTTAGAGCAAAAATCATTGTTTGAGCCAACTGTGGTTGATAAAATGCTTTCTGGATTTGGCGCAGAGGTAAGTAAATTTATGGGCGGTTTATTTGGTAAAGAGGAAAAGACTTTACCAAAGCCTGAAATAGAAAGCGTTGAAATTCCTGAATTAGAACCTTTTCCCATGCTTTCTCCTGAGCAACGAATGAACAGGGAAATTATTTCTCTTAAAGCTCCTGCAGTTCCAGGTGCAGCTGCGGCTAATGAGCCCGTCTCTTCAAGCCATCAAGTTACGATTAATTTACAAACAGATAGTAAGCAGATTGAAACTATTGCTTTAAATATTATGAACGGTCAAATGTCTATTGAAAGACAAAATTCTACATTAGGCGCTGCAATTGTTCCAAATCCATAATAATAATATAATTATTTAACATAATATTATGGGAAAATTTTCAGATGTTACTGATGGTTTAAAGGACGCCAGAGGAGCTGTCAGTGATGCTTTTTCTGATGTTTCTGGCGCTTTAAATGGTGTTTTAGATTTTTTTGGAGGAACTTCGAGCCCATCTACTTTAGGATATGGTACTCGTCAATCTAAACTAGGAAATAATAGACAAGCATTTTCTACCAGGAATATTATTCACTGGGTAGTTCCTGAGGGTCCAGTTATTCAAATGTACGTTAATCCTGAAAGCATTCGATATTCTTATCAAAAAGACATATCATCTGTAAGAACTAAAGGCGGATATTTGCTTCAATATTTCGGTCCTCAATTGCCTAGATTGCAAATTGATGGAACTACTGGGTCTTCTGGAATAGAAGGCATTAATGTGCTTTATGATTTGTATCGATATGAGCAATTGGCTTTCGATCCATATGCTTTATATATGGCTGCGGAAAGTTATAGAAATGCAACTACTAGTAATATTTTAAGCTCTGATCCTGGAACCGTTGGTTCTGGAATTGTTTCTGCTTTTTCAGGTCAAGCATCTTCTCCAACAGCAAATGTTCAACCTCCATCTTTAGCTGATATAGCATTTAGAATAGAAATGTTTTATGCAGGCGAAGTTTATAGAGGTTATTTTACAAATTTTTCAGTAACTGAAAGGTCTGATAATATTGGTCTTTTTAATTACGGTATGGAATTTATAGTAACTCAGAAGCGTGGATTTAGACAAAACTTCTTTGCCTGGCATCGTTCTGCAAATGATGGTCCAAGCAGCAGTAATCCTGATAATGGCGTTCCTTATAGTTATAGTTCGCTATTAGCATATCCAAGGTAATATGACAGACGTAGGCAAGGCAATATTAGGCGGAATCAATGGAGCTTTAGGATTAAATGAGAATGAACCTCGAAATCCTGATAATCCATATTCTTATGAAGCTTTAAAAGGCTTTGAATCTAAAATTAATCAAGCTGAAGAAAGAGTTTATCTTCAAGGCGGATATTCTCGTGCTTTAAGACCACAGGCACTGGAAGTTCTTTTACAAGAGCCCGATGTTACTATCGTAGTTAAAAAAAGACAATTTTCTTCTTTAGTTGAAAATTATCAATATGATCTTTTAAACACTCAAGAAAAAGTTTATCTTAGAGCAGTTAAAAGATTATTTTATAATAAATGTAGAGCAATTGCAGCCTATGAAAGGCTAACAAAGCTAGAAAGAATAGCAACTAAAACTGGAGGAATTTTTAATAATTATTTATTTCCAGCTATATTTTCTTCGGTTGAAATATTAAATAATACCTTTCCGGGTTTAATTAATGGTAGTGATCTGAAAAATTTAGACACTTTAAAGAAAGTAAAAAATTTCTCAGATCCTAATTTGTATACCACTTGGCTAAACCCAAAAGAAATTCCTTATTTAGCAGACGTTGGAGAAGGCGTAGGTACGTTTGAATTAACATTAGCCTCTAGTATTTCTACTACGGTAGCAACTGAAATAGCTAGGGGAAGCGCCAGTTTAAACTTTGAAAATCCTTTAGAGTTAATGATTATTAGCCAGCAAGACATTGAGCAGGCAATTTCCGATGTTGTAGGATTTACAAACCATCAGTTTTTTACTATGACCGAAGGGTCTCTTAATGAGACGATTAATATTTTAAGAAGTCAGCTTAGTCAAATACGAGCGGCTAGAGGAGCTACTCAAATTATATTTGATATTAATCCCAATTCTATTAGTTATAAAAAAGTTAGAGCTTTCATTGATGAAGAAAGAGAAATTAATTTTTCTTATGACCCTGGTTTTTTTGGAACCGGCATCACTACTAGTGGTACTGTAGGTGCTGTAGAAATTGATGCATCGGCTAGAGAGGGAAAAAATGGTCTTCAAGGCTCAAGTGATTCGGAATTTAACTTTACAGGGGAAAGATCTGAAGAGGTTATATTTAAAGACATTATTACAAATATTTATTCTTTATTAGATAATCAATTAATTAAAAGAAATGAAATTAAAAATTTTAATGCTCAAAACTCTGAAGTGCGTAAAAGAATGCGGCTTGAATTTGAAGATAGAGCCATTATTCAACAACAGGATGTTGTTCATATTTTTATAGGTTCTAAAACTAATTTAGATCCTAAAGTATCTGAAGGTTTTAATTTTTCTTATTCTAAAGACAATATTATCAATAATATTGATAAAGGTTTTTCAGGCTTAACCCAGTCTCTTAGAGACTATGCTGCTGTATTTTCAGGGCAAGATTCAGGAGAGACATTTATCGAAGCAGAAAAAAATGCTATAGCAGGACCAGAATTTCCTTTATGGCTTTGGCTTTCTATGAGGAATGATTTTACTAGACAGGCTGCAGGGACTCATGTTTTTGCAGGTGTGGTAAATTCCGTTGGTCAGAATTATAGCTCAGGCAAATATACTTTAAATGTTTCCTGCGGAGATTTTACTGAATATTTGCAAAAGAGCCAAATAAACATCAAGCCATCTTTAGATGTTGTAGATGCTTCTCTTTATGATCCATTAACTCCTTTTAAAACAGATTTTGATCCTGCAACTGGGCTATTAGGAGAAATGCCAGAATTATTAGATGATAACATTGCTTTATTAGAAACTGGCTCTGCTAAAATTAAAGCTGGTAGAAATCGGGGAAACACAGCTAGCATAGATAAATACAGTGTTAGAGATCCTGAAATTTTAACTCCAGAATCTCCTACTGCTCAATTAAGAAATCAATTTTTTGATTCTGATGGTTTCGTATATCGTTGGAAGCAAGGAATTGGAACATTAGTATTATCAGGTTCTTCAAATTCATTTGGCACGGGTTCTCTTAGAAAAGAGACTTCTTCTATTATTACATCTAGCCCTTTCTCTGGACAAGATGTAATGAATACATTGTCTTTGTTAGTTACTGGTCAACCATATAATTTTTCTACGTTTTTAAAAGCAGCATCTAAATCTGGATTTTTAGAAACTGAAAAATATTTAGGTTTTAATTCTTCTGATAATTATCTTAGAGGTCTAATTAAAGATCTAAACAAGTCCAATGCTATCTGGGGCAACTTCGTGCCCTTCAAAAGAATAGCATTATCTAATGAGGCGTATAAAACTTTATTAAGAGGTGAGTTAGATGTAACTAGAGCAAATCAAGAATTAACTGATTTAATTCGTCGAAGAGCAGAAAAATATGATGGATTATCTTCTGTATATAAGGGATTCAGCCCTTTTTATTTTGGCAATGGAGCAAATAACACTCCTACTGTTTCTCCAAATATCTTATCTTCTGTAGGAAATGATGTAAGTACTACAGTCTTCTCAGAAATTTATGATTTAAATTTTGAAATTAATCAAAAAATAGAAGAATTTTCAAAAACATTTAGCGAGGTTAATGGAAGCATTAAAGTTTTTGGTGATGATATTAGCGTCGATGGTTCTGTTGAAAATTATGGTTTTTCAGCAGAGGAACAATTAAGACAACAAGAAGAATTTAGAAAGAAATTATTTCATTTAACTCAAAGAAGATTATGGAAAGTTAAAGCCAATGAAGATCAAAATTATTTTATTGTAGATGATTCTTACGATAAAAATTATGATATTCAAGCATTTGAAGACAGTTTAGGCAATTTAGATTTATTCAAAAGCACTTATCAAAGCGTTTCTGAATTAGTTCAAAATGCAGCTACAATTTTAGGTTTAGAAATTTTTGCAGACTCTCAAGGTCACATTAACGCCAGACCCCCTGCTTATAATAGAATGCCCAGCTCTGTATTTTTTAAATTATTAGAAGAGAGAAGCCAAAAAGGAATTAAATTATTTCCTGATTATTTAGAAAGTTTATTTTTAAATCAAATCAGAGGCTTAACAGATCAAATAGAAATATTAGAAGATCAAATTAGAATAAGAGCCTATTTATTAAGTGGTAATTCAGATGATACTGTAGCAGCACAGCTTTTGGCGGGAAATTCTGCTGTTGGCGGAGGAACTTTTAGTTTCTTGACTATTGATGGAAATTTTCAAGGCAGCGATAGTATAAAAAATTTATTGCAATTAAACAACCCGGATGATATCGAAACTATTAATAGACAAGCTTTAACTGAATTGTCTTCTTTGGTTGCAAAACCTAATAAGACAAAAATAAATTTTGATATTGTTCAAAGAAGAAACGTTTTAGAAACGATTACTTCAAACTATGGCGTTGAAGTAGCTGTCAATGCCGTTGCTCAAAGATTAAAAGCTAAAGGATTTATAGATCCTTTAATAAATGACTTAGGCAACTATACCGGCAGAATATCCTCTCAGGCTAATGCTGTAGAGTTAATTTCTCAAGTCGCCTCTATGGTTTCTGAGAGACAGTCAATTATTAAACTTTTAAGCAATGCAATTAAAAATTTAGAAGAAGGCACTGCTTTAAATTCAGACCCTGATGCGGCTCGCGTTCCTTTATTTTCAACTTTTAATAAAAATTTAAATAATGGTAAAATACCTGAAATTTTATTACATATGGTCGAAGATGAGAACGTTCATGATTTAGGTCCTAATTCTGGATCTAGATATATTATTAGAGATGTTGATTTGATCAGCTTTGAAATTTCAGAAAATCCTCCTCCCTATACTGCGGTGGAAGTTACAGGCTCTATTGCTAATAGTTTGGTCAATGCTCCTGGAGGGTTAGAAGTAGGAAGTAATGGAAACTTAATGTCAACTGCTTTTGCTGCAGATTATGATATGTGGAGGCTTTATGGATTTAAAAGATCTCAACCAGTATCTGCTGCGTACTTAAGCGATCCTGTGGCTCAATGTGCTCCATTTGCTGTGTTCTTATTAAATCAAGCTAGAAAAAATGTTTTAAATGCCAGAGTAACAGTTCGTGGAAATGAATATATTCAAGCTGGAGAAGTATATTATTTAGAATGCAGAGATTTATTAATGTATGCTGCAAGCGTCAGTCATCAATTTGATTTTTCTGGAAATTTTACCACTACATTAACATGTACATATGTTAGAAAGCCAGGGGAATTTATTCCTACCATGTTAGATATTATCGGTAAGAGTTTATATACTAGAAGAAGCCAAGCTAATTTAGCAAGAAACGTTAGAAATAACAATCCATCTACGGATATTTCAATTGCAGCTTTGAAATTTGAGCCCAAGACAGCTGTAGCAGAAGATGCAGAAAGTGAAGAATCTGGTTCTGCAACAATTTTTGGATCTGCTTTTGGAGAGTATAATAGAAAAGCAGTGGCGTCAATTTTATTGGCATCTTCTGGAATGTTGACTCCATCAAAATATGGAGATGTAATAAAAGTACAAATTAGATGTTATTACAATAGCAATAAGGGTTATGATTCTGTAAATTCTAAACTAAATAAATTTGCACAAGATATTAAAAGCGCACTATCAAATCCAGAAACTTTTTTCCCAGGACCGAATGGTCAATATCAGGCTCCAGATACTGCAGCACCAACTTTAAATCCTGATGATGTTATAGTACTTCCAGTAGATTTGGGCATACAGGAGGGGGATGAAGTATTGTCACCTTCAAATAAAGCTTGGAACATTGCTAGAACTATGGTGATGAATTCAAAATCTGAAAAATTCTTAAAAGAAATTAGTGCTTCTGATTATTCTACAAAGTTAAATTATTATTTATTTAATAATGTTATAGATGTCTGGGTATCTGCTACGCCAAATACCGATACTGGAGAAGAAACTAGTAATTCTAAACAAATTCCAAACACTGAAGCTTATAATTTAGAACGTCAAAAATTTATTGATGCTCAAAATAAAGCTTTAGGTTTCAAGTGACAGTTAAGGTTTAAGTATGGCTGGTATTAAAGACGAAGAAATTTATATTGCTTCTATTATAGATTATAGTAGAAATGGTACAATGCGAGTAGCAACTCCTATTGGACCCATAGATGTAGCTATTCCAAGCTCTTGGATTGGTCCAGGAGGAGAATTTGCTGGCGGTTATCCTAAGCCAGGAGCATCGGTTAAAATTGTCAAAAGCAGAGACCGATGGCACTGTTTAGGGTATGATATTACAAGCAGAGATTTGTTTGTAAATAACTCTGTAAATTTTACCTCTTCGTTAAGTTCAAATAATTTAAGAGATTTTCAGCCAGATCGATATTTAATCAAAGCAAAAAACGGTACTCGTCTTTATGTTGATCCAAACGGAATTAGTGCTGGAACTGCTAATTATAGTTTTGATATAAATAATTCTCTTGTTAGAAATAATTTTAAACAAGAAATTTCTTTTACAGATTCTTATAGAAAAATTTCAGGATCAATAAAAAGAGATTTAGGATTTAATTCGGATAGAAGTCTTTTAAATTCAACTTTAAATTCTATAGATTATGAAAATTCTTTGGTCCCTATAGGGATGGACCCAAGCTCTACTGTTAATAGAGAAAATACTTCTTCAGATCCTCGCAATCCTACGCTGGCAGAATCTAGAGAAATTTTTTATGAATTTGCTTATGATTATAATGTAAAATCTTATCAGCAAGAACTAAGCAGTTATCAAATAGGAATAAATGCTGATAATGAAAATGAAGTTTTAGATATAACTGATTCAAAATCAGACAATAGAGCAATTCCTCTTTCTTTAACTTTAGAAAAGCCAAATAATTTAATTGAAAGTATTAAAGGAACTGTTGTAGATTCTTTTGGCAATATCTTAGACATTAACAGATCAATTCTTCCTATTGGAAAATTAGATGAAGTTTCTTTAAAAAGAAATAGTGATAAGACTGTTGCTTATAAAAATATTTTGAGAGAATTAAGAAAAAGTATTGCATTTCATTTTGAAATAAATGCTCGAAAAGATATTGGAGATGGTCTTGAGCCTCCTTCCTCATTGGCAAATGAGGAAGACTCTTCATCTAATTATTACAGGGATCGTTCTAAATTTTTTATTGATATTGATAAAGAAGGTCAGTTTAAAATTAATATTCCTGCTTCTTCAGAGACTGGCAATATTCCTCTTCTAACAAGATATGAAAACTATACTAATTTCGCTTCAAAGGAAGATCCTGACATATTAGCAGATCAATTTATCAAACCTGAAGATTCTAAAGATATTTATTTGGATAGTTTTGCTGGATATGCTAGCATTAATTTATCTGGAACAAAAGACGAGTTAGATGGATATCAGTCTCCAATTGATAGATTTACGGATAAGCCTATTAAATATGGAACTGCATTTCATGATATTACAAAGACTTGTTATGAATTTTCAAAGAATGCTTCCTATCTTATTGCGAACCCTCCTGAAGAGCTTATTTTTTTTGACAAAGGCAGTAGATTAAATGAAACTTGGAAGCCTTTGGATTATATTGTATCTGATAAGATTATTGTAACCGGTAAAGATGCTAATGGCGGCGGTCGCAGTGGAATGATTAATTTGGATGGATTTGTATCAGTAAATGTTGGTGCTAATACCGTAGATAGACAATCTTTATGGATTGATACCGCAGGTGGAATTATTCAAAATGTAGGAAGGGATAAAAACGGAATAAGTCATGCAGCGTCTTTTGATGGCAAGGTGTATTGGCAAATTGGGGGACCGGGCATTGGTAATACGTTTGATACTAGATTTGCTACTGAAAATGATACCTATATGAATGGCGAGTTAGACATAAGAGTTAAAGTTGGGGGTCATTTAGCAATATTTAGAATCGCAGAAGATGGAATTTGGATTGTGTCACCGGGAACAATTAATCTTGAAAGCGATCAACATATATATTTAAAAGCAAAAGGTGATATTCAATTAGAAGCAGAGAATATTGTAATGTATGGCGGAACAGAAAAAAGAATAATGTCTAGATTTCCTAAAAATATTCAATTTACTTAATTTAAGTTATAGGTTGGTAGATGCCTTGTAATCCAAATGATAATCAAATAAATGTTGAAGTTCCTCCGCCGCCAACGGTTCCGGGGTTTGGAATTCCATTTTCTCCAATTCAAATTCCATTGCCAGAGTTTGATCTTCCAACTAGTTTAGTTGAAGACTTTGCAGCTATAATTAAACAGGTAAGTGCTTTATTTCCTAGTGGAGAATTTTTTTCAATTCCAGACGTGGATATGAAAGATATTTTTGGGGCTTTATCTAGGGTCTTATCTCAAATTGCTCCATATTTAAGTCTTTATAATTTTTTTCTAGCATTATTGAATATGATAAAATGTATTATAGATATTCTTTGTGCTATTCCAGATCCTTTTGCTGTTGCTAATAAATTAATAGTTTTATTTACAGAATGCTTGCCCCCATTTTTAAATTTATTTCCGTTCCTCGCTTTAATAGCAATGATTATAGCTTTATTGCTATTAATTTTAGCTCTTATTGAATATATTATTAATACAATTTTAGCTATTATTGAAGCCATTTTGCGTAACATTGAAATATTTGTTGATGCTGCAAAGTATGGTAATGCCGAGTCTATTATAGCAGCTGCAAATAAAATAGCTAGTGTATTATGTTTTTTGCAAAATATTTTAGCAATATTATTAGCTTTAGCAGCTATCATTAATGTTATTAAGTCAATTGCTCAATTTGCAGGAGTAACTTTCTGTTCCGATGAAGATGAAGATGGATGCTGTCCAATTGCTATTTGCCCTCCATTTATTAAAAATACTCCAGACGGCATTCCAGTTTCTAGCGGTCAATTAGTTTATTTAAAACAAATTGGATTAGACCCTGAAAAAGCATTTAAATTAGACCCAAATAATCCTGACGATGCAAAAACGATAGAAACTTTTAATACACTTGGTCTCTTAAGTCCTATTAGAAAAGAACGTTGGCAAATTTATGATAAATCTTTTGCTGATGCTCAGTATTTAATTTCTAACATTTATACTCCAACAGTTCCTTTTGGTGGAGATTTTTGGTCTGAAGCCGTAGTGGCAAATAAAAAAACATCTCCTAAGCGAGCCCAATATACAGTAGATTTAACTTTTACAGTTAATCCTTCTCAGTTTGACAATACGTCTACTGATGTTAAAGGAACTAGAAAATTTAAAGCAAAAGATTGTGTAGCGGTCGAAAAACCTTATCAATTTACATATAAATATAATTCATCAGAAAATGTAGATGATTTTATTACAAGAGATTTGAATAAGGGGGTAGCTGGAGTCTTAAGCGTTGCCGGTGGTAAAGTTTTTGAAATTGCTACTGATGGCACTGAAACTGAATATATGATTGGGGATTCTCAAGCTACTTTAGATAATTTTGTTTATAAAACAACAGTTAATTCTCTAGAGCTGCCATCATCAGATGATGCAATTATTATAGATAATATAGAATTTGTATGGAAGCCAAACGCCCCTGCTTTGGCAGGATATACTGTTACAACTTTTGGCTGCATCCCAGATGTAGCAATTGAGAAAAATATTTTAAATTCAGTAATTTTAGCAGAGGGTATTCAGCCAGTTGCAGACAAGTTACCACCTTTGCCAGATGTAACTGATACATACAACTGTGTAGTAACTGCACTAGATAAATTTAGAAAAAACATTTCTGTTAGTGGTGCTGCTGATTTTCAAGCAGAATCAATAGCATGCTTAAATACTTTAAAAACAAATACTATTAGTACTATTACTGCAGCGGTAATAGCGGCGGCAAGTCCATATAAAACTGAATTTACACTAGACACTGATTTGCAATTTACTAGTGCTGGAATTTTAGTTACTGTCTTTATAAGAGACGGAGCAGGAACGCTATTAACTTCTAAATTGCCAGAAGCATGTTCTAAAGATATTGCGGCAAATCTATCAGCAGACGTTTCTCTAGGAAATATCACTGATTTTTCTTATGATGGAGTATCTGCATTTACTGCCAATTTATTCTCTGAAATTCCGGGAGATGGTACTATCGCAATAATTTTTAATGGAAAAGTATTATCAAAATACAATATTGCAGTAGGTGGCGGTCAATCTTCAATTGAAGAAAACATCAAAACATATACCTTCGTTGCAGCAGTTCAAGAATCCCCAGTTCGTCGTGATGAGACTGATGTGGAGTAATTTATGGCTAAAGCAAAACCTCAAACAAATTCATTTGACGATCTTGGCAATACAGAAGAAGATATTGATGTTCTATATAATACTTATATAAGACCGGTTGATAGCCTTCGATCTAGGGCTAGACCAATTTTATCAGTTGATGCTTCTAAGTCTGCAATTGCTTCCAGCGCCTCTTTTAGTAAAACGGAAAGCCCTAACGAGCCATTAGAGAGCAGAGTTCATGCATTTTATCGAATGCTTGGAATGCCTGTCGCTAGTAAGCAAGCTGGATTTTATAGTCCCGGATATAATCCTTTAGGTGCAAATTCGGCAGATCTTAGGGCGAAAATTAATAAAGCCATTTATGATGAGAAAACAGCTCAAGAATTTATTTATTATAGAGAGGGTTTATTAGAAGATGCTCAAAGAATCTTTACATCCCAAGATAGTTTGGCAGTAATTTTTTATTCTATTTTATATAGATATTCTTTCCCATTTGCCAATTTAGATCCTGCGGTAAAGCATTTAGACAGAGATAAGCAACAAATTACTTTAGAAGACAGAGAAGCTTTTGCTAGAAAGTTTTCTAGTAACAATCCTGACTATTCAAGCGAAATTGATTTTTTGTCAATAAATTTTTCCACTGTATTTCATGCAATTAAACCATTTGTAGTAGATCCGGCTATTGCTGAAACGGTTACTCCAATAGATAATATTGTTTGTGTTCCTTTTCTTAATTCTGAAAAAGAAACTAAAATATTAAAAAATAAAACTTTGCTTAGACCTGGTATTGAATTAATTATTAGACAAAGACTAGAAGATTCTTTTTTAAGCGCTGAACAATTAGCAGGACTGGAAAATATTCTAAAAGGCGATAATTCTAATAAGGCAACGACTTTGATTGATTATAATGCCCTTGCCACTGCTGTAACATCCTTAGTGGAAGGATCTAAATTACCAAATAATTTTAAAGAGTCCTTGTCTACGGTAAAAAATATTGAATATAATACTACTTTAAAATTGGTAAAATCAGTCAAGTTCTTGGTCAAAAAATTTATAGAATCACAGCAAATTTTAGATGATGCAAGATCTAAAATTAATTGGCTTCCTCTTCCTAATCCTAATTTTGCCGGACCTATTGCTGGGGGAAAGCTTTATACTACGTATTATAAAAATGGTAATATTTTAAATGATAGTAAAATTCAACAATTACAAATAAAAAAATTAAACGCAGAAAATGATAGTAAACAATTTTCTAAATTAGGAGGTTTTGCATCTCCATTCATTCAAAATACTTTTTCAGAAAAAGTTCAAAAATATCAAAAAGTAATTGAAGAATTGGTCCATTCAAGAGATCAGGTTACAGAGCAGGCTTTTCTCGCTTTAAAAAATATAGAAATTATTAAAGGTGAAACGTCGGGAATGGGTCTAGTTGATATGTTGGCAGTCTATGTTGGTCTATGGTCAATAGATATGAAGTATTTGCTTTATTTAATAGATGATGAAAGTGTTGAAAGATTAATTAGATTTAATGATAAATATAAAGGATCTTCTGTTGTTCAGAGCAGATCGAAACAAGCAGCTACCTCTGAAAATGTATTAGAAGCATTGACTGTATTAGAAGAAAAAGTTTATAACGTATTAAAATACGCAGATTTTTTTCTTGAAGAATCTAAGAATCCAACACAATACACTAATTCTTCAATATAAGAATATGAGCTTTGATTTGAAAATTCAAGACGGAGATCTATCTATAGGTACAGATGGAGATCTTAAGTTAGTTGAAAAAAAAGATAAATTAGTTCAAGATTTATTAAAAATTTCAACAACTACCAAAGGATCTAAGCAAAAATATCCATTTTATGGCTCTTTAATATCTAATTCGTTGATTGGTAGCGTTCTTCCAGAAGATTTTACAAATACCTATGCTTCTTCTCAATTAAGAGAGTCTGTGCAATCTTTGGTGGAAATGCAAGCAATTCAGGAGAAATATCAATACTTATCACCGGAAGAATCTATTGGAGCAATTAGAGAAGTTTCAATTCAAAAATTTACATCCGACCCAAGATATTTTTTAATTTATATTTCTGTTTTAAATAAAGCCTTTACAAAGGTAGAAGCCCAATTTGAGTTTAGCACTACTGGTTTGTAGTGATATATTTTTGCATATCTTTGCATAATGCGCTATAAAAATAGCATTTTGGTGCTATATTATTTTAAGGTGGAAATAAATGTCTAAAATTCGTACTTCCAGTGAAATTATAAGAAGTTATCTGGAGTTTTATAGAACTGCCCAGCCTCTTTTAGATACTAAACCAGGCACAGTTGCTAGAGATTTATTGATTGACGGTCCATCAGATCAACTATCCAAGCTTTATGATGAATTAAATAAAGTATCTAGCCTTCAATCTTTAAGACAATCTTTTGGAAGTGATTTAGATAATTGGGCTCAAAATATTGGAGCTACTAGAAACAGAGGCGCTAGGGCAACAGTGCCAGCGTTATTATTATTCGATAGCGTTGAAGCAGATATTGCTATTACAAAAGGCGATTTGCTTTTTGCTAAAAATGGAACTTCTTTTGCTATAATTAACAGCGTTTCTATTAATTCTCTTCAAGAAAATCAATATAAAGCAACAGTTGCAAGATATAAGTCAGATTTAGATTTTTTGGGAATTACCCAGCCATATGCAATTGAATTGGTCGTAGAAGCAACTGCATTTGGAGATCAAGGAAACATTTCTAAATACGGCATGATCAGAACAAATATATCTGGAATAACTAGTGTAACTAACGTGTTCCCTGCTAGCGGCGGACGACCTGCCGAAACTGACAGCGTATTCAAAAATAGAATTTTGTCTATTTTTAGCGGTGCCAATACTGGAACTTCTCTTGGATATTCTAGCACGGTCAGAACGGACCCTTCAGTTTTAGATGTTTTAGTAATTTCTCCAGGCGATGATTTGATGACCAGAGATGGAACTCAAGTAAATGTTGCAGAAGATGGGACGAGAACTATTATTTCAGAAGGAACAGGCGGCAAAGTAGATATTATCACCTACGGTATTAGACTACAAGAAAATGTTGACTCTTTTATTTATAGAGATAAAAGCAATACTGGAAATCCTACTAATTCTTTAAATGATTTTGTATTAGGTCAAATTTCTGGGGATGAAAATAAAACTGTTACTAGAAAAAGAATTGACAATTTAGCTTCTGGCATTTTGCCTTCTCAGCCAATTAATAACATTGTTTCTGTTGTAGGGTCTTCTAGCGGACCTAGCTTTAAAGAAAAAACCACTGATATCTTTGGAAGAGTATCTGGAAATTATGAATTAATTAGAGACACTGGTGGATACGCTAACTCTCCCTGGGGATTTGATAGACTACACTGGATTTCTAATAAAATTTTAGATTTACCAGAGGATAAAACAAAAAATAATTTTAATAATCAAGATCAATTATTTTATACAGACTCTACTGAAATTAAAAAAATTACTCAAAATATTGTTGTAACTAATGAAAATAGTAAAGTAGTATCTTCTGATAGAAGTTTAATACAATTATTGCACTATCCAGCAACTCTAGTCACTAGAGTATTTAACGTTTCTACTGGAGAAAGATACTTAATTGCCAGCCAAAATCCTGATGGCACTGGCACAGTTAACACTACTGGAAGAATTAAAATTTCAGGCAAGTCTTTGCCTTCGACTACCGATATTCTTCAAGTTGATTATACTTGGATTTTTGAATACGATCCATATTGGGATTTTGATAATAAGTCTTATTCTTTTAATGCTAGAGATGTTTCTGATAGCATTGATTGGGGATATTCTAATTTGGTTCGTAGAGAAAGAGGGGTCTTAACTTCTTCGGGACCATATTTATCTTTAAATGTGACTCATTCAATTTCTTCCGTTGTTAATGTTAATGTATTTACAGAAGAAACAACAAATGTCGTTCTTAATTCTGGAAAGTTATCGGTAATTGTTTCTAATGTTATTTCAAACATCGTGTCTATTAAAAGAGTTTCTGATGGAGCAGAGCTGTGGAATACTCAAGATGCAGATGGATCTATTAGTTCTTTAGTAGCTTATCTTCCAAATGATACAGTGGGCAAGTTTAATGACACTGTTACTGTAGTATATAATTCTTCAGATATTTATTCAGATACAGGGTCTTTTAATAACAATCAAATTACTATAATTCCTAGCGTCTTGGCTACGGCTGGCTCCATTGTAGAATGTACTTATATTGCAAACATTTCTTCGATTCTACCAAGCACCTTATTGTCTTCTTTACCAGCCATAAGAAGTGAAAATTATTTTAATACAAATATTTCAAGCTTGGTTGGAAACCAACCATTTTCTAATTTATTTTCTTTGGGAACTATTGTTCAAAACTTACGTCAAGCCCCAAGCAATTTATCATTTAATATTACTGGAACCATTGTTCCTGGCGTATTTACTGTAGCGGGTCAGTCAATTTCTTACGCAGCAGACATTTTATTTACTGCAAGCAATGATGGACTCACTCATGATTTGTCTCCAGCAATAAGATCTTTCTTAAAATTAACCTCTAAAGACAGCATTCCATCTTCTTTAAAAGTTGCCAGACTAGTTAAATTTGAAAAGGTAATTACAGATTCTAGTTCTAATGTCTTGTCGGTCAGCCAAGAATATGACGTTCTAGGCACATCCCTAAAAGACAATTCTTTGGTAAAATCAGAGGCAATTCAAGATTTGTCTTTAAGTAACTTCCAAGTAAAGTTACCAAGTACAATTGACAATTTAAACAACAATATTGTTATTGGTGACAAGATTCGAGTAAGATTTTATTTACTTAATAGTTCCGATTCTGAAAATGTATACTTTACTAAAGCAGGTACTCAGTATACTCAAAAGAAATTTGTTTATGTAGATACTATTGCCATCTCTAGCGGATTCAATAGTAGCGCTTCTTCGGCTGCAACATTAACTATTACAAACATGAATCAGCCAATTGCTAAGTCTAGATACAAATCATATTACGATTATATTGCTCCTAAAGTTAATGAAAGAATCACTATCACATCAAATTATAATAAATTAATAGGCGATGCAACGTTGTTAGTTGAAAGTACGAGACCAATCACTGCAGACGTATTGGTCAAAGCGGCAGAGCCAGTTTTAGTAGACGTTACTATGTACGTAGTAGTAACAGAGGAATTTAAAAACTCATCTACAGTTGTGAAGCAAAACGTTCAAGACTCTCTTACTTCTGCATTAAATACCAATTTGTTAAATCAAATTGTTGATGCTTCAGATCTGATTAATTCTGCATATACAGTAGCTGGAGTTGATCGTGCTAGAGTCATTTATTTCAATAAGACAGGTGTAAATGGTTCTGTTCTAAGCGTTCAAGCACTGAAAAATCAATACATTGTAGCAAATACAGTTTCTGTAGTTATAGAAGAGCGATAATCATGGCAGTTTTAAAAGCGTTAGAAGTTAAAGTAATTAATAGTACAAAAATTCAAGCTAAATTTAGCTTAAATTTAGATTTATTAATTAATACTTCAAACGTTTCTATTGTTTCTAATTTACAAAATATTCCCAATCCAGAAGTATTAAAAGTTAATGTTGTTAATGATCGCTTAGATATACTTACCAGACCTTTATTTCCATATGTACAATATTATATAATTTTTAAGTCTTCTTCTACTTCTGATTTTAAATCCATTAATGGCGTATTTCTCATTGATGATGAAAGGCTTAATAAGTTTTTAATTTTAGGTCCAGAAGATTCAAGCAATACATTAAGAGATTATTTAATTGATCAGCTTAAAGATGATCCTTATAATTTAGATTATGGCACAATTTCTAGAGACATAGTAAATGCCAATGCTAATTTTTTAGCTCGTGGGCTCTATGATATTAAACAATTAAGAAACGATAACTATTTAAGTAGAACAATTTTTGATGAATTAAAGACTCGTGGACCAGGACCAACTGATAGGCTTTCTGAGGAAGGTACCTATGAAATAATTAAAGTTTCTAAAAATTTAAATAATAAATTATTTTCTGATACTATTTCTTATACTGAATTTCCTTATTTTCCAATAACTCTTCAAAAAGTTAAAATTAATTCTGAAAAATTAATACCAGGTACAATCAAATCAACTTTTGAAGGCTTGAAATTAAATTTGTCTCGTAATTTGGTTACTTCTGTATCTTCTATTACTATTAAATATTTTAATGGAAATATATATAATTATAATATTCCAGCTTTAGGCTATCAGATTAAAGATAATAGATACGATCCTGAGTTTGCATCTTCTTATATGGAACTTGAAACTAATCAAATATTATTATCTTCTAAAGTTTTAGAAGATGATAATTTTAAAGTTCCCGTGGCAAATGATTATATATTAGTGTCATATGAGTTTAAAGATTTAGGAAAGATTGTTTCTGAAGATACTTTAGAAGTTTATAAAATTTCTGAAATAATTAGAGAAGTTGTCCCTCCTATTTTTACAGTGTTTTCATTGCCTCACTATCCAATAGTTGATGAGCAGGGGAATGTTCCCAGCTTATCTGGTGTAGAGTTTTTGGACCCGCAATCTAATCCTCCCTTTTCTGCGGCTCATCCTGCATTTATTAAAGAGTTAGTATTTAAACTTGATGGCTTGCCAAAAGCAAAGGGAGAATATTGTGTAGATTATAACACCGGTACCGTTTATGTGTATGGTGCAGAAACTAATGATGGAACTGGAGACTTTCCTCCCGTAGCCTCTTATTTGTATAAAAATTCATATGTTAAAGATTTAGATTATATTTATGACAGCGACACTTATGAATTAGTGCGGTCTCCTTTAAGATACCTTGAAGGAGATGAAGGTATTGTTAAATTTTCTTATGAAAAAACTTTAGTTCCTGACATCGACTTTATACCGCAAGTACATAAAGAGCAACTAGAAGAAAGAGTTGAGAATAGATTTACTTCTACATCTTCTTTTACTGTAAAAAATTCTCCTATTACTAATGTTTTTAGAATTTATAATGAAACTACTGGTGAGATTTATAATATAGATCGTTATTCTTTTAATTCTGTATATTTTACCTCTACTAATTCTCCTAGAGTTCTAAAAACAACTAGAGAGAGAGTTAATTTTTCAAATATAGATAATGAGCAACTTATAGTTAATGAAGAATTAACTAATTTGGCTAGTGTTAGAATATTTAAAATAAATTTACAAAATAATAGAATAGTTTCCGCTTCCGAGGATTCAACTGGTTCAGCCTTTAATAGCTCTACAAATTTTAGTCGCACGGATATTTTTGAAAAAGAATTATATTATGATTATATTTCTTTAGATGAGTTTAATAATATTAATAAATTATCTATTGGTCAATATTTAATTAATTATAATGATGGTATCGTTTATGTTGCCGTAGATTCAAATAGTCCATATGATGTTGGAACTATTTCTTATAAGAAATCATTTATCTCTACGCAAAATAAGCATATTTTAACCGTTGGAAAGCTATATTATAGCACATCTCCAAATATAGTGTATAAAGATGTGCAATATAGCAGCTTTACAGATAGCGAAATACTACCTCAAACTTTCGAAGTTTCTGATGAAAGATTTTTAAATAATAATGACTTATTTCCTTATGTAGTGTCCTCTAACACTATTACCGTTACAGATGATATTAGTTTTGTAAGAGGGGTATATGATCTTTATGATTTAAATAATAATGTTAATTATATTAATTTTGGAGAAAATGCAACTTATTCCAATAATATAATTACTTTAATTCCTATTACTCAAGTTTCTGATTCTTTAGTTGCCTCTGGATTAGTAGTTTCTGTTCCATATGTGTCTCCTGGCGCAGAAATACATGAAGTCACATCAATAATTAGAAAATCTGATAATTTAGAATTATTTGATGGATTGGCTACTGTTTCCGGATACAACATTACGTTATCGGGTGTTAATTCTCCCGTTGTAGGAGATGAAGTTATTGTATTCTATTCTCTTAAAATGAATGGTTCTGCAACTCCAATTGTAGATTATGCAAGAGGAGAGTATTATGTTGATTACGAATATGTTGCCGATGAAGTTATCGTAAGTTATGAATACGGTGATAATTGCTTAGATTTTTCACAGTCTGGCTCCTTAAATCAAGGAGAACAATATTATGTAACTTATAAAGTTGGAGCCCTTAGAGATTCTCTATTGAAGAATTTCGGATCTTTAGTTAATATTCCAATATTAAATGATTTTGATGTCTCTCTTGATAGAGAAAGATATCGTGATGCTTTAAGAGGCGCTTTACAATCTTTTACTAAAGGTCCAACACTGCCTTCAATGAAATCTTTGGTAGAGTTTATAACTCATATTAAACCAGAGATTATTGAAGCAGCCTTTGAAAATTGGAATTTAAATACTGGTCACTTATATTCAAATCAAATTAATACTACTGGTGATTTATTATTGGTCACTGGAAAATTTGATAATGGTGTTTTAATAGAAAATTCTAATGAATCTATTACAATGCCAGTAACTAGCAATTTAAAATTAGAAGAAGGCACTTTGGAACTGTGGACTATCCCAAAGTGGAATGGACTAGACAATGATGCAGCTTTAACTTTTCAAGTTTTAAAAGATGGATATGTTTTGCCTAGTAGTTCAATTTATATTGGATCAACTGGAAAGCATCCAACATTTGACTTAAATAATAAATTTTTAGTATCTAAAAGCGAAGAAACTACAGGTTTGCCAGTAGCCATTTATACAAATACTGGTGCTTTTATTTTCTATGACGATATTGAATCTCAATGGAAATTCTTAGTCAGAGAAAAAGTTGCAGACGGATATGTTTTCTCAGGCACTATTGAAACCAGTGGAAACTTTTATCACGTAGATTTTATTGATGGTCTTGGCGAAATTAATGATAAATTAAAAACAAAAAATAAAACAATTCAATTTGTTTTTAACATTGACGCTCAAGATGAGCTTTATCCTGATGGATATAAAGACGGATATTCTGTTGATGGATATTTGGATGGTTATTTAGACGGATACTATCCTTTGGATGGATATTCCCCAGGATATTCATTTGATGGAATTAGATTCATGTCAGATGAAGAACATTATTTATTTGACTTTGGTAAAGAAGAATTTAAAAATAGATTCTCCTTATTTAAGGATGGTTCTGGTTATCTTACATTTAGAGTCTTTGATAATGGCGCTTATGATAGAATTAATAAATATTCTTTAAGTGCAGATATTTCCAACTGGAAATCAGGAGAGGCTCATCATGTAGCCGTTTCTTGGAAGCTAGGAACTAAAGATAAATCAGATGAAATGCACTTATTTATTGATGGTATAGAAGTTCCAAATATTATAAAATATGGCGGAAGACCAGTTTCTAATTTAACAGATAGATTTAGAACAGTTGTTCCAGAGTACGTGCTAGGAACAATTACTAAAAAAATAATTGAAGGCAATGATTTAGTTACAAACGGTACAAATTTAGTGTACTCAAATACAATTGATTTTGCCTCTCAAGGAATTGTTCCTGGAGACATATTAGAAATCAATGAGTTGGGTCTTGGTTCTTATACTATTGCAGCCGTATCTTCCAACTATTTAACTTTGTCTTCTATAGTTCCAAGCACTTTAACAGATGCAAAGTTCTCTGTTAATCCATATTCTGTAGTTGTCTCTTCTGAAATTGATTTATATAAAAACTTTACCGTTTCTTTACTTAGAAGCGGAGAAGAGATTGAGCTTCCAGGACTAAGAGCTGATTTTCCAGGATACGAAATTAGCAAGAACTTTTTAAATCAAAATATTTTAACTATTTTAGGTGATGCGGAAATTGGAGACCAAATATTTATTAGAACTTTAGGTTTGAATTTCCGAAGAGCCAGAGAAAGAGTTTATGTCTGGGGCAATAATTCTCATATTTTGAAAACTCAAATTCCTTCTCCTATTAATTTAGATGAAGTTAAAGTTTTCCCAGTAATTCTACCTAGTGTTGCAATTGGACCATCTAATTCTACTTATTCTTTGGGCTTGTTTAATTTTACTACAACCGATGTCAGCCAAACCTCTTCATCTACTGAAGGTAGGAGCTTAGCTGTTAAAGTACTTTCTGGAAACGTAGATTTTAGCACTCCAGTTACTGTAACCATTTATGGTAATACTGACTCTACTCCAGATGAAACTTTAACATTTAATGCAGCAGGAACTCAGTATACCGCTAAAAAATTTCAAACTATCACTTCCATTGATGCAGCGGTCAAGCCTTTTAATTCATCTAAAAACTCTGCAGTAATTGAAATTAAAGAGCGATACACCATTACTTATCCTGAAGGCAACTCTATATTCCCAGTTATTAGATACTCTTATAAAACTCAAACTGGAAATACTTTATTTGGTACAATAGGCACGACTACGGTTTCAGATACCAATGGCTACTTTATAGGATCTAACATTGGTCAATCATTAATAATTAATTCTCCTCCTTCTGTTGCAGGATCTTATCAAATTATAGCTCGAAACTCTGATACCAGCATAGAAATAAGTCCTGCTTTACCAGCTACTTTCTCTAATGGCTCTTACGATATTTTCAATACAAATATTGGAAGATCAGGTTTTGCCAATGGATTCTTTACTTTTGAAACGGCAGGTCAGGTAAATGTTCCTTATGTTTTAAAACAAGGATTCTACGACTTTGATTATTCCGTTAATTTAGAAGTTGCGTTTGATCCTTTAACTGAAGAACTAATTCACATTGGGTCAAGCATTTTAAAACAAAATCAAGCATCTGCAATTATTGATGAACTTAGAATTTTATCTAAAATGTTAACTGATGTTAGAGTTGGAGAAACTTTAGCACAAGGAACGGAAAGTATTACCGTAGATGCTGCAAAAATTAGACCGTTTAGAAAAAACAGTGACACTTTGGCATTGTTGCATTTTGATGAAGTGCCATTTGTTAACGACTCTGATTATTGGGTAACTGCTGACAAAGCCTATATTCAAACAGATAATGGCGTAAATAGTAATTTTGGCAAAGCTTTAGTTATCAAAGACAGACCTTTAGCATATGATAATTTAGGATATTTATTTACTAACCTTGAAGGTACCATTGAATTTTGGGTATCTCCTATGTTTGATACTGCTAACGATCCTAATTATAGATTTTATTTTGACGCAGCAGCTTTAATAACCGAAGAGCTAGTTTCTATTTCCAAAGGAACGATAAAATTAAATAATAGAGCTTCTTCAATTCAATCAATTTACGTTGAAGGTGATAAAAAGAATTATGCCTCAGGTGCAGTGATTCAATCAGACTTTAAAACAGTCAGATTAAATACGGCTCTGCCTTATCAAAAAACACCTATAAAAGTTACTTATGTCCAAGTTGGAACTTCTGGTGATAGAATCTCAATTTATAAAGATCCTGAAGGTTATATTAATTTAAATGTTAGAGCATCTGGAAACGATTATCAGGTAAGACAACCTGTATTGTGGGCTCGAAATTCTTGGCATAGAATAAAAGCTACATATAAATTTAACCAGCCCAACAATCAAGATGAAATACGCTTGTTTGTAGATGGGGAGGAAAGAGGCACAGTTAGATTTGGTTCTGGATTATTATTTGGTGCTGGAATTGTTTTCGGTCAAGGATTTGCTGGAGTTGATAATTCTAAATTAACTGCAGATATGAATTTCTTAGATGTTATAACAAAATTCTATATTGGCTCTGATATTAGCTCTGTTAATTTGGCAAAAGCAAGAATAGACAATTTCAAAATTTCTAATGCTATTCAGCCTTTCTATACTGTTGCTGGACAGGAAAAGGACATTAATTATAACTCTAATATTGAGACTGTTTTGCCAGTGGTAGAAGATTTATACACTACTTTTATGTTGAATTTTGATAAAATATATTCTAGAAATCAAGAATGGGCTTTATTAAGAGATAAATATTTTGGAATCTATAATTTTACAATTAAAATAATAGACTCATTTGATATAGTTTCTGAGAGTGATAAGGTAAAACAAATATTAGAAACTTTAATTGATATTTTAAAACCTGCTCAATCTAAAGTTACTCTGGAATATTTGGCTTAAACTACTTTTACGACATAAAAACATGACTAAAAGAATAGAAGTTTCCGCTTTGCAAAATTTATTTAGAGACGCCCAACGTGTATCTAAAGAAGATTTAGACACAGAGCAAAACTATAATAACAAAATACAATCTTCTATAATTAACAATCATTTTGGTTCTGGAGTTTTATTGGAAAATCCAGTTCCAGTAATTCTTTTTGATTCTGATGTTTTAACTTCTGTTCAAGCCAGCTTATTAAGTACTGGTAATTTTGATGGAACTGGACTTTCCCCTCATCTACAGCCATCCGATATCAATCTCGGAAATCAATTAGAAGTTGAAATTACTGATTCTTCTGCAGTTGGAAGATTCTCTGCAAAAGTAGCTATAATTGGATTATCTTTTGATGATACTTTGCAAATTGATCGCTTTTATTTTTATAAAAATGAAACTCAAGTAACTGCAAATCACTACAAAAGAATTTTAGCAATTTTAACCAATGATTTCAAAGGCAATAATAATTGCTCTAGAAATTTAGGTGGTAGATTAGTTGTTAGAGAAGCTAGATCTTTCCAAGTATCTCGTGATCCAATAATGATATCTCAAGATGTAGAGCCTGATTTATTTTGGAGAGATTTTAAAATCGCAAATCCCACTTCTACTCTCCAAGCTGTATTGCAAACTGCAATAGGACCAGAGTACAATGTTGACTCTTTAAATATTAATACTACTGGAAGACCTAATAGAGTTTTAAATACCAACGATGTTTCTTCTCATGTTGGTCAAAAATTTATTGCTAAAACAGACAATGTTCAAAAAATTACATTATTAATGGGTGCTTCTGGAGACGAATCTGTTCTAGAAGAAAATAAATATGACTGGTCCGGTTCTTTGGTTGTTAGCGTTTATGCTCTTCAAACAACGGTCTCATGTCCAACGGATATTATTCCTGCTTTGGCAATTGACTTTGAACCTCAGTCAGAGCCATTAGTTCAATTTGCTTTCGACCAAATTGATTTAAGAGAAATTGGTTATGTTTTAACAGATACATTGCAACCTGTTGATATTGTATTTTCTTCTTCTAAAATTGGCATTCCAAATGGTTTAAAATTAGGTAATTATTATGCCTTTACCGTTAAAAGAACAGGTGATGCATCTGTTGGTTCTATTTTATTTGGCTCTGGAAATGATAGAACAGAAGATTCAAAATTAACTTTATATAGTGGTTCTGGATGGGTTGATGTTTCAGAAGAAGACTTGTGGTATCAAGTTTGGACGGATGCCGTTAAAATTTCAGACGGTCAAGGATATGACGCTGGGCAAGGAATAGTTATTCCTAAAACTACTGTTGACACCTTATCGGGCGCTACAATAGACAATAAAGAAAAATACTATTCTTTCAATGACACTGGTTTTAATATTTTAAATATTGGTGTTATTCAAGCTGTAACAGAAGCTAGTGTAATAGAGCAAGATGAGCGCACTGGTAATGATACTTTTTCCAGAAAGCAATTTGTTCCTAGTCTAAGTTTAGTATCCGAAACTGAGTTACAAACTTTACAAAATACTTCGGATCCATTAATTGTAGCTGTGGCTAAAGATCTTAATCCTAAAAAGAATCCTTTATTATCAAAATCTCAAAATTTTATAGGTCTAGCTAAAGGAAATACTTTTTGTATTATTAATCCTGACCCAGATTTAATTACTAACAATTTAGTTGGTTCTACTTTAATTCCAAATAGCTTATCAAGTAATAAATATAAAGTTGTTAAAACCAATTTGTGTACAGATGGTTATGGCGATGTAAACGGTGATGGAGTTATAGACGACAGCGATATAACTTTAATTTCCACTTTAATTGGAGAAAGTCTTTATTTTTCATCTACTCAGCAAAAAATTGTTGATGGTTACATTAACACTTTAGATTTGTTAAGAGCCGATTTGGACGGAGACGGTTACATTACATCTAATGATGCCGATCTTCTTTCATTGTATGTAAATAAAAATATAAATTCTTTTCCAGTAGGAACTTCATTTACTCATATTTGCTTAGAGGTTCAGCCTTTAATTGGTCGTTATGATGGTTACTTTGACTGTGGTGACGGTTATATTAGAGTAGACGGCTCTTCTTTGAATTTGGTGCCTGCCTCGTCTTTAACTCCTTCTGAGTTAATATATGACGGATATTATATTCCATCTACTTTGGAGCTGGACCCTGCATTTACTACAGTTCCATTTAATGGTGTTACATATCAAGTTGTGCCTAAGCCATTTTGGCAAGACTGGTTTATTAGCTTATCATCAGAGGCGAGACTTGTCCCAGCTGCATTTACTTATATGGAAAATCTTGAAAGTTTTTCATGTAATCCAGTTGCAGAAACTGTATGCGAAGAAAGATTTGCAGAAGCGCCAACAATAGAAATTGGTAGAAATGATTTCTTTATTCCAAATAATCTATTAATTGGTCGTGGTCAAATATTAAATCCAGATGGAAGTCATTTTAAACAAGACGTTGAAGTTGCAACTATTGAATTGAGATTGCCACAAATTCCATTAAATGAATCAAGTATTAATATTTATGAAAAATTTGTTGTAGATGTGGGCGGTGGCAAGACTGCAGCAGGATTCCCTGCAATGAAATATTCTGATTGTTCTTTTGTTAAAATAGAAGATATTGTTTTAAACAGAGTGAAATTCAATGTTGCAGTTCAATCTTTTTATAAGAATCTAGATGGCTATGATGCTGATTTGGATGGCTACGTGGTAATTGAAGATCCTACTATTGGAGCCTACATTGATCATGCGACTGGAATTTTGACTTTAAATGCTCAAGATTTAGCAGAAGACAATGTGTACTTATCCTTGGTTACAAAGCTCACTATTACAGTGTATTTAAAGAAGGCAGGCTGGAATAATCAGCATTTAGTAATTACTTCTGATGTTCTTCAAGGTCTACTTTCTTGATTGCCTGTTATAGAATGACTCATGCGAGTCAAGGTACAAGGATTTTTATTTGGCAAGTCTCATAGCTGGGCTTATGTTAATCAAAATTTAGGAAGATCTCTTCTTAATCAGGGTCACGAAGTAGAATTTATTTCTACAGATGGAAATAAACCTGAACATACCCCTGAAGATTTAAAGCCATTTATAAAATTAAGACCATCTGGTGAATATGATATGCAAGTATCATATACTGCCATGATTAATTTTCAAAATTATTTATCTTATGGTTCTAAAAATCGTTTTGGAATATGGTGTTATGAATTTCCAATTATTCCAAAAGAATTTATTAAATATTATAAATTTGTAGATAAAATTTTAGCCCCAAGCCAGTTTGCTAAAGATATTTTTGTTAATAATAAAATTCCAGAAGAATGTGTTTCGGTAGTTCCACATGGAATTAATTTAGAGCATTTTGCTTATAAGCAAAAATATCCTTTAAAAACTAAAAAGAAATTAAAATTTTTAATTCCATTGGGACAGCCTCATATTAGAAAGGCTATCCCTGAAACAATAGAAGCTTTTTATAAGGCTTTTACTAACAAAGATGATGTGTGCTTAGTCGCAAAAGTTCCATCAGCTTCTTTGGATAAAAAAGCTCCTTTTGAAGTTGATGTAAAGAAAATAATTCATCAATTAAATCAAAAATACAAAAATCATCCAGAAATTGAGCTAATTACTACTTATGTTCCTAATATGGTTTCTTTATTCAATGCTTGTGATGTTGTATACTCTTTAACTCATGCTGAATGTTTTTTCATGCCAGCTTTGGAAGGTTTTGCTGCTGATAAATTAGTTATTGTGCCTCGCCATGGGGGTCAGTTAGATTTTTGCAATGATGACAATAGTATTTTAATTTCTGGAAAAGAAGTGAGGGCTCCAATGGATGCTCAGTATTGGAGCGCATCTGTGTATAATTCTTATTTTGAAGCAGACCAAGAACACGCAGTAGAATCATTGAGAAAAGTATATCAGTCATATGATTCTATTTTAGAATCTAAAAACGAATCCATGCAAAATACTGTTAATCAATATACTTGGGACAATGCGTTAAATTTAATTTTGAAAGAAGTAAAATGAATTTAATTAGCGTTATTATACCAGTGTATAACCAAGTGCATTTTACAAGAAAATGCATCGAAGATTTATCTCATTTACCTGAGCAGTGCCAAATTATCGTCGTAGATAATAATAGTATAGATGGTACTAGTGATTTTTTTAAATCATTAAATAAAAAAAATATTAAATATATTAAATTAGATAAAAATTTAGGTTTTGGAGCCGCCAATAATATTGGCGTAAATCATTCGGAAAGCGACAATTTATTATTTCTAAATAATGACGTAGCAGTTCTAAAAGATAAGTCTACATGGATCGATTCTTTAATTGAAAAATGTCAGGATAGATTAATTTCTTCTCAGTCTGGATTATTAAATAGTAATTTTAATTTTGTTCGTGAAGCATCTGCTCCTCATCTTTTGCAAGACCCATTTGAATATTTAAGTGGCTGGTCAATTATGGGATCGAGAAAATTATTTGATCAAATAGCGAAAGAAGAAGGGGTTATTTGGTCTAAAAAATATTTTGCTTATTTTGAAGACGCTCATTTAAGTTGGAAGGCGAATGAATTAAAAATTCCAATGGAAGTAGTGAAGACTCCATTGCATCATTTTGGAAGAATTACATCGAGTAAAATGGGTCTATCTAACTTATATCAAGAATCTTATAAGATATTTTCTTCTTATTGGAAGGGAAAGAAATGAAATTACACATTCTAACATTAACTTGGAATGGCTCTTTTCTTTTAAAGAGACTGGCTCCAGGACTTCTTAGTAATTTAAAAAATCTTGATATTGATGCCCATTGGTATGTTAGAAGCAATGGATGCAAAGATGATTCAGTTTCTTATTTAGAATCTTTGGGCAATAAAGTTTCTATCTTAAAAAAAGACCATAACAGAGACAATTTTTCTCAAGGTGTTAATTCTTTAGCTGTTATGGCTAAAAACAGTATAGGAAATGAAGATTTATTTTTACTTTTGAACAATGATATCTTTTTTAAAGATTCAAATGCTTTAAAAGTAATTATAGATACTTATATTAAGTACAAGCCTGGAGTTGTTGGAGCAAAATTAAATTATACTAATTCTAATAAGTTACAACATGCTGGTGTAATATTTTCTTCAAAGTATGGTAACATGCCTTGGCATTATAAAGCAAATGAAGAAGAAGACTCTGATTCTTGTAAAAATAGAGAGTTTCAGGCGGTAACGGGTGCGTGTCTTCTTACCCCTTGTAATTTATTTTTTGAAATGAATATGCTTGATGAAAAATTTAATTGGGCTTTTGAGGATATTGCATATACTTTAAAAGTTGGCAAAACAGGCAAAAAAATAATTTATTGTGGCGGAGTAAATATAGATCATGGAGAATCAGTTTCTTTAAAAAAGAATCCTGTAAATAAATTAATGATGGGACCTAATGTTAAACATTTTAAAGAAAATTATGATTCTTTATATAAATTAGATCATGATTTATATTTAAAAAATAAGGATTATAAGTTAATATGAAGTCTTTATGTTTGCCATATTGCCCTGGAATACCTTGGGACATTAACGATCAAGATATGATCGTTAAAAAGTTAAAGGGAGAGTTTCGTTCTCTTACTACAAAAAATATTAATGTGGTTTGTCATGGCGGATTGTTGGAATCATTCTTTTCTACTTTTTGTATAGAATATTTTAAATTAAAATACCCCGAAAAAAATATATTTTGGCATGGCAGAGAAGAATTTAAAGAAATTATAAAATTACAAGGAGCTGCTAATTATTCTTCTGAAATTACAAAAGAAATTTCGGGATCCTATCCGATTCATTTCTTTAAAGATAAAGAAAATAATGCATATTTTAATTTATTAGATAATTATTTTGAATATCACACCTATCTAGGTAAAAAAATTAAAAAAAATAAAAATAATTTTATTGATATTTTTAACAAAAATTTTATGTTGGATAAATTATTAAATTATCCATTTGTTCTTAGAAACCAAGATAGAGATATAGAGTTTGAGGCTTGGTGTAAATTAAATAAGTATGTAATAAATAAGCCTTATATTTTAATTTTGCCTGATAGACTTACTCATTCTTTGCACAAATTAGATTTTATTAATTTTTCTATGATGGAGCTAAGGGCGCTGTCCTCTGTTTTAGCACTGCAGGGCATTCAAACTATCATTATGTCAGATGATCCTTCAAAATATTACGGTAATTTTAAATTTATAAAATATTCTTTTACTAGATTTTTATCTTTAGCAAGAAATGCTAAAATTGTATTGTCTAGACAGCCTGATTATTCAATAATATCATTATTATTATTTAAAAATAATACTTATTCTTACTTTTTAAGACATATGCCAAAAATTAAATTAAAACCTACTATGAGAAGAGTAAAAGGCGCAGTGGATCCTGATTGGAGGCACATAAAGCGTCAAGATGCATTACCTTCTATCATTGAACAAATAACCAGGAAGATTTATGAACGCTAAATTATTAATGGTAACTTATAATAGATTAAATTTAACAAAAGAGACTTTAAATAATATTTTTGAAGTTACTAAAACGCCTTTTGAATTAATTATTGTAGATAATGCTTCTCAAGATGGCACTGTTGAATATTTAAAAGAGCTTTTATCTAACAAATCTAAAGATAGTTATTATTTAGGAGCTAAGTTATTATGCAATTCTGAAAATTTAGGAATTGCTATTGGAAGAAATCAAACACTAGGTCTTGCAGGTGACGCTTCTTGGTACGCCACATTAGATAATGATGTTTTGTTACCAGATAACTGGTTACAAAAGTGTATTAATATTATGACTCTTGAACCTCGCTATGGAATGCTTGGAGTAAATTTTGAAAACGTTAAATATCCCTTGTTAGAAGTTGGATCGTATAATGTTCAGCATAAACAACAGGGAAATTTAGGAACTGCTTGTATGGTTTTCTCCAAAAAAGTTCATAAAATGATTGGATTTTTTAATGATTTTGATTATGGCAAATATGGACTAGAAGATAGCGACTATGGATTCAGGGCAAGAGTTGCTGGATTTAAGCTAGGATATTTAGAAGATACCGGAACTCATTTAGGAGAAGATGGGGCAGATAAAAGTTCATACAGGCAGTTTAAAACAGAGGAGCACAATAAATTTGTGCAAAAGTTTTATAACAATTGTAAATTGTATTACAGTAATCAAAAACCAATATATGTTCCATTAAATAAAGAAAAATATAAATTTAATAATATAATATCATTTTAAATTATGCAAGAATATTTTTTTGATAAATTAAAATCAATATGTTCATCAAGTATTGGTTGTAAATATGATGGAACTTATGTTTTAGAGCCAAAATTTGGTAAGATATCTTTTTTGATTGAAGAAGATTTTTCTTATATAGAGATACATCTAAAAAGATTGTCTGGAAATGGAAAAATAAAAATTAATGAAGAAGAACATATTGTTTTATCTAAAAATTTGCAAATAAAAGTATTACTGTGTAAAGATAAAAAAATTTATATTACAAGACCTGAAGATTCTATTGGCGAGGTGGCAATTTTAGGCATAGAAATAGATTCTGATTATGAGGAATATATGGCAAGAAATTGGAAGTCAATAGTAAGAAAATTTTCTAATTATAAAGGGCTATCTTTAGTTAAAAACGATTTATTAGCAAAGGAGGGCTCATTTATTGAGCCCAGTGCTATTATTTCCGATCTGACTACGGATCCTCCTAATGCATATTCTATTAAAGAAAACAGAATAGTTTTTAATTATAATTGTAAAATTTTAGATATTGATGTTAGCTCTGAAGTAAAAGTTGAAAAAACAGAACTTTTTGTTAGTAGAGAGCCAGCAACTCCAATTAGAAATCCCGAGATTATAAAAGATGATATAATTAATGTTAATAATTATATTAATTTTAATCAAAATGTAAAAAGAGATAGCATGGTAGATTTTAAGCCTTTAGTTAATATTGTTTACGATTCTGATAAGTTTAATGGTTTTGTTAAAAATAACTTTAAAGAACAAAACAGAAATATTAAATTTATTGCCAGTAATGGTAAAAATTATTTATCTATTAAACCTGGAGCTACGTTCTCAATTCCCATTTCTTCTATTGAGCCAAATAAAAAATATACCATTATTTTTAATGGTAAAAAATTTGGTGGAAATGGAAAATTTAAAGCTTCTATTTCTAATTCTAAATCACCAGATCAATATGCTTCCCTTGTTTTTTCAATAAACCTTGAAGACAAAAATATAAATATCTCTTCAGGTGAAGAGCCAGATTTTGGAACTTCTTACAAATTAAATATTGGTGTTTTTGAAGATGGTAATAGTGAAATTCTAGTTTCTAGAATTATTTTAGTAGAAGCATTGGACCATGTTAAAATGGATACAGTTTCTGATGTGGAAAATCTTAATTCACGTCAAGAAGTTAAATATTCTTTACCGGCACATACCTTATCTGCCAATCTTAAAGGCAAAAATAAATTTGTTATTGTTATTCCTAGTTATAAAAATCAAGAATGGGCAGAGAAAAACATTTTATCAGCTTTAGATCAAAATTATCCAGATTTCAGAGTTCTTTTTACTGACGATTGCTCTCCTGATAACACTTTTGATGTTGTGAAAAAAGCTGTAGAAAATCATCCAAATAAAAATAAAGCTGTTATTGTAAGAAACGAAGTCCGCAAAGGGGCTTTAGAAAATCTCTATAATATGATTCATTCTTGTGATGATGATGAAATTGTATTAACATTGGACGGTGATGACTGGCTAGCAAGTCCAGAAGTATTAAATACTTTGAACATTCATTATTCTGGTGATGTGTGGATGACTTATGGTCAATATCAAAATTATCCCGATGGTGGAAGAGGAATAGCTCAACAAATACCAGACCATGTTATTAAAAGTAAAAACTATAGAAGTTTTTCTTGGTGTTCGTCTCACTTAAGAACTTTTTACGCTTGGCTATTTAAACAAATTAAAAAAGAAGACTTCTTCTATGAAGGTAAATTTATGGCTATGACATGGGACATGGCAATGATGTTTCCTATGTTAGAAATGTCTGGTCATCGCTCTAAATTTATTAGCGAGTATTTATACATATATAATTTAGTAAATCCAATTAACGATCATAAAGTTAATCAAAAATTACAGCAAAAGTTAGATCGTTTAATTAGAACCATGCCCAAGTATCCAGTTTTAAATAAAGAGCCCGCTCATGTTTTAGAAAATAGGGCTAAAAATAAAAAGAAGATAGGTTTATTAGTAATTGCAACTGGTAAATACGATCAATTTATTCCGCAATTAATTCAATCAGCTGATAAATATTATTTTCATGATTCAAAATTTGAAGTAACATATTTTATTTTTACAGATAAAGAGATTTCTTTAAATACTTCAAGAAATTATAAGTTAATTAACATAGAACATCGTGGTTTTCCATATGCTAGCATGGATAGATTTAAGCATTTTACAAATAATTCAGAAGAACTATCTAAAATGGATTATTTATATTATGTAGATGTTGACTGTAAGTTTGTAGATTATGTTTCTACTGAAACTTTGGGCGATCTGGTAGGGGTTCGTCATTGCGGTTATTTCAATGGCGGAGGTACATTTGAAGAAAATAAAAATTCCGTATTTTATGAAGACCCTAAAAAATATAAATATTATTTTGGAGGCGGGTTTAGCGGAGGGGCGGCAGCTTCTTATTTAAATCTTTCTAAATGGTGTTATGAAATGATAGAAAGAGACTTATCAAATAATATAGTGCCGACTTGGCACGATGAAACTGCTTTAAATAGGTACTTTTTAGATCACGAACCTGAAATTGCATTAACCCCTAGTTATCACTATCCAGAGAACTATTCAAATTATGTTGCAAAATGGAGACCGTATAAATTT
>Ga0078894_10000084_pt1 | contig 54188 bp, 79 predicted proteins | sample LauGreSu1BDMLBSD_2_FD_67506 | JGI IMG/M metagenome (GOLD analysis project Ga0078894, IMG submission 67506) | Freshwater lake microbial communities from Lake Michigan, USA - Su13.BD.MLB.SD (version 4) (version 4) | ecosystem: Environmental > Aquatic > Freshwater > Lake | place: Lake Michigan...
TCCTCAACATCCTTTTTACTGACCTTCGTAAACGTATTTTTCAATCGAACAAGTTGTTGTTCACTTAGATCCGTTGCATTCTGGTAGGTATCCCATGCTTCTTGTTTCATTTTCTGTCTCTCTTTCAAGAGTTCCTTTTTATTCGACCGAGGAGGTCCGTCGAATACAAAGAGGGGTATAATTCGGTGTTGAAGAAACATACGAAGAAGTGCATCCATACTTGTTAAAAGGGAACCAGCGGATTTGAATCGGTACATGAAGATGGATGTATCGACGACAATCTTTTTACCGGCCAAGAAAGAAACGGGTTTGGTGAAAATGCCCTTAAACCCGTACTGTTTGATGTACCGATTGAGAAACCGAATTCCCATTTATGAAAACGGGGTGGACTTTCATGGAGTATCAATTTTAAACATTTTCCAATCCAAATGAAAGTTTTTCTTTCCTTGATACGCCAGTGTACACTGGGGAAAGACGATCGCCTCTTTCATAAAGGATCGGAAAGACTGCACCGTACTTTCTTGTATCTTACGAATCAACTGAGGTTTAGTATACATCGATCGCTTGTGATACGCATAGGTAGAATAGTAGACATCATAATCATATTTTGTATGATATAGATAAATCATCTTTCGTTGTTGTCCAATCAGAATCTCCTTGTCAATCAGTGTACGCGTACATTCCATCAAACGATGAAACAGAACATGAAGCGTCTTGATAAACACTTCCGGTAAACATTCAAAATCAATGACCAACGAACTAGAACAGTGATCTTGATGGATGGTTACCGTTATCCCATAGACAAGACTATATTTTGTTCTCAATTCATCAAACAAGAGGGTTCGCAACACATGTTCATAGAGCCCCCTTTCATTCCATAATGTTTTCATAGGAAATCCGACTAAAACCGTTACTGTAGGAGAATCCTTATGTACATACACCATCTCCTTCTTATATGAAAAACAATCTACTGGAGGAGAAGCTACTGCATTTGACATCGGTAAATAGGACGTCATCAGTTTCGTAATAACAGGAACCGAAAAGTTCCCGTAGACAACAAACATAACGGTTTCCGGTGTATACATGCGTTGATGTGCCTCTTTCAGCATCGACATCGTGAGAGCTTCTATATTTTTCAATTGAAGTTTGGCATCATCCATGTGTTGTAATCCTTCGGGTACATAAAATGATTGATTGAACGCGTTCGTTAATGCATATTTAGGACCATTCATGACCATACTGAGTTCCGAGATGACGGCCTTCTTTTCTCGATGCATGACCTCTTCCGATAAACGCGGTGTGGTTACAATCGTAGAAATGTATCGGATGATGTCTTCGGTCATATCCGGCAACCCTTTGACAAAATAATTGACTTCCGTATTTCCAGTCGTTGCATTCATGACACATCCTCTCTTATTCCAATACTGTATACAGTTTAAATTGCAGGGTTTCCACCCGTCTACGGAAACATGCTCCAATAAATGATGAATTCCTGCGGTAGTCATCGTTTCATGAATAAACCCTGTATGAACGACTGTACGTACCGCAATCGTATCAATCGGACATGGGGCGAGCACTACCGTATACCCATGAATTTTTTTAATTTGGACAGATTGTTTCCTTGTCTTCATATCATTGAACTATAATTTTTAGGAAGTTCTTTGATTTCGGTAGAGTAGTGGCCTTCGATTTGACGCATCATATCAGCATCGTACTTGGTAACAAAGTTTATTCCGATCCCCTTTCGACCCCATCGTCCAGATCGACCGATACGGTGAAGGTAATTGTGAACACATCGTGGTACATCGAAATTGACGACCACACTCACTTGTTGAATGTCAATTCCTCTAGAGGTAATGTTGGACGAAATGAGAACACGATACTTTCCATCCTTGAAACTCTTGTAGGATTCGTTTCGTTCATACTTGTCCATCTCACTATGTATACAACAAACGGGGTATCCTGCATCCTTCATCGAACTGTGAAGCATCATGACCCGCTTGACTGAATTACAGTAAATGATGCACTGAGAAACGGAAATACCTTCGAATAAATCTTGAAGGGCCAACATCTTATCCGTATCATTCTCAAACGATACATAATACTGGGAGATACCTTCGAGGGTCAACATATCACTCTGGACAAGGATCTTGATCGGATCGTTCATGATTTTAGTAGCAATCTCACTTACACTTTCAGGAATGGTCGCACTAAAGAGAGCGACTTGGGCAGAGGAGTTGACGGTTTGGAAAATATGCTTCAACTGAGGTAAAAATCCTTGGGATAACATTTCATCGGCTTCATCGAGAACGACCATCGATAAATTCGAGGAAAGTATACCGCGTGATAAAAAGTCGATGACGCGTCCAGGACACCCAATCATGACTTGAGGATTCTTGCTCATTTCATAGGAATCGTGTTCGATCGAGGTTCCACCAATCAGAAGATGCGCCCGTATTTTTGTAAACTTTGCCAACTTTACAAAAACAGAATGAATTTGTTCCGCCAATTCACGTGTGGGTGCTAAAATAAGCGCTTGATGGCGTTCTTCTTCCGTACAACGCTGCAATACGGAAATACAGAACGCTCCCGTCTTGCCCGTTCCTGATTGGGCCTGAGCAATCACATCGCGTCCTTCGATGATTGGTGGAATTGCCTTCTCCTGAATTGGACTCGGCTTTTCAAATCCACACAAATGGATTCCTCGTAAGATGGACATTTTTAATTGGAGAGCTTCCCAGTCGGACATAATAATTATATACACTATTATTATTTAAGTTTTAATTTAAACTTTAAGAGCGTAATCTACGGTATGTATAAGTTAACCGACTTTGTATCCATCTCAAAAAAGAATGCGTACAGGATCCCTTCATCCGTCATTCAACTCATCAACTCATTATGCGTTGAAATCAAGGCGGAACCTACCTTTGAATTTACACAAGAGATTCGCCATACGAAACAGGATGTGATTCGAGAGTTGAACAAGATTACGGAGACATCTTCCTTTGAGATGTTTCTTTCCATTTTGAATGAAGAGAATGTAGGTGAATTTTCCGAAGACATTTTTACGATATTGACCTCCAATTCCTATCTCATGAAAACCTACTGCAAACTCTTTTTGGAATTGTGTGAAAAATACCCCGTATTTTTGACCATCTTGGCCGCTCGGACGGCTGCCTATAAGGAATCCTTTAGTATGATTCAGTTTGGAGATCCATCCGATTATGATTTATTTTGTAAAATCAACCAAGAGAATCAATCTAGGAAAATGTACAGTCAATTCATTTCGGTATTGGATCATTTACGTAAAACGAATGATGGCGAACACATTAGTGCGTTTCTTATCGAACGTATCGATTCTCTCTTGAACAGTTCCTCCAAAGAGATTGTTCATGAATGCATCGAACATATAGCGATATTGTCCAAATATAAAATTTATCACCGAGAGAAGATTGAGACCTACTGTAATTTAGATCCAAAAACGACTTCGGGCATTCATACCAAATTTATCTTTACTTGCATGGATATTTTAAATGTATAAGGTATGGCAAGCCCTCCTCGCGTAGTTCTTCAGGGATACATCGACGATGCGGTAGCTGCTGCTCGCTCAGGTCAAGTATATAATTTACCAGAGGCATTAACGACTCGATCGAAGGCTCGATTCGAAGCTGGTGTCGCTCAAGGACTTAGAATGAGTGCTCGTAGTGCTCGGCCTGCTCGAATCCCTGAAAGATTCGTAAGTAAGTTTAGAAGTCGACGAGCCTCTGCTCCTCCGTCCTCTCCTCGTGGCGTTGGTGCACAAGCCCGTTCTCGTAAAGGATCTCGTAAAAGTAAGTCTCGTAAGGGAACCCGTTAAAAATTGAAAGAAAGAGACAGGAAGAATGATTTCGTACCATGTCTCGTCATCTTGATTCCGAGAAGCCTTTCCTTATCTTGACGAATGTAGAATCTCATCCCATTCTTGATGCCTATCGCATCATGAACGCGGCCATACGCCCTATCGATTCAGATCAGGACAGGTCTTCTTTTGGAACCATCATCTGCCTCTCGACCGAAGATGTATTTGGACCGATTGCCTACTCTTGTGAGTGTCGATTCTTCGGTATACTCATTCAGGATGGATTCATCATTCGCCAGAAGAAGGATTATGTACCATGGGCAAAGGCAGAGGGTGCCTACATCGGTATTCCTACCTTACACGAAAAGGAAGATTATCCTACTAATTTTTGGGCCGTCTCTTATCCTCACATTACCCTCGTTCCACCCAATCATAAGATTCATCTTTCCGCAGACAAACTACAGCAGCTCGACTATTTCTATAGCGAACTGATGTTAACCGACAACACCTATGTACATCATGTCTTGATGGAATCCGGTCCTCATCATATCACTCGAGCCGTTCGAAATGGGATGAAGCCGGTCATCGCGGGAAAGGAAGTCCTTCCAGGAAAGATGTATACAGAATGCACCGGTCATTCTGTCATTATGTAAGTCGCTTTCCAAAGCGACACCCAAGGTATGAATTAGACTTTATTCCAAGAGTTGAACCCTACACATCCGTTATGCCTAAGGAATAATCTTACTCGGATATATTATGCAACGTATTCGAAATCTATTTTTAAAATATCAACACGTTTCCCCTCATAAGAAAACGGGTCCTTTCATCATGCCTCCCGAAGGATCGATCAGTTGTCCTCCGGAAGTATGGAACAGCTTTTCAGATCTGACCCATACCACGACGTATACGTTCAATAAGAATCGTATAAGTTTTTTTCATGAAGGAGAGGATTGTGATACGATGATCCAACATGTGGCCCGAATGCTCCACGTCATTCAAGTCAAACCAATCGTCGCTGAGATTTATCTGTCTCCTGTACTGAAGTCCTACCCTGAGAATCGGGTCTTTGGGGAATCCCACCTGAACACCGGTTATTGCGACGGAAAGATGATCGTGGTCTACCGCCGTGAAGAATGGTTCAAAGTCTTTATCCATGAATGTATGCACTATTTTAGATCGGAAGAAGTTCTGGATCACGAATGTACAGAAATCCTTACGATGTTCCATAAAAAACAGGTCAACGTATTTGAAACCTACTGCGAACTTTGTGCACGTGTTCTCAACTGTTGTTATATTTCCGCCATAACCCATATTCCCGTCAACTGTCTTTATGAAATCGAACGCCAATACTCCATTCAAAACATGGTCAACGTCCTTCATCACATGAATTTAGAATACGCAGATTTATTCGATCCTCATGAATTTAAAGAAGATACCAACGCCTTTGCGTATATTGTTCTGACGGCAATTCTGATGCATGCAAAGGTCATGCCCGACTACCATCCCGATACAAAATTCAAACTTCTGTCCGATGATTCATTCATTCAGGCAGTTCTTAAGGGAGCAAAATCTACATCGCTGTTTCATGATGTGCATACTCGAACTCCCTCCATAACCACCACGATGACAAAATTAAATGTAGATGAGTTTGTTTTACACCATTAATTTCATAACCTAGTACATGTATGATACGGCGACCACATGTTCTTATTTATCTGTAGGAACAAATGAACAGTATCAGGCCGAATTACTTAAGGTATTTCAAATCAAGGATGTCGATGATTTGAACGAATGTATTACGGTTCTTTATGAACGGGTGAAAACGGAACCCACTCTTCCTTCGTTAATCAATAAGGTTATGGAAATGTACCCATGGGCAAATTCGGAACATGCCTTTTATGTGTTATTTAGTTATGACTACTTTGAGTATACGCATCCTTATGTGGTGAATCTACTGAACCATACACCCAACGATGAAGTCTACGAGAAATTGCTGTCTGAAATAAAATAGTTTTTATATACAGTTATGTTATGAAGCCTCGTGGACCGGATAATGTAGCAGTGTACTATGGGACTGCGGTAGTCTCTGCCCTTATCATTCTTGCGTACATCGCTGCAGGAGAGGTGACTCCGATTGTAGGGTTTTTAGTAGGAGGTGTACTGATGTTTGCGCTTTACCCGAACAAAACGATTGCTTTAGTTGCGGCAATTCTGGTTTCGGCCGCACTTCGTAAACCTAATCGTGAAGGAATGGAAGATAAAGAACCTGAAAAAGATGCGACTGCAAAACCAGAAGATTTGGTCAAGAAGGCGACTGCCTTAGCGGATGCAGTTGGGGTAAAAGAAACTACCCCCACCCCTGCCGCAGCCCCTACTAAGGCTGCTGCTGTCAAAGAGCCCTTAGATAATAAACATGAAAAAGGAAAGGAAAAATTCGTAGGAACAAAGGAATTGTCTCCTGCAGAACTACCTGCCGTAGGCGGAGCATCCAGTCCTCAAGATGTTGAAAAATTATCTAAAATGATTGATAAAACCATGGAACTTCTTAAGATGTTACCGGATGGATTCTTGCAGAATGCGGTAAAATAAAATACAATCTATAACTATGGTAAAAATAGATATTCCCGATTCAGTTCCCACAAAATGCTCCCTCCAGTGTGGACTATCTTATGATTATAAACCCAGTCCAGTCTGTAGATTTTCCGTAGATCCTTCTAGGAATCCAACTTATTTTTCAATTACGTATGATGCACCCGCCAGTCATGTATTGTACAATTCTAAATTGTATAAGTTGAATGAAAAAGATTCCATCATGTTGATTTACGGAGGAATTCACCGATTTAACGGAGAAGAACTTCCCTTAGAAATGGTGATTTCTCATAAATCCGAGAGTTCGATGTTATATCTGTGCATCCCCATCACATCGAGCGCTTTTTCTCCTTCGTCGGGTCCTTTAGATACCATCATCGATACCTATTATAAGAACCGCAATACCAAATTTCTGAATCTCAATAATTTTAATTTAATGGACATTATTCCCAAAAGTTCCTACATCGTGCACCAAGGTCCTTATTTGGGGGGATCTGATAAGGATACCTACATCGTCTTTTCCAAAAATCAGTTTAAATTATCCTCGGAAACCATCAGTAAAATAACAGGGCTTCCAGGAGTCCCCAATTCAAGTCTTCCTGCCATATGTACTACTCCTTTTTCAAAAGTGCGACCTAATTCATCCACACTGGTTCAGAATGAAAAAGGGACCACGTCCAACGGATTTTCAGGAGATGGACAAATTTATATCGATTGTCAACCTACGGATAGTGATGGAGAAATTGTGGTCAAAGAAACCATCATTCCGACAAGTGCAGTAAAGTTTGACCTTTCGGGTCTCATTTACTTTGTGGTCGTGGTCATCAGCTGTATACTCTTGGTCATCTTGTATCAAAAAATATCAGATCTATTTACCTTCACTTCAAAATAATATCCCCTTTATTCATGATACCGTGGCGAACGATGCTTGATCTTCTTATCATCGTTGGATTGACCTACCTCATTTCGTATGTGATTTTATTTGCACGAAACTTTTATGAAACCAACAAGGCCGTCTTCTTTCCAAAAGATATAAAAAAATAACTTTAGCTACTGTATGTACGCTGATGCTGTTCGTGAATGGACGACCTCGTTGTTTACGGTAGATAGTGAATCCTGTTTAGTCACATGGTTGTTGCCGTGCCATGTATACGCAAAATTAAACCTGAGTAGTTACGGACTTCATTTCATGTCCTATGCCCTTCTTGTTTTAGGTGTACGCAGTATACATTCGATGGTAGGATACTACAACACGTATGATTGTCCTGCTCATGAGACCGATCAGTGTATACTCTTTGATAAATATGACTGTAGCAGCCACTATATGAAGATCAATGGAGTCGATACCCCCTGTGTATACTATGGGGATATGGATGCATGTATATTTGGACAAGTCTCCTGTATACAGGTGCATCCGTCTACGTACACATGGTTCTATAGTCTCCTCTCGATGAGCTATTTTTGTTTATTTTATATGAATTATAAGGCAAGACAAGTCATTCGAAATACATATTCGATCGAACCTCAACATGAATGTTTGGCATCGACGTGTTCTCAGTGTGGACTTGCACAAGCCTACCGAGAAATTGTATAATTTTAGTATTGTATTAGTGTATATGGAAAAATTTACGATTCGTCCAACCCCCAAACAACCTCCTGGTGTATTCGTTCAAAGCGGTTCTATTCACGAGGAGGCATTCAACTATACCGAATTCATGAACCAGTTTGATTTTAAACAAGAGTATACGTATACTGAAAAAGTAGTCAAGGAAAAGGAGTATACTTTTTCTGTCAAGAAGTTAAAACGATTGGTTTTAGGAGAAGAACCGGTTGTCCGCGTCAAAGCAACTCGTACACTGTGTTCTCTGGAAACTCCTCCTACCTCGTCGGTTCCTTACTACTTGAACAACCGCGCGTATTTCACGCCCTTCATTCGAAACTTATTGAAAGATTTTAAACCGAATGCCGTAACGACGTGTGAAGATCTTGCCGATGATAAGAAACTTACCCCGTTGCCGCACCAGCTCTTGGTCCAAAAATACATGAATGTAGAAACGCCTTACCGCGGTATACTTCTTTTCCATGGGTTAGGATCCGGCAAGACCTGTTCCTCCATTCTCATTTCCGAAGGAATGAAGCAGTACAAGGACATCGTGGTTCTTACTCCAGCATCCCTCGAAACCAACTTCTTGCAAGAGTTGAAAAAGTGTGGAGATCCTCTGTATACACCCCAACAGTACTGGAGATGGGAAATCAATCCGAGTGAGGATGAACTCTTGGACCGATGCCTCAGTAAAGCGGATCTTGTGTCCAAGAACAAACAAAAGGGGTTGTGGATTGGGGATCCGGACACGGCGACCAATTTTACAAGCTTATCCGCTTCCGATCAAGCTCTTGTTCTACGACAGATTGATATCATGATTAAAAAGAAGTATACTTTATTGCACTACAACGGTATTGATGTTCGAAACTTTTCCAAGCTTCTCTTACCCGGTGGAAAGAATCTCTTTTCGAATAAGGTGGTCATGATTGATGAAGCGCATAACTTTGTCTCTCGTATTGTCAATAAACTGGGTCAAAAGGATCATACCTCTTCGAAAATCTATGAACTTTTGATGGAAGCGGAAAACTGTAAGATTGTCATGTTGACCGGAACTCCCATCATCAATTATACGTATGAAATTAGTATACTGTTCAACATCCTTCGAGGGTACATCGATGCATGGGAATGTATGCTTCCGGGCATGACCGAAGCCGAGATTCAGAAAGAATTCCCCGATGTGGATTGTACGATACGAAAGCAGAACCGTATGATCATTACGGCAACGCCAAACGGTTTTTCTCATGGTGAGAAACATGAAGTCATGTATACTCAACAAGATACCTCTTCTTTTGAAGATCGATTGACCGAATTCATCACGAAGCGAGGTGGTACCGTGGTCAAAAAGAAGTATACGGCTCTTCCTTCCAACCCAGAAGAATTTAAAACCTTATTCATTCGAGACGGAAAAGCAGTCAATCTTCGAATGTTATCCTCCCGTATTGCAGGTCTCGTCTCCTATTTCCCCGATTTAACGAGTCTGATGCCTGTCCTGAAAGAAACCGTCATGCATGAAATTCCGATGTCCAAACAACAGTTTGACGAGTACAAGGTATTTCGTGCCGCTGAAAAAGAGAAGGAAAAGAAACCGAAAGATGACGATACCTCGAGTACATACCGTATCGTAACGCGTATGTTGTGCAATACGACCTACCCTACAGAAATTCGAGGGATGCGTCCCGGAAAACTCTTTGAAAAAGAACTTGAGTTTGAAGAAGAAGTATCCGCGGAAGAAATCTCAACGTTAGGTACCTTTTACAAAGCGTTAGATGCATCCGATTATACCCAAAACATTAGCGCGTACAGTCCTAAATACGAAGAGATTTTCAATACCATTTCTTCCAAAACCGGTCTTCATTTACTGTACAGTCAATTCTTGACCATCGAAGGAATTACGTTGTTTACCAAGCTTCTCGATGCACGAGGATACGCCGAATGCAGAGTCAAGCGTGTGGGTGGGGATTGGGTTCTCAATCTACCGGAGAATGCTCTGTCAAAGCCTCTGTATGTGACGTATGTAGGTACTAAATCCGCTGAAGAAAAGGAAGTCATTCGTAATATCTTTAATAAACGATGGTCTTCTTTGTCGGACAGTCTGAGAGTAGCCGCTGAAAAACTGAATTTTAATCTCTTTATCATTACGGCAGCGGGAGCGGAGGGCATCTCGCTCAAGAATGTTCAGTATGTTCACATCATGGAGCCGTACTGGAATCAAGTGCGTTTAGATCAAGTCATCGGTCGTGCTCGGCGTATTTGCAGCCATAATACGCTTTCCAAAGTGAATCAGACGGTCGAAGTGCACATGTATTTGATGAAGTTTCCTGATTTTAATGGAGCGATTCCTGAAGTCTTAAAGGGAGATATCGAAGATGGAGCACCTCGTACGACCGACGAGTACATGTACCGTTTGGCTCAACGAAAGACCGGAATCAATACCTCGATTCTTCAGTGTGTCCGCGATTCAGCGATCGATTGTCAATTGTATGGACACTGCATCGGAGTGGCAACCGAGAATTATGAAGAACTCATGTACCATCCGAATATTGATGACGATGATACGGAGGCCCATCGTCAACTGAAAGAAGAAGTAAGAAAACGTAAGACACTAAAACACAACGGAAATCCATTCGCGTATTTCTATGTATCGGAAGAAGATCAGGGAAAGCATGAATTGTTGTTGGAAGAAAAAAATATACCGATTGGATATATTGTTCCTAAGATGAATGCAGTGTACACGTTGGATAACAAGAAGACGACGGTGGCAGCGCTAGCCGAGATGTTCAAGGCTTAAAATGAGCGAGACGTAGTGCACGTAATTCCTGAAGGGTCGGTTTCGGATCTTCCTTGGGTTCCTTAGGATTGGGTTCTTTAGGAGGCTCCTTCTCTTTTCGTTCCTTCAGTTCCAGCTCTTCAATTCGTCGAAGGATTTCCTTCATTTCATCCTCATACAAAGACTGAAGATACTCTGAGTTCTGTTCGTCCGTTATCTCATGACGCTCCATCGTTATCCGGCGGAGTGTCATGAATCCCATATCAATTTTACACATCCGAAATCTTATCCATGTATCGATACAATCGATGCAGATCTAATAAAGTAATGCACTGATTCAAATGGTCTAAGATAACGGGCTCGGTCATCGTCGTACGTATTTTCGTCATGTACTGAAACATGTCTTTCTTGTCCATCGACAATTCGCAACAGATCCGTTGAATGAAAATCGTATTGTTATATTCCGTCGAATATTTCGTCAAGACTTTGGTAAATCGGACATCACTCAGTTTGTATTTGTTTTCCTTTTTCAATAAATAATTCGTATAGAAAGTTTTCAAGATAAAACTCATTTCACCAAAACCCCATAATTGTTTTTGAAACGTAATACGATCTACATAATCGGCAAAACATAATTCCTTAAGAATTTTAGTATACAGACAAATCATATCCTTTTGTTTCATCTTCTGAAGTACATCGATGACATTCTCATGCCATAACAGAGAAATGATCGATCGATCCGTATCATTCATTTTATCATAATCCGACAAGGAACACTCCGAATTCATGATCCTCAAGGTTGATTGTTTTGAATCCTCGTGTATACTATGGTATAAAATCATATCCATGTCTCCATGAAAATTTTGATGATGCATCTCGATGACCTGAAAAGCTTTCTTGAGACTTGTTATTTTATGCGCGACGGAAGTATACTCGGGAGCATAGGTCGTTAATAACGATAAGATCTGAGATGGATTCGCTTCTTTCATCTCAATCGTAATACAACACTTCATCAGCTCCTTCATCTTCTTTTCTTGATTTGGAAGACCGATACAAATGATCGGAATGTGAGAAATCGTCTCGGTTTTTTGACGCTTTGTCTTTTTAGGACGAACGAGCTTAATGAGCGAATTGATCCCTCCTTTATCTCCATTATTCATATAATCCACATCATCCATCAAGATGGCCATACTCGTTTTTCGTTTTAAAAAAGAATCCATGACATTCTTATCGGAGACGTTATGAATGTTAATGTTTTCGATGGTGGTTTTATTACGGTGATCACATGCATCGTATTTAATGACATCATAATGAAGATTTTTCAGGATGGTTAAGGCAAATGTGGTCTTACCGCATCCAGGCGGACCATAAATATAAATACAACGTTTCATTTTGTCGTCGTATTTATTGAACGTAGTTAAAAACTGAATCATGGTTTGTTCATGTTGTTCCCTTTGTAATAATAGATTCATGGTTATACTACATAGATTTAGTTTGTTTAAATGGCTAACGCAATTAATAAAAGGATAACATATGGAACTCATCTATCTCTTTTCGATTTGGATTTTTATATGGTGGGTGTTCTATAAGTTGCGTATGATAACCTATAGTCCTATTTTTGCACTATGGTTTGCCGCGTGGTTTAATGTTGCCATCATCAGCGGAATGATTTTGAATCAAAATGATCCCTTCTTTATCATGTATTTTACCACAGTTAGTCTTAAAATGATGAAACTTGTGCCTTTGGCTACAATGAATGAATCCATCACCCAACAATCGATTCACGCATTTGTAGTACTTTTCTCGATCTATTTGATATTTTCATATGCAACAGGGATGACGATAGGATCCCTCCTTGAAAATTATACGAACGCTATCTTTGCTCCTGAAAAAACCGTCGTTGGACAACAATATGAAGTGTTTAAAAATATATATCCATTATATGAACCCTGTTCAAGAGCTAGAACGGTTTAAATCTTTGTTGAATAAGATTCAGGGTCGATCAAACATGATTATCAAACACATTTCTGAAAAAGTATCTCCTTTACATCCGATCGTGTTAAATATGGCTAAACTGAATATTGCACTCGCGAGACTCCTTTCCGATACAGCATCGTATATGAATACTGCAATTTTTAAAGAGGCTCAATATATACGAATATGTGATCACATCGTACTAAAAATGAAAACGATTGAGCAGGATCTTTCAGGTGACTTGGATATGTATGTAGAGTCAATTCGTAGTGTTCTTCAAGACAGTCGACGTTTACTAGGGAGAATGATGAATCTCGTTCATCGACGATACCCCTTACACTATCCTCGTTTTGATATGATTCGAGAGAATGTGGCTTCCCCCACTCGAACCACACGAGGCTTTACAGAGAGAAAGAATCAAACCAGAGTTGAACCTAGACATCCACAAACTCGCAAATCTCCGAGACGTAAGCCTCGTTCGAGGATTACTGCAGTCGATGATATTGCTCCTACCCCCCTACCTACGCCTGTCCCTCCACTCCCTATACGTGAAACCTCGACCGTTCGAAGAGTCTCCGATTTTATGACAAAGTTTATTCCTCGATGGAACATGAATTTTGTGTTTCCTCGCACCAAACCCGTCGAACCCAAAAGTAAAACACTCCTTACAGAAACCTTCAAAAAAAATATGAAAACGGCAACATCACAAAAGGCACTCTCCACGATTAAAACCGCGATGCGAAATTCAGAATGGTACCTTTCCATCGTATGTAGTCGATCCGGTACATGTCTCGCTTTTGGGAATCGCGTTCTAGAAATCAACAAACTCTTTCAATATAATCGGTTTCAACATGTCGTCTTCATGACACCACTTTCATCCGGAGGAAATGGAGATACCGTAGGCATCAAATATGAGCTTCCTAGAAAAAGGTACTCTTCCGTTGCGGTACTTAAGTCATCCAAAAATCTATATTCCGATAACCTCATGTACGAATACATGGCAGGTATACATTTCGTCAACCACATGGTACCTAAGTATCCCGTATTTCTGTTCACTTATGGGATCTATACACGAACCCGCGACATAACCGACATTTCTCAGTTGAAAACAGATCTTACCCTTCAAGGAACCAACTTTGATGTAGCGTGTCAACACTCGGATAAGTTATCCCTCTTACTTCAACATGTCGAGGGAAAGACATTACAAGACATGCTCATCCATCCAGAATTTATTCTGAATGATCTTTCTAAAATGCTATTTATGATTTATCAAACACTCTCTTCCCTCGCCAAACAATTTACTCATTATGATTTGCATCCCAGTAATGTCATGATCATGGAACTGGATTCTCCAATTGAATATGTCTATCATGATGAAAAGATATCCTTCACATCCAAATATCTTCCTAAAATCATCGATTATGGAAGATGCTACTTTAATGAAGATCGAAATTCAAAAGATGTATATCTAGAAATTTGTTCCACTCCATCGTGTCATGTCGACGGATTGGCCTGTGGAAAGTCGAGAGGGTTTGGATGGCTAAAGCCGACGGTATCAAGATTTGCAGTAAATTCAGCAGTAAAGAATGAAAGTCATGATCTATTTTTATTGTACCGTATCAATAAATTATTTGAGATGCATCATTTGTATCCTTACGTTCCTACTCTTGTTTATGGACAAGGTCTTCCTCCAGAACAGTCCCATTATGGAACTGTAGAAAATTTACGATCCCCGATAGGACAAGTGACCAACGTCCATTCAGCCAAAGATCTTATGAAACGGTATCTACGTATGAACAACATCTCTCAACTCGTCACAGGACGACTTCATATCTTCAAGGATAAACCTATGGACTTTGAAAATGTCTCATAAAATATTCGTCTACTTTATGAATCGGTTGGTCAATCTCCTTGGCACCATTTACATGGATGGGTATGACCCGAATCGACCTTATCCTCATGTTATGGAAGAGTTGACTCGCCTTCAGAATGCGACCCCTCAAGTCATTTCACAGGTACTTATGGCAAAGGATACCGAAGAAGGAAATGAAAATACGCCTCTCATGTATGCTGCTATTTTTTTGAGAACCGAGTGGATTGAACGAATTCTTGAACTTGCCTTACGTGTAGAACAAAACTCTCCCGCAGGTCCACTTCGTCAGTTTCGACGGACGATGTTGGCAGAGAGGAATGCGAACGGAGAGAATGCACTTGTTCTTTTGGTAGAGGCGGAAATGATCGATGTAGAAGAAACAGGAGAAAACATGCCGATGGACCGTATACATCTCATGGTTCACCACGGAGCAGTCCCCAACGATGATGTTGGAGGACAGAGTGCTCAACAGTTCGCAGAAGAAAATGGACTCCATGTTGTATGGGGTGCTGTAGGACATTTAAAACGACCTAAAAAAAATAAATCCCTAGTATATGGTAAGCGAAATTCAAGCCGTCGCCGCCATACTCATCTCGATGGTCGCGTCCGGAGGAATAAGTCTTATGGCCATAAGGTCTACGCGGTCCGTTCCCGTAAAACCCGTTAGTAAATCGACCAGTTAACGATACATTCGGTACGATACGCCTCTAGGGGAACACATCCAGACCATTCCCCATTCATGAATCCATTCGTACGCATGGATTCAATTCTCAAGAGTCTTGTATACGCTCGATTCGGAAGTGTACACTGGATATACTTCCCAAGAACATGCGTAGGTGTATACGGATTCCATGCACGTTGATATACATATTTACGATATTGATCGATATAGTCGCTTCGCTCTCTCCACCACACATGACAACAAATCTTTTTGAATCGTTCGATGTCCGGACTTTGTTTGTCGATGACCGAATCGGGAATGTATACCTTTAAATGAGGATCCAGTATACTGTATCGATCGGCCCCCTCGTTCACATAATTGTGTTGAATGTTTGGAAACTTGACATAGAGAAGTTGATCGGTCAACACCTTCAGATGATGTTCTGTCCTCCACGACACGCGAGGTGGCACGACAAACTCGTAGATGTACCGAACCAATTCGGGCGGCAACATGTTTGGAAAAAATACTCATCGCTGATTGGTTCAATTTAATACAGCGACCAGTTAACGATACATTCTGAACAGTAGACGTCACGTGGTACACATCCTGACCACAGTCCATTCGCAAATCCATTTGCACGCATCGATTCAATCATTAATAATCGTGTATACGCATGATTTGAAATGGTACACTTGATCTGTCGGCCCAATACCTCGACCGGTCGATATGGATTCCATACTCGTTTGTATACGTCGTTTAGATATCGAACGACATACGTTTTTCTTTCCTGAATCCATAGGGTACAACATAATCTTTTTAAATTGTAAATGTCATCATCCTTGTAAAGTATGGTAGAATTGACATACTTTTTGATATAGGGTACATCCAGTATACAGTATTGATCTGGGAACTCTTGTACATAATGATGTTGAATGTTATGAAACTGAGTCAATCGGGCTTGGTTATCAAGAACCTTTAGATGATGTTCCATTCTCCAAGATACTCCTACAGGAACGACAAATTCATAAATGTACCGAACTAGTTCGGGCGGCAACATATATGTAGTCTATACTAATCGATGATTGGTTCAATTATATTGTTATTTTATATGGAGGAACAAACAGTCGATTCTACTGAAGTCAGTTGGACCGACGATATTGAAGAAGTACTCCGTAATGTGAATGAAAATGCAGATTATCTACAAGAAGAACACAGAAAACAATACTTGTATCTAAAGTGTCAACTCTATTATTATCGAATTCCCATCATCATTTTTTCGAGTATGAATTCCGTCTTCAGTGTAGGATTGCCTGCCTACCTTCCCCAGCAGACAACAAGTGTTGTCAATTGTATGATTAGTCTGATGTGTGCATGTATCTCGGCGGTCGAACTCTTTGTCGGTATACACAAAGGGATGGAAAACAGTTTGGCTGCGTATCATGGATATAAACTTTTGACGATAAAAATAAGTTCATGCCTTAAATTATCTCGCAATCATCGAGATTCTGAAGGGATACCGTTTTTAAAAGAGGTCTTATCCGACTACAATAATTTGTTAAGTACGTCGATGGTCATTTCGCCGTATTTGGAAGATAACCTTGTCCGTCTACAAAATCCACATAAAAGAGAAACCTTTTATATTGACTAAAAATTGAAGCTAGTTGAGATAAGTATAGGATGCAAACATGGATACCGAGGTTCGAGCTGGATCTATTAACGAGCGCGGATTTTTGGAGACGCTGGGCAGTCGTCAAGGATTTAATGTCATCAGTGCATTAGATGAAATTATTGCGAATAGCACCGATGCAGATGCCAAACGCATACACTTCTACAAGAATGAACATGAAATATGTATTAGTGATGATGGAGTTGGCATGTCTCAGACAACCCTGTTCAATATGTTTGACATGTATCGCCCCCAACGACGACACAAAAGTATTGGAAGTTTTAACATAGGTGGTAAAGTAGGTCTTCGAATCTTGTCCAATACATCCCACACGTTGGTCATTAGTTTAATACGAGGACAATACACTACGGCAGTTGTGCCTTGGGATGAAATCTATACGACGTGGACTTATAAAGACGCAATCGTAATAAGGCAATCTACACCAGAAGAGATTGACCTATTTCATCTACAAATGGAGCGCGAGTCAGGGACGACCATTTGGTTCCCCTTTGTCCAATCTACATGGGATGTCATCCAAGAACAGTTTGAAATTCATCAACATAATACGCTGGATCCAGAAAAATCAATTGCCTACAAGTTTGGAAGATTTAGTACCGTCATTACAGGGTTGGATGAATCCACCCATAAGAGTTTTGAAATGCCCAAATACAATCCTTCTCGCCAAGTACAGCCTACACTGGGCACGAAATACAATCAAATCAACATCTATAAAAAAGATGGTACCTATCGATATGTTACGGATTCTAGCAAAGAAATCCTTCGATTCGGGAAAGATCGATTTGAAACCAAAAGTTCTCCCGCAGAACCTCTAAAATCATGGGATCGTGTAGGAACCTTCTATCTGGAGTTTTATGCGCCGTATGAGGATTCTCCTCCCGTAGGAGGTAGTGGCACATGGGTATCTCCTCATGCGACGGAAATTTTCAATCCTCCACCGTCTCCGGCAAACCGATCCAGCTGGACCGATATGCACGACCCAATTACCATCTATAAATCAAACTATCCGATCGGAACCGTATCCATCGAAAAAATGACAGGATCGAAGCGAGCAAACTTCGAAGGATGGTGTAGGTATTGGGTACATGCAAATGTTCACTACGATACAGAAGACGGGAACAAGATGTTGGATGAATTGGTAGGAATTCAAGAAAATAAAAACCAATTGCAAGACGTATTTCCCATTCAGTGCAAAAGGTTGATTGATGAATTGAGGAAGGAATATTCAAAAGTATTGATTCAAAAATATAGTGAAAAGTGCGAACCGGAAACATGCAAGGAGACCAAACCCAAAGAGCCTGCGCGTAAAGTGGCCTCCAAAAAGAATTACAAGGAGTTCGTTTCATGTTCGGATGTTACAGATCCGAACATACATGGATCTACCGACACAGAATTACCTGTTCCAGAGCCCGTATTAGAGAAATTAGTTCCAGAACCACCGGAATTGCCTGTCGATTCATATACAAAACTCATGCAATTCATCGAACTCCATAAAGGAACTCCTAGGTTAGATGACGCGTGTAAACTACTCGGACTATAAGACTCTACAAATAATTGATATACATTTTTTAGTGAAGAAAGTTTCATCATGGAGCTCGCGATGTACATCGAACACGGAGCTCGCGACGTCAAGTGTTCATTTGCTTTATGCATCATGTTGTATTTACTTCTTACCAAGTTGAGCGTATCTTCGCCTCCCAACGTTCTCTATGTCGATCTTCCGTATGAATGTAGTTAAAAATTGAACGGAGATTGGGCCGATGGAGGAGACACAACATGGGTTCCATCGGGGTTCATTATTTCTGTTCCATTCCGTTGAGCAACGTGATCGCCATCGTTGACTCCTATCGATGGGGAGTTCATGGAGACTGCTACATGTCCCCCGATATGCGACGACCTCATCTCAACTATACGGAGTTTCACTTCAGCTCCTTTACTTCGGAAGGATACAAATTTCATCAGCTTCTCCAATTTGGTGTTCAAGTCATGGACGGAATGGAATTTTACCATATTCTCACTCCAGAGGAATGGGGTCATTTTGAAAGTAAATAAAATGTTCCTTCCATAGATCCGCATAATACTTTTTTTTAACTTGTTTTTGATCTTCCGTATACTGCGAATAATCTTCAAACATGACCTCCTTTCCTACGATTTGCCTTACCACCCTATCCCTGAAAATGAGTCGATGGTACAGAGGAAGTTGTTTTCGTTCTTCCCATGTAAACCAATACCCCAACAACCCTGGACCTGTCGGATCAAGTGCATGTCGTCCATAGAATTGCGTCTTCACATGATGCACAATCTGGTATATACACCGAAGCAGGATTTCATTTTGAGGTCGAGCGACGATCAACGCATTATAGACACATCCATCATAAATGTCTCGAACGAAATGTTCCTTTTCCATAAGTTCCACTAGCCTGAATGGCGGTACACATCGGTATTTAATATCCATATAGATACCCCCATGAATATAAAGTATACAATACCTCCATAAATCGGATTTATAGGCATAAGGAACGAGTATGTCGTAAGCGTCCACGACACATGGAGCAAAGTTTTCTTGAATGAATTGGCGACACGAGGATTCGTCGTATAAATGAAATGTCATTTCTGGATTATGTCGGACCATCCAATCATAATTTTCTTTCATGCAAGGAGGAAGTTTCGTGTGCCAACATGTATACAGATGGGGAGGGATAACTCTTCGATACGCAAAAATATTTTCGTTCATACTAAGGAGAGGTATGTTTATGTAGAGTATACATCGAATTATATTTAGGTATACTATGAGTAGACGTACTATTCCGAGAGGTTTAAAGGTATCTCAAGTTCCTACTGAACAGGTTCGCATTCGCCCTCCGCCACCCCCAAGTCAACGAATGGCAGGACGAACTCAAACACGAAAATCTGTCTCTGTACCGATCAAAGAACGTAAATCTGCCCCTCGACCTACGAAAGAAGAACAAAAGATTGAAGACGCCATCGAACAAATCGAATCCTCTATCTACGAATCTAAACAACATGTAAAAACATCCAAAACAGCATCTCGTACATGGGAAGCCCAAGTGCAAGCTCAAGAAGACGTTGTACAGAAGCTTAGACTTACGCTTTCCAAAATGCATAAAGATAGACAACTCAAAGAAGGTATCCAACAACTTATTTCAAAAACCATATTGTCTTGTCGACAAACCCTTCAAAACAAAGATCTTCCTCGTATTCAATCCACACTAAACATGATACAAGAATTAGTCGCCTTATTAAAACTGAATCACATGCCTGAACTTCGAAAATGGGAAACCCTCTTGGATATATTCAAAGAACTTGATTCCATCCATCAAATGGATTCCACTCTTCATACCCTATTTCAAAACGTTGAAATTGCCAAAGAAGATGTGGAAAGATTGACGATTGTCATCGAAGACCTTACTGCAGAGAGGAATGCATTACAAGATCAACTTCGTACCAAGGAAAATTCGTTGTCTCAAAAACAGAGAGAAGCGCAAACCGCTACCGATCGGTATAAAAAAGTAAACGATACTCTAAAGGCCACCCAACTCAAGTCTACCCAAGAAGCGGCTCGTGTATGGGCAAAACTTCAGCGTGAATTACCCGTTTCGCCTACACGGAGAAGGTAAACAGGAAAAATTATTTTAATCCGTACTTGTATGGAATCTCTAGGATTTATTATCTTAAGACATGTCAATAGTGATTTAACCAATCAATATTGGAATATTTGTTATGATCGCATCAGAAAGTTCTATCCAGAAAATACTATTCTCATCATCGATGATAACAGTCAACAAAAATACATCAATTCTCGTCCTCTGTATAAAACACTTCTTATTCACAGCGAATATCCCTGTCGAGGAGAATTACTCCCCTATTATTACTATTTACAGAATAAATTGTTCGATAAAGCCGTCATCATTCATGATTCCGTGTTTGTGAATGCTCCTATGAATACCCATACAGACACCTATAAGATGTTATGGGAGTTTGAACACGATTGGGATCAAATTCAGGATGAAACACACATGATTCAGCAATTCGAAGATCCTGAATTGTTAACATTTTATGAAAATAAATCCTTATGGAAAGGATGTTTTGGATGCATGTCCATCATAACGTATGACTACTTGTATGAAATCAATAGCAAGTATAACCTGAGTAAATTACTACCGCATGTCCTGACCCGATATAATCGGTGTTCGTTTGAACGCGTCATCGCATGTTTATTACAAAAGACCGGAAAAAAAACAACACTTCACGGCAACATTCATGCCTATTGTCCATGGGGAATCTCGATCAACTCGATCCAATCCTATAATTATTTACCCCTCATCAAAGTATGGACGGGTCGTTAAACGAGTCGTAGTGTATACATATCCTGTTGTATCAGTAAAGGTACGGGTCCCTCTTTAAAGGACCATAAGAGAGGCAACACTTCTTTCGTTAAATCCAAGATCGTAAGAAGTACATGCGATTCTTTAAACTTACATTTCGCGGTTACCCTTGTCTTGAACAACTCCTGAAACGTATCTACCAAATCATCGACCATCTTCCCATTTGGACGAACCCGCTCCAACGTTTCCCAATCCGTCGTCACCTTAATTTGAACACTCGTCATTTCTGCCAAGATTAAGTATACTTACTCATAACAATTTTTTAAAGAAGGAAAATGAAGACACGCTTTTTTATACCGATCCAACGGTATACACCCCTTCCACAAGTAATAATCATTCCCCGCTTCACGGATAGCCGCCTCTAGTAAAAGTAAGGAGTATTCCTCGGTGAGTCCGTCAATCGTGTACCCATACAAGACAAACGAAGTATTCACACTCCATGCATTCGAAGCGTTCTGTTCACGATACGTTTCCAAGTATTTACGTAGAGGATCGATATACGTACGTAGATAGGACAATTTCATCATCCTCAATCCACCCAAGTCCCATTTGTATACACGAATGTAATACCCATGAGGATGGGGATACGTCATATGTTCAGGATGTTCAATACAAAATGCTTTAAGACTTGCAGGAATCGTTTCAAAGGTACATTCTTTGAAGCGTTTCAAAAGCTTGGCATAATGAAATTCCGAACGCCATGAAATGATATAGAGATACGATCGAATGTGTCGTACGATGTCGTCGGGTAATTGATCCATTTTAGAAGAATACCTCTAAAAAATGTAATTCAATTTACTCGATCGGAGGAAACCTGTATAACGTACATGCATTCTTGTATTCCTTCAGCGTTATACATCCATTCCACGTTTTATCATAAACCCCTTCCCAAACACCTCGATCCACCAATAGATTTTTGTATGTTGAGGAGGACAGTATACCGTCCACCTGTATACCCAAGAGGCGGAAAGATGATGTCAAACTCCATGCATCTTGTATGGTTTGGGCCCGATACGTAATCAAATATTCAAGAAGTGGTTTCTTATAGGCATACATGTATTGTGATTTCATATGATTTACCTGAAATTCATCCGATTTGGAAATTTGCGTGTAATAAGGGTCATCGGGTAATTTGTAAATATAAAACTTGTCATAATCGATCACATGAGGTCGAATACGAAGCGTATCAAATTGGAGTGTGTTATACCTATGAAGAAGCTTTTGGTAGTGCATGTCCGCTCGCCATGATACTACCTTCAAAAAGGATCGAATGTGTTGTACGATGACGTCAGGAAGTCGATCCATGTTGTTTGTGTACATAGGAATTGTCAGGATTCAATTTTAAATGGATATAAACGTTGGGTGGATAAATAATAAGATGACGCACGAAATGTCGTATTCGATCCAGAAGGCGATCATGCAGGCACGTATGGCAAAAAAGATGTCGCAGGAAGATCTCGCCAAACAGGTATGCGTGACCGCGGATGTCATCCAGAAGTATGAGAATGGTAAGGCGGCCCCTAACAACGCCTTCATCGCTAAACTCGAGAAGATCCTCGGCGTCAAACTTCCTCGGGCGAAGAAGAAGATTGATTCAGAGACCGGAAAGATGTAAACACTTTTCTCGATAAAGCTCTCTCGTTAAACATCCCTTCCATTCAAATGGATTGTCGCAGCCTTCTTCTTGCGACAGAAGCACGAGTTCCATCCAATACTCATCGGGGGTCATTTCTCGGACCAAGATACACTCTCGTACCACGGTAAGTCGAACCGGATGCCATATCAGTCTAGCCATTTTTTTAGTATACTCACGAATGTACCTTCGTAAAGGTCGACAATACATATAATGGTTTAACGTTCCTTTGTAGGAATTCGCCCTTGACTCCAACTTATCTAGATGAAGATCCGCTCTCCACGAATACATGAAGACATACGATCGAATGTGTCGGATCAACTCGTCCGGTAGTCGTTCCATTTTATCGTTAACCATTTAAACAGATGGCTTCAATTTTACTATGTACGGATCGATGTTTTGTATCATGCTTGTGTCAGGCCTTTTGTCAACGATGAACGTATGGGTTGATAAAGTAGACGACATGCGTTTAAGTGTCAACGATGTCTACATGATTCTACTCATGTCCGGATGGATGCTCTTTTTTATGGCGGCGATGCACGGCGATGTAGGCATCAGTATAACCGGTCTTACTCTCGCTGGATTCATGATCTTCTGTATACGGACTCAACTCTTTGTGACCGAGAGTCAATTTCTATTAGGGATGATTCCGCATCACTCGATGGCGGTTCATATGGGTAAACGACTAAAGACCCAAAAGATCAAGATCCTTCCGTTTGTAGAGCAAATGATCGATACCCAAGAAAAAGAGATTGAGTACATGAAACAACCTTATTTGGAAAATCAAGATGTGTATACTAATTTATAGGCATATAGTATGGCACGCGTTCCAGAAGTTCCGTTTTTCTTTCGTATCGAGTCCGAAGATGGACAAGGGATCATTTATAAAGCGATCGTCGAACGCAGTCCAGGAGTGTACGGTTGTATTGGAACCAGTAAAGTAGGCGTTACGGAAGATGGGAATACGATTTGGTCGATGGGTCGCTACATGGATGATATGCCGGTTTCCTCGATGTTTGATATCATTAATGATGCTAACGTAACGGTACAATCGAAAAAGCAGGCGGTTGCATTAGTGAATGCATACGAATTGCCGAAACATTTAAAAACACATCATTTGCATACAGATGGATTAAGTTATTGGTTTGTGGATCCGACGTTTACGGGACGATTACGTAAAACAAAACGACGCAAATTGCGCAAAATGAGAAAAACAAGGCGTTAGAGTTGATTCCTTTTGGTTTTGCGACGTTTTTGTCGTCGAGTACGACCGCCTTTTTTATTGAATTGTTTTTTTAGTTGTTCCAAATTATTTCTCTTAGCAGTAAGAAAAGATTCCTGCTCACGAATAAATGTTTTATCATCCTCCGTCAGGTTATCATTTTGATTAGTTTTATAACGATTAATTTGATTGATAAAACTTTCAATATCCGCTTCAAGAATCTTTATGTAATCTAGTGGACTCTTCCGATTGTAGGGAGGATCTTTGGGATCCTTAAGATCTTCAGTGTCTTCGGGAATCCTATCTTTAAAATCTGGAACTGTTGAAATCTTTACAGGAGCTAATAAAGATGCAAGAGCTGGATAACGGGATGCAGCAGATAAAAGATCTGGAGGAATAGCTGCATCTGGAAGAGCAGGAATAGATGTAGCTGGATCAGGAGGAGCATCTGGATCAGGAGGAGCATCTGGATCAGGAGGAGCAGGAGGAGCAGGGGGAGCATCTGGAGCAGGAGGAGCAGGGGGAGCAGGATTTTTAGAAGATATATCACCTATAGCCATACTATATTAGAAAAATATTTCCTTATTCATATTTACCTATTTGATTTCATTTTGTAATAAAATGAAATCAACAAAGGATTACCGTCTAGTCTTGCGGCGGCGGGTCTTGCGGCGCTTAGACTTGCGACGACCACCACCCATTCCGGATGAGGACTCGGGCGGAGAAAAGTTGGCATCTGTGTCTAAAATATTGACATATACGTTAACCTCATCTGCCTTTCCGGTATTAAGAACCACCCCCTTAAGTGCCAACGCAGGGGCTTTAAGAGCTATTTTCTTGGCGGAAACATCCTCTGTCTCTGGGGTAGCTAACACAGCAGCTTTTGCAGCAAAATATGCATTCAATTCAACATTATCAGCACCGAGTAATGTTTCCAACGCAGTAACCATATCAGGTTCAGCATCGTTAACCTTTCCCCTCGCATCGGCAGCAGCCTCATCCGCGAGCCTCTTAGCCTCCGCAGCCTCATCCTCTTCCGGACCCCCACCCCGTCTAAACCCGCCCATCAGACTCTTCATTACCCGCGACTTCTTGCCCTTTGAGAGACCACGTCTTGAGAGACTACCTTTCTTTGCCATAGTATAGTAAGAGATAATATTCGTTCGGTCCACCTTTCAAAAATCCTTAACTAACACTATGTGGGCCGTCCTTCTTACTTCTTGTGTAAGAACCGCGGATCCCCTCGATCATCGAAAAGAATATTATCGACGAGCCATCCACGATTGGTTAACCAAAACGAATTTGCCTATATTTTTGGTCGAATCCAGCGGCTACACCTTTCCTGAATTTCAACACTCTCGCCTTAACCTATGTTCCTTTAACTTGGAAAATGAACCCACCTCCTCCCATTACGAAGCCAAGTCCATCCTGTACGCACTCAATCATTTTAAAGAACAACTACTTCCTTATACCCACATCCTTAAAGTGACTGCACGATACTTTTTTCCTATAGAACCCATCTTGGCCCAAGTTCCCCCTTACATCGAGATCGTCCTTCAATCCACATGCAGTCATGTACATGCATGGAACAACAGCGAAATCTTTGGATTCAAAAAAGGAACGGAAGAATTCCTAAAGAACATCAGTACATCCATGTTGATGGAACAAGTCCTCTATCAGTTTTCAACATCACATCCTACAGCACGTTTCCCACCTCTTGAAAACATCTATCGTGTAGAACGTGGAGGTGATCAGCGTATCCTCAACCCTTTATAGGTTCAAACCATTTCCCTTCGAGACCGCATTTTTTATGATTCGCCCTCGCCTCTTCTGCATACGTCGTGTTGTATTTCATACACTTGGCCAAATCGTCATACTTACGGGGAATGAGGTAAGATTGGTAGTATTTACACTTGATGCAGGCAGGAACTAGAAAGTATAACGCGTTCATGTACATTATTTAAGGTAAGCTCTTTATACCTTCTGCCAAATTGGTTAGAATTGAGGTATAATGAGGTGTATACGCAAGCGGAACCATGAATACCTTTTTCTCGAGCATCTCTTGTTGCAATTCTTTTAACGTTTGTCCTGTTAAGTATTCCGTATCGGACAATACACACATGTATTCCTTCATCCCTCGATCTGAAAAGAGAGTGCTTTTCTTTCCCGCCAAGTTAAACAATTCTTTTTGACTCAGAATTGCCGCCAATTGAGGAACTCCATTTTTATACACCATATAGGTTCCTGTCTTTTTCAATTGATTCGGTTTTACAACCGTATAGGTATCTAACGGTACAGTAACCTTCTTTTTCAGGAGAGAAACCTTTCCTTTTGTTATTTTTACTGCCATTTGACCTTCCACGAAACCAACCAACGTGGCCGTCTTAGGATTGAACGTCATTTCTTCAATCATACCTACATAAAACGACCCTTTGGATTCTACCGACACGACTGATCCTATCATACGGGATGTGTATACTTAAAATTGAAATGAATTACGCACACATTTGCTGATACAAAATGAATCTCTTCATCCTCTCGCTGCTTCATGCCGAGTGCGCGGAAGCCATGATCGACAAGCACGTCCACAAGATTCTTCTAGAAGCTGTACAAATGCTCTGTACGGCCGTTCGCGTCTTGAGCGCAACCCCTCCCGAAGGCATCTACCGTCTAGCGCACAAGAATCATCCCGTCTCGATCTGGTGCCGAACTTCTCGCGAAAACTTCATCTGGACACTCGACCTTATCGATGCTCTTCACGAAGAGTGGCGATTCCGTCAAGGCCACACGAAAACGCACAAGTCTTATATCATCGCCCAGCTACTTCGTGAGAACATTCCCGAAGCCTTTCCCGAAAGCGGTCTGACTCCGTTTGCACAGGCGATGCCGGATCAGTACAAGAACGCGGACCCCGTCGAAGCGTATCGCGCTTACTACCGAGGCGACAAGGCGAAGATTGCTACGTGGAAGAAGCGTGCTCGCCCAGACTGGTTCTAAATACATCTTTTTTAATAAAATTGATAATCTCCAGTACAAAGAGGGAGTGTATCGATGGATACCCGCGCAGAATTACTGAAGCGGTGCAAAGAACAGGGGTTTACTCACTACAGTTCTAAAACAAAAGCTCAACTGATTGAGATGCTTCAGCCTAAAGTAGCTCCGGTCATACGTGAACGGGAAACGTCTTTAAATGTGATTGATTTGTTTTGTGGATGCGGCGGAATGTCCAAAGGATTGACGGATGCCGGTTTGAACATTATTGCAGGTATCGACATCTGGGACAAGGCGGTTCATAGCTACAATCAAAACTATTCTCATAAAGCCTATTGTGAAGATCTGACCCAATTACCTCCCGAACGATTCAACGAACTGTATAACAAAGAGAATCAACCGGTCGATGTCATCGTCGGCGGTCCTCCTTGTCAAAGCTTTAGTATCGCTGGAAAACGCGACAAAAACGATCCTCGAAATGCTCTCTTCATGGAATACGTCAAGTATCTGGACTATTTTAAACCGAAAGCATTTCTGATGGAAAACGTCATCGGCATGCTCTCCAAAAAAACGGCAGCAGGTGAAAAGGTCATCGACATCATCATGGAACAACTGACCCGAAATTACAATTGTATCATTAACAAGTTATATGCGAGCGATTTTGAAGTACCTCAAAATCGCCGTCGTACGATCATCATCGGGATTCGAAAAGATTTAGAAATTTTCCCGAAAGAACCTGTTCCGTTTATCGCCTCACCGCTTCAACGGATTCCTGTCAAAACAATCCTCTTACCCAGAGAAGAGGTTGACGCGAAGTATTATTTGAGTGAACGGGCCCTCGCCGGAATCGCTAACAAGAAAGGGGTCAACAAAGAAAAAGGATTTGGATTCGGTGCTCAAATGCTCGATGTGGAGAAACCCTCGTATACGATTCCGGCTCGATACTGGAAAGATGGATACGATGCACTTGTCAAATATAGTGATACAGACATTCGACGGTTGACGATTCTAGAACTCAAACGTATCCAAAGTTTCCCCGATGACTACATCATCGAAGGATCCAATAAAGATGTCATCATGCAAATTGGGAATGCGGTTGCATGTAAATTTGCCTATCATTTAGGAAAATACATCCTCAATACTCTTCCGTAATGAGACCATCCCAAAAGGCATTCGAGGCACGAAATACATGACGGCCTCGTCCATTCAATTTGGAGTACCCATCATGATAAATGACACCTTTTTTCACTTCATCGATCCATCGATCAAAGGTAATAGGTCCACCAAAACATATTTTTTCGTACGTATCTCCGACTCGTTTACATTTAAAGAATCCTTTTTGATTGAACTTGTTCTCGATCGTCTTTTGTAGTGTACAGAAGAACCATTCCATGATCTTATGGGGCGTTTTGTTCAATTCGAGTGTGTCCTTATCCTCTCTCATGTCGTGTTGGAAATCGTACAGAATATGAAGGCTGTTGTCATCGACGACCAACCTTTGACCGGATTTATTAAACTTATCCACACTCCATCCACCAATCGTTTTATGTTCCGATTCCTTTTTTGATGCATATTTATCCCAAAATAAGGTTTTGGACAACTTATCCCGTTTTGGAATTTCCATTCCACCAATCATCATTCGATCCGGTGCCTTATCGACAAACGTAGTTACAGTCTCTCCCGTTTTCATTTCATACCCATACATGTCCGGTTCATTTTTGGAATTGTGAGAAAGTCCCATCCTCGTTTCTAACCAGTGGCCATGTTTTCCACAGTGATGGACATTTCCCTCGGTATGAATCGGTACTCCTTTTACTTTCTCCATGAAGGTATCGATGATCTGTTGTTTCTCCATCTACCTATCTTACCTTACCACACTTCAAATCATTTTATTTCAAACTAAATAAAATTGAAACGGGTTTTCCCAAGAAGGACATACATACCAGAAATGGAGCTTTCTAAGAACCGTCGCCAAACCATCTACGAGAGGGCGCTTCGCGAGCAGGAAGCTGCTCAGGCTGCTCACGTCATCCTCATGAACAACAATATCGATGTGACTCGGCGAACTACCGAGGCATACAACAGGGTGGAGGAGGCTCAGCACGACTTGGACACCTTCGGCGAACTTGATGAACTAGTGGAGGCCTATGAGGAAGCCGATGCAGCATGGAGACAAGCGTTGGACGCGTTTTCCGACGTGAGCGGCGACAGCGCTAACATTCTCAAGGGTAAGACGGAGATGGCTGCCGCGGCCTACGAGGCTTACATCGCCTAAACAAAAAAAAGGCTCCGGCGGGAGACCGTTTTTTATCTTCTTCTAGTTTATGAACGCCATCGTACCCGATATTTCTGTAGCTCAAGGAAGACAATTCGCCGATGAACATGTCTACCAAAACATTAAACCTAAAGTGGGTGTACTTTCTTCGTCTGAACGCACCCATGCTCGCGTATCCTATTTAAAAACGTCCAACCACCACGAAACTCCTGCCGATGTCGCTTCTGCACTTCGTCGCGTTCGAAATGGTGGAACCGTCCCTCCTAAGAAAAAGAATAAAAATTGAAACAATTTTTACTCTCAAAGATTTGTATAGAGAGATGTCTCACATGAATTCCATCGCGGTGATTGAGGCGGCTCGGCAGGCAAAGATCGAGGAGTACGTGCTCATCTTCAAGGCTCGCCAGAAGCTAGCGGATTTCGTAGAATCCTTCAAGAAGCAACCCACCTTCGCGTACGTCGACGACGACGATGCGCACAAGACCTATTGGGATTCCGTGGTAGCCTACCCCGGTGTTCCATGATCTCAAGCCAAAATCGCGTAGCAATACGCTTTTTTCAAATGATGGTCGTATACCGAAACGGACCGAATACAGCTGCCCAACTTCGCTCAAAATAATGACCTACTTCTGGATTAGAACTATTTCCAAATTCGGCAAGAAATGTTTGATAATACACTTGTGAATGTTGAAGAATGTCTTTTTTAGAGATTGAAAAAATACCCCACAATTGATTTGCGGTGACTCTCCGATGTTTAAAAAAATGATGAAACCATTTCCCAAACGGACGAATGTTGGCAGGTGTCAACTTTCGTTCAGGATTAGCCTCGTAATTTTCACTTGTCGTCGATTGCCATTCATCAATTTGAAAATGATAAAACTTTTGTTTAAGATCATTCATCCTTTCGATCGCAGGGAACACACCCTCTTCCGTCTTTTCCACTTCTAACATCATACGTTTCATGGTCGCAAACTTATACGGAGTATTGCAACATCCCGGTAAAAAAATGACAACGTCCCCCAAGAAGTTATACTGGGTTGCTACATGATATAAATAGGTATGATCACATCGACCTACATTCGGTAAAGTAAAAATGCGTTTTACGTTGGGGTGTACATAAAAATTGGTGTTGATTCCTTTGTTATAAATGACGATGGAATATTCGGGAGGCAATTGTAGAGTACGCAGCCATTCTAACGATTCGTTATATCTGGATATAACGATTGTTTTTTTACGTTTAGGAACTTTATCAAATTGATCTCCAAATTTCAACATACATTATTTTATATTTTTATATAATATGAGCGATCGAATTAACCTAGAGAACTTTCACGCAGCTCAACAGTATGCCCAACACCATAACTCCCTTCCAACAGCAGCAACTCTTACAAGGTGGCTGTCCAACAATAAAGTAAGCATCCCCGGACGGTCGGATACTTTCGTAGAGTTTCGCCCAGCGATGCTGGATCTGTTGAGAATGCATGCAGAGGGTGTTCCGATTCCCCCTCCTCTTACTCGTGGGTACATGAAACGCCCTACTCGTAAAGGAAATCCTACGAAACGCAGACGCGCCAAACCTACCAAACGCAGACGTTAATCTAAACGCGTTTTAGTTCGGGTTTGTCGTTTGCGAGGAGATAATTCCTGAAGCGTCTCCAATTCACGTAGCTTCCTTTCGGCCACTCGTTTTTTTATCTCTTCAAGTCGTTCCTCTTTCTGTTTTTGCCGGAAGGATCTTCTCGCTGTTTTATTAATTCTTGATGTAGGGAAACGCATCGGAGGCGATACTGGACTCTGAATTTTACGCACCTTTCTTGACTTGCGAGTTTGTCTAAACGGAGGATTGATTGCTTTCCAGAAGTCCGTCAGGATATTCGGCATATCTAGTATACAGATTATTTTGATTTTAGAGATCGAACCTTTCTGCGGGTCTTACGCTTTCGAAATGTATTACTTCCTCCGCCTTGAAGTTTGATAGATCCATTCTTTATCATGGATTTCAACCCCTCTCCATCAGTTTCTATGGTATCTTTATCATCAATCCCTGTAGTTAATATATATTTCCAAATTATACTTTTACAATTAAGTCGGTATCCCATCGCATATGCGTCTGAATACCTATAACTTGTCATAAAGTTTAATAAATCCCTCACGGTTGTTGAAGAATCGATTCGTTTATGGTTGGGTACTTGTCCAGTTAGGTTATTAGGATCGGGTATGTTGCAATATATTCCGGTAAGTTTATATTGTAGTTTCTGAGAGTATTTAGTGCCAACAAATTGTTGTCCTATTTTATACGATGGCTTACAATAATCTATTACTTTAGATTCTGGTCCATAACTACTAAACATAGTATACCATTATATTAAATACATGCCTTAATCTTGGTCAGTGCAAAGATAGTTAAATACAAGAGGGCATATCCGGTATACACACCGTACTGCTTTAGTTTGTGATGGAATCGCTTTGCAGGTAAACGCGGTTCTTCTTCATACAACAATCCGCCACATGCATTCTCGCGTACTTCAATTGCACGAGAATACTCGACTTCATCATGGATGATGGTACCGACTCGTTTACAGGTAGAAAGACTCGATTCAAACTTTCGATCGATCGGAGGAGAATAATGTATACAGTTTTTACACAAGGGAACCGCCATGCATAAAAGGAACTTCATATCCTCCTTACGCGATTTATTTTTAATATGATTCTAGGATATGGACAGTCCGAGAGCTAGAGAAACAAGGGCGCGTTTTCTAGCACGTTTAGAACAAAGTATACGATCCGAAAGAAATGAACGAAAAAGAGCGGAACTCATGAGAATTAAAACGGCGTTAGAACATGCAATCCGTTCACTAGAACAAACAAGACCTTTTTCTGATCTACCAGAAAGACTTGCTTTAGAACAAACGATTGATGAACTGGATCGTGCAGAATCGGCGGGTACATCTGATATAGGTAGGTTGATTATGAACGTCCACCGAAGAGTTACTGATTTGCATCTAGTTGATATGGATCGAAGTCCTCGAGGACCTCGTGAACGTACCAATGATCGCATGCCCCTTACCCCAAGAAGAGCCTTAGCAGCACATAATGAAAGAGTACGTGCGCTTGGAGTGGAAGTGTTACCGGAGTTTGATAACCAAGTTGTTGAGGCGAGAAATCGTGCACTTGATGCCTCACATAATAATCAAGGAATGTTATCTCGAAAGCGTCGAAAAAAACGCCGAAAGGGTACACGGCGTTAAAATATAACTGTATAGTATGGCAAGTCGTAAATCACCTCTAGAAAAGGTCCGTTCACTTTTTCGTTCAGTATCCCCTCCGTATGAAAGACCTGTAACAGAACCTTCCGCGAGATTACGTGAAATTTTAGAAAGAGAATTTAAAGGGACTCCCCCTACCCCAAGAGCTCTGAAGATCATGGAGGACCAACTACGAGAAGATCCCGCCATCACCCCCCGTAGACTTCGTAAACAAACTCGTAGAACTAGAGCCGCTATGTTAGGGTATGCAGTCAACGCAGAAGGCAGCCCTGTTATGGATAATCAAGTTGTCCAACACAACGAAACATCGACACACTTCCACAATAAAGCGTTACAGAGTCGTGGTTTTGATTTTGCAAAAGAATTCGTGAGAACGCATTCAGAACGTCCGACACTGGTAAGTTGGAGGAGATGGGTAGACGGTTTACGTCCTGAAGAGTTTGCGTTGTTTGTTACAAAAATGTCAGGAAAACCTCAAGGTTCTGAGGGACTCGAAGATGCTGTCCGCATGTTTGAGGAAGAGCAACGCTTACGAATTGATAGAGGTCTCCCACGTGTCAAGAATACAAACGTAGGAACTGGGTTCTTAGCAAAACGATCCAGAGTTCGCAAACCTAAGAGGAGAACTCGGCGCCCTAAATGATTTCTTATACTATGATATGCCAATCCCGACCAACCCTGCTCTCTATGCAAAAGTAAAACTGAGAGCCGATAAGATCTACGCGGTTCCGTCCGCGTACAAAAGCGGCTGGATCGTCAAAACGTATAAATCATTAGGCGGAACTTATCAAGATGACAATCAACCTCGTGCTTTACGACGTTGGTTTCGAGAAAAATGGATGGATATTGGACACAAAGCATATCCGGTGTACCGTCCGACACGACGCATCTCCAAAAAGACTCCCCTCACGGCGAGTGAGATTGATCCTCGTCAAGCGAAGCGACAAATACGTTTAAAACAGACGCTGAAACATAAGAGTTTGCCGAAGTTTAAGAAGAACGTCTAACACGTCTCGTCGGCTTTTTTGCCTACGTCGCTTTCTTGACTTGCGAAGCATTCCTCTTGCTTGGAAAGAAGCTTCTGTTCTATCTCTGTCTTCTTGTTTAATTACGCCTAGATGCACTAACCTTCGTAGAACAGCCCTCAGCAACTCGATCGGATTCCTTCACACAAATTTCCTAAAATGTCATCAAGTACTTCTCTCGATAAAGGTCCCATCATCCGACGATCTTCAATATCCGTTTGAACGCGATTTGAAAGATTCCGAATTTCGCGCGGATCAGGTGCCATCACTGGTACCTAGTGCCATAGAATAGGTATACACTTTATTCATATTTTTCCCACATTTCAGGGGTGATATACCGCAGTTTAATCTCCGTAATGTGTTTCGCTTGAATGGATTTGAGTTCCTTTTGTTTCGCCAATATCGCCGCTTCTTTTATCAACACGCACACATAAAATTCCAAACACAGGTGCAATTCATGAATGATGTCTGCAGGTACTTTGGGGTACGCCGCTTGGAGAGCCCTTTCATCAAACGCATACTCTCCGTCAACTTCTTCATACGGAATGACCTTTCGAATATGTTTTACCGTAGGTTCATACATCATGAAGTCGACCATCTCCTGTGCAGTTCCTCGTAATTCTTCCGCCAAAAACTGAGTAGATCGCATGCCTACCTCTTGACAAGCTCGTCTCACCCATGCCGACGTCATATGATCCGTCCACTTTGTCCATGACTTATGTCGTCGGAACGTTTGACACTTTTTTGTTTTGGAAATCCAGTGTCGAGGAGGTTTGCAGGCAGACATACCATAATCGTAGATTAAAATGTAGTTCCTTGACGATAAACACTTTTGCGACTTAATGCTCGCCTGATGGTATGCACTCGTTTTGTTTGACTTGAAACATGAGGAAAAAAGGGTGCAATTAAAGTAGAAAACGCATCAAAGGATATATCCTGTCGACTATCAAACAGAAGCGTCATTTTATGGTTGTTGTCAAATAACAATAAATGATTGATTTTACGAGTTCCACATTCAGGATGCATCGATTGAATACATCGGGGATAAAGCGTCAGGAGAGTTTTATGAATCGAGTTCAATACGGTTATGAATGGTTTGGTTCGAATCTCAGGGAGTCGAGGTGCAGGACCTCTCTGATCGACATAAAACCTTAACATATTGCTACGTACACGTTTCGTATTTCGGTCCAGTAATCGATCGAACGTTACCAGAGAAAACGTCATGACAACCGTATAATCTTCAGGGATCCAATCTGGATTTAAGAGCCATGTAGGAATCTCTTTTCCTTGAGTTTCAAACACGACATGTTTACGATCTCGAACGGCCTCTTTGAGGTTTGTATCATTCAATTGATCACACGTTTCTTCTCGTGCAGGAACACAATAAGAACCTTTCCGTGTTTCAAAATAAGCCGTACTGAATTTGGTAGGCATGTCGCCCGACAGTTCATTCACCGTAGTTCGGATACATTTGGGCTGATGTTTACACTCTCTTCGTATATCATTTAAAATGGCAAATATCTTTTTCTTATAGGTAGCATTCTGTTCCACAAGATCATCGATGAGAATCTTCACAACGTCTTCATGAAGACCTAAATGGTCCATCGTTTTTTCGATAAGACTTGTTTTTCCTGCTCCCGTAGCTCCTGCCGTAATGATGAAATAGGGCATATAGTATACTTCTAAAAAACACTAGATCCGCGTAAGACTGTAAAGTAGGATAGAGTAGGTCATTCCCATGAGGATAAAGGGAAAATTTACAAATCCGTTATGAAGTGTCTTTTTGACAAGAAGATTCGGTTCAGGTTCATACAGTGTACCTTCGGGTCCACACTGGTGTCGTCGAACTTCGGATGCAGAAGAATACGTTATTTCACCTGTCACTACGTTGATTTCACTCACCTTCTTACAATCGGAGAGCGCAGTTTCAAAACTACTGTATTTGTACGGCTTGTAGTGAACACAGTTCTTGCATAGAGGAGCGGCCATCCATAAAAGAAACTTCATACTGAGTATACTGAAGTTGTACTTAACTCTATTTGCATATACGATCTAAATGTTCTTCGATGTCTTGTTTCATGATTTGTGTATACATCTTTCGTTTCAGTTTACGATTTTCAAGAATAAGATCTTCAATCTTTCGATTCAGTTCATGAATCTTTGATTTTAGTTTCTTGTTCGCTCCGATAAGACACCCTACGTTTTGTTTCAGTTCAGACTCCATGTTATCGATAGATTAGAAAAAAAGAGCCATCAATTTTGTTGATTTAAAAAAATAAAAAAGGGATAGACGTCTATCCCAATTTATGGCTCATACCGTTAGCGTTCGGTGCTTGCGGCCGGTCAACTCCCAGTATGCATAGTACTTCCACGCTCGCTGAATCCTGCTTTCTCCCACGTACATGTGTCGACTCTTATTGTACTCGTCGAAGGTCCTCAAACTTTTAGGAAACACGCGGTAGTCGTACTTGAGGTAGTCGTCAATCCACTTCTCCCAGTCTGCCGGCGGCTTATGAATGGCGGGGCAACGAGGTGCGGGCATCTTTGTCTGTACCATTTCTTACATGATAAAATCATTTCAATTTTATCATGTCAAGTAAAAAAGTGGGGTTGCCCCCCGTTTTTTTAGAATACCACCTTGTACTTACCCTTTCGTCCAAAGTTAGGCTCTGTAAGCATCCTGTCGTGCACCATAAGATGTACCTGCCGCCCCTCGAGTTCGTGAAGCATCGTGATGCTGGGTGCATTAGGACTGGGATAGTAGACGCCTCGTGCGATGACCCACTCCTTGATGACCTTTTCCATCGTCACGTCGTATCCGCGCGCCGTTTTGGTCGCCTTGTACGAGAAGTCCTCGTACATGTGTACGATAGAGAAGGGTGTTGCTTTTCGAGAGGATAACTTGGAGTTCAGCTCTTCGTAGAACATGTCGACAGGTGCCTCTTCGCCTCGCCCATCATCCTTGTACTTGAGATCGCGTGCTCGGTGAATCGCGCGCGACTTGTGGGGACTCTTCTGGATCTTGGTATTCATGTTGGTCTTGCGATACTTTCCCTGAGTGGTATAAACAAAGACCGATCCGCTCATTTTGCACGAGTCCTTTTCGACCTAAACCGTTTCAATTTTTTGATTCGCACCGTTTTCCGCTTTAATTTACCCTTCACTCGATAAGGGGCCGATTTTTCTCGAGGAGATTCATCATCAAGTTCGCCCGCCTCATTATAATCAAATGCTTCACACGCTGCAGAAACCACCACAGCATACATTCCCTTAGGTATGTCAAAATTAAGAAGAAGTTCACTTAAGTTCCACACTGGTTTTTCATCAAAAAAATTATGCCCTACGGGACGATCCCCTTTTACGGCATCATGTTGGAATAATACTTGGATGGATGCAGATTCCTCTTCTTTTGGATTTGGATCTTCTTTTGTAAATTGTCGGTCTGCAATAGGATCTCGAGGATGACTCCATCCAATATGATTCCTCGACAATACATAATCTAAATCGTGAACGGATCTAGTTCTTACCGATGGATCAAGTGTTTTCTGTTTTTCATCATGAAGATGTCTCCCCACAATCGTATATAATGCATCCGAAGGAATCGTTTCCGAGGTTGGATAAGGAGAAAGTTCTTGTCGAATTTTACCCTCCAACACAGCATGGATGAAGCGGTTATTAAAATTAATGCATCCATGTGTTTGAGACATGTAAATCAATTGGGGTATAACGTATGCTGTACCCGGAAGTTTTACCCCATGAGCTTTGATAAGAATGACGAGTCCTACTTTATGTCCCATTCGAGAAGCGGCTTCACGTAACGTATCTACATCGGCTCCTCGAGCATCTGCAGCAAATGCCTTGGCCGCTTTTTGAACTTTAGCTTTATTGGCAGCAAGACGTCTTTGTCGATGTTCTGTACCATCAACTTCTTCTTCCTCTCCCGAACTCATATCATGTATACAGATTATATGACGAATAAATGAACTGTACTCTTCTTATCCCATGACATCGGAATTTCGATGGTTTCCAACGCGGCCTCGGGTGGATTGGAACAGCAGACAATCGTCCCTTTCGGCATTTCATTCTTGATTTTCTCAAAGACTTGTTTGGTTTTATCCGGAGAAAAACATAAATTACTGAACCATACCAACGATACTTGATGAGGAAATTTGACGTCAAATAAATCCTTATGGATCAGTTGTACTTTCTTGGAAAACGGACTTTCTAAATCGGCTTTTAACTTTTCGGCATCATCATGTCTCTCTTGGATCAGTTCAATTCCAATCACTTTTTTAATTTCAGGATACGCTGCCATGTACATGCACAATTTGCCTCTTCCCGATCCAATATCGATAAAACAGTTGATGGGACTGTGTTTCAGAGCATGTTCATATAAGATTTTGATTCCTTCATATTCCATTTCTCCATAAGTTATGTTATGTCCTTCATACGAGGAACGAAATACCAAATCGTGTTTACAGGAAGGATATAACTTTGCAAGTCGGGTTAAATGTTGGGCCTTGGTAAGTCTCTTTTTTCGAGTCTTCATAAAGTATACGTATACAATCTATTTCGGCGAATTACGTGTCTTTGGTCGTGTCTTTGGACGCATCTTTCGTGTTCGCGGCTTCTTTCCGGTTGCAGCAAAGAAACAGAGGCGTTCGAGTGAATGTAGTTTATCGGTAGGAACCGGAAAAATACTATCAAACCCTGTAAGACACATATCCCCTGTCACACTATATTTTTTGGACGAATGAACTGCAAAATAACCCGTCGATTGTCGATGTCTTAAAAATCCTCCTCGCGTATACGAAGACGTTAATTCGTTCAACTTGTGTGCATAGTGTCCTAACGGTGTAAATTGTGGTGTACTCGGTAAGGCATGATCCGCATATTCTTTAATTTTGGCGATGGTTCTGAATCCAGGATCCGGTGATTCCAGTACATAGCTCCCCTCTGGACCCGATCCAAATCCCATACTGTAGTATTCGAACCGAGGAGGACTAAAAATAATATCGCTGGCTCGATGTCCTCCACTCTTGATCAATCGTTTGATGACCACGACAAAATGTTGGACAGGAACAAAATACATCGATAAATCGATCAAAAACAATTGATACAAGTCCGTGGGTTGAAAGGTCATACATGTCAACGGAATAAACTCCGACGGATGATAGAAAATATCTCGATGATAAGAGAGACGGTGATCCTCTACCATTTCATCCAATTTTTTATATTTGGATGAAAAAATAGATAACATACATTATTCGTCTAAAATAAATTGATGTATACTTGAGGTCGAAAAGAAAATATCATGCGTACCAGTCGAACTGCCAATCGCTGCGCCCTCCTCTTTCTCTTTCTTCCGTTTCTTGTGCTTTGTCTCTAACCTTCAAGTATACTAAACTACATTTTTTTAACTACAAAAACAAACTTACGAATGACCTTACGATCACGTTTTGTCTTTCCTCGTTTTCCTTTCCTTTTTCCTTTTCGTGTTCTTCCAATCTCAAATCGATTGTCTACAAACCCATTTCTCAAATACAATTGTTCCGATGCAGGATACAATCCTAACCCATATAAGGTAAGGGGAGGCGGGTACGTACCAGCAATCTCCTTGAGTTTTGTAATGATTCGGGAACCCAATCCTCTTTCGCGGGCGGAAACACAAATGTGGGTAATTTCCCACATGTTTCCGTACTTGGTTATACAAGCAATTCCGGTTACCTTATCCTCCGTTTTATGATAAAGGACGAACTCGGCTTGATTGAACGAAAGAATGATTTCTTGATTGGTAAATGTGCCTCTGCACAATTCATCGTCCAAGTCTTCCACCCTTAACCGGTCGCCTTCATGAATGTCCAAGGCCGACAAGTCTTTCTTACCACGGTTAAAGTGTACATGGAACATACTTTATATCGATAAAATTAAAGTTCTATGGACATTAAATCCGTCAGTATACTATGGCGTTCATACGAGTAACCATTTCAGAACGAGGTCCTACGTTTGTTACGATGTTGTCGCCCCGTCCTGCAGGATCCATCTCGTTAGAGGAAGAAATGACAAGTTTAAAAATATTTTTAAGTAAAAACGACTCGGGTATATGGCAATCTCATGTCGGAGATATTCCCATCATTCATAAATTAGGGAAGTTGATTCAGTTAAAACGGCGACGTCAAGCTCGTATCTCACGCCGTCCCAAACGAAAAAATTGATACTACAACCGTGGAGTAGTACAAACATAGAGATGGACACCCTTCGCAAATCCGTAAAGCAGTTTGATCGCCTGCAGACCAAGTATACCGACCTCAAGGCCAAATACAAGGCGGTGAAACACTTCGACGTGAATGACCTCGACTTACTCGAAGCGGAAAACGTCGACCTAAAACGGTCTCTCTCCGCTGCAGAGCGTACCAACGAGACGCTCGAACTCGAATTGGATTCACTTCGGTTTGATTATCATGATACGAAAACGACGTTAGAGAAGTTGACACTCCAACATGCGGAAGCAGAGCGGCTACGGGATCAGTATGAGAACGAACGAGACGAACTACGATGGGAAGTGGATGGTCTAAGATCAGAGGTACATTTGAAGGAAAAGGCCGAATCTGACCGCGACGAATGGGAAGAGGCCTACGCTGAATTATCGAAAGAACGTCAAGATCTTCAATCCAAGTTGGATGATTTACGTCGAGAGAAGGAGGAATGGCTTCTGGAAAGGACTCGTCTTCGACAAAAGAAGAATCGAATCAAGAAGGAGAATGATCTTCTTCGTGGACTCGAATAAATAGTCAGGATCAGAAGTATACATTTTTTAGAGTATCATAGTATGCGCACCGCCTATCTATTGACCGTATCCCCTCAATCCGAGAGGGCACAATTCTCGAAAAGTATACTGGAAGATGTTGGGTTTCAAGTCATCTTCGTACGACCCTTTCTACATCCAGATAAGGTTCTTTCCAATAAAATAAGCATGCAACTTATTTATCGAGAGATTGCGCTTCGAGGCGAGTATGCTTACGTCTTTGAAGATGACATTAACCTCTTGGAAGACATTCAATTGGATGAAATCCTCGAATATGAAGCCATTTCCCACATGTTCTTTTATTTAGGTGTATGCGAAGCAACACATACCGCGGAGAAGACCAATCTCTCTATTCAAGGACATGATGTCTACCAAAAACGTGGAACCTGTCGAGGACTTCATGCCATCGGCATTTCACCTCGTGGAGCGGCCTCGTTATTGCGATTTTCCCACATACCCGAGCGATACATGGATGTCATTTTGGAACAGTTTTCACTCCTTTATCCGGCAAATGTATGTAGGTATGATCTTGAGAGTTATATTGCAGGTCATCGAGGAATCTTTTTTCAAGATAGAAAAAAGTTTCCGAGTACGATTTCGAAACGAGATTTACGGAAGATTGAATTCGGTATACTTGTCTAATTCATGTTGAAGATAAAGGGGGTGATTGATGACAAAATGGTGAAGATCTTGTTGGGTATTGAACATTAACATCTGCTCCAAGTCATCTTCATTCATGTACGTTTTTCGTAAGAACGCAATAAACGTATTGACCGCTTTACTTCCACGTATATTAAAAATTTCCGATTGTGAATTTAAAAACATGCGTGTGTAGAGGTGTTGTTCAAATTCTTTGAAGGCAACATGAAGCTTCTTACGTTCATTTCGTTCCTCTTCTAATTCTTTCCGTAGTTGATCGATTTGAGACTGGACGGGTGTCTCATTCAATCGAGTGGACATGAAGGTTGCTCCAATTGCATTCATAGGATTGGGTGTATAGGCGAATGCATTCGCTGATGGAGACGACATGTATTGTAATAAAGATCATCTATTTAATTTGTTTTAAACCTTCGTTGTAGACTCGTCCACGACATGTATTTTCTTAAAAATGTCAAAAAACTATCCAATAAACGAAAGGGAAGTAGAAGTTCCATAGGATATAAAGGTATATATAGTTTTGTGTGTATGAGGAAAGTCTTGTTATTAACATCGATGTGTAATGCAGCAAAACCACGATGTGAGATCCGACAGGTTCGTTTTAAACCGATTGGTAAAAATCAGGAAGAATACTTTCGTTTATTGGCCGATCCTGAGGTTTCTATTTTGGCGGGAGTAGGACCTGCCGGATGCGGAAAAACCGCCTTTGCATGTCATGCTGCAGTTCGGGCATTAAGTATGGGCGAAGTCGATCGTATCGTATTGACGCGGCCCTTGGTCAGTGTGGATGAAGAGATGGGATTTTTACCCGGTTCGATGAAACAGAAGATGGATCCTTGGATTCGTCCGATGATGGACATCATGACGGAGTTTTATACAGGGAATGAAATACGAGGGTTGATGGAAAAGGGAACGATTGAGATTTCTCCCTTGGCGTATATGCGCGGAAGGACCTTTCGACGAGCCTTTTTGGTTGCGGACGAGATGCAGAACTCATCCCCGAATCAGATGCTGATGATGTTGACGCGTATGGGCGAAGGATCGCGAATGGCCATTACGGGAGATTTATTACAGAGTGATCGAACGGAATCCAACGGATTGGCTGATTTTTATCATCGTGTTCAGAATTGTAGTGATCCATCCATTCGACATGTGCACTTTGGTGTCGAGGATGTTCAGAGAAGTCCTGTCGTGGCGTCTATTTTGAGGTTATATAAATGAACATGTGTATGAACTCGGGTTTTTAACTCGACTTCATCTCAAAATTATACCATGTTAGTATATGCCTACGGATGATGAAGGGTCCGATTATGAAGAAGAAATCCCTATTGAAGAAGAAATCATTGAAGATATCAAGCGGGCTACGGAAACACCTCTCAAGATTTCCAAATTAAAGTACCATAATCATCCACGTGTCATTATGGCTGCCGCAAGAGTAAATCCGCGTGTCCTTGAAAATGTAATCCCTCGATTTTTAACCGAGGATATGCTTCGAGAACTCATGAATGAACATTGGGTATATTTAAAGGTTATCCCTTCCGTAAAAAAAACAGAAGAATTGTGTCTCATCGCCATACGTAAATCGGGTGATGCGTTACCCTTTGTTCCCAATAAATTTAAACGTACAAACCCGAGATTTTATGAAATTGCCATCGATCATAATGCCGCCAACTTGGCAAAGGTACTGGAAGAGGACATGACCCCTGATTTAGTTCGTCGAGCTCTGGATAAGAATCCTAACGTCATTTATGTAGAAGGTGTCAAAGAAATGATCTTGCATCATCTACCGGATTATGAAGAAGTACCTATCCCTCTCTCCCTAAAACGACAATTGTCCGCAACGCATACTACCCAAGGAGGAGAAGGGGTATGCGGTCGTCATGCCTTTTCACGCGTTATACTTAAAAATGTGTTTGAATTGATGCTTCCACTTTCCTATTCCACGGACTATCAAGACAACGAATGTAATGATATGTTAAATACATTTACGGCAGACTTAAAACCAAGATCTATCCATTCGTTGTTTTATCGATTACAACCGGATCACTGTACCTTTAATGGGTATGTAAAAATATTATTGTTTTTACATTTGTTTCATTCCTTTCAAACGTATGTTCCTACAGTACCCTACCGTCCGGCTGGATGGTTAGAATGCTCTCAGGTATCAACCATCTATCCTCATTTATATGACTCGGTCGTCATTCCCCACATCAACCCTGAACAACGATCGGATTTAATGGATGCGTTGGATACGGTAAAACGGCTTACCGTAAAACATCACATTTCACTCATTACGTTTCATTTCAACAACATTACGATGGCGAAGATTAAGAAATTTACCGATCAGGGTCTCTACCTTATGTTACGCATCGAAGATAGTCATGATGACGAAGAAGATCTTCACAAAGCACATTTTTTAATTATTGTGGGAGCATTTGATAATTATTTGTTGATTAAAAATTCATGGGAAGTAGATACCATTTATAAGATTGAGTTTAATCACTCGTTTTTTCTAGGTCCTTACGAATATGATACGATGACGGATTGTTCGGTCGTCATTCCGGTAGAACATGGTGCAAATGAAGATTTTGACAACTTGGACCGTGTCGATGAATTTTTAGAAAAATACGTTGCGTTGAAACGTAAATTTGAGAACATAACGGTATTGTTCACCCAAAAGTGTCCCTCTCAATCGTTGGAACCGGTACCCTGTAAACATGATAGTGATTACCGTCGTCAAGCGTTGATCTTTCATCCGGATAAAAATTCGTCCTGCAGAGAGAATGCATCCGAAAAGTTTAAACGGTTGAATGAGTTGTGTCGTCCATCCCAATCTACCCAACGGCTTGGTATTGGTGAGTTACGTAAACCACGTCCAACAAAAAAACATAAACGGTCTGTCAAACGTGTGAAACATGTGAAATCGATGAAACACAAGAATAAATAGATCACTTTCTCTTCTCATGAACGATGGGTAATTTTTGATCAGTACATATAGTAGGAGGGTCGAACAAATACGTACGACGAGGTGGGTTAGGAATATTAAAGTCGTCGATGGTTTTTAAATGTAGTTGGTACTTCTTGTATAAAGGTGATTCCAAAACCAGTTTGGTAAACGCATCGCCGTGGTTTGCAGCGGTACATAGCATACCTAAATCAGACGTCCACCATCCGTACCGTTGTCTCACAAATGCTTCAAACTTCCGTGCTTCGGGGTCATGGCCACAAGGCCATCCTCCCGCTCGATAAGACGTATATGTTATTAAGTTCAATACATCCTCGGAAAAGTCCTTGACATTGGCTTGAAAGGCCAATCGGTGTTGTCGTTCCTCTTCCAATTCCTCCCGAAGTTTTCTCATCTCCTTTTCCAGTATACTGCGTTCCTCCGAAATCTTGCGTTCCATATAGATCCGTTGCACATCTAACATCTGTTTGACCTGTGCTTTTACTTGAGCAGGCGTCAAACTTGTATCGACAACAGATTCCGATGCCCATTCGACTGCAGCTCGACATCGTCTTACTTCAAGAACTGCTTGAGCAATCTTACGCTTGAACGGCTTATCGTAGACGTCATCCGGTCGCTCTTGTATCTCTGTATACGTTGAATCCCTCTCTTGCGGGGAGGAGAAAAAATCCTCCGCGGCGGCAAGGGCTTGCTCCAATCCTTTTTCGGCAAGACGTAGTGCCTCTTGATGCTGTTCCAAAACATAAAGTTCTGAAGAGGCATAGGGTTCAATCTTGGCGCCATGACAGGAACCCACAGGAACAGCAACGGGAATATCCATACCATATAATGGTTTACAGGGAATGGTTTTATTTCAATTTAAATATAATCAACTAGTATGTCAGTATGTTTAGTTGCTATGTTTAAAAATGAAGAACAATACTTAATGAATTTGTTACACATTATTTGAAACAGGGAATCGACCGGTTTTATTTCATTGATAACGGAAGTACGGATAACTGGAAAGATGCGATTCAACCATTTGTAGATAAGGTTCATGTATTTACCGATGCGACTAGAAATGTACAACCCATCCTTTATAATAAGTATTATTTAAACGAATGTAAAAAATATGATTGGGTCATCGTTGCTGATTTAGATGAATTTATTTATGCAAGAAAAGGATTTTCTACCATTAAGGATTATTTAGGTACGTTGGACGAGTCTATTTCAAACGTATTTGTCCAATGGAAAATGTTTGGTTCTAACGGATACTTAGATCAACCCAAAAATGTAGTTCAATCGTTTACAAAAAGATTAAATTATGATAAAAAGAATGGGTTTCAAGGTATAACATTCCATAATGGAATAAAATATGGATTTCATAAAAGTATAGCAAGAACTCGATATGTCGTTAGACTTGATGTTCATTCAATTCATACAACAAATAAGTTCATTACTTCGGATAATTGTACAATTGAAGGTGCTCCTTATGGATTTTCTTTGATAGATGAACAAATATTACAAAATTCATGTTTACATTTAAATCATTACTGTATTCAATCTTACAATTGGTTTATGAAAGTAAAGAAGACTCGAGGGGACGGATGTTCCGTAAATAATGATAATGTTCGTAACGAAAATTATTTTAATAGTTTTGATGCAGTTTGTAATGATATCGATGACTATGAATTACGTGATCTTGTCTAATCATAAAACCCGCAAAAGAGGGGTTTCATATTAAACTCCCCCAAATCGTGTTCCTAAACGTTTGCCGAGTTTAAGCGGGCTGACTCGTGGATGTTCAAAGATCACGCTCTTTTCATACAATCGAGGCTGACTTGGTCGATGTTCCCGATTGCTGTAAATACGAGATACATCCCAACCTGCCTCAACTAATGCCTTATAATTTTCTAAATTGCGCTGATATCCATCTATGGATTTCCTAGACCTCGTCAAATATTTACGACGATCCATTCGATTTTGACGTTCAAGTCGATGGTGATTTTGTATACCAGTAAGTTTACGCGATAATACACGTTGTTTAATGAGTACTTCTGCAGGAGCAAGAATTACATCTTTGTTTCGTAGAGTCGACATACCGTATACATAGATAAATTGAAATATATGAGTCAAATGATATCGCTTATAAAATGTTTCCGGTTCAGTGCTGCGGCCTATGGACCCTGATCGCCTCTACCAATCCCAAATGTATCGGTTCTGAACTCTACGTCAATTACAATACGATTACTTTTACCCCGATTCAACGGATCTCTTTCGTTTCCATACGAAAAAACAAATACGCGTCGATGTACGTCAAGGATGAGACCGTCAAACTGATATGGACCGACAAGATCAACTATGAAATCCGATCGGACATCTTTCCGCGTATACTTGTACCCGGAATTGAAAAAACATCTCGTATGACACTATCGTACGAGGTGGATGATTCTCATTCATGGTTGACAGTGTACGATGATCAAAATCAGTATACCTTTCGTAGGGATATTGATGCTCGACCCGAAAGCGACAATCTCTTTAAAATCTTCTTGACGCAGCTGTTCTTTGATTTTATCATTCGACACATTCATTTCTAATTTAAATAGTCTACCAGTACAGTAGATAGTGTGCATGTGGATGTCAGCCCATTATAAAGGACTCCTGTACCAAATAGAGCTAACAGAAGGAGAGGAGTGGTAAGCCTGCCCACTACTTTTTCTTTCCTTACGTGAAAATAAATGTATACTCCGATCAATATCATAAAGATTCCCATGATGGTCTGTTGGATTCGCATGACATTATAAAAATTAAAGGAATTGCTCCCGACCACGTTGATGGTCAGTTCCTTTCCATGCAACGAAACCTTGTTAGGACCATGATGTAATTTCGAAAACTGAAGATCGGTACTGACCTTAATTTTGGGATAGTTGTGAAAATATTTATCTTTGATGAATTGAGACCTGCTTGCCGATTCACATACAATATAGATTTCATCCACATACTCTAAATGTTGGATGATGGTCTGTGCATTAAATCGTATCATGTTCATTGGAATGTTATAAAAACTATACTCTTGAGAATGATCAAACTGCTTCGAATACACTTCATCACTTTTACGAATGTCAATAAAAAGGTATTTCATACTATCTGTTGATAAAAATAGCAAAGCCTTTATGCTCGAAGTATCTGAAATCCTAGATATCCGATCGCGTACGTCTTGAACGTCTCTACCGCATTTGTGGAGGTGTCTACGCCCGTATGTTCCTTACTAAACTCATCCCATGTATCGAATACGGATTCATCGATGGGGTACTCGCGGATGAAGTCGATCATCTCCGGCCACCATGCTGCCTCCTTCCAAAAATCAACCCGTGGTCGGATAATCAGGAGAAGGCTCCACCCCTTGGCGGTAGCATGAGTAATGCATGCAGCCTTCATCTCGTTGAGAAGAGATTCCATTTGTAGGAGGTCATTCATGACAATTCACTTCATTTTTTCTCACACAGTTTCGTAATTTTATTGCGTCGGGTACCGTTAGGACATCTCTTTTTGGGACTTGCTTTGGCAGTCTTTGTTTTGGTGTTTGGCTCTTTGTAATTGGGAGGAACCGGTCTAACCTCCGTTTTAATTGCCAACACTTCAATCTCGTCGACTACTTTTGAACTATACTTTTCTTTTGCTTGTATTTGAACTTCATATTCCTTTTTGGTTTGTTCCATTTTGGCGATTGCCTCTTTCTTTTTCTTGAGTTCCGCTTTATGTATAGCCATCTTTGCATCGGGAAGAGATTCTAACTTAGAAAGAAGGAGCTCAGCATGGCGTGTTAATTTAGCCTTCGCATCATCAATTTGTGCGATGATGGAGTTAAGCTTCACAATAAGTGTACTGCGTTCTCGGTTCAACGTCATTAATAATTCTTTTAATCGTTTTAATTGTTCCTTGTTAATATTGTATTCAGCAAGGCGTTTAAAATACTCTTGATATTGTTTGGAGGTATTCGGCTGTGTCTTAGGAGGAGGCTTAGGGGGAGAATACCTCGTTTGTGGCTTAGTCGATGGCCTTTTCGTTGGGGGAATGATTTTGGCACAATCCGATTTTGATAAGATATCCTCTTTACACTGGGCAGTTTTCATATACTCAGGATCGTTTTCAAATTGAGGACCTGCCTGTTTTTTTAAACGCAACATTTCAATTCGCCATTCCTTGAGGTCGTGAATGTTTTTACTGCACATGTACTTATTACACTCCATACAGTATACAGATATTTAATGCCGATCACATCGCATCGTTGTTTTGTTTCGTAAATATCCTTTGGGACAATTCTTTTTTTCACACTCAAATGACTCGGGCGGGACCGGCTTGTCTTTAATTTTACGTTCATAATTTGAAATATGTTTAATCGTTTCCTCGTAATTTTTATACTCCATGTTATATTGTTGTTGTAATTGCATAATTTCTTGGACGATATTCTGATTCTGTTTCTCGTAGTCTTGTACACCTTTCGTATACTTTTCGCGTTGTGTCTTTGTTACTTCCTTTTTAAGTTTTTCTTCAAGTTCAGCCTTCTTATTGAGATTACGTTCTTCTTCTGCATTCAGCTTGTTGAGTTTTTTTTCAAGAGAATCTACCTTTTTTTTAAACCCTCCTAGATTTTTATAGAGTCCCTTCAGTATACGCATATTTAGTTCATACCCTTTTATGTCATACTTGTATACATCGTAGTCGTCTGTTTTTTTTCGGGTTTTATTTGCTTTAGGTGCTTTTGGCGTAGGTGCTTTTGGCGTAGGCGCCTTTGTAGGTCTTTCAAATTTGCCACATTCCTCCTTGCTTAAGATGGATTCCTTGCACTGAGCGGTTTTGACATACTCTGGATCGGTTTCAAACTTAGGGCCTGCCTGTTTTTTTAAACGCAACATTTCTTCTCGCCATTCCTTGAGGTTGTGAATGTTTTTACTACACATGTACCTTTCGCAATCCATACAGTATACTGATAAATAAACTATTTAAGTGAATCCTCTTACTACAGTATACATGAACTACGCCGCCCTCTATGTAGGATGGTGTAGTGTCGGGATATTTCGAGGTGTCAAATTGTACTCCTATGAAAATCATAATCCTTTTTTGTATTCGCATATGGTGGTGTATGGATTAGGAGGACTTTCTATTTATTCCAATCCGATACTCCTTCCGTGGGTTCTTCATAAAGAAGTCTATCGAATGGAAGTCCAAGTGAGAGGGTTGGAGAAAACACTTCGGTATTATGAATTTCTTTAAAACAATATAAACCGAACTCTCACTATTCTAGTGAATGATCGGTCGAAGGTTTCTTTCCAACGCAACAGCAATGTCAGTCTTCCAGAATTCGTGCTACCACAAGATCGATTTTAAGATTGCTGAAACGGCCCTCGTGAATCATGCCGTTCATAAGTTTGCAGCCTTTAACATCGGATGTCTTGCTGTGACGAATCCGGAACAAAAGGTGGTCGGCGTCTTGTCCGAGCGCGACTACATCAGCAAAGTGTCTGTCTTCGGCAAGGATGATAAGGTACTTCAGGTCAAGGACATATGTACATATTCGCCGATTGTACTCGCGAAACCGTCAGATTCGGTCGAAAAGTGCATGAAAAAGATGTTGGTCCGAGACATTCGGCATTTGTTGGTGATGGAAAATTCAGAGTGTGTGGGTATGATATCGATTCGAGATTTGATCAAGGAGGTCGTGCGCGACAAGAATAGGACGATTGCCAGACTGACCGATTTAAAGACGGGTAAGGGAGGCGTGTTTGGAAGCGAGTAAATATTTATTTTTTTAAATTGAGATTAAAACTACATGACACCTACTAGTAGTATGTGTCATCATCTGGGGTGCAAAAAGTATCCGTATTACAATTTTCAGGGGGAATCGAAACCGATCTTTTGTCCCGATCATAAACAGGATGGGATGATATATACGAGAAAACGCAAGTGTTGTATTTTTGAAGGCTGTAAAACACGCCCGTCATGTAATGTCGAAGGTAAGAAAATAGCTATATTTTGTGGAACACATAAACAAGAGGGAATGGTAAATGTTATTTCCCCAACATGTATTAACGTAGGATGTAACAAACAACCAACGTATAATGTATTAGGAGAAACAACCGGTATATATTGCTCAACTCATAAAAAAAATGGAATGGTTAATGTAAAAGAAAAAAGATTGTGTGATTTTGAAGGATGTAAAAAACGATCGACATTTAATAATGAAGGTGAAAAGAAAGCAATCTATTGTGCTACACATAAACAAGAAGGGATGATGAATGTAGTTACTCCGTCATGCGTATACACAGAATGTAATAAAATTCCAGCATTTAATAATGAAGGTAAAAAGAAAGCAATCTATTGTGCTACACATAAACAAGAAGGGATGGTAAATGTAAAATCCAAAAAATGTATTCATGAAGGGTGTACTATATTATCAACATTTAACTTCGAAGGTAAAAAATTAGGGGTATATTGTGCAGACCATAAACAAGAAGGAATGGTAGACATAAAATCTAGAAGATGTAAGTATATAGGATGTAAAATAGGCCCAACATATAATTTAGAAGGTAAGAAAATAGCTATATTTTGTGGAACACATAAACAAGAAGGGATGGTAAATGTAAAATCCAAAAGATGTATTCATGATGGTTGTACAAAATTACCATCTTACAATATAGAACATGAAGTAGGAGCACTTTATTGTGTTAAACATAAACAAGAAGGGATGGTAAATGTAAAATCCAAACGATGTATTCACGAGGGATGTAATGTACAACCTAATTATAATTTTCAATATGAAGAAATTGGAATTTATTGTAACCTTCATAAAAAGGATGGCATGATAGATGTTAAAAATAAAAAGTGTATTCATGAGGGTTGTAATGTACAACCATCATATAATGTTGAAGGATCTCTCATATCAAGTTATTGTTCAATACATAAAAAGGAGGGCATGACAAATATACGAGAAAAACGATGTAACATGTATTTATGTTCCACAAGAGCTAATCCAAAATACGACGGGTATTGTTTGTATTGTTATATGAATCTCTTCCCTGACAAGCCCGTCGCTCGTAATTACAAAACTAAAGAATATGCCGTCGTCGAACATGTAAAATCCGCCTTTCCACAGGTGGATTGGATCGCCGATAAAAAAGTATACGACGGATGTTCCAAACGAAGACCGGATTTATTTCTGGATCTGGGACATCAAATCGTAATTGTAGAAATCGATGAAAATCAACACATCGACTACGATTGTAGCTGCGAAAACAAACGTTTAATGGAACTGTCCCAAGATGTGAACCATCGACCCATCGTCTTCATTCGATTCAACCCCGATGAGTATACACAGGAGGAGTCCATCACATCTTGTTGGGGAGTTGATAAAAAGGGAATCTGTGTAGTCAAGAAATCCAAACAGAAAGAATGGGCTGCAAGATTGACCTCGTTGACAGAACAAGTCCGATATTGGATCGATCATCCTACCGACAAAACCATCGAAGTCATACACTTATTTTACGACGAATTCTAAGACCTTCGAGATTTACCTTTTGATTTTTTGAGTTTACGTTTAGATTTGCGTAATGCTTTACGGTTCAGTTCTCCCAAAAAATGAGGTGGTTGTTCTGTCCATATAGCCCCCGTATCGTTTAACGATTGAAATAATGTATACTGCTTGCTCGCTTCTTTTGCCTTTTCGACTTCCATCAATTGAGATAATTCACTAGTAGGATCTGTCAATAAAGCTTTGACATTTTCTTGGGTAAGTCGTTCTTTCAATAAGGATTGTAATGGATGAAATCGATAGGCAAGACTACACCCTCCCGACCTTGCATGATGAAAATCATGAAACCAAATTTGTAAAATGTGTTGCGCATTTCCGTGTACGTTACATAAATTAGAGCGACTATTGGGAAGATGACAATTATACGGTCGGGTCTGATTTAAAATCATGTGTTTTGTTAACGAGGGAGAACTTAATGAACCAAATAGTAATTCGGGGGCATAAATACAGTAATGTTTGGTTAAATGTTGATAGGTTACTGGAAGAGCATAATAACAGAGCGGTTCCGATGAAGATTCTATTTCTCGAGTTAATTTAGGGTTTGCATATCCTGCCCATGACCCTAACAGTCCATTGTATTTTGATTCCGTAGAGACCGAGTACCAAATGGTACGCCGTAATACCTCAGGCAACGTTTCTTCGGTTATGGTTTCACCTTGCAACAATCGATCCTTAATTTGTTTATGTAATTGATTGGTAATCATCGCTTGTTTTTCTGGAGGAATATCTTCCCAATAATAAAAGACTGTATCCCTGACTTCAAAGCTAAAACTTCCTTTGATGATACTGTGGCAATTTTCAGGATCGGATGCCCAACGAACTTGTTGAATCCCTAACGCGGTTTGCATTTGTTTTCTAGAAATTGGATTTTCGGCAAAATAACGAAACAAAAAGAATTGCTGAAGAATTCGATGAAACTGATCTGCTCCAGCATGAGCTCGGATATAGGCATCTAACTCGGCAAAATGATTGCCTTTGATAAGAGTGTACAATTCATCGTCTACGGTTATTTTTCCACTTTCTAACTGACCTAAGAGGTGTTGAAGTTGCGCGTTTCTAGAAACGTAGATCGTTTCTCTATATTTTGTTAAATCTACAGGATGTAGTGCTGCCATACTTATAGTTGATATTAAATTGAAATGAGATTCATGGCCTTTGTAAGGTAATCATGCAGAGTGTTCCGGTCCATCTTCTTCAGATGGGGGTATCGTATCGGGTTCACAGAAATGTCAGTCCAGATGGATCGTTTGACTTTCTAGGTACGTTGTACCGAAAGAATGTATTCGACGGAGACATTCGATACCTCCTCGATCATTTGTTGATACCTGTAACTATGGCATGTTGGAGAGAAGATCCGCCCAAGGGGTCGCATGTAAGGGAAGTACCTACTTGGCTGCGTAGTATTAATCCGGAAACGCATACATTTTACGTCACGGCACAGAACATGTGGGTACAGAGAATCATCGCGTCCAAAACAGGACGACTCGTTCAATCTCCGTTGATTGCTCAGTATTTCTAATACGTTTTTTAAATGTATACTGTATGGCTTACAAAAGTAATCAGGGTACGGAGATCTTATCCAACTATCGATCGATGTTTGCCCCCAAACTTCCGGAATCCATTCGAGACAAAATCGTAGAGGATGTCATGAGATTTCCTACTCAAGAACGTCGAAAAGCTCGATTGACCAAACTCATTCAAAAGATGGACCGTATCGGAGTGAACCATTCGGATGTAGTTTCCCTACTAAAAAAACTAAGGGCTCAGGGGGCGACCTTTCCTCCGGGCTATCTTAAAGAATTGATGGGCCTCCTTAAAAATAATTACATGATGGGAAAATCTAGGCGTAGAGTCAAAAAAGGTAAACAAACGCGTAAAAAATGAATCATCTTTACACCTCTACAATGACTAACATGCCCGCGCCTCGTTGTCCGTCCATCTACCGATCTCCTTCGGAATGGTTAGAATGGGCTCGCCGTCACATGGAATATACAGGAGAGAATCCATACTTCATCGAGTTTGACACGTTCAAGAAATCAAGACTTGTCAAACATTTGGGAGATTTAGAAATTGACCGTACATGGAAATACTTGCTGTATCGGTCGTTGACCGGTCGAAAACATCGTACATTGATTACATATTTATAGTCGTATAGTCTATGGACCGAATCCTCCTATTTTCAATATGTATCGCCGTAAGAACCATCATCGCCTACGCGGCCTATCTTGCTACGACTCCGTATTTACGGTACATGGGGATTGTCGCGGTTCTACCTGCCATGGGACACATTTATTTATTTTTTAAGGACACACGAAAAAATGGAGCGTTCGGAGGTAAACTCTGGTGGAATCCTGTACGACCGATCCATGGAGTGTTGTATGGATTAT
>Ga0078894_10000085_pt1 | contig 54100 bp, 23 predicted proteins | sample LauGreSu1BDMLBSD_2_FD_67506 | JGI IMG/M metagenome (GOLD analysis project Ga0078894, IMG submission 67506) | Freshwater lake microbial communities from Lake Michigan, USA - Su13.BD.MLB.SD (version 4) (version 4) | ecosystem: Environmental > Aquatic > Freshwater > Lake | place: Lake Michigan...
GCATTATAGATCTTATCATACCCAAGCTGAAGAACCAAACGATCCGCCACAAACTCGATATATTGGCACATCAGTTTCGCGTTCATTCCAATCAAACGACAAGGGAGCGCTTCAGAGATAAACTCCTTTTCGATTTCCACTGCATCACGAACGATTTCATAAACACGATGACGTTGAATCTTCTTCACCATCTTCGTATACAACAAGACCGCAAACTCCGTATGAAGTGCTTCATCTCGAGAGATTAATTCATTACTGAATGTCAAACCCGGCATAAGACCACGCTTCTTCAACCAGTAAATGGAGCAGAATGCACCAGAGAAGAAAATTCCTTCAACGCATGCAAACGCAACCAAACGCGTCTGAAATGTGCTACGCTTATCACCAATCCATTTCAACGCCCAGTCAGCCTTCTTCTTGATACAGGGGAACGTTTGGATCGCGTTGAATAACTTGTCCTTCTCGGCTGAATCCTTGATATACGTGTCAATTAGAATACTGTACATCTGAGAATGAATATTCTCCATTGCAATTTGAAACCCGTAGAACGCACGGGCTTCTGCAAGCTGGACCTCTGTCATAAATCGCTGCGCCAGATTCTCCATTACAATTCCATCACTCGCTGCAAAAAATGCGAGAATCATAGAAATAAAATATCTCTCGTCATTGTTCAGCGAGTTCCAGTGGACGACATCCTTTGTGAGGTCGACTTCTTCAGCACGCCAAAAACAATCAACTTGCTTTTTATACATATTCCAAATCGCATTATCTTTAATTGGGAATAGGACAAATCGGTTTTGATCCTCCTCCAATAATGGTTCGATCACCTGAGGCTTCATTGCAGGTGATGCAGTGACAACAACGGGAGTAGCTACGACGGGCACGTCCATACTTTCGGTTATAATAGACATTACTGAATTTTTGAAATATTGAAATGATTATCCGAGCAGATTATGATGATACTACGGTAAATGTTTTACTTGATGTAGACTTAAGTAGTTTTCCTAAATGAAAGGGATGGCCAGTGGATATTATAGATGGATATAAAAACCCAAAATTAGGGGTTTACATCCAGCGTAGAAATGGTATAAATCGAAGTGATTATAATGTGTATTATCGGGTGTGTAATTTCATTCTGAAAAAACATGTTAGAAAAGCTTGATATTGCAGTCATAAATTTAGATCGCAGACCGGATCGTATGTCGTACATCTACAAACATATTCCATTTCTATTTCGGCCAATGTCATTCGATATTTCTGGGTTCAATATGCCATTTCTTCCATCGATGCCGAATGGAATTCATAGTATGAACGGAGGAGAAACTGACCGTGGATATTATCGCCGTTTTCCTGCGATCGATGGCCTGAATCTCTCGCAATATTATTATGAATTTCCTGATTTGCTGGACACAATTCGAGATAAACCGCGTGTTCTCGGCGAAGTGGGGTGTTCGTTGAGTCATTATTCACTATGGAAATCACATGCACAAAGTCCCAAATCCGATATTTTACTCGTATTTGAAGACGATGTCATGTTTACAGAAAATTCGCTGGATCAGTTGAAAGGTTTGCTTGTAGCTTTAAATGCAACGACTCCTCGATGGGATGTCATGTATGTTGGTGGTCAATGGACGCCGAATTACAATATTGACGGGGCAACTCTACCCTATTTTAAATTTCAATCTCCACGAAGGGATTCGCTTCATCAGTATTTTCATATTACAGACCCATCCTCTCGTCAATTAATACCCACAACTACATTTGGAATCTACCAACGCCGAAATCTTACGCCGGCTGTGATTCACGGAAGTCGTAATGTTTGGTTTACGCCTTTATTTCGCACCGCGGGTGCATACCTCGTAAGTAAACGCGGTGCGAAACGATTATTAGAAGCTGTAGAAATGGATACAGCACTATTCATGAAAACGCCTCTCGATATGTGGCTTCTTGAAATGGACTTTCGCGGTTATATCGACGCATTTGATCGGTTTCCACATCCATTTTATCAAGCTGGTTTTGAAATGGTGCGCGAACCGAGTCATGCGCAAAATGATATTCATCGCACGGATTTTCAGACCGTGAAACTACCACCAGTGACAACCAGCCCCTGCAACGACATTAAATCACCTTCATAGAAAAGGTATTCCAATCAAATCCATTTGCCCACTTGACGCGACAATCTATTTCACTATATCCTTCCTTCTGAATGATATATTGTTCATTCGCCAACCAGCACTTGTATTTCGGCTGAATATATTCAGTGTACATGAAATCGATATTCTTCTTTTCGAGCTCAATTAGGTTGGGGAACGATTCTACAAAATCCAGGATCGGTTTATACATATGTTGCTTCACAATATACGCATGGTTGCACCAAATCGTACCATTCACCCACTTTCGAGACGGATCCATTCCATCATATTTGGTAAGTATTCCACCAAGATACAAGATATCCCAGTCGCCGCCAGCGGGCAATGCCAAAGTTGCGAGTTCGTGAATGTTATTGCGAATGACGATATCATCTTCTACAATCAATACCGACGAGAGATTTTTACTGTATGCGTACTGAATCGCCTTGATATGAGAACGAAAGCATCCGATCTTTGTATCTTCGGTGTTCATTTTGTTCATGAGGAGCGAGTGTCGGATTCCATGAGAAAGTAACTCATTGCTTACATATTTCGTTCTCTCGGGACGTTCCTCAATGCAAATTGCAACAACCTCTTCTGCAAAAGGAGGACGCAGCAGAAATGAAGCATTTACCGGCTGCGTAGAAGATATCCCAGACGATGATAACGGAGATGATGGCGGTGTATTCGTTGTATGTGGCGTAAAGTTGGCACCAGACGAAACCGAAGAAAGAGACCGATCGGACAACTGGGGGGAATTATTCTCACTACTACCTTTTAATTTAAAATACGCCTTATGACTGTTCACATTCTTCGTTGTTGAAACGGTCGAGTGTATCACTGAGAGATACGGATTAACAGTTTCCTCGTATTGATACTTCTTCATCATGTCGCGGATCTTGTTATACGTTTTATCGGAACTCACTTCAATACTAAAGAAGTCGATTTGAAACACCTTGTTTGTAATGAGAAGGGATACATCTCCGCTATTTGAGGATGCCATCGCGGTATCCGATGCTGGCGTTGCCTGGTTCTCTTCAAAGAATGTCGAGAGAATTTCGTATTCACCACCATCGCAATCAATCGCACAATAATCAATTCGTTCAGGCGCTGATTGCTGACAACACATATCGTAGAGCGTAATTGTGTCAACCTTATACGACTTGAAGTCAGTACGCGTCCATTCTCCTCCCTCTTTATTGTTTTCAAGTGTGCCCTTTAGTCCACTTAATCCTGGATTCGCGGATTCATAGAAAATTGCGCCACGCCCACTGCCATTTGTGATGGATGATGTAATATTACTAACTGCTGCGGGTATCAGTGTTGCACGGCATGTACGAATCTTGTCATGGTGAACTCGTGCTGGTTCAACTGTAAGTCCGCGCCATTCACGGTATCTCTCGAAAAAGTAACACGACGAATTCGTTTCTCCGTCGCCGGCACCAACTTCAATAAAATAACCACCATGCTTGCCTTTCGTGACGTATTTATCTACGTATTGGTCATTACGGTAGTCATGGTAATACTCTGGATAGATAGTAAGATCATCATCTATATCAGCTGTTGCTGATGCTGATGCTGATGCTGCTGTGGCACTAGATGCAGCAGCAGCAGCAGCAGCAGCAGCAAGAACTGCTTCTCTGTCACTCCCTGCATAAAATGGAGATGAACGTGAATTGTATACAGTGAGTGCCATCTTCTCTTTGTGAAGAAACTCATTTTTCTTCATGACATCTCCCAATATCGTCTCCCAAAGATGAGTTCCGTAAGACTCAGGTGGAAATTGATGGGGTACCGTCTCAGAATGAATGAATGCGACGGTATCTTGCCAATGAAGAGCCATAAAGAGTTTTCCGTCCAAAATCTGAATACGATACTTATGCATATAATGTGGGTGATCTAGCAACAACTTTTTATTAGAGTCGCGGATATGCGTCGCCCATATTCCAAGTCGAAGTCCAGACTTGAATTCGTTCAACCACAACTTAATAAACTCGTTCTTGGGTTTCGCTGCCAAGAATGCATTGATCAGCGCACCATTGCCTGCACCGTTTGTACGCTCCTCGCTAATATAGAACGAATGTCCTGAAGAAAAGACTTCATCAAAGGGACGCGTAATGAGCATATCAAGATCCAGATAGACGCCACCATGCTCATATAAAAGCTCGAGGCGAACTACATCTGCCTTATACTGAAAATGCTTCAATTCAAAACCGTCATAAAATACAGGCGGATCCATTTTGTGGATACTCACGCGTGCCTGTTTCTTAATATCGTCCCAGAATGCATTACCAACAGGCTCTTTCGCATTATATATTCGGATCTCATAATTCGGCATATACTGCAGCATGGAATGCACGCATCGATGATGGAAATTATAGAATTCAGTTTCGCCGAAGTAAAGAAGATGGATCACTTTTGGAATACTCGAACAAGGATCATCGCCATACAACATTCCCAAATTCGCAATACATGCGCTCTTGATGCTATCCGGAAGTTCTGATTCACTATTATTAATACCATTTGGATCATTCGGTGGCGGTGAAGGAGTATCAACGATTTCCTCAAATTGTTTTACCGCTAATAACGGGTTCACAGTAAAGTTCGAACATGCGCGATAAAACTTCACAAAGTTACTGTCACGCTTATTATACGTCGGAAAATATTCGAGATACATATCTGCGACAGCAATCAACTTCTCAAGATCCTTTGTATGATGATGCTGGTTATGAATCTCTTGGAGCATTTGGTTTCGGTCCATGAATTTACAACTGTTTTGATAATAGTTGTAGCGGAGCTTCTTGAATGCTGGCGTTGGGTCATTTTTAGCAGCAGAAACAATCGCATTCGAATCTACAGTAGTCTCCTCCTCCACATCTGGCAATAATGAATATTGACCCCATGCCATTCCGCGTGCTTTACACCCATCCGCACCATTTTCGTTGTTTTTCGTCATGATCTCGTAATAATCATCGAAACCATGTTCGGTAATCACTCCGGTAACTACCATTTGATCCCACGCTTTCGTAGGCTCGACGGTGTAATGTGCATGACGCCCCTGATTTCGACAGATATCATCGATTGCAACAATTGTCTTTTCATCACGCGCGAGTCGTTGCGAGTTAAGAATATCCTTCAGAGGAATATCGTCCTGATGTCCACCGTCAATGAAAATCAGGTCGAACTTGAGGGGTGGCGCGGTTTCGGGATTCTTGAGCCGATGGGCTACTTGCTCTTCATAGTTCGGGATCGTCGTTGTACTGTCGCCGGTTACGAGAGTATGTCGACCCGGAAACACCGAGTCGATATATCGCTTCGCGGCAAATACATAGGCATACTCACCTAAATCAAAACTCACAACCTTCGTCTCGGGGGGTGTGTTGCATAGGAATAAAAGCGCTGAATGTCCACCATTGAACCCGATTTCCATGATGGATTTGGGCTGGCGTTTGGCGACAAACTCGCGAAGACGTGCCACCTGGGCGCGGATTTGAAATGATCCACCTTCTATGAGATGATACTCGGAAATTGCTTTGTTCAGACCTTCGAGGAGTTGAGGATGCTCGGCTGCACGGGTATTTGAATCATACGACGTTGTCATTATACAATTACGGTGCACGCTTCCTTTGAAATGATTGGGAATTGTATAATGATTAATAAAGTTTATGTTTATATATGTTTTTGTGGTTACTGATTGGTATTTGTGGGTATTTCATTAGGAACAGGACGCCCAATATATGGTTCTTTGTCACAAATGTAATTCTTAATATAGTCATCATCAGCACCCCAGTTCGTATAATCAGCTCCTTCTAACGTATATATCTTATCATAAACACTAGTGCTTGTAAAAATAATACACCTTAACTGCGCTTGTTCTCCCATTGTTATTGTAATTGGAAGGACGTGGATGTGACATCCATTATCAGTTCTAAATGCTTTCATGGACATCTTGTATTTTTATAAATATTATATATTTTATTTACTATGTTTTATTTAATCGTGTCCATACCATTTTGCCCGAATATGAAGTACCACTAGACGCTATTCTTAGAGTTGTTGGTCCCCAATTTCCACCATTATTGTTATTGTAATAAGTGGTCTCGCATTTATAGACAGCATATTGAGGTATGTTTGTTGCAAATGAAGGCCAATATAAATTAGGCCTTCCCACAATATTCATAGCGAAATGGGTTGCTGATAAACCACGAAATCTGTATGTTGCAATGAGATTTCTAACTCCACTACCGCTGTTAGTATTGCCTGAATAGAGGGTATACGGGTATATATCGTTAGAACCACCCTGAATGGTGTTAAGACTTTCGTTTCCCCCTGCTGTTGTGGAGGGGGCATATACCATCGTTCCCGAATGTGAAGCGTGGTTATTATTATTCCAATAAAAATAAAGCCAGTGGCCAGAGGAAAGATTGGAAAACTCAAAGGTCGCCTCATAATCGTAATTTTGAAAATCAAATCCTAAAGTGTTCCATGTGGAATCGTTGAATGTATAATACCCAGCAGATACAGAAGCGGGACGGAGTGATATCGGTATGCTTAAATTAACAGCGCCTGATGTAGTTGTTGTCGTGATCGTACTGTCACTTGAAGATACACTTGTAATTGAACTTGCCGGACCAGCAGGTCCAGTTGCGCCACTTGGTCCTTGTGCGGTCATTTGTATAATACTTATTTGACCCATATAGTCCTGTGTCGATACATAATTCGAAATAGCAGTCAATCTAATCTTAACTCGTGTATCGGTGCTAGGTGTGTAAATCGCATAAGCAGCTTGCGTTACACCATTATCAGCGGAGTTAGCTGAAAAAGCGTTTCCATTAGTACCAATCTCAGTCCCTGCTTCAGTCTGCCATGCCCATACTGAATAGGCACAACGTATAGATAGTGCTGCAGTTAGCTCATATGTCAAACCACCAGTAAGAGTTACAAAAGAAGAATTTGACACGTTTAAGGAACCAGTTTGTTTAGTTAGCGTGTAGTCTCCAATGGTACTTCTATCGGTTACTCGATAAGTTCCGTACGCAGCTGGCGCTGTTGCGGATACACCACTAGGACCCGTCGAGCCTTGTATGCCATTTGGTCCAGTGGGTCCGGTTGATCCAGTTGATCCCGTAGGCCCTGTACGCCCTGTAGGCCCTGTGGGCCCAGTAGGCCCAGTAGGCCCAGTAGATCCCGTAGATCCGGTGGACCCAGTGGGACCAGGGTTAACCGAAATAAAATCACTTATACCAACACCGTTCACTTGAATCAAATTCATATCTAATGGAATCATAGCGATCACGCCATTTCCATTACCGACAGAAAGCTTGTACATCATTGTTCCGACTTTCATAAATGACAATGTCGCATTGGCGTTATCTACATCCTGGACGACGGTCCCATTACTTCGTATTGTCTTAACAGCAGTACCTGATGTAGATATTATGATGTTCTGATTTACAGCAACAAAAATACATACAACTTGAGTAATCACCGGTGTAACCGATACAGTATATCCCTGACCTCCACTATTTGGTATTGCAACAGTAATATTTTGAATAGAATTCAAGGTTCGTAACGAAATTGCGGGTTGTATTCTTCTAAACTGTGAGATTGTTAACGACGTAAGATTATTTATAGCAGAAATACCAATATTCGCCGCCCTAAGAAGCAGTTGACCCTTTTGGATACTACTGAATGTAAGTGTACTTATATTTGCGCTAGTAATCAACGTATTACTGAATGTTGCGTTTGTGATGTTTGCATTTGTAAAGTTTACTCCGGTTGCGTTTGTATTTGTAAAATTGGCACCACTTAAATCAACACCAGTAAGATTGGTGTTGGTTATATTTTGATTCGAATAATCTGTCATTCTATTATTCTAATCCACGATATTTATTTTATGAGTATAGTTATTGATTTGATCCACTTACATATTTTGGATTCGGTGTTCGAATTACTTCTGATTTCATTTCACCAGTTTCTTTGTCTTGCCAAACCATTACCTCCTCAAAAAACTCCGGTTCTTCGAACGGTTTATATTGTAGATTATGACGGGCGCAAAGAATATGGTAAATGATTGTGTCATCAGTTCCCCATTGTGCGTATTGTTCGCCAGTCATTTCGTATGTATATTGCTGTCCTCCAGTTTTATAATTGATTACAGCATATGTAACCGTTGCAGATGTCATAGGAACAACATAAATGCTTTGGAGGTCAATATATATATCCGGATTAGTAGTTCCAATATTCACACGTAACATTGTATATACGGTATGATATGATATGATATGATATGATATGATATTTTATTTATATTTTAATAAACTGGCGAATTAAGTTGTTCCACCTCCTGATTGATATGTAAAGCTTGTTGGTATTACTTCTATACTTATACTCGCAGTTCTTATCGATGAATTAAAATTGCCTCCATTAGAATATGCGCCGAATCCAATTTTAGACAGGTTATATGTTGGTCCAGCAAGTTCGCTTAATCTTGTAAAAGTTCCACTCCAATATATTACGTTACTACTACTTCCTACAGTTTTATCTACGAGCATCCAGTTTCCAGACGCTACCATTTGTTTATACGCTCCTGTTGCAGTGTCGTATGTCAAATCACAGAAAAAATCTAAAATCCAATATGGATCAGTTCCAACTGTGTTAGAATTTTGACCATGAAAACACATTGAATAGTCACCCCAACTATTTATTACTGGTTGATTATTAGGATATCCAAAATAAGTAGAGGTGGAATTATTCCATATAATCATCGACTGTGATACTTCGGATGTATAATTGTTATAACTTGGATATGTGTGATTATCATTAAAACAAAGAATAGGGTAGTTTAAATAATTACTAACTGCTCTCACTTTTAATGTGCATCTCACCCTATTAGATCGTAAATCTACCGTTACTGGAAGTGTAAATGTGATTTTCGCGCATCGGGCGGTTCCATCTCCCCAATATAGACTGTAAACACTGGTTGGGTTAGTTGAATTAATAGTATATGTTCCTGCACCATTATTGGTGATAGTTACGTTTGATCCCTGAGCTAATGATTTTACATTCCACCCGGTAACCGTTGTCGGTGTAACTGTTGTTGCTGTCAATGTTGTAACATTTGTTATATCATTATTACTCATGTCTAATGTTGTAGACGCCTTATTCCCTATCAACATTGTACTAGCCAATGATGCGGAAGGGACAGGACCGGTTGACCCAGTCGGTCCATTCACTCCACTAGGGCCAGTGACTCCACTTGGTCCAGTTGAACCGGTCGACTGAAACTCGCCTCCAGTTTCAGCGCGTGGTTTACGCGTGATCTTACAATAACCTTGATCGGCAACAGCCCCTCCACTTGCGTCATTGTAAAATACTAACCTCGACGATAAGACTCCCGTTGTAACACTTGTTGAAGAATAAGCAATCGTTGCCAATGATTTATACGTTCTGTTTGGATAACCATTAGAGTCTCTTGCAGTTGAACTATGCTCAACATTTCCCAAAATTGTATTTGTTGAAAATCTGGGGCGGGTGAATGTTATTTTAATGTAATGTTGAATATTCATTGTACCGCTTGAGCTGGTGATTCCATTTAAAAATATGACGACTGGTTCGTTGATTTCGTGCACAGATTGTGTGCCTTCTATCAAGTCTATCGACCAATAACAATACCGTTCGGTAGTGACATCGTCAAACCAAGAATAATGTAAATGTGTATCTCCGACAGATACTGTTTGATTGTATTCAAATAATACCGTGTAATCATAGTTATCAAAATCCCATGATTCGGTAGTTGTGAAATATGCATTCGACAAAAATCCGTTGAAATTACCATTTGTAAGGTTCTGGTCTATTAGTGTTGTTGAAAATGTGGGTGATGGACCGGTTGGTCCTACTGCGCCGGTTGGTCCTGTGGTACCGGTTTCTCCAGTTGGGCCGGTTGGTCCGGTTGGTCCTGTAGATCCGGTCGGTCCTGTAGAACCAGTGGGTCCGGTTGGTCCCGTAGACCCAGTGGGTCCAGTTTCTCCTGTTGGACCTGTAGGACCTGTTGGTCCAGTAGTGCCGGTTGGTCCTGTCGGTCCTGTGGATCCGGTTGGTCCTGTGGATCCGGTTGGTCCTGTTGGTCCTGTCGGTCCTGTTGGTCCTGTTTCACCAGTGGGTCCTGTAGGTCCGGTTACTCCAGTTGGGCCAGTCGGGCCAGTCGGACCTGTTTCACCTGTCGGGCCAGTAGGTCCAGTAGATCCGGTTGGTCCGGTTGGGCCCGTTGGGCCAGTTGGACCAGTTGCACCGGTAGGTCCATCGATACCATCTAAATTCATATTATAGGTTACATTATGACTTGTTCCAAATTCACCGTGTACATTTTGAATGTTATTTATTGTTGTTTCTCCAGTTTGTTTATTGTAACTAGAAATATACCCTTCAAAGTTATTATTTGCATTTGTAGAATCCACGATAACTACCGAATTACCTGTGATATATGCTAGATTATGACCTACGATGATCGAAACACTTCCATTTAATACAGGTAATGGGTTAAAAGATATGTCTGTTGTTGTATGTGTATTATATCTGTCACCATCCATACCAGTTGGTCCAGTAGCTCCAGTAGGACCCGTAGGACCGGTTGGACCATCGATACCATCTAAATTCATATTATAGGTTACATTATGACTTGTTCCAAATTCGCCATGTATATTTTGAATGTTATTTATTGTTGTCTCGCCAGTTTGTTTGTTGTAACTAGAAATATAGCCTTCAAAGTTATTATTCGCATTTGTAGAATCGATAATAACAACTGAATTGCCACTGATATATGCTAAGTTATTACCTACTATAAATGATACAGTACCATTCAAAACAGGTGTTGGGTTAAACGAAATATCAGTTGTTGTATGTGTGTTATATCTATCTCCGTCCATACCGGTCGGACCAGTTGATCCAGTCGGTCCTGTCGGTCCTGTTGTTCCGGTCGGTCCGGTTGGACCTGTTGGTCCAGTTGGACCTGTTGGGCCGGTCGGTCCAGTCGGTCCAGTTTCACCTGTTGGGCCAGTTGGTCCTGTAGTACCTGTTGGTCCAGTACTGCCGGTTGGTCCAGTTGGTCCAGTAGGGCCAGTGGATCCTGTCGGTCCAGTCGGTCCAGTTTCACCTGTTGGGCCAGTTGGTCCTGTAGTACCTGTTGGTCCAGTAGTGCCGGTTGGTCCAGTTGGTCCAGTAGGGCCGGTGGATCCTGTCGGTCCAGTCGGTCCAGTTTCACCTGTTGGGCCAGTTGGTCCAGTTGGTCCAGTCGGTCCTGTAGGACCAGTCGGTCCTGTGGGACCAGTTTCACCTGTAGGTCCGGTTGGTCCTGTAGGTCCGGTTGGTCCTGTAGGACCAGTCGGTCCTGTGGGACCAGTTTCACCGGTTGGTCCAGTTGAACCTGTGGGTCCTGTCGGTCCTGTGGGACCTGTTGGACCCGTCGGTCCGGTTTCACCAGTATATCCAGTGGGTCCAATTGGTCCAGTTTCACCGGTTGGTCCGGTTTCACCTGTGGGTCCAGTGGGTCCGGTAGGTCCAGTGGGTCCAGTTGGTCCAGTGGGTCCAGTAGGTCCTGTTTCACCGGTAGGTCCAGTGGGTCCAGTAGGTCCGGTCGGCCCAGTTGGCCCTGTTTCACCTGTGGGTCCAGTAGGTCCGGTAGGTCCCGTCGGACCAGTTGGACCAGTTTCACCTGTGGGTCCCGTTGGTCCAGTTGGCCCTGTTTCACCTGTAGGTCCAGTCGGCCCCATTGGACCTGTTGCTGCAACTGCTCCAGTCGCACCCCTTGTTCCGATCAATGAAAAACTTAACAAGCATGCATGCGCATTGCTAAACGGTGTAACAATTGGTACCAAATTCTCTATTGTAAATGTTACCCAACCAGTAGAGGTCGCATCGTTGGTTGTAACCCCAGTAAGCTTGTATATGACATAATTCGAATAATCTTCTTCGTCTTGGATCTTCAAGATTGCGTATCCACCAAATGTAGGGTTTCCAAAAAGCGATAATTGATTAAAATATGCATAAATGTTATTGTGGGCACTTGTTCCATCTTGGTTACTGATATATAATTCCGTTGCGGTGCTTTGTGATGAAAAATTATTCAAACGGAAATTTCCTTGTCCTGGATCGCTGGAAGATGTTGTAGATGACAAGTAATACGTAAAAGTATTCGCCGCCGTTGTTGATGTTCCAGACGCGCCAGTATAACCGCGTGGACCAGTCGGTCCAACTTGACCTGTCGGTCCATCAATACCGTCTAAATTCACATTGTATACAACTGTAGTTGCAAAATCACCAGTTATATTCTGAATATTGTTGATATCCATAACACCCGTGCCTGAATCGTAAGATTGAACACTACCTTCAAAGTGGTAATTGTTGTTCACTGATGAAACTACGACAACCGAGTTTCCGACAATATACGACAACTGAGTCGCTATTGTCAGTTGAACACTTGAATACTGGACAGGTGAAATCATAACTGCACTAGAAGTTGATGTATTGAATAAATTTCCAGGAAGACCAGTAGGTCCGTATGGTCCTGTGGGTCCTGTAGGTGCAATCGGACCGGTTGCTCCAGTTGTTCCTGTTGGTCCTGTTTCACCGATCGGTCCGGTTGGTCCGGTTGCTCCTGTGGGTCCTGTTGCTCCTGTCGGTCCAGTTTCACCAGTGGGTCCAGTAGGACCGGTGGGTCCCGTCGGACCAGTGGGTCCAGTCTCACCTGTAGGCCCTGTGGAGCCTGTTGGCCCTGTCGGACCTGTGGGTCCAGTTTCACCTGTGGGTCCAGTAGGGCCGGTGGGTCCCGTTGGACCAGTGGGACCTGTTTCACCAGTAGGCCCTGTTGGTCCAGTTGGCCCTGTCGGACCTGTGGGTCCTGTTTCACCAGTGGGTCCGGTAGGTCCAGTCGATCCTGTAGGACCAGTGGGACCTGTTTCACCAGTAGGCCCCGTTGGTCCAGTAGGCCCCGTTGGACCAGTTGGCCCAGTCGACCCTGTCGGACCAGTTGCACCTACAAATGTATTCAACGAGAGAATATCGCCAATACCGGATTCGTTTACCTGATACACGTTCAGATCTAAAGGAATCAATGCAATTACGCCATCCCCATTTCCAGCGGTTACACGGTATGGAACTGTCCCTACTTTCAAATAAGTAAGCGTAGCATTCGCATTATCGACATCCTGGATCACCGTCCCATTGTTACATATCGTTCGTATTGTTGTTCCAGCGCTTGTAATCACGATATTCTGGTTGTTCGCAACAAAAATACAAACGATCTCATGAATAATCGGAGATACGGGTACAGTATAACCTTCTCCTTGGCTATTCGGTATTTTAACGGTTACACTTTGTATCGTTGTAATACTGTCCAATGAAACGGCTGGTTGTATCGTCCGAAACTGCGCCAGTGTTAACGACGTAAGATTGTTGATCGCGGTTATAGTATGATTCGCCGCGCGTAATAGAAGCTGGCCTTTCTGTAAATTACTAAATGACAGTGTGCTTATTGTTGCACCGACAATAAGTGTATTTTTAAATGTCGCATTTGTTATATTCGCATTGGTGAAATCAACACCGGTCGCGTTTGTATTTGTAAAATTGCCGCCACTTAAATCTACACCAGTTAAATCGGTGTTGGTTATGTCTTGATTGGAATAATCCACCGGCATTCTTATATGTAATGTCGAATATAATTTTATATCATTGTGTATCAAATTATATTATCTCTCGGAATCGAATCGTCATAATCTCTCGGATTCGCGATTTGCAAGCGCCAATCTTTCCGCTTCCACAGCTTCTGCAGCGGCTACGTCGCCTCTTAACTTCTTGATTTCTGCGATGAATATCGCGAACAACTGCTCATATTGAATTGTCTGGTATCCGATTGCATCGTCTTTTGCCCCAACAACCATTTCTGGATATACACTTTGCAGTTCATGCGCCAAAAAACCGTATTCTTCACGGCCTGTAAGACGATTCAAATACTTTACTGGATGTATGTTATCAACAGTTCGATCCAAAGGTAGATCGGATATATTATGTTTGATACGATAATCACTTACACTGTTCATACCTACCGTTTTGATGGTACCGCTAATATCCATTGTATATCGAATATCCAACGCATTTGTTCCATTGGCAACTCCACTTGCATTGATACCAACGGTAGATCTTGTGATTGTACGTGTATCGCCTTGTCCTTCTTCAAGTGGTGTAATAGAATACTGAATATTCGTATATCCGGTAGTATTCTCCGGTATATCGACATTGATCACTGTCCATACACCAAGATTCATTGGACCGGTTGCACCAGTAGGCCCGGTTGCGCCCATTCCGGCGATGAATCCACTTAGTCCGGTAGCACCTGTTGCGCCCATAAGTCCTGTTGGCCCAGCATATTCGATAACACCGGCGACACCTTGTTCTCCAGTTGGGCCTGTCGCACCTACTGCTCCAGTTGGTCCTGTTGATCCTATTCCACTGTCCGTTCCTGCATCACCCATGGGTCCTTCTGGTCCAGTGATTCCAGTATTTCCGTCGACACCCGTTGGCCCATCGAGACCCCGTGGACCAGTGACCCCAACCATACCGGTCACACCGGTTATACCCTCTGGACCGGTTGCACCATCAATTGTTCCTGCACCAGTAGGGCCAGATGCACCTACATTACCACTTATACCGGTCGCGCCTCTCGGTCCTGTCACTCCGGTCTGTCCGTCTAAATAATCATTGTTTGTAAGTATGTCATAGATACCAACGTTTACTATCTTGAATACATTAATATCATACGGAATTCCGGCGACTAATCCCTGATTTGCATGTATTTTGTATACGACATTTCCTAATTTTGATATTGTATTCGATACAACCGTACTGGTACTTGTATTCGTAACTGTCGTCGTATCTACACCGCCAACCAAACTACGCGCAATCGTGAATGTCTTCGCGGGGTAATTCGTTACCAAGCTTGGATTATTGATTGTCCCGATGGACTGTGAATTTATTGTGAATGTTGTACTTTCACCTACTGCCATCGGCGGAATATTTATATAAAATGCCCTTGTAGCATTTGCAGTCAATGACGCTTGGTTTGTTCCAGATATCACTGATGGCGTAACTATTGCAACAGATGAACTTATATCAAGTATGTCATCTGCCAATATAGTTGAAAAACTTGTTCGTAACTCCGATAGTTGTAATTGAGTCAGCGCATTTTGAATCGTTTGATTGGATGTATTTGCAGAATTTCGTAGAAGTTGGAATGCTTGAACACTTGTAAATGTAACTCCTGAGAGATTTGTGTTGGAGAAGTTCACATTTGTTAAATTCGCGCCTGTAAACACCGCATTCGAGAGATTTACACCGGATAGATCCGCATTTGTCAAATTTGCATATGAAAAATTCACGGAACTGCATGATTGAGATGACGGAATCACGATACCAGACATGTCATTTGACGTCATGTTCACACCGGATCCGATTAGAAACCCAGATATGATCGAGTATCCACTTGGTAATACAACCGCGCTTCCTCCACTTCCACCATTTAATCCAGATGACGCAAGGTTTGTTAACGTGATTGTCGATAGATTTAGCCCGGATAAATTTGTATTGCGGATCGCGGCACCAGACAGATCCGTATTTGTGAATGTTGTGCTTGTCAGCGTCGCGCCAGAAAGGTCAACTCCACGCATCGAGAGATTTGCGAAAGTTTGTCCAGTGAGGGCAGCGCTTACGAGTGAAACACCGTTTCCAACAATATAACCGTTTCGAAAAACATAACCCGACGGTAATACTGCATTTGTAGTGTTAATTAGACTACCCGTTATTAAACCCGTGAACGACACAGTGGGTATATTCGAGATATCCACGTTCGAGAGATCCATTCCGGTTATTCGGACGTAAGGGCCAATAATATACATGTCATTTCCAGCGAGCCCGGCTGCTGAACCAGACGCTTTGAAATAATAATCACTTGATGGCAACGTTGCAGTAGATGTACTTCTAAGCCCGCCGGTTGTTATCCCACGAATTATCGCATTCGTGAAATTTACATTGGTAAGAATCGCATTTGTAAATATGGAATTCGTTAGATTTGTAGCGACAAATGTTGCTGATATAAGATTTTTCCCAGTGAAATTCGAATTTGGAATCGAAAGACCGTTGTAATTTGGTGGATTCACGGTAAGAGTCATTGTTGCCGAACCAGACGTGTATGTCGCATTTCCTTCTTGAGATACAGTGATCGTAGTTGTTCCAAGATTGACAATTGTTACCACATTACCTGCAATTGTTGCAACATTCGTATTTGATGATTCATATGTAAACGCAACAGGACTATTTGAAGTTGGATCTACTAATGTAAATGAAACATCGATTACATTTGATTTCGTTATTGACGGAAAGTTTGTAATAAAAACAGGTAATAATTTCAAATATAAAGCAATACCACTCGAATTGATACCGTCACCGCCATATAAATCATACGGATATCCGTTAATTGTTCTACTGCTGGTTATTTTTGTATATGTATTGTTTGTCTCTCGAAGGTATACGTAACTTCCATAATTAATGTAGGTTGAATCACCAGATATAGTTACTGGTTCACCTTCATCACATGCAATAATAACACTGCCAGATAGGACTGGTATTGAAACAGTTGATGTTATAGAATATGACGAAGCGACATATGTTGGAACAATAATGCGAAATACTTTATCAGTTGGTATATTTGGGTTTATTACTTGCAAATCACGCGCGGTTGATAATGTAAATATATTATTATTCAGTGTTGTTAGGTTTACACGACGCCGGTTTTTCTTTTTACGAAGAATATTGTAACGATCCATATCAGAATAATATGAAAAAGACAGGTCAAATGTAGTAGCACTTGTTTTTAGTGCTGCAAACGCGGTGGAATTAGAATAAATATTTATGATACCGGAAGTTAAATTTGAACTATTTGATGATGGATAGTTTGAATCTCCGCCATAAGATGAATATCCCCATGAAAAAGCACTACCATTATTTTTAATTGCCGCGAATGCATAATATATATTGGCATATATAGCAGTGACACCAGAAGTTAAATTTGAACTAATATATGATGGATAATTTTGATCTGCCCCATAAGATGACCCCCCCCACGTAATAACACTACCATCACTTTTCAGTGCTGCAAATGCAGCGTGAGTGCCAGTTAATTCTATAACATTTGACGATATACTGTAAGACACTGAACTTGAATTTCCACCTTCACCGGAAGAACCCCATGTAACGACACTTCCATTACTTTTTAATGCTGCAAACGCGTAATAATTCCCACATATTGTTACCACTCCAGAGCTTAAATTTGATGCGTTGTATGATGGATAATTTTGTTCTCCACCATAATAGTAATATCCCCATGTAATAACACTACCATTACTTTTTAATGCTGCAAATGCAAGGAATGTAGAATATATAGATACGACTCCAGAAGTTAAACTCGCCGCAACTGAACTTGAATTCCCACCGTAATCCGGATATCCCCATGTAACGACACTGCCATTACTTTTCAGTGCTGCAAATGAAAGATATGTGGCATATACAGCTACGACCCCAGAAGTTAAATTTGAACTATTTGATGATGGATAATTTTTATTTCCACCGTAGTCTGGATATCCCCATGTTATGATACTTCCATCACTTTTTAATGCTGCAAAAGCAAATAATGTAGAATATATAGTTACGACACCAGAATTTAAACTTGAACCATTTGATGATGGATAATTTACATTTCCACCATAAGATCCGTCCCCCCATGCAACGACACTACCATCACTTTTTAATGCTGCAAAAGCATATATTGTAGAAAATATAGCTACCACTCCAGAAGTTAAACTGGCTGATACTGAACTTGAATTCCCACCATTAGAACCCCATGTTATGACACTACCGTTATTTTTCAGAGCAGCGAATCCACTTTCAGTTGAATATATTGCGATCACGCCAGAAGTTAAACTCGCTGACACTGAACTTGAATCACCACCACTACCACCCCATGTAATGACACTACCGTTACTTTTCAGTGCGGCGAACGCATTAGATGTCGAATATACAGCAACCACGTCAGAACTCAAACTTGCTGACACTGAACTTGAATTTCCTCCATCTGCTCCCCATGTTAGGACACTTCCGCTCGCGGGTCCTTTTGTTTGATAGTCTTTAATATTAAAAATGTAAACATACAAGAGACCCTTATAGTCATCGATCGCTTCTGTAAAATACACGGTTTTCAAATTCACGCCCGTATGCGATTCTAAGTACCAGTTTCCTCCAAGTGTGGCAGAACCCGTGTTATCTGTAGATGCACGGATCGTGACGTCACCGCCACTGCTTCGGATCTGTGTCTCCATTGTATCGATAATATACTTCCATTCTGGATTGCTGTATAGTGCACACGCCATCATATCAAAATATGTTGCTCTTATTTCTGGTGCAGTGACACACCACTCAATCAGACTATATAGCGGCGCCCATGTTGCGAGTTCTGGATCTTGTATTTGTACACCCGTAATGATACTACTATTGCCTCCATTACTATTCGTATTGGTATTGCTAGAAACTAAATGATACAATGGTGTATTATAATTATGTTGAATAAGTCCAATACATCGATTACTTGCATCTTCATCATCAGAAACACATGATTCTAATATTCGTTCCTTGATATCATCTACTGTATCGGTGAAATAATCGAACAATATCGGAATACATCGTTCGGGGTCGGTTGCATTTTTGATCGTTTCGTATTCCTGGACTCTTTTATCGATGAGAAGAATATTTTTGACTGTCATTGGTAGGGTAGTATTTACGTATTTTTATTGTATTATTCTACTGATGTATGTGAATAATATAATATTAGAACTTTACCGGGATCGCGTCGACTCTAGCTTTTCGATTCTACTCTTTAATGTCTTGATTTCTTCACAACAAATCGCGAACATCTGATGATAACTGATCGCTTGATAGTCACTCACCGTATCTTTTATACCATAGACTAATTCTGGAAACACTTCTTGCACTTCGTGCGCGATAAAACCGTATTCCCATGCATTATTTTTTGCCTTGTTTTGGAACATCACTGGGCGTAGTTGCCGTATTTGATTCGATAAAATCTCTCGAGCAGTCGAATCTGAATTCAAATAAACGACATCGTGCTTAATTCGATAATCACTGATATTCATGATACCAGTCGTTTTAATATTACCACCTACATCCACTAGATATTGTGTATTTACGACTGCCCCTGGTGCGGTGCTTGTTTGTATACCGACCCGCCCAAGACTATAGTATATGTTATCTGTATTGCGTCTCCAGAGGCTCGCACCAGTCACTCCGTAAATACCAGTTGCACCTGTATTTCCGACATCAACACTTTCGCCGTATGGACCAGTTGCCCCGATCGCGCCCGTTGCACCCGTATTTCCTGTTATTCCATAATCACCCTGCGCACCAACGATACCTGTGGGTCCAGTCATTCCGCGCACACCTGTTACACCAGTATTTCCTTTCCCTGCGTTTGATCCGGTTGGACCCATCGGTCCAGTAGGTCCAGTAGCACCAAAGAGACCGATTGATCCAGTTACACCCCATGAACCCGTTACACCCGTTGGTCCCTGTGCACCAGTCGCGCCCTGTGGGCCAGTACTTCCGGTTACACCTTGATATCCGAAAACACCGGTCGGACCGGTTACACCATTTACACCTGCGATTCCCACTGGTCCAGTAGTACCAGTTGCTCCAACATTGCCACTGTCACTTCCAATTGCAGCTGTTGTAAGAATGGCACCCAATCCATACGATTTTATTTTATAGTAATCTGGATCCACCGGTATTCCAATAATCGAACCCGCATATACACGGTATAATACAGAACCAATCTTGATGAATGTAACAGGAGTTCCGTTTTCGTCGACGACTTGACCGTTTGCACCGCTACCGGTAGATTGATATGCTATACCATTGATTCGAACCGGTGTATCTGATGACACTCCAATATAAAACCCTTCGGTTGTATTCGGTGTAACTGTTACGCTGTTATTTACTGGTGTTAAAACATTGATTGTCTGAATATTGATTAAGTCGGATGTTTTCAAATCGGGTATAATCGAAACAATATTATTTGTGGTTAGTGTTGATGGAAGCGCGATTTCTGCAATATTCGCTGCAAAATTATTTGCATTTTGTCTCAACTGAAGTTTTTGTGTATCACTGAACGTTATTCCTGTCACGTTGGCACCTACAATCTCAGTATTCGTCATAGTAGCACCTGTGAATGTCGAACCGGTAAGATTCGTATTTGTAAGGTTGGCATTCGTAAAGTTAAAGTTTGTAAAATCAGTGTTCGAGAGATTCACGCCAGAAAAATCAACGTTGGTCTGGTTTGGCGGATAATAAAGCAATGTAGTACTACCAGTTAGATAACTTCTAGTTTCAGGTTGGGATGCGGTAAATGTAGTTCTACCATTCCCGACCTTTGTTACTGTACCGGTCGTAGTAACTGTCGCCGCATTTGTATTACTGCTTGTATATGTGAATGTATTGTATTCAAGAGTATATGTAGTACCGGCTACATCTAACTTTCCATATATCGTATTTCCAGTTTGTGTCGCAGTTATATTTGTAGTTCCATTTACACCTTTGATCATCAGTAAATTTCCATAAATATCTGCGATGGATGAGTTACTACTGGTATAAGATAATGTGTTGGTTGTGGAAATATTATACACACGAGCACTACCGCGGTTATCGGATGTGTTCCCACTGGTTCCATCATTATAGCGTGCACCAATAATAAGGGTTGTTCCGTCTGCAGAAATGCCTAACGATTGACCGCTCCAGTCGTTGGCAGCTTCACCATCAATATCTACGCCAAGACGTGTCCATACAATCGGCCCAAAAGACGCGTCGGATTGATTTGTTACAGCAACTGTTTTACTTGGCGTATATTTATATACGCGAACATGACCTGCATCCGTCGCGGTTCCGTCGTTTTGATATGCTGCAATTGCTAGTATGGTTCCATCTGCGGAAAGAGCAACATCCACACCACTATAATCACCGAATGCTTCTCCGTCGATATCTGCGCCGAGACGATTCCACCCAATCGGACCGAATGATGCGTCAGTTTGACTAGTTACGGCAACGGTTTTGGTTGGAGTGTATTTATATACTCGAACATGACCAGTATTGCTATTGTTTTGATGAGCTCCAATCGCTAACACGGTTCCGTCCGCCGAAAGACTCACGCCAGTTCCACTACGATCATATGCAGCTTCTCCGTCGATATCTGCGCCGAGACGATTCCACCCAATCGGACCAAATGATGCGTCGGTTTGATTGGTTACGGCAACTGTTTTGCTTGGGGTATATTTATACACGCGAACATGTCCTGCATCGGTATTTGTTGCATCATTACCATATGCTCCAATCGCCAATACAGTACCATCTGCCGACAAACTAACAGCGTATCCACTACTGTCATATGAAGCCTCACCATCAATATCATCACCTAATTTATCCCATCCAGCAGGACCTAAATTGTTTGAACTTCCCTTACTAGCGTTGTATTTATATACGCGAACATGACCACTATAAGTTCCGTTTCCATTATTGTAAAGTGCGCCAATCGCGACAATTGTTCCGTCTGCAGAAAGCTTAACGCCCTCTGAATTCCAATCATTTCCTCCACTTTGGTCGTTGGAAGCTTCACCATCGATATCACCGCCTAGTTTATCCCATCCGATCGGACCTAAACTATTTGCGGTCGTTTTGCTAGCATTGTATTTATAAATGCGGACGTGACCAGCACTAGAGCCGTTTCCGTCGTTCTGGTTAGCACCGATTGCAATAACCGTTCCATCCGCGGATAAACTAACATTTGTTCCACTATAATCATATGCAGCTTCACCGTCAATATCCCCGCCGATTTGATCCCAGCCAGCAGGACCTGAACTATTCGCGGTTGATTTATTTGCATTGTATCGATAGACCCGGACATGTCCACTATCCGTTAATAGGTTTCCAGAACCATCATTCAAACGTCCACCAATTGCAATAATTGTGCCATCCGCTGAAATTGCAACACTATATCCACTCTGATCATTACTTGCTTCACCATCTATATCTCCTCCTCGTTTTGTCCACGAGTTTCCATATACAACTGCATTCACATCAGATGGATCAACCATGACACCGACAGTCGTTGTGATCGTTGTTATGCTTGTTATTGTGGAGGTTGGTCTCGGCAAAATGAATGAATTGTTGTTGAAATGATTAGCTGGTAAGGTTAACGCGCCGATCGTAATTGCTTTTCTAGCTACAGTAAGCGTATTACTTGTTATGGTTGCGCTTGTAAAATACCCTTTCACTCGCGCTTGAGTGGCAGTAAATGTGACGGTACCTACACCAATTACATTGATGACAGTTCCAGAAATGTCAATCGTCGCCACTAACGGATTACTACTAGTATACGTAATTGCACCACTACTATTGCTAGTCGGACGAGTTGTAATCGGGAATGACGCATCTCCATAAATTTTAGATGATTCAACCGTAAATGTCGACGACGAAAGTGTTGGTGCAACTCCTGGTTGCCCAATTCGTAATTCGGAACTTACTGTTTTTGTAAGATAATTTCCGGATGCTTCTTGTATCGCATTAATGTTTGTAATTCCATTTGAAACAAATATAACATATGTTCCCGATACTGTTTGAATATTATTGAACCATTTGTTTTGTAAATATAACAAATTTTTACTAATATCAGAATCTGGAATTGCTGTATTGTAATAAAGAATTTCACCAATTCTACCATTGCAAGGTTCAGCCGAATCGGAACGTCCGACATATAATGTTTTATTTCCACTTGTTATGGTTTTAGTAAGATAAACATCGCGTAAAATAAAAGGCGCGCCACTAAGAGGATACGCCCAATAGTCTACATTACCAGCAGGCTTCAGCCGTCCTATTAAAATATACGACATTCCATCTACCAGAGTTGTCATTACGGTATAATTGTCATTATTCGTATGAAACCCAATTTTTCCATAAGGACTTGACCATTCAGATTTTCTCATTGACCAATCGTTATCATGATGTCCGTGATGCATGAAATTTCCCCATGTACCAATAGACGATGAATACCGTATAACCATGAATATAGTTACTTCTGTAGTAAGAGGAACATTTGTACGATACATACCCTTATCTGAATTAAATTCGATTGCTTGAAGACCATTTATGGTTGATAATGTTGGTGCATTTCCCCATACTGTATTAAAATGATACCCATTTGAAGTCAAATCGTTCCATTGCGTCACATTACTTCCGCTCAATGTATACGATGACGTATTCGTTGCATCATAACGCGCAACCAGATTTGATGTTGCAAATTCATTGTTGACTGTAGTGATAACTGCAATACCTGAATTATCGGATGTATATGAAAATGCGCCAGTGCTATTTGATGTTGGTGCCACCAATACAAATGATCCGTCTACTAAGTCATATCCTCCTAATCCCGGGCCAAGTACGAACGATCCCAATGTTGGCTCACCGCGATTCACGAGAACTGAAATTGATGTACTTCCAGTACTATAAATACTAGTCTGTGCTTGAGAAGCTGTAATTGTAATCGCTGATGGCGTATATGCGTTGATTGTTGCTACGGTACCATTAATCGTAATTGCATTACTACTCGTTGTAAAAGTATAAGCTCCATCACTACTGCTTATTCCAGCGACAAGAGGTGACAATGAAAAGGATATATCTACACCAAATGTCTTTGTTACTTGAGAAATCGCCTGATATGTTACAGGTACACGATTTACAGTTAAAGTTGCTCTCGCTATTTCTGATGAATAACTTGAAGTGGCCTCTTGTGTTGCTGTAATGGTTGAACTTCCTATACCGATAATATTGACATCGTTTTCAGGACGTATTGAGAAACCGGATACCCAGTTTGACGTTGATCCTGCCAATGTAAAGTTTCCATTTAATGTACCAGTAAATCCGCCGCTTAGATCATTATTTACTACTGTTGTTATTTCTGTATTTGTTCCACCAGCGGTTCCTTGGTTAAATCGATTGTATGCTACAAGCCCAGCTTCATTACCAGTTAATAAACGTCGATAGTTCTGGAAAATTTGTGCAGCTGAACGCGCGACATTCCATATGCGTAGCTCGCTAACTGTTCCGTTGAAAAAATTCGTGGATTCCAAATAATTAGGTTTTCCGAAGACGAATGTTCCTGTGTTATTATTATTCGCAGCATACGCCGGATATGTAGTATACACTGTGCTTGTTTGGTTGATACCATCAATATATATCGCAGCAGTTCCATTTGTTCCAGATGTATACGCCCATGTCACCGCGATATGATGCCATGCATTGTCGTTTACTGCAGTTGTTGCATAAATCCAGTTATTACCAAAACCGACAAATGCAGGTATACCACTTGCATCAATATACAATGATTTTTCACCGGATTCCCACGTTGAATCGCCGTTTTGACAATTCAATAAGCCCATACTTGTTCCGCTTGTTTTCACCCAACATTCGATCGTAAAACTAGCCTTTCCGAATTCTGTTATATTTGCAGAGAAATCTACGTAATTCTGACTACCGTCGAAATGTAATCCATTTATGGTGGTGGCAGGATTAATTGTTGCAACCGATGTATTACTGCTTGTAAATGAGAATGCGCCAGTACTAACAGACACTGGTACAACAAGTGAAAACGAGTTATCTAATACATTTTTTGTTATATTTTGAAAAAACGTCGAAAAATTAGAAGTTACGGTTAGACTTGCAGTTTGTGTTTCTCTACCTAATTCTAAATATGCACCTTGAGTTGCAGTTACGGTGACGGCTCCACCAGTACCCTCATTCAATGTAACCACGCGCAAGTTCGTTGGAACAGAGACATTCACGTATGAAATGGTTCCTGGGAAATTTTCACTATTATATGTACGCCATCCACCAATTGTTACCGGGCCTTTTCCGATGACATTTCCTCCTGTACTAAATGAACCGGTTTGTGAAGCACCAGAAGAAACGGTTATTAGTGTTATGGTTATCGTTGAAGTTGCTCTACTTTGCGTTACATTTAATGTATACGGTGTATTCAAATTCACGCTTATTGTACTTGGTTCACTAGTCGTGCTCAACCAACTCCATTGAATTCGGTTGCTACTTGAAACCCATATTCCCCATCCACGACCTGAATTTATTTCATTATACATATCACCTACAATCGCGCGCATTGTTCCACTTCCACCTGTCACTGTAAAACTGATATCGATTTGCCAGTCTGGGAGATATGCAATTGCAGGAAATTCGTAGGTCGTTAATGTAGGTATCGTTATCGCCCCACTTGTTTCGTAAATCGTTTTTCTAGTTGCAGCACCATTACTCAGTGTAACCGCGGAAGAATCTATGGAATATGTAAAATCACCCAGACTATTTGAACTTGGATCGATAAAAGAAAATGAAGCGTCGAGTGTGTTGTAATTACCATTATTCGGACCTAATACAAAATTAGATATACGTGGTCGAAAATATAAATTTGATAATGCCCAACTCATGGATGGTGATGCGAAGTTCGTCAATGTTCCATTTGATCGATTCGTTGTATTATCCAATGCAACTGTATACGTCGACCAACCTGTTCCGTATCCCTGGTTCAGTTCCCAGTATCCAAGTAGACCTGTTTCATTTCCTACGAGACGTTGGCGATAGTTATTCGAAATATCGGCTGCTGAACGCACGACATTCCAGATACGGACATCTGATAATGAACCGCGGAATTGGCGGTCGCTTCCTCCGACATCTACACCATAAGCATCACTGCCAAATATCAATTTCTGCGATGTATTATTTGACAATAAACCAAATCCACTCACTGTATCAGTTCTCGATACTACACCATCGATGTATATAACTTTCACACCGGTTGCTGAATTATATGTGCATGCTACGTGATGCCAGTTTGTATCTTTATAGGTTGCCGATGTAGTATGAGTTGAACCAGTATCAGCTGTATTTGTTAATCCAAAACCAATCTCTCCAGTGGATGCCATATTTATTGAAAATTGTGATTCAGCTGAATTTCCAGCAGTTCTATTTCGTCCGACTAATACAGTGTATACTTTTTGATTGCTCGTATCACTGGTCTTAAACCAGCATTCTACCGTCATCGTCGTACGAAATTGTGTCGAATAAGTCCACGTTGGAATACCTACATTCACTGCGTCATCTGTGCCATCAAATGTAAGTACGACGGATGGTGTTGTTACGGCGGATGAAATGGTTGAACCTGTCGTAATCGCACCAGTTAGTGTAACATCAATCATAGATGCGCCTGTAAGATTCGCGTTGGTAAGGTTTGCGTTTGTAAGGTTGCATCCAGTCATATTGGCATTTGCAAAATTGACGCCAGAAAGGTCTACCCCTGAAAAATCGGTATAGGTGATATCTCCAAAATGTGAGACTGCGTTGAGGGGCGTCGAGTTATACGTACGAAGACTATAACCGTTACTAATAAGGAAACCAATATTTGGTATTTCAACTGTATTTGTGAGCCATTGTCCGGAACTGTAATTCTGAATATATGTATCGAGTGAGTTTGCGCGATCAGATAATGTTTGTGTACCGTCCGACAATAAATAATTTGCAACGAGGTTAGGTGTATTATACGGCAAGATCGTATTACGAAACATCTGGATTTGAGAGTCTGTTCGTGTTACATTCCATATACGCAAATTGTACATTGAACATCCGGATTTCATTACGTTACAACTACAACTGTCCGGACTTTGTAGCCCAATTGCAAAGGTACTGTTATTTTCGTAAAGTGACGTCGAATTTGACATTGTTTGCATTAGAACGCCATTCACAAAAAACTTAAATGTTGACCCCGAACGTGTGATTGCAAGATGACACCATTGTTGGACAGGGACGACTGCGGATTCTGCATACAACCAACCCATATTTGCATTATAAAAACTCAATCCTTGTGGATTGCCGAGGTTTTGATTACGAATGAGAAATAACATATTGTAATTTCCCTTATCTACAATTGTACAGTTATACGACTTTGTCGTTTCATAATACCAAGTTTCGATCGTGAATGACTTTGATGAACCGGTTACATTCAATAAATCATTATGGTATCGGGTTGCATACATAGCACCATTAAACCTTAATGTGGTGTATCGATTATCTACATAGGTTCCTAAGATGTACTTCCAGTTATTAATCGCTTGTGTGAAATAAACGGTGGTAAGATCGGTTGACACGGACTCGGATGTACCCGAACTCGCTTCCAATATCCAGTTTCCTCCTATAGACTGGGCTCCTGTATTATCTAGTGATGCGCGTATCGTTATTTGATTTTCATCAGCTAGTCGGTCAATGATAAATCTCCAGTTTGGATCACTATATAATGCGCATGCCATGAGGTCTAACGTATGTGTATCAATTGGGGCTGGTGTTGTTGAAAGATGAAATAAGGATTTTATAAAGGTGATAAACCCTGACCATGAATACAAGAGGGGTTCTCTCTCTTCGACATTTATGATAGATCCATAATATGGTTCTGCATCTACCAGTTTATAGCCGCGGTTAGAAAAACCGGCATGTTGAATAATACCTATATTTTCAAATGCTAGTATTTCACTGAAAGTTTCTCCAAGTTCAATACCTAACTCATAGAATTCGTCGAGATCATTGATATATACATGAAGTGGCGGTTTGTGTGTTGGTGGGGGTGAACGTTGAAAAAATACAAGTGGTGTCGTGGTCGTCGTAGTCGTCGTGACCATGATTTCGTCATTGCTTGAAAATAAAAATTGGGATCTGATTGTATCTGGCAACAACACAATATCCGACATTTCAAGACCATCACATGGCGTACAATGATTATTCGATGCGTCGATTTGTGTTGGAAATTGCGGCTCTTCATAATAGAAATTATCATAAATAACCCGATTGTTTGAATTTAAAAACCGGAGTTTGGATATGATTGTCTCATATGTATCATGATAGTAATTGAATACAAGACAACACGTTCTCTCGTTCGTCGCATTTACAATTCCGCTTATGTCGGAGATTCGACTATCGATAAGAAGTAGCCTTGACAATGTCGTCATGATTGATCGCGTTGTGTTTTTTGTCGAAATTTTATGTTATTATAGATATTACGCTACTATACTAACATAAGAATATTCTTCGGTCAATCTGACCGGATTCGCTTTACTCTGTTCTTGAGGTCTTGAATATCTCTCGCGAGAATGGCATACATTGACCGATAGTCCACCGATTGTAATTCTGTTTCATGGTCTTTTGTTCCGTAGATGAGTTCGGGGTATTTTTCTTGCACTTCGTGTGCAATAAACCCGTACTCGTATTTGTTCGTAAGTGTGTTCAAATAATGAGCACCGCGTAGTTCGGTCATTGTCGGTGCATCGCAGATATCACGCACATTTGCCTTAATTCTGTAATCACTCACATTATTTACACCAATACAGCGAATACTACCACTCACATCCAGAGCAAATGCACCGTCTGGTGCAGGTTTTCCAATCGATACACGTCCCTCATAATATATACTTCCAGTGCTTCCGGTGTTGGCCAGGTTTCCCCCTAGTCCGGCGGGGTAGGTATAATACTTCCATACTGCATATTCTCCGGTTGGCCCTGTTGCACCTGTTGCACCGGTTGCACCTTGTGTTGTAAATATCCCGTTCGGACCAGTAGGCGCCATGATCTCAGTGGCTGGTCCAGTTGGTCCAACAAAATCCACGACACCTGGAATACCGCGTGGACCAGTCGGACCTGTATCACCATTAGGGCCGGTGGGTCCTGTTGCTCCAGCCTCTGTTGCCGTTCCAGGCGGACCTTTTGGTCCTATTATTCCTGTATGTCCAGTTACACCATCAGGTCCGGTTCGCCCATCTTCACCGGTTGGCCCTGCATATCCATCTGATCCGGTTGATCCTACGTCACCGGTTGACCCGGTTGCCCCGTCCGACGTCGCAGCTGGTCCAGTTGGTCCCGTAGAACCATCGATCGCATTTGTACCTGCTAATCCTCTTGGGCCAGTACTACCACGCGGGGCATTACCGTAATTGCCTTCCATCAAGACTTCGTATAACCCGTTTCCATTTAGTTTGTATTCGTTCAAGGAGAGAGGAATCCCGATAACTGACCCGCTATATACGCGATACGCCATGTTACGAATTCGAATCACGGTCACCGTATTCTGCGATCCATCAGCTTCAGTTATTACGCCGCTGCCGGTGCTACCTGTACTGATATACTGCTTATTATCTCCTTCGTGGTTTCCCGTAATCTGAAATGTTGTATTGTTTGGAATGTCTACATAAAACGCCCGGTTCGAACTCACGTCTGTTGTGAAATCAGAAACCACGGTAGTTCCGCCACTGCCTCCGCCAATCGTGGGCGAATATACATCAACACCACCTGTAAGCCGAATCACATCCGCTGGACGGATCGCCGTATTCAATGAAATTAAGTCGCTCGGTGTCATTGTGGTTATGGTGAGTCCAGCTATCCCCGCCGCTACATTTGCCGCGTTTCGTCGAAGTTGCGATTTCTGGATCGTCGTAAATGTAATCCCAGTCAGTGTGGCTCCCACGATCAATGTATTCGAGAGATTCGTAGAACTGGTTATGGTCGCATTTGCAAGATTCACTCCTGATAAATCCACATTTGTTAAGTTCCCTGCCGAGAGATTACACGCCGGACCTACGATAAACCCACCGCGGAGTTGGAAATCCGTTGGAAGGGTCACGGCGGCGGCTGCGGCCGGAGAAACGATTTGTCCGGAAATGACGCCGGCGAATGTTACGCCTGTGAAATTGGCACCAGAAATATCGGCTGCTGTGAGTGTCGCATTTGTCAGGTTCGCGCTTGTGAAATTGGCGCTTGTAAGCGTTGTGTTCGAGAGATTTATGCCAGTTAATGTTCTATTCGAGAGAACAACGCTTGGTCCAACGAGGAATCCACTGCGGATCGTATAATTCGCGGATGATCCAGCGAATGTCGCTGTGCCTACGAGACCAATACTTGAAACGCTGGTGAAGGTCGCATTTGTGAAATTTGCGCCGTTGACATTATTGTTTCCAAATGTGTCCCCCGTGAAATTACTGCCTGAGAGATCGCAACTACGCAAATTAATACCGGAAAAGTCTATTGAACCAGAGAAATCAGCTGATCTAACTACTGCCGTAGGTCCGACTAAGTATCCATTACGAATCGCCCAAATTCCACCTCCATCACTTGATGCGATTGTCGGGAATGTTGACGCAGTGCCAATAATTCCACCACCTGTTGAAATTACACCGGTTAGATTCGCTTCTGCAAAAATCGCGCCAGAAATGTCTGTACCGGTAAATGTGGCGTTTGTCAAGTTTGCGTTCGAGAGATTGGCCCTTGATATAGAAATACCAGTTAACGAAATACCAGTAAGATTTGCAAACCTAAGATTCGTGCTTGGACCAACGATATACGCGTTATATATTCTGCAATTCGAAGGGATGACCGCAAATCCGGAATTATACAGCTCGCCAGTTACTAGGTTTGTTATATTTGTCGTAGATGAGATCACCGTACCACTAATGTCCGCCCCATAAATATTTACTCCGGACAAATCTACACCAGTAAAGTTTGCATTTACAAGAGATACAAGTGGTCCCACCATGAATCCTCCGCGAACTGCGTATGCTCCACTCGGCATTGTTGCACCAGCACCCGCGGTTGCATTTAATAGACCACCACTTCGTATTCTGGCTACAGTTGCACCCGAGAAATTGGCACCAGAAATATCACATCCACTGATGTTGAGGTTTGTTAGATCTGTGCCAGATAAATTCGCGCTGATGAGACGCACATTTGGACCGACAATATGACCTACTAACCCACCTCCACCTCTCGCAACATATGATGCGGATGGTAGAGTTGCAGTCGTAAGACCAGTAATTCCACCGGTAAGAATGCCCGTTATATTTGCTTCGGTGAGATTCGCCGTTGTAAGTGTGGCGTTACGAAATGTCGTGTTTGTAAGGTTTGCGTTTGAGAAATTTGTGCTTGTTAGGCCGATACTGGTCATATCTACTCCAGACAGATCTGCACCAGAAAGGTTAACACCTGCGCCGATCATGTATCCGCTACCACTTGCGCCACCTGTATTACGAACAATATACCCACTCGCCAGTGTTGCAGTTGCTGCACCAGTAAGCCCTCCACTTCGAAGACCGGTAAGCGTAGTACTTGAGAAAACTGCGCCAGATATATCGGCATTCGTTATGTTCACATTTGTAAGGTTGCTGCCTATGAAATTAGCACTTGTAAGTGCGATACCGGATAAATCGACACCGGTCAATGTAGAATATTGGATCAATAAACGTGGTCCAAAAATAAATCCATTGTTTGCAGTGCTTATTGTACGAGCTACGTATCCCGTCGGAAGTGTCGCTGTTGTCACGCCCACGATATTCCCCTGAATGACCGTATTTGTCAATGTTACATTTGTCAAATTTGTATTTGTCAGCGTCGATGATGTTAACGTGGCACTATTTAAAAATGCGCCACTTAAATCAGCGTTTGTCATGTTGGCAGATGTTAGTATGGCGCTTATCATGTTCGTGGATGTCAATACGGCGCCAGTGAGATTTGCTGATGTTAAATTACTCGATGCTAGTACTGCGTTTGATAATGTTGTATTGATCATGATCGCATTTGTAAATGTCACCGAACTCGATACTGCATATGTCATATTTGCATTTGTCAGTGTCGAAGATGCAAAATTGGCGCCGGTAAGCGTAGCACCTGACAAATCAATACCTGTCATATTGATACTTGTTATGGATTGACCAGACAACGCTGCGCCAGATGCATTTACGCCTGCTCCTATAATATACCCATTTCGCGCAACATATCCCGTTGGTAGAGTCGCCGTATCGAGACCAGTTATACCTCCAGATACTAAACGTGTGAGAATTGTAGAAGCACCACTGATATTTGCGCTCGTCATTATAGTATTTGCCAGTGATATTCCCGAGAGATCCACGTTTGTCAGAGACGCACTTGCGAGAGATACACCCGGTCCAACGATAAAACCGCTTCTGATCACGTATCCGGCGGGGATGGTCGCTGTTGTTGCATTCACGAGTCCACCTGTAACAAGTCGCGTTAGCGTTGTTCCAGATAAATCAACATTGGTAATATTCGCGTTTGTTAGGATGACGTCGGTGAGATTCAAACCCGAGAGATTTGCGCCAGGAATCGAAACACCATTTCCAAGGATATACCCTCCACGAACTACGTAACCTGTTGGCATAACGAGGGTGGTGGATGATCCGCCAGTTATGCCTCCACTTACAACCCCTGTAAATGTAACTCGTGAGAGATTGGTTGCTGAAATATCGACATTTGTGAAGATCGAATTGGTAAACACACATCCCGAAAGGTCTGCACCGGTGAGTTGTAGACCAGTTATATCCAAACCTATAAAATCAGTTGTAATACCGCGAATATAAACATAAGGACCGAGGAAATAACCGTTACGCGCTACATATGCAGTTGGGAGTGCGACGGAATCTGTACCAGTGATTGATCCAGATGTAAGACGCGTGAGGTTGGCGCCTAGTAGGTTTGCACCGGCCATTGAAGCGCCAACAAGTGATATACCACTCAGATCTGTATTTGAAAGATTGGCGTTTATCAGATTGACGTTGGGGCCAACAATAAACCCTGCTCGTACGAAATAACCGGTTGGCAGTGTAGGTACAGTGATACCTCCTGCGCCCGAGCTTAGCCCACCAGTGATGACACCAGTTAGGGTAGTACTGCTAAAAACCGCGCCTGATATATCCGCATTTGTTAGCGCCGCAGTTGTTAGATTAGAACCAGTGAAGTTAGCGCCAACGAGAGATACGCCAGAAAGATCAATGCTTGTGAAATTTGCATTTTGTGTTATAATGCGCGGACCAAGAAAGTATCCATATGTTGGCCGGGCAACGTATGCAGCAGATGGGAGAGTTACTGTATCGACACCAACGAGGCCACCACCACATATTAGGTTTGTAACATTAGCGCCTGTAAAATTTACACCAGTGATTACTGTATTTGTAAATGTCGCTCCTGTTAGATTCGCATTTGTTAGGTTTGCACCAGCAATAGATATTGTAGTTAATGTATTACCACTTGTAGGAAGAGAGAATTGTATACTGTTGATCCATACCGATCGTGAGTTCGGTCTTCCAGAGTTTCCCCAGTTTGAATTTATTTCAAATACAATTATATTAAATGCCAGTGTTAAAGATATATCCCATGAATGGTATGTTGGTCCTCTATCTGCATTTCCTACTTCACCCAAATTGATCGACTGTAAATAACTAGGCGATGCTACATCATTAAATGCACTATCTGGATATGAACCATTTAATGTATTTATCGTCATTGCTCTTGGCATACAACCAGTCCACGGTGCAACAAGAGACATTGACAATGTACCATTATATGTTTTTGAAACAGGCAAATATACTGCGATTCTAAAAGGAAAGGTTAATGAATAATTTTCCAAATCAACACCATTTGTAATATCATTATCGAATATAGATCCTAATGCATTATGCCAATAATTTACATATCCACTAGTAGAAATTGAGTAGCATGGATAAGTATCTGCTCGGAATATTTTAATTGTATAGGTTCCTTCACTTGTAGATGCTGTACTACTTGCATTATTAAAATCTGGAATTAATTGTACTGCACCGGGTAGAACCGTTCGCGGTCCGATTGACGAAATAAGCTGCCCCGATAAATCCGCTGATGTTAAATTCACATTCGGGCCTACGATGTAATTATTGCGAATGACATAGTCACTTGATGGGAGTGTTGCGAATGATGGATTTAATAACCCCCCAGAGACGAGATTCGTTATTGTAGTGCCGGTTAGATTCGTACCGGATATATCACAACCAGCGATTGATAACCCCGATAGGTCGGTATTTGAAATATTTGCACTACGTAGTATCACTGATGGGCCTACAATAAAACCATTTCGGGCAACGTAACCTGTGGGAAGTGTGGCGGTTGTTAGGTTTACGAGGCTTCCTGTTGTTACTCTTGTCATTGTTGCACCTGTGAGATCCGCATTCGTCATGGTTGAACCAGTTATCGTTACACCGGATAAATCGATTCCATTTGCAGCAGCACTGGTGAGGTTGACGTTCGGTCCAACGATGAATCCGTTGCGAATAAAATAACCGGTGGGGAGTGTAGTCACAGTGGCGCCGTTTGTTATACCGCCAGAGAGGACACCAGTGAGTGTTGTATTTGTGAAGATGGCAGAAGTGACATTCGTATTTGTCAGGACTGCATTCGAGAGATTGGCACCAGAAAGGTCAACTCCTGAAAGATCAATGCCTGTCAGATTTTGGTTCGAGAGATTGGCGCCACGAAGGATGACGCGCGGTCCGACAATGAATCCGTTGCGCGAGAAGTATCCGCTGGGGAGCGTGGCTGTATCTAGGCCGGTAAGATTTCCTGTTATGATTCCCGAGAGATTCGTAGACGCACCGCTAATATCGGTATTTGTTAAATTGGATCCAGTGAGCGTAATTCCGCCCGTAAGATCGACGTTTTGGATGACGAGTGACGAGAGATTTACGGAAGGACCGAAGATGGTTCCGGATCGCGCAAAATATCCGGTAGGGAGTCGAGTGGCTGTGGCAGTTCCACCCGTTAGACCGAAACTGCGTAGACCGATTAGGGTAGCACCTGAGAGATCTACTCCACTAATATCCATATTGAATAGACACGCATTTGTGAGATTGGCGGATGTGAGGCGGGTGCGTGTGAGATCGGCTATCCCTGCTCCTGAAATATCTAGGTTTGAAAGTGCTGCGCTTGAGAGATTGACAGCATGGCCGACAATGTAATTGTTGTAAAAGATATAACCGGTTGGTAGTACTGTAGGTGGTGTGGCCGTCGTCGACGCATTGCGCAGATTGCCAGAGACAAGATTGGTGAAGTCGGCGCCGCTGAGGTCGGTTCCCGAGAGATCTGTACCTGCTATGGATATGCCCGAGAGATCCACGGATGAAAGTGCCGACCCCACAAGCGATACATTCGGCCCGACAATAATACTATTACGGAATGCGTATCCGGTGGGCAAGGTCGCGGTGGCAGTTCCGGTGAGCCCGAGGGTGCGCATATTGGTCAGGGTTGCGCCTGTAAAGATTGAACCTGAAACATCAGAATTTGTCAAGACGATACCTGAGAGATCCGCATTTGTCAGATTCGCACTAGTGATGCGGACATTATTTCCGAAAATAGATCCGCCACGGCCTACGTATCCTGTCGGGAGGGTGGTGGTGGAGAGTCCGACGACGCCGCGCGAGATAATATTTGCGAGTGTTGCATTTGTCAGTATTGCACCAGATAGATCACTGGATACGAATATTGCATTCGTCAGGTTGGCGAGAATAAGTGTCGCCCCGTATAATGATACATTTGTGAAATCAGAGCCAGAGAGATCTGCGCCGAAATAATTGGCAGAAGTGGTTGTCAGGGTGGCGGAGATACTCGCACTACCATAGTTTGCATTATCGGATGCTTGGGTTGCTGTTATGGTCGATGTACCGAACCCAACGATGGTCACAGTGGTTCCGGCGATGGTGGCGACACTTGTATTACTGCTTGTGTAAGAAAACGCACCCGTGCTATTACTATTCGGCGCGGTGAGTTGGAATGGTGGAGCGGTTGTTACTTTGGTGATGTTTGGGAAGTTAGATATAGTAGGGGGAGGGTAAAGGGTAATTAATACAATACCGCTGGAATTAATACCATCACCACCGTATGTTACGTATTCATTTCCACTAATTGTAACTGTTGTTAGTTTTGTATATGGTGGAGTTGCAGATCCGATGTTATTCAAAAGTCGTCGATATACAAAAGAACCATAATTTACAAGGGTTGTACCAGATATAGTTACTGGTTCACCTTCATCACATGCTATAATAAAATGTCCTCCTCCAGATGGGATAGTTAAAGTAGATGTTATAGAATATGATGAATCTACATAATTCGGTATAATAATACGTAAGGTTTTATCTGTTGGGATATTTGGATTTATGAATTGAAGATCGCTAATGGATGATAATGTAAATTTATTATTATTTAATGTAGTGAAGTTTATACGACGACGATTCTCTATTTTACGAAGAATATTGTATCGATCCATGTTCGAATAATAAGACATTGAAAGATCGAATGTTGTTGCATTTGTACGTAATGCAGCGAAATCTTGAAAATTCGCATCTATGAATAATGCATTTGCGCCAGTTGTTACTGGAGGTGATCCTCCAAATGGACCCCATTGATAGATATCTCCATTTTTCTTGATTACAGGATACGCTCCTTGGTCGTTTGGATGAACTGCAATAACATTTGATGACACGTTGGATAATTCATATTCGCTAGGTGTTCCACCTCTTGTATAGTTTCCCCATACTGTAACACTACCATTCGATCTTAATGCTGCAAATGCTTCCGACCCAGGATAAATTTTTACAACGTCATTTGTATTGGGATATGATGATCCACCATTCCCATTATTTCCCCATGCTACAATACGTCCATCCGCTTTCAATGCTGCAAATGCATTCCAATTAGGATATACGGCGACAACTGGACTTCCACTTCGTAAATCATATGCATACATCGAATTACCACCCCAACCAGTCGTACTACCTCCTCCAGTTTGTACGGTATCACCCCACGTTACAACGCTTCCATCTGTTTTTAATGCTGCAAATGCATATTGATTACAGTATATGCTGATTACACCAGAAGATAAACTCGTTCCGGCGTTACTTGAATTACCACCATAGTCACCATATCCCCATGTAATGACACTTCCATTCGATTTCAATGCGGCAAATGCATAATCGTTTGAAAATATTGCAACTACACCAGACGATAAACTAGCAGCGACATAACTAGAATTTCCACCATAATTGTCACTCCCCCATGTAATGACACTTCCATTACTTTTTAATGCTGCAAACGCATAAACTGTAGAATATATCGTAACTACTCCAGAAGATAAACTAGATGATACGTTTTGAAAACTTAAATCTCCGCCAGCCCAATAAGTACCCCATGTAATGACACTTCCATTCGATTTCAATGCTGCAAACGCATAAGCTGTAGAATATATCGTAACTACTCCAGAAGATAAACTAGAAGCAACTGATATAATTGGTCCAGGATATGTGTAGATATTTGAATCTCCACCAGAATAATAATAACCCCATGTCACGACACTACCGTTGTCTTTTAATGCTGCAAATGCACTATTGTTAGTAAATATTGAAACCACTCCAGAAGATAAACTTGATGAAACTGATGTTAAAGTACCATTCGAGTTATAGATGCTTGAATTTCCACCTTCACTAGAAGAACCCCATGTTACAACACTACCATTCGTTTTTAAGATTGCGAAGGAGTAAGTATTACTATATACTGCAACACAGTCGGAAGTTAAGTTAGATGATACTGAACTAAATGGAAGTGAAACATTGGAATACCCCCAACCACTAATGCTACCAACAGCAGCCCCCTTTGTTGTGTAACGTTTTTTGTTATAATACCTGATATACAATGTCCCATTATATTCATCAATCTTCTCTGTAAAGTATACTGTTTTTAGGTTCGTACCTGCGTGTGTTTCTAAGAACCAGTCTCCGCCAAGTGATGCTGCACCCGTGTCATCTGTCGAAGCGCGGATCGTTACGTCTGTTTGCGTTTCAAGCTTGTCGATGATATACTTCCAATTTACATCCGAGTAAAGGGCGCAAGCCATCATATCAAAGTATGTTGCGCCGATTTCCGGTGTCGTGTGGCACCATGTAATTAGGTCACGAAGAGGAGCCCATGTCGTCAGTTCGGGGTCGCTGTTGACTACGCCTATAATGTAACTACCTGGTGTGTCCGCTGCAACTAAATTGTAAAATGGCATTTTGTAATTATGCTGAAGTAGACCAATGCATCGCGGGGATCCGGCATCCGCTTCTACTGTATCGCTAACAACACCGTCAGTGATCCGCCCCTTAATATCCTCTATTGTGTCTGTATAGTAGTCAAATAATACTGGAATACATATATTGGTGTCGATGGCTGCGAGGATGGTTTCGTAGTCTTGGACCCTTTTATCAATGAGAATGATATTTTTCGGCATTCCTCCTCCTTATATGAAGGACTGTTTTTTTTTGTTCACTCCGAAACCCGTTCTACGTTCACAAAAAAACGGTATTCTATTCAGGGAATCCCACCATGACCTTTTTTTTGTGAATGCAAGAATGGACGTCCCCCCGCCAGGGGGGGACGGGGTTTTTGCATTCACAAAAAAAAATTGAAATGTTTTTCCACCTACAGCATGGTTGACAGCGATCAAGCACCTACGACGACTACAACGAAAACAATGTTCTCCTTTCTCAAAACCGGCGATATCAACAATAGCATCAGAGGTCTTACCAATCTCCCTGGACTCTTCACCTCGGACGGCGACAAGATCAAATACGCGCTCCTCAATCATTCGACCGCGATGCGCAAAAATCTCGGGGACGGCGCTCCCATCTTCAGGAATATCCGGCAGTGGGAGGCGGAACTTGAGCGACGTGACATCGCCAGTATCACGAGCGGGCGCCTGCCTTCAATGGCTGCAAATGCCGCGGCTGCTGCGTCGACCACCCGTTCGTCGCTATTCACCGACAACGATCTCCGCATCGACAACGCCGCACTGGCCTTCATTATGGCTAAAGAACTCGCGTTTCTCAACCGGACAATTCAAATGATTACACTCATCGCCCACAGGTACAACGAAGAACAAGAAGATCTCAACTGGGGACGTACTCCCAGGTGCGACAGCAACGACGATGACGACGGAGACGATGTCGATCCATTCTCTCCTCCGGCCGAAGATCTCGAACAAGGATACGCCGATGACGATGTTCCCAGTGCATCACCGTTGCAGCGTTCGCATTCTCACCCTACAAACGAAAACCGTGGATCGTCCAGATCCGATGTTCCAAACCAACTCGCCGCTACATTCCTTATCGCCAGCGGACGACTTCATGCAAGGTTCAACAATCTTTGTGATCTTACCGGAACAAGCATTGTTCTTGTGAACGGAATGACGACAATGGACAGCCCTCACAATGAGGAAAACCGTGCGAAACAACTGAAGTTGGAATCACTCGTCATCTCAGATGTCTTCCTCCACTTCTGCAAGTTCGACGCCGAACACCGCGATCCTGTTGTCGCTGCGTTTCTGGAATTGCGCGACATCTCTGTCACTGCGTGGAAAATTCTCTCCATGTATGCGTTCTCCAACCTGTTTCGGTTCTTGGAGGGGAGCGAATACGCGTCCTACTACAAGCCTGAAGACGCGATTTTCACCCAGGGGCGCGATTACTGTCTCCCACGACAGGAGGCGGCGGTGATGCAGTTTCCGTCGTTGAGACATCAGGAGACAATGCCGACGGAGACAGAGGCGAAGGCCGAGGAGGAGGATATGACGTTATACGAATAAAATACGACGCGCGACGGCGTTTCTACGAGTGGTAAGTAAATAATAAAAAGGTAAGATGTGTCAACTAACACTTTTTATTATTTTTGTTATTATCTTCTCTTAATACTCCCTGAACTGATCGCGGATGTGTTCAAACACCGCAATCGCATCACGCGCACATGTCGTTATATACTGTGCCACGATCCCTTCATCCACCCCCACCGTCTCTGCAAACCCCACGCGGATCATGCTGTCCGGATTGTGTGGGTGAACTTTTCGAAACGCGCAGTAAGTGATCGTCTGATCCTCCGCGTAATGCTTGTCGTGAAGGAAGAACTCCAGTACCTTCCCTAAGGTATAATCTTCACCCTTCAATTCAATATCGAACCCATTCTGAATCGTGCTTACCGTGGGAATGATATGATTCTCGCCGCTTTCAATGTCGCGGATAAACTTTGTGCATTTGTTGATCATAATCTGTGCGGCCTTGCTCACGATATCCGCATTCGTGTAAACGCCAACTGTCTCCACGACGAAATCGAAACTGTCTTCTTTCGTCTGACGTTGAGCATCCAGGAGCGACCAATTCTTCCGCTGAGCTTTCATTTCCTCACTACCAATCGCGGCTACACCTTCTTTGACGAGTTCAGCTTCCTTAATGCGCCATGCCTCATCGACTTTCGTGGCATCCATTGTCATACTATACGCACATGTGCAAACCACATTGAACGCCCCGTCTTCTTTGGCGGTGCCGATATCAAGTTCACATGTCATCGCCAGTTGCTCTCCTTCACCATATTCCGTCATTTTCGGGAGGAGACGCACGAACTCGATGTAATCGCCGCTAATCGGATTGGGCGGGAAGATCTCGTGGACTTTGACGTCAGTGAGGTACTTTCCGTTGGTCTTGTTCTTCAACTTGAAATCCTTGGTGGTGACGTAGCGGATCTCACCTCCGTCAGCGACAACATTGACCTCGAGGACGTATTCTTGGTAGGGAAAATCAGTTTCGGTGATGTGAATGGGAATGCATGCGAGACGCTGTTTTACGATCTCGTTATGAATCCGACTGGTATTGGTGGTGATGCTTGCCTTGCACTCGGCGTATGGGAACGTGCGAAACACGAAAGTCGGTATATCGCTCAGGATCACGCGGCGAAGAGCGTTTGCAAGTGACACGTTGATTCGATCGATGGTGAATTTGAGCTGGCCGTTTTCATCAGTTCGTGATGCAATTCGGGGAATATATTTAGAAACTGCGGAGGCGGAATGGAAGGGGGCGCTGGATTCAGATGAACGCGCGGATGACGATGCTACTGCGGCGGACATACTTTCGTTGAATAACAATAACGGAACGGTTTATATTATATTGGTAAAACAATTGGTTTCTAATCAATTTTTTTTCGTTGAAAAAACGGGCGGACATGCGTATTCTGCGTTAAAAAACACATAAAAACTTATGTATTGTTTAGTAATAGGGAATGTCGTGTATTATCTATTATAGCAATCATTGTGACAAATCAAAAGCAGTCTTATCTGCATTGTCTAAATCGCGGGTCCAGGACGACATCCATTTCCTTTGTATTGATAAACGCGTGAAAGCCGCAAATGGATCGGGTGCATGGCACATTGTAACCGAAAGTGGCGAAAAGGTGTTGTTGCCACCCCAGGTTAATCGCGTCCCTGCGCTACTGCTCCTGAATAAGGGTCACATGGTTCTTTATGGTGAACAGATCCTCCAGCATTTTCAGCCGAAGAATGTTGCATTGAATAATGAAGCCACGAACTTCAATGGTGAACCAAATTCGTTCTCACTTGGTCGAGAGAGTATGGGTGGATTCGGGGTTGCATCTGACAATTATAGCTTTTTAGATCAAAGCGCCGATGAGTTGTCAGCCAAGGGAAATGGCGGGATGCGTCAGTTGTACAATTATGCTACCATTGATGTAGTAGATAAAATTGAAACGCCGCCAGACAATTATTCGCCAGATAAAGTAGGAAGTGTCTCTTTAGAGCAGTTACAACAGAAGCGGAATTTGGATATTCAACAATCATCAAATGCTAGTAATCATATTGTTAGTGGGGGCGGCGGCGGCAATTTCGGGAGTAATGTCGGCCCTGGGTCGCGAACGGAAAATGTGGGTTTTAGAGCAGGACCAGCTGTCGATAGTATAAATTATAATGGTTTTGGCGGTGGTGGCGGCGGCGCGATGGGCGGTGGTATGCCAAGCGGATCACAGCGCGGGCAATCCATGCCTCAACCTCAGCAATACGCGCCTGTTGGAACTCCTCCTCAGTTTGCAGCACAGGCTGCATATCGCGCACCTCCTCAACAACCAGAGTACTCACGTTTGGGTGGTGGTGGCGGCGGAAGCGGCGCTAATCTGCGCGGATCAATGGATATGCGTGCGCAACCCAGGGGAGGCGGTAGTTGGATTTAAACCGATATCGTTGTATTTGTATAATTGATTATGTCTGTCGCATAATGGATTATGCATTTGATAATTATTTTGAAAATAACCCCGAGGACAACAATGCCAATCCCAATCCCAATTCCATTGTCAATGCCAATGCCGTAAACAATAACGTTGAATATGAACTCCGAACAGATTTCGTATACGACGAGCGCCGGATCTTTTCGAAATTATATGTATTCTTGAAATCGATTGGACTTGCTTTTTATACACTAACATTAACGACATGCGATAAACCAACTGTTTTCTTAATAATGAATACTGTTACATTTTTATCAATTCTAAACAGTGCACGTTACGAGTATAAACATTATCGAAGATATGGAACTACTTTTTCATCTATTGGCGAATTTGAAATATGGAAACATCAACTACTTCCAAAAACGCGTATAATATTTGCTGGAACTGAACTAGGACTAAAAATATGGTACATTATAAACATATTTCCGCCACAATTCGATTTTGAATCATCATGTAATCTTGGTAAAAGTATTTTAAATATGCACATAGCGGGACTCTTCATGATTTATGTAGTGGTAGGCGTTTTTTCTCTATACCTTTCATGCACGGCGTGTTGCTATGATGTAAATCATTACCACCCACATACATACAATGTACGTCCACGCGAACCAGTGTCATCACCTCTACCAGTGCTGAACGATGTAGTATTGAATATAAACCAAGAATGTTGTATTTGTATGGATACCGATAATATTCAACCGTGGGTAGGATTACCGTGTGGTCATATGTTTCACACATCATGTGTTTCGCGGTGGATCACTACACATCATACGTGCCCGGTTTGTAGGTTTGACATGCGTATTATTGTATGAGATATTTCTTGAACGATTTTCTCCGAAAAAATTGACTTTTTCTCCGAAAAAATTGACTTTTTCTCCGAAAAAATTGACTTTTTCTCCGAAAAAATTGACTTTTTCTCCGAAAAAATTGACTTTTTCTCCGAAAAAATTGACATGTTTTTTCATCATTCACATACTTCATGCTGTCTCAATCAACAACAATCGTTTCAATGTCGTATACTCCCGACGCCGTCGCCATCGCTTCCATCCAGAAAAACTACAGGACTCACTACATTCGTTCTTGGCATGAATACCAGCGCGTCACCCCGTCTCATCTTCATTCAATCGAACATTACAACGCGGCATGTGAAGAACATGCAAGTCTCTACGAGAAACATATCATGGTCCTTCGCGACAATGTCACCAAGATCACTGGTTGGCATTATACGACTGGATGGCCTGCCCAGAACTGCGCCAATACGAATGGATACGTCGATATCCGCACCGGAAAGAAATACACGCTTCAAGGAGAAAACTCATTCTTCAAGGATATCGGTAAGTAAGTAAACAACCGGAGCACGCCAAACGCCAAGAAAGAGTTCCAGGTGGTTTTGGAACCTTTTTTATTCCGCGTTTTTTGTAATTAAATCCGTAGTAAATATATACGATGGACCAGATTCGCGAATTATATACAGAATACGACAATCTCATCAAATATTCAGCGTATGCGTTTACTGGCTGGTTTTTATCCTGGGTTCTCTTTTTCATCATGCTTCCATTCATGATCAAGTACTACGGAAAGATCAAAGGCGCTTCTTATAATTATGGATTCAGTTGGTTCTCTATGGTTGCAATAATCCTCGGTTTAGAATTCGGTCTACGACCGTGAAAATCTCTCGACTCAGCCAAAAATATTCGGTTCGAATGAACACTTTTCAGCCAAAATTCAAACTTTCAAACTTATAAGATTCAACGTATAAGTTTGAACGACTTTCTCGCCGAAAATATTTCGTTTAAAATTTGATCCCCCAAAATTGAAGATTCCAAGTTTTAAAATGTTACAACCCCATTTTTGGGGGATAAAAACCCCGTTTTTGGCGGTTTGGCGGCTACCTAGTGTTGCATCATTCGTACGTTGTAGTCTGACCATATATGGTCTAGTTTACCCCTTAGTGTTGTACAGTATGGTCTCCGGAGGCGTTTTTTTGTCGTAATCCTGGGAAAATGTCCAATTTGCTGTTTGCGCTGGAGACTTTTAAAACGCGTTTTCGAAAACACCCATTTTTGGGTTTGTGACTGAAAAGCTCACAAATCCGGATTTTATGCAAAAAACACGCTTACTGACTTTTTTCGGGGATCGGTGGTGGCGGGGGTCCGCGCAAATTTAGGCGTTTTTTTTGTCGTAATATAGAGTAGATGCGACCACACAATGCCGCATGATAAAACAAAAGTATCTTATAACTGTGAAATATGTCACTACATATCGAGTAATCGTTCCGATTATGAGCGTCATTTAATGACACGTAAGCATCAAGAAAACGCCACCTACCACACAAAAACGCCTCCAAGTACGACGGACCCCTATACTTGCGCTTCTTGTAAAAAGGTATTCAAACATCGTACAAGTATATACAAGCATAAGCCAATATGTCCTGGGTATCCAGCGCTCGTAGAAAACAGTACTTCTAGTGTTAGCGCTCTGCCTACCCCCGCGGGAACCGAACAGTATTTGTGTGAAGTTATCACCAAGAACCAAGAACTAACTGCTGCTATGATTATGCTTATTCAGCAAAACACCGAACTTCAAAGTAAAATGATGGAGATATGTAAAAGTGGAGGACTCGGTGGAGTATCGAATAGCCATAATACGAACACAAATAGTCTCAATACCACTAATAATAATCAACAGTATAGTATGAACTTTTTTCTGAATGAACAGTGCAAAGATGCAATGAACATGAAGGATTTCGTGAATTCTATCCAATTGAATATCACCGATCTAGAAAACGTGGGTCGCCTTGGATATGTTGAAGGAATGTCAAATATTTTGATCGATAATCTTGAGAAGACAGATATTTACAAACGCCCGGTTCATTGTAGCGACATTAAACGTGAAACATTATACGTGAAAGATGACAATAAGTGGGAACGTGAAGGTCCTGATCACTCGAAAATGGTGAATGCGGTTCTCGCGGTTGAACAAAAGAACGTTGCTCTTGTTGGTGAATGGGCAAAAGCTAATCCGAAGTGTATGAATAGCAGTACCCGCGAAAATGAACGGTATTTCAAACTATCCAAAGCAGTAACCGATGGTGAAAAGGATGGGAATATCGCGAAAGTAATACGCCGTATTGCAAAGAAAGTTGTTATCGAGAAAGAATGACGACACGATAAGCACAATCAGGTCCTAGCAATACTATCCTTACAGTCTTCGACATTCACCGCTGAATAAATTATTATATTTTTACGGAAAACAAGATTCTCAAGGATCTCCAAAAAAACAACATTCACGCAGTATCGACATTGACAGTGTAATACATCGTATGTACAAATATTTTAATAGATATATATATATTATTAATATGACTTCTAATAGTCAAGACTTTTCAGAAACAAAGGGATCAAAAATATTAAATGTAGTTAGTAGTGCACCTGTACAAGTTGTTTCAAAAACAACAGCAGCTGGCGTATTTGGTTCAGGATTATTAGCGCTTGCAGAGAAAGCATCACAAAATCCAGCTATTGTTGGATCTGTATTGGGTGTGGCGGCGATGATACCTGTAGTTGGATGGGCGGTTATAGCTGTTGTTGGTTTAGTTGCAGTAGCCGCTATCGCAGTGAAAAAACTTAGGGAACAATTTACCGGATATTATTTAGTAATACGAATAATTGACGAATTTTCAATTTTATTACAAAAAATTACAAAAATGATTCATTTGACTCAATATATTAGTGCTACTTATAATTTTGATATAAATGTAGATGAAATCCTCCAACAGCTGAAGGCTATATTTAAAAAATTTGACGAGGTCCTTAAACAAGATGCAAATGCTTATCATGATATAGAATCCCAAATATCCGGTCCGACCGCATCAATACATACAACACTAGAGGATGTAGTCAGTGCTGCTCAAAATCAGCAAGCCCAAGCCCAAGATAATACACCACAAAATCCTCAAATTGGTGGAGGATGGTTTAGTGATTCAAAAATGGGAAAATGGATGAGTAAAGTTAAATTCAATGTAAATGAATGGCAATCAGAGTTTAAGGATGATGTTATTAAGCTTAATATTTATTTAACAACCGCGATGGGAGAATTTACGATTGTACTCAATGTATTTCAGATGGATTTAATATCTCGATCATTGGATACCACCGATCAAGCAACGCGTGACTTAGCATTAAAAAGTTTTGTAGAAAAAAATAAGTTAGTCAAAAATAGTAATGAATATCGAAGTATGAGAATAGGTATTTTATTGCATGATTTGCTACGTCTTCGTATTGATTTTAATTTTTGCGTACAAGAAAATAGTTTAACTAATGTAAAAGATAGTGACGTATGCAAAGAACATATATTAGATAAAGAATCATTAACATCCGCGGGTATAAAAATTTCAGACTTTCGCAAATTGCTACACGCGTCTATTAAAATATTAAAAAAGAAATTGGAAAATGTGGAGTATGGTGAAGATATAAGATCATCAGTTACTCAAAATGTAATAACAAAATACACCGATATAATGGAAAAATTACAAACATCCCTTCTTGATAAGCCATTATCTCCAGATCTACAAAATACATTAAAAACGTTAAAAATAGGTTCTATAGATAGTAACAAACAGAAATTAATTGAGAACTTAAAAGAAAGTACAGAACTTAAATTAAAAGAAGGAATTATAACTAGAGCAAATTTACCCATCACTCAGAATGGAGGAGCAAGTTTTTTAGAAAAATTAAAAAATACATTTACTTCTTCTTCTGTACCAGTAACGCAAGGTTCATCCGATGGGCCAGGCTTAGAATATTTAATGGCACATCCATACGAATTAATCACTGATCAACAAATTCGTAAATTTTTGACAGATGTATATGATTATTCAAAACAAGAGTACAATAAAACTACTAAACCAGTAACCCCTGAGATCAATAAAGAAGTTAATGGTTCTGCTGGTGGTAATGGTTCTGCTGGTGGTACTGGTAATGGTTCTGCTGGTGGTACTGGTAATGGTTCTGCTGGTGGTACTGGTACTGGTAATGGTTCTGCTGTTTCTGGTAATGGTTCTGCTGGTGGTACTGGTAATGGTTCTGCTGGTGGTACTGGTACTGGTAATGGTTCTGCTGTTTCTGGTAATGGTTCTGCTGGTGGTACTGGTAATGGTTCTGCTGTTGTTACTGGTAATGGTTATGGAGGTGGTCGAAAAATGAAAAGGCGAAATAATACAAAAAAATATACAAAAAAATACGCCACGTCGTCTTCAGCTGTAAAGCGAAGTAAAACATACAAAATACGAATATAATTTATATATAAAACGATATGTGCAATATTTTTTGTTACGTAACGTTACAATTACAGTGAACTATATACTTTCCATTATATGTTTTTATTGAGAAAGAATGAAAACATAATGTGTCTCGTTTAAGACCTATATTTATTATATCGTCATTATATACCAGAATAGGTGATAATCACGATGTCAGAAAGTAAATCTCTCGCAATCTATAATTGTCAAACATGCATGTTTATAACAAAGAACAAAAAAGACTATGAACGTCATCTTCAATCAAAAAAGCACCGTGTGTCGGCATTTCACACCCCGTCATTCGTTGTAAATGATGATAATACTACAAAAGATGACACATTCCAAAAACCGCTGATATGTTCGAATTGTCATAAAGTCTACAAATCTAGGACATCAGTGTATAAACATATGAAACAGTGTGGCGTTATCACACCGCCACCGCCACCGCCACCACCCCTACAGGAGAGCGAATCACTTCCATCCCCCGAATCGCTCACCACTGAGCAAATTCAGAATATTTTAATCGAAAACAGGATACTCAAGGAACTACTGAAGAAAGCGATTCATGGGTCGATCGTGTAGTACTTTGTAAGATACTTATCATAATCCACTGGCAAATACGGGTTGTCTTGAATACGGATGGTATTGAAGTGCACCCACGGACGATTATAAAGGTCTACCCCACGTTTCACTCGATCTGCGATATTTCCCAGGTCCGTATTATCGCTATTATTGAGTTCCTGGTGTGACCAGTTTTCGGTTTTATTCCGCATAAACTCATAGTCTCCAAAGTAGGAGAGATGCCACCCAGCTCCATCCACGATTCGCGGACAATTCGTGATTCCACGGATCAAGGAGCACGTCGTATTCAGTTCTTTATATTTGCTGTAAAGGAGTATCTTCGGCCAGTCGCATTTGTCAGTAAAACGGACGTTTAAATTATAATAATACAAGTCCATATACATAATACTTATACCTTCCAACGCCATTTCGCCGGTTTTCAAGCGTCGTAATGTTGCAGGGTCGGGAATTTCGTCTAAATCTGTAATCATGAGAATATCCGAATCATCCAAATCGTCAGCCACTTTCGCAAACCCGGCCGCAATCGCGTTTCTCTGCCATTCTTCGTTTTTCCATTGCTGCCCGGCACCAATATTGATATTGGGATACACAAACGGTATATCATCCACGATAATATGAATGATCTTATGGCTATACTCCGCATAATCCGCCTTATTCTCGTTGAAAATCAGCGGTTTTTCTTTACCGACGAACGTATGTGTACATTCCACAATAACGAAATAATCAACCACGTCGTTCAGAATTTTCAACCGATACGACAAAAGCTCGAGTTCATTGTAGAAAATAAACCCGTCGATGATCTTCCTTTTTCGGGTTGAAGTATCCTCCATAATTAACAATAATTATAATATTAAATGATAATATTATATTCTTTATAACGCACATAATGTAAAATGGCGTAGGAGTAAATCCGGAAATACTTATAATATAAAACGATATGACTAGTATATCTATTCAAATACCGTAACGTTTTTACTACATCATCGATCATCGATCATCGATCATCGATAATCTATCATATGAACCTCGGCTATATTCCACCCCTCGTGTGTTTTTGGCATACAATTTCGTCCCAAATCGCAAAATATAAAGACGCCGCAATGACAAACAATATTGTAAGTTTCATTCACTGTCTCATGTTCCTTGGTCATTATAATTACGATTATAATCTGGATTATGCTGTACACATGAGCATTGGATTTTACATACACGACCTTTTCTATATCTTTTCGTGCTTGTATCAAAACCCAATAAAAGATGAAGTCAAACGACACACCCCCTTCATTATTCATCACCTCGCAGGTATGTATATACTTATTGCCACGCTTACTGGTGAAAGTAAAGAACACATTCTGCCTGCATACAAAATCCTTGAAAAATCGAATATTATGTTATACGTTTCATATTATCTACATAAACGATACGGGCAGTATTGGAACTTAATTACTGTATCCGATTTCATCCAACTCCTAACCTACTCTTATTTCAGATTGTTTGACTTGGCTTTGTATATCTACAATAATAGAGGACCATTTTTTCAGTTTAAGTTCATGACACAATTTCTGATCATTGGGATCTACTGTATGGGGGTTGTATGGAGTCATCGGCTTCTAAAAAAGAATATCAAGAATATCAAGAATATCAAGAATAATTACACAATAAAAGGCCCTCGAGAATAATCAAATCTTCAGTGAAGAACGAAGAATGTCTTGCGCTTTTTCAAGAAAGTATTTTTCGGCTGGATGAAGTAGCGCTCCAGCCCCGCTTTTGCAATGAATCTCTCGAACAACGCGTTTTATACCAGTGTGTGATTCATAGAGAAGGTATTTGTCGATATCAGCCATGGTTGGATTCGCATTCCCAGGGACGAGCAAGACCATAATGTGTATTGGTTAATGTATATAATTAATATAAACATTAACTCTAAATATATTTAATTTACAATAACGAATGCCTCCATCTTGCGATACTACGCACACCCTCCCTATCCCGCAAGCACATTTCATCTGGTATTGCGCTTGGCTGGCCATCCCGTCAACGATCTACGCATACACACACTCCACCACCGCCCATCTCGCGCCGATCCCCGCCGCCGTATTCGCGACATCCCTTCTTTACTGGCGGGACCCAATCCGCGACTCTTGGCGCCGTAAACTCGATATGACCGTCGTATCCGTCGGACTCACACATCACATGTATTACGCGGTATATAGCCCTTCCATCATACAAGGTTACTACTTCTCTCTTATAGTTGTGTCTATAATGTCTTATGCAATTTCAGAATATTATTTGAAGCGTCACCGGTACTGGCCTGCAACATACACACACGCATTGATCCACCTGTTTGCCAACATCGCGAACCTGATACTTTATTATGGTATAAATAAATATAATATTAATATGTAAACAGGGTAAATTTGCCATTATGGAACAAGATGTCATTACCAACCAATATTATCTCTTCAATGACGCGGAGACACACGCCGCCGCCGGCGCGTCGTCAAGACTGAGTCTTATCTCTTACTTGATTCGAGAAAAAATCATGGTCTACGCGAAAATAGAAACTGATCCGGATACATTATGTGATGCACACGTTACATATGATCTATCCAACATTGAATGGGTATACGACGTCAATAATCTCCGAATACCCTATTACAATGGAACGCGAATGGAGAAGATCCAACTCGCAAAAGAAGACAATATATACGACTATGTATCTAGCGCAAGTATAATACATGATGACAATCAAATTATATGCGGAGAGAACTTTCTCAGTCTCGCTGATTGTTTTATAGGATCTGTTTATTCTTTAAATGCCAACCCAAATACGAATAGATTTTCAAAACAGAACATTCACATCGATTGTATAAGTGACACTGACGAATTATTTATCGCACAGAAGCGTATATTCGTAAAAACAGATGACATACAACATTTTTACGAGAGATTCCAGAATAACCTTGAAGATAAGATTATCATCACCCATAATTCTGATCATGAGATTACATATCACGGTTTCAGGGAACATATAAAGAAAGTGAAAAAGCAGTACTCGCAAAACTGTTTATTCACCGATCAAGATGGTAAATTGGTGCCCATCCCAATCGGAATTGAAAACCGGATGTGGTTTGATCATGATATACTCCATCGTGTACGAAAACGTCAAGACATACCGAAAACAAAAGGCGTCTATTTCTTTTTCTCTCTAGGAACACACCCATCGAGGCATCACTGTTATAATGCATTGAAAGACAAGTTAGAATTCAACCAAAACCGATCCCGTGAAGACTATTTCGTTGAACTGAAACGGCACAAATACGCAATATGTCCTAGAGGTAATGGGTTGGACACGCATCGTTTATGGGAGTGCTTGTATTTAGATGTCATACCAATCATGCTGAAAGCTGATAGCGTGCATATCGATAACCTACCGATTATATATCTGGATAAGTGGAGCGACCTAGATGTAAGTAAGTTAGCGGCGAAGACGGAGACGGTTAACTTCAAAAACCAAGCACTGCGTAAAATAACTATGGGTGACTATAATAATTAGTTATCAAATTGTTCATTTAACATATAAACACAAACCGATATATATTAATATCCATACCACACAATGAAAGTTATTATTAACAACAACATATATGACATAACTACATTTATACCAGAACATCCTGGCGGAGCCAGTGTTTTTACAAAATATTCGTCTAAATCTACCTCGGATGATATACCGGATCTAACCGCTAAATTCAATGAAGTAGGTCATTCAGAATACGCGGTTAATCTTCTTGGGAATTATAAAGTCGAAGAATTATCTGAAGATGATCCACGTTTTAAACGCGACCATCACCTGGAATACAACAAGACCAAAATCTCGAAACTCATCACACATGAGGACAAATTCCATATTCATAAAACGATGGGTGTTGTCTCACTCCTAAACTATTTTTATCTTCTATTCGACTGTTTCTACAGTGGTGCAACCGCGGATATTACATTACGAAGTGTTGATGGTGGGTTCATCGGGCTCACGTGGGTTCATACCATTCTCTCACTTTCCGCACTCCAATTTCTTATTCCACGTACACGCACCGGTATTCTCCCGATGATTTGGCAGGAGTTTCGTGCACATTCGATCGTTTTTGCTGTTCGGAGTTTCCTTATCATATCTGCATTATATTTCTTTTTTAATCACAGTGAAGATAATACCAAAGATACTACGACATCCCCCACAGCCATCGCGGTCCGCCTCGCATTTGTTCTCCTTGCAATGAAACTCGCAGATGTAAGCACTGAGTATTTACGCGAAAATAAGAAAGAAACAACAACCGCCACAATGCCGTACTGGAGTGATTGCCCGTCATCACTTCAATCCGCCATTAAGTATTTCTATACGCATTCTCAGTTTATGGCAACGACCGTATGTCTCTTCGGGAAGATCCCGTATATTCTTGCCGTCGCTTTCCCGATTCAAATCGCATCATTTCTAATGACACTCGTCCGTAAAAACATAATTTCGGCGTTCTGGTATCATATGTTCTACGCAGGTAGTCTTCTTGCAGTATACCTAATTAACGCAGCGGACGTGAAATTGTATCCGATTATTCTAATTGGCGTTGCATTAATATATGCACGAGTTCACTTGAAGCTCAATAAGTATGTTTTGTGGACATTGGTTGCGCTCATCGGCGGATTCGCGAAATACGCAACATCCAACAATGTATCAACTGATGATATTATGACCAGTCTTCTATGGATAGCAGTTCCTTTCTTATCATTTTTTTACTATTATATCACCAACGACCAAGAAACAAAGGCTGAAATTCGTGAACAATTCTTACAAACAATATTTGAAAAAAATAGAATCCGAGAAGAATCTAATCACCGGGTTCAGAAAAACAAGACGATCGGTCGACGTGATGGACAGATTCATAATAAGATTACGCTGCAATTATGCGATAAATATCCGAAATATAAACCAGGAATGTATTTTAATCTGTATTTCGACACGAAGAAACGGTCATATACACCAGTGGAGTATATTACATCATCATCATCATCAACAACTGACGGCGACGTCGCTACATTCCTGATCAAACGTGTACAAAATGGCGAAGTGTCTCCTCTTATTTGTGATAAGTATCTCGTCAATCAAACTGTTTTTATAAAAGGCCCATTTGGAATGAAGTATTATGATTCATCACCCGATGTCCGCTCGTTCATGTGTGATACAAATAAGATCAGTGCAAAATATATTGTCATGTGTTCGTGCGGTTCTGGAATAACACCGTTTTATAGTATGGGTATTGCTTGGGTTAAAGACAATGATTCTGAACGGCGACAAGAACTACATTATTTGTCATCATACCGTTTACGCGAAGACGCGGTATTGCGTGTTTTACCCTCAGAAACTTCGAACGTCATTGTAAAGGAACGTCTCTATATTTCCGATGAAAATAATAGACTTACTCCCACAGCACTAATCGACTATCTTAATGGAATCATTGAAGACCCGGATCAAACAAATACGCCGGAAGACGTGGCTGTATTTATTTGTGGTACACCTGCATATACTCAAATGATCAAGGATACTTGTGGGATTGTCAGTGCTGGCATAAAGTACTATGAATGGTAATTTGCCGGATATAAATGGTAAATAGTGATTTACGTATTTTATTATGATTACTAATAGGTAATTATAATAAATCAAATGAATCCAACAATTGTTTTGGCATGTATGTTACTCGCATATATTGCCCCAGTTGCGTTTGTCTATTACAAATACAATACCGCTGCCACCGCCACCGCCACCGCCACCGCCACAAGAAGCATCTCCAGTATCATTACAAGTCAAGAACCCTTTTTCAGCGAAGTTGCGCCGTTATTTCAAACCAGGTATTTTATCGCAGTATGTATGCTTATAATG